>Ga0164243_10004549_pt1 | contig 21663 bp, 21 predicted proteins | sample OricompcompostOP_FD_108781 | JGI IMG/M metagenome (GOLD analysis project Ga0164243, IMG submission 108781) | Organic Plus compost microbial communities from Emeryville, California, USA - Original compost - Organic plus compost (OP) | ecosystem: Engineered > Solid waste > Mixed feedstock >...
ATCGATCCCTCCACCTTCCCCGCCCTCGCCGCCCGCCCGGGCGTCCTCGTCGTCGACTTCACCGCTCGCTGGTGTGGCCCGTGCAAGGCGCTCGAGCCCGTGCTCGCCGGGCTCGCCACCGAGTACGCCGGGCACGTGACGATCGTCGCGATCGACGTCGACGACGCGCCGCACCTCGCGCAGCAGCTCGACGTGCGCTCGATGCCGACCGTCGTCGTGCTGCGCGACGGCAGCGAGGTCGGCCGCATGATCGGGAGCCGTCCGCGCGCGTTCGTCGCGGGGGTGCTCGATCGCGCGCTCGCGGGTGACAGCGCGATCGCGAGCCCGTGACCTCGGCGGCTACGCGCCCTGCATGCACTGCTCGAGCTGCTTGCGCGCGCGGTGCAGGAGGACGGCGACGTGGCCCGGCGTGAGCCCGAGCGTGCGCGCGGCCTCGTCGCCCGACAGCTCCTCGAGCACGCGCAGCGTGACCACGTGACGGTGGACGTCGCCGAGCCGCGCCATGCACCCGACGAGCTGCTCCGCGGCCACCTTGCGCTCGAGCGCCTCGTCGGGCGACGGCCGGGGCGTCGCGAGCTCCTCGGTCTCGAGCTCGACGTGCGGCCGCGCGTGGCGGTGCCGCCGGCGGAGGTTGCGCGCCGCGTTGCGCGTGATCGCGACGAGGACGCGCGCCGCGTCGTCGGGGCGCGCGCGGAGCTCGGTCGTATCGGCGCGCTGGAGCAGGGTCTGGAACGCGTCCTGGACGACGTCGAGCGCGTCATCGGCCGCGACCCCCTCGCGCCGTGCGACCGCGGCGAGGCGCCCCGCGTACGTCCGCGCGAGTCCGGAGATCCAGTCCGTACAGCAGCAAGAGGGCAGATCCGGCGTCGACATGGGCCTCGCGGGAGAAGGTGGCGACGAGGCCACGGATTACAACCGATCGTCGAGCTCGGTGGATTCCCGTCGAGACCGCCCTTGCTCCTCGGGCCCCGACCGACTAGGGTGCCCCGCCGTCCCAACGGCACACATGCCGTTCTCCGCAGCTCATCCCAGCCTCCGTCGCGCGCTCGCCGCGCGCTCCTACGACGAGCCCACCAAGGTGCAGGACGCGATCCTCGCCCCCGAGGTCGAGGGCCGCGATCTGCTCGTGTCCGCGCAGACCGGCTCGGGCAAGACCGTCGCGTTCGGTCTCGCGCTCGCCCGCCCGCTGCTCGGCGACGCCGAGCGGTTCCCCGCGCCGGGTGCGCCTCGCGCGCTGATCGTCGCACCGACGCGCGAGCTCGCGATCCAGGTCCACCGCGAGCTGTCGTGGCTGTACGCCGAGACCGGCGCGCGCATCACCACCTGCGTCGGTGGCATGGATCCGCGGCGCGAGCAGCACGCGCTCGCGAACGGCGTCCACATCGTCGTCGGGACCCCCGGGCGGCTGTGCGATCACCTCGAGCGCGGCGCGCTCTCCCTCGCGCGGATCGAGGCGGTCGTCCTCGACGAGGCCGACGAGATGCTCGACATGGGCTTCCGCGAGGATCTGGAGCGCCTGCTCGAGGCCGCGCCGTCGCAGCGCCGTACGCTGCTGTTCTCGGCGACGATCCCGCGGGAGATCGCGGCGCTCGCGAAGCGCTACCAGCGCGACGCGCTGCGGATCGCGGCGACGACGGAGGCGGAGCGCCACCGCGACATCGAGTACGTCGCCGTGCCCGTGGTGCCGCGCGAGCGCGACCTCGCGGTCGTCAACCTGCTGCGCTATCACGACGCGCCGGGCGCCCTCGTGTTCTGCGCCACGCGCGACGGCGTCACCCGCCTCTCGGCGAACCTGAACGAGCGAGGGTTCTCCGTCGCCGCGCTGTCCGGAGAGCTCAGCCAGCGCGAGCGCAACCAGGCGCTCCAGGCGCTCCGCGACGGGCGCGCGCGCGTGTGCGTCGCGACCGACGTCGCCGCGCGCGGCCTCGATCTTCCCGAGCTCGGCCTCGTCATCCACGCCGACCTGCCGCAGAACAAGCAGGTGCTCGTGCACCGCAGCGGCCGCACGGGTCGCGCGGGGCGCAAGGGCCTCGCGATCCTCGTGGTGCCCGATCCCGCGCGCCGCTATGCAGAGAGGTTGCTGCACGCGGCACACGTCGACGTCACATGGAAGCTGCCGCCGACGAGCGACGACATCCGGATCCGCGATCAGGACCAGCTCGTGCTCGAGATCCGCGGCGCCGCCGACGAGCCCTCCGAGGAGGATCGCCAGGTCGCGCGCACGCTGCTCGTCGATCGCTCCGCCGAGGACCTCGTCGCGCTCCTCGTACACCAGCGCCGACAGGCGCGGCCGGCGCCCGAGGAGCTGACCATCCCCCCCTCGATGCGGCCACGCCGCCCATCCGCCGCCGCCGCAACCGCGCGTCGACCCGCGCGCGAGCGCGAGCACGAACGCGAGCGCACCCGCGAGCGCCCGTCGCGCGACCGGCGCGGAGCGCACGGCGAGGCGGTGTGGTTCACGATCAACGTCGGGCGCTCGAAGAACGCGGATCCGAAGTGGATCGTGCCCCTGCTGTGCCGTCGCGGTGGGATCAACAAGAACGCGATCGGCAAGATCCAGATCCTCGCGCGGGAGACCCGCGTCGAGATCGCGCCGGAGGCGGCCGCCCGGTTCGCCGAGTCGGTCCGCCGGCCGGACGACAAGGATCGTCACATCCACATCGAGCCGCTCGACGGCCCGAGGTGATCGACGACCCGCGCGTCACTCGCGGTGGCCGTCGTCGGATTTCCGGTCGCTGCCGCTCTTCTCGCGATCGCGCTCGGTGGCGCCGATCATGCGATCGTCGCCGGAGCTGGAGCGCTGCTGGTCACTGTTCCCGTCGACGATCGGCTTCGGCTTGCGGCTCGGTTTGAATCGCTGCTTACGTGGCATGTCCTTCCTCCGCGCCGCCACCTCTGCAAACGCGGTGCGTACTGCGCATTCGACGTAGAGCCGGCGGGGATCCGAGCGTTCGTGCGTCGAGGTCGACCGGCCCGGTGGCCGGACACGCGCCGCCGCGCTCGGCAGCGCCCGCACGTCGAGCGCATCCGCTCGCCTCACCGCGCGTGCTCCCGGAGAGCGAGCCCATGCTCCGTCGTGGCGCATGGCGGGATCGTGCGCGCGAGCGCGTGATCGCGACACGCGTCGACGCGCGATGACGCTCCCGCGCGGTGGGCATGTCGGATGCACCGCGCCGCCGCCGGGAGGCCACATGACGCTAGACCTACTGCGCGACCGTGGAGTGCCGCTCCATCGCCAGCACTTCACGTGGACCGAGATGGTCCAGCCGCCGATCAGCAAGCTCGACACCGACGCCTTCACGCGCGTGCGCGTGATCCTCATGAACGGCATCGAGTCCGAGGCGATCCGGTTCGGGCACGCGGCCGCGCGGTTCCAGCCGCGGTTCCACAAGCAGCTCGCGGTGGTCCGGCGGATCGAGCAACACCAGCAGACGATGGTCAACTGGCTGATCTCCGCCGACCACACGCCGCTCGACACGACGATTGGATTCGAGCAGGTCGCGATCGAGGTCACGGCGTCGGTCGCGCAGCACGAGCCCGACGACTACCTGGCCTCGGTGTACCGCTTCGGTCTGCTCGAGGACTTCGACCACATGTACCGGTTCTCGGCGCTGATGGACCGGCTGTACGGCAGGGACGCGAACGCGATCCTCCAGAGCTACACGGACGTGCTCCCGGGACGTCCGACGGCCGTCGAGCACCGGCACCCGGTCGACGACCTGCGGATCCCGTACGACCGCGACAACGCCGCCCTGCAGACCAAGCTCAACGCGCTGACGATCACGGCCGCCGAGCACCAGACGCACGACTACTACATGACGATCGGCCCGATGTTCACCGATCCGGTCGCGCGCCAGCTCTACGCCGAGATCGCGTCCGTCGAGGAGCAGCACGTCACGCAGTACGAGTCGCTGATCGATCCGCACGAGAGCGTCCTCGAGAAGTGGCTGCTGCACGAGGCCTGCGAGGCCTACAACTACTGGAGCTGCGTCGAGTACGAGGACGACCCGCGGATCCGCCGGATCTGGGAGCGCATGCTCGACTACGAGCTCGGTCACGTGCAGTTCGTCGCGCAGATGCTCGAGGAGGTCGAGCGCCGCGACGCGCGCGAGGTCCTCGACGCGGTGATCCGCGATCCCGTCGAGTACCAGAGCCAGCGCGCGTTCGTGCGCCGCGTGCTGCGCAACGAGGTCGGGCTCGGCGCCCGCGATCACGAGTTCGTGCCGCGCGAGGACGAGCCCGAGCGCACGAAGCACTACCGCTCGCAGCTCAACCACGACGACTCGCCGTCGAACCTCGTCGCGGCCGGGTACCGCTGGATGCCGGGCACCGAGCTCGCCGGGTACCGCGTCGTGCGCGGCGACGGCCGCGAGCGTCCCCATCCACCGCACGAAGGGAGCTGGCGATGAGGATCCAACCGAGCCTGCGCGTCGGGCACAACCGCACCGGCCTGTCCGCCGCCAGCGACGAGCAGCGGCGGCGGATGCTCGACGTACCACGCGAGCTGGGGCCGACGTCCCGCGGCTCGAGCGACGAGATCGCCCGGGTCCGGATACGCTACGCGCGCACGGGCATGTCGGTCGGCACGATGCCCGAGGTCCCGCGAGCGCAGCGCGGGTTGTTGCCGCTGCACGATCTGCTCGGCGCGCGCTTGCAGTTCGAGCGCACGGGCGTGCGGATGTACGACGCCCTGCTGTCGAAGCTCGACGCGCACGGCGGGTTCTCCGGGGGGCCGGATCGCGGCGACCTCGAGCAGCTCCGCGACGAGGAGCTCGCCCACATGCGGATGCTCGAGCACATGCTCGAGGAGACCGGGGCCGATCCGACGGTGGTCACGCCGACCGCCGATCTGCAGTCCATGGCGACCCGCGGGGTCAGCGACGTCCTGATGGATCCGCGGACCACGCTGCTCGACGGGCTCGGCGTGATCATCATGGCCGAGCTCGCCGATCACGAGGAGTGGATCGGCTTGATCGACCTCGGCCGCGACCTCGGCCGGAACACGCTCGTGCACAGCTTCCAGTCCGCGCAGCTCACCGAGGAGGAGCACCTGATCAAGGTCCGGCGCTGGCTCCACGCCGGTCGCATGGCCGCGCGCGCGGAGCTCGAGATCCACTGAGCGCTCACAGGCCCGACGGGTACGTCTCCGGCGGCTCCGCCTCGAGGGGCGCCGGCTCCGCCACCGGAGCCGGTAGGGGACGCACGGCGGTGGTGGTGTCGACGTGCACGATCACGTCGTACTGCTCGGCGAGCCGCGCCTCGTAGTAGTGGGCGCGCCGCTCGGCGTCCGGGCGATACACGACCCCGATCGCACGATGTAGCCGGGTCACCTGCTCGCCGACCGCTCGCCGGGACCGTCTCCCGGCGCGACGGCTCGCCGATCCGCCGGCTGGCGGTGGTTGTACGCGCGCAACCACACGACGAACCGGACGACGTCGGCGTTCCGCCACATCCAGGTCGGAAACCGAGCGAACCCCGCGAGCGCCTCTGCCGGCGATTCATCGTCTCCGGCCCCTCGCACGTAGCGGTCCACGCGCAGCGCGTCGGGCCAGTCTCCCTCGATCGCGACGGCGGAGAACCCGCGCTGCGCGACGAGCTTGCGCGTCAGCGCGGCCCGCAGATCGTAGAACTCGTGCGTCCCGTGGGTCGCCTCGCCGACGAGGACGATGCGCGCGGCGCCGATCCCGTCCAGCAGCTCCTCGAGCGCGTCCTCTCCGAAGATCGGCCGGGCACTCAGACCGATGGCCTCGGCCAGCTTCCCGTCGGAGATCGACGCCATGGTCAACCGTGTCGCCCGGGCGAGGTGTGTCAACCGCCGCGATGTCGGCGGTCGGCGCAGGGCCCCTGCGCGGACCCGCATCGCGCAACACGCAACGGAGGGCTCTCACCGGTGACTCACGCGAGACCCGCCTGCGGATCCGATATGGAGTGTTACGCCTACGAGGCGATGGCGGTGCGCCGGTCGGCGGTGTTGGGCCTGATCCTGGCGGGTGCGGTCGTCGCGCTCGCGGTGTTGCTGCGCCTCGCGGCCGAGCCGATGCTCGGTGGTCGCACGCCGTTCCTGTTCCTGTTCCCGGCGGTGCTCGTCACGGCGTGGTACGCGGGGCGCTGGCCCGCCTACGCGACCCTCGTCCTCGGCTCGCTCGGGACCTTCCTCCTGGTCCCCGCGACGACCGAGACTACGTTCGAGTCCGCGGCGGCGTCGTGGTCGGGGCACGCGGTGTTCATGATGACGTCCGTGACCGTCATCGAGCTGACGATGGCGATGCGCAAGGCGCAGCAGCGAGGGCATCACGCGGTCGAGCGACTCGATCTCGCGCTCGCGACCGGTCACATGGGCGTGTTCGAGTGGGACCTCAGGACGAACCAGGTGTGGTGGTCGGACTCGCTCGAGCCCGTGTACGGCTTGCCACGCGGTGCGTTCGGCCGGACGCTCGACGCGTTCCGCCAGCTCATCCACGCCAGCGATCGAGACAAGGTCGACGCCGCGCTCGAGCAGGCGATCGCGACCCGCGGCGACTTCGAGGTCGAGTTCCGGTTCCTGCGGCCCGACGGCTCGATCCGGTGGATGAGCACGAGCGGCCGCGTGTTCTCGGATCTCCACGGCCGGCCGCTGCGCACGGTCGGCACCTCGCGCGACATCACGGCGCAGCGCGAGGCGGCGGGCGCGCTGCGCGAGGTCGAGGGGCGGTTCGAGGCCCTGGTCTCGCACGCCCCCCTCATCGTGTACGCCAAGGATCGCGCCGGCCGCTATCTCATGGTCAACGGCCAGTGGTCCGAGAGCGTCGGCATCCCGCGGGACCACGCGCTCGGCAAGACCGACGCCGAGCTGTTTGCCCCCGAGCTCGCCGCGATCGCGAGCGCCCACGATCAGCAGGTGCTCGACACCGGAGAGCCCGTGCAGTACGAGCACGACTTCGCGATCGCGGGCCGTACGTCGACGTTCCTGATGATCAAGTTCCCGCTGCGCGACGAGGAGGGTCAGCCCGTCGCGGTGTGCGGGATCGCGAACGACATCACCGCGCGCAAGGACGCCGAGGCGGCGCTCAAGCAGGCAGACCGCCGCAAGGACGAGTTCCTCGCGATCCTCGCGCACGAGCTGCGGAACCCGCTCGCTCCGATCCGGCTCGCGCTCGAGATGCTGCGGACCTGCGACGGCGATGCGGAGCTGTCGTCGCGAGCGATGGACGTCATGACCCGGCAGCTCGGCCACCTCGTGCGGCTGATCGACGACCTGCTCGACGTCAGCCGGATCACGCGCGGCAAGCTCGAGCTCCGTCGCAGCCGGGTGCCGCTCGTGGACATCGTCCGCACGGCCGTCGAGACCTCGCGGCCCCAGATCGAGGCCGCCGGCCACGAGCTCGTCGTCGACGTGACCGACCCGGCGATCGAGCTGTACGCCGACCTCACGCGGCTCGCCCAGGTGATCGCGAACCTCCTCAACAACGCCGCGAAGTACACCCCGCGCGGCGGCACGATCCACCTCGTGGCGCGGCACCAGGCGGGGCGAGTCACGATCGAGGTCTCGGACAACGGCAGGGGCATCGTGGCCGAGGATCTGCCGCGCGTGTTCGAGATGTTCGCGCAGGTCGACCCGCTGACGACACGTGGGCACGGCGGGCTCGGCATCGGCCTCGCGCTCGCGCGCGCGCTGGTCGAGATGCACGGCGGACAGATCGACGCGACGAGCGGCGGCCTCGGCAAGGGCAGCACGTTCCGGGTCGAGCTGCCGTCTGCCGATCCTGCCCAGGCCCGGCCGAGCGCACCGGAGCTCGAGGTCCCCGCGACGCAAGGCCTGCGCGTGCTCGTCGCCGACGACAACCGCGACGCGATCGACACGCTCGCGCTGTTCCTCGAACGCTCCGGGCACACCGTACGCACCGCGTCCGACGGGCGCGAGGCGATCGAAGCGGCCGCGACGTTCCACCCGGACGTCTGCGTGCTCGACATCGGCATGCCTCACATGGACGGCTACGAGGTCGCTCGCACGCTCCGCGCGCACGGCAAGGCGCCGGTGCTGATCGCGCTGACCGGCTGGGGGCAGGCCGAGGATCACCAGCGCTCGCGGGAAGCCGGCTTCGACTATCACCTGATCAAGCCGGTGCAGCCGGCGACCCTGGTCAAGCTGCTCGCCACGGCCTCGCGCACCTCCTGAGCCCGCCGCTCACCGTCGCGCGGTCTGCTGCGCCGCGGCGGCGAGATCGGAGGCGCGCCCGAGCGCGACGTTCGCGGCGAGATCGTCCTCGCCGACCACGGTGACCTCGACCCGGCCGTCGCGCTCCGTCACGGTCACGCGGGTGTCGGCGACGAGCGTGGGATCGCGCGGCATGTAGCGCGGGTTCTTGCCGATCATCGCGAACCGGGCGCGGTGGCAGGCGATCCGCTTGGCGACCCACCGCGCCTCGAGCTCGGGATCGGGCTCGAGCACGACCCGGACGCCGCGGACCTCGTCGCCGTCGACGAGGCGGACGATGTACGCGACGTGATCGCTGCGCGACAGCGGCGAGTGTTCGAGGTTCTCTTCGGAGAGGCCCCCACACGCATCGCGCTCCGCCTCGGCCATCGTGGCAGCCAGCGCGAGATCCTGCTCGGCGGCGAGGAGCTCTCTGTTCGCGAGGAACCGCTGGTGAGGGACGGCCGCGAACCGCGTGTCCCAGCACGGCGTCCACATCGTGAGCGGCTCGGTGCCGCTCGTCAGCTGCTCGTCGAGGTCCGGATCGCCCGCGCACGCGAACGTCGGAGGGGCCGACTCCGCGGCCTCGGCGGTGAGCGCATGCTCCTCGGCCCGCTGCTCGTGCTGACGCGCCTCCTCGATCAGCTCGTCCCAGCTCCTCGGCTGGTCGGCGTCGGGATGGGGCGCGGGTCCGGGCGGAAGCTCGTCGAGTGGGAGCGCGCCGGTAGCGCATGCCCCGCTCGCGACGAGCGCGATCAGGAGAGACATCGGGCGGGGCATGACCGGCGCTGGTGCACGCTGCACGCCAGCGTGGCTCGCCGGCGCGGTCCGCCGCCGACCGACGCCCTTTCTCGGGCCCGCGGCCCGGACCTCAGTTCGTGGTGGGCCCGAGCTCGATGGTCTCGCCGTCGAGCGTAAGCGTCCCGCCGATCGAGTCGCGATCGAACGTCACCGTGACGGTCCGCCCGTCGCTCAGCGTGACGGTCGCGCCCGGCTGCGCCGCGTCACCGGTCGCCTCGGCCGAGGTCACCGCCCCGTCGACGCCGAGCACGTGCAGGTACCGCTGGTCGCCGCCGTTCTGCTGACCGTCGAGCCGGAAGCCTCCGCGGAACTCGCTGTCGCGAGACAGGCTGTATGCCGTCAGCGCACCGCTGGTCGGAGCGAGCCGGGTGACCTTCAGCTGGTGCCCCGCGTTGCTGATCGTCGCCGTGTTGCCGCTGATCGACGGCTGCGTCGGCGTCGCGAGCTGCCAGGTCTGCGTGGTCCCGCTCGCCGTCTGGACGCGGTCGAACACGATGACCGCGTCGGGCTGCAGGTAGACCATCTCGCGGTGGACCTTCTGCACGGCGGCGTGGCCGTTGTACGCCGGCGTCAGATCCGCCGCGGCGTAGACCCAGCCGTCGCCCTTCTTCAGCGCCTCCATCTTCGGCATCGTCCTCGGGATCTGCTTCACCGGCTGACCGCCGCTCGTGATCCGGACCAGGCCGTGCGCGTTCGTGCCCTGCGGCAGCCCGTTCTTCGAGTCGATGATGCCGTCGTACGCGAGCCAGCCGCCCTTGTAGATCATGAGCGAGCCCTGATCCTGGTGGGCGTGATCCTCGGTGTACGGCCCGGCCTTCAGGCCGACCCAGGTCGCGCCCTTGTCCCAGCCCGAGCGCGCCGACAGCTCGCCGATGCCGCGGGCGTAATACGCGGTCTCGAGCCCGTCGAGCGGGGTCGCGGCGACGTCGTCGAAGTCGTAGAGGAAGTCGTACGCCTGCATGAACGGCTGGCCCATCTGCGGCACGCTCGAGTCCGCGAGCAGCTGCTTCGCGCGCCCGGCGAGCGGGTCGTCGGGGAACAGCGCGATCAGCGTCTGCAGATAGTGGCGGTGGTAGTCGAACAGCGCCGCCTTCATGTCGCGCGCGTGGTCGCCGTAGGGCGCCACCTTGTCGAGCGTCGGCATGACCTCGTGGATGAACGACAGCATGGACGCCCGCGCGTGCTTGGTCTTCGTCGCGAGGCTCTCGCCGGTCGTCGCCTTCCACAGGTCGTAGAGCTCGAACAGGCCGCGCAGCGACACGCCGTACCCGGTGCCCTCGCGCGAGCCGCCGCCGACGAGCTCCTCCTCGAACAGCGGCATCAGCTGGCCGTACATCCGCGTGTCGCGGAACTCGGCGATCCACTCGTCCGCGCGCGGGTTCTCGCCCTTGGTCGCGAGACCGACGAGCATCGTCGCGCGGAGGAACGAGTAGTAGTAGTTGTTCTTCGGGTTGTCGACGGACCAGCCGGTCCACGGGTGCGAGGCACCGCCCCAGGTCGCCGCCTCGGGATCACCCCAGAGGTTCGACAGCGTCTGGTTCGCGTACGCGATCCAGCGCGAGCGCTGGCTCTCGTTGACCTGGTCGAAGCACCAGTCGTAGACGAGCGCGAGATCGCCGAGCATCTCGCCGACGTGCAGGTAGCTGTTCAGCGCCACGTCGGGGCGCTGGCGCGCGGCGATCTTCGCCTCCGCAGCCGTGACCTGCTTCTCGATCTCGGCGATCGCCTTGGTGCAGTACTGGGCCTCGCCCGTCACCTGGCCGAGCAGCGCGCCGTTCCACGCGGGGAACGCCCACAGGTTCGCACCACCGACCCAGCGGTCGACGGTGGCCTTGAACCGCGTCGCCGCCGGCGTGTTCGCGGCCAGCGCTGCCTGGAGCCGCTGCTTGTGTTCCCCGAGATAGATGCGCGGGTGCGCCGTCGGGTAGGTTGGCTGCGTATCGTCGTCCGCGATGTCGGGACCGGTGCCGGGATCGGTCTCGCCGAAGCCGTCGTCGATACCGACGCCGTCGCCCGGGTTGCCACCGCCCCCGCCCTCGACCGAGTCGTCGTCGACGCCGCAAGCGGCGAGCGAGGACGCGAGGACGAGTGCGACCGAGAGGGAACTTGCTCGTGTCATGGCCGCACGGCGTAACAGACGCGCGCGGCCGTGGCGTCGAGGTTTTTGCGCGCGCAGCCAGCGGACGTAGCGGGCTTCAGGCGGACTCGGTGGGCGCTATTTCGACAGGATCGTACCTCTCGACGGGTTCACCACGCGATCGCGCTTACGACTTCTCGTCGCGATTACCCGTCGAAAATCGCGTGGACCCGAGCGTCATTCTCCTGCGTTCTCCGACGGGAGAGCTCGGGAGATCGCGAGCTCTTCGGATCAGTGGCCGCCGCCCGACGAGCGCGTCGGCCTCGCGTTCCAGATCCGCAGCGTGAGCAGGAAGCCGATCAGCGCGACGGGGATCATCGCGTACGGCCACACCGTCCAGTTATCGATGTTCTTCGCCTCGGGGTTCGACACGAGGCAGCCGCTCGCGTCGCGGATCTTCGACGCGGGGAGCGTCGCCCCGTAGAGGAACGACTGGATCGTCGAGCCGATGTAGACGAAGCCGTCGATGATCCCGACCGCCATGCCGGTGTTCTTCTTGCCGGCGAAGTCCGCCGACGCGGTCGCGGTCAGCATCCCGTGGACGCCGATGATCGCCATCGACATGAACGCGACCACCCAGCCGACGCCGAGCGGTGACGCGAACAACACCATGCCCCCGATCGTGAGCGCACCGGCGAGCATGATCCCGTAGAGCACGCCGGAGACGGGGCTCCGCCGCGACTGGAACAGGTGATCGCTGATCGCCCCCGCGAACATGCCGCCCGTGATGCCGGCGATGCACGACACCATGCCCCAGTTCTGGAACACGAACGAGTCGCCGAGCCCGACGCCGCGGCCGAAGTCGACGCCCCACTGGAGGATCGCCTGGCGCAGGAACCCGGAGCACAGCTCGATGATCGCGATCGTGAGGATCACCGGGTGGGTGATCAGCTTGATGAACACCTGGACGACGGTGAGCCGCTCGCCGTGCTCGGTCGCGTCGCCGAGGTCGAAGTCGGGGTGGCCCGTGTCGGACGGCTGGTTACGGACCAGCATGAACGAGATCACGAAGAACACGGCGAGGACGATGCCCGGGATGTAGAACAGCCACTCGATCGCGAAGTGCTCGGTGATCCGGCGCCCGACGTCGTACGCGAAGTAGAGGCCGAGCGAGATCAGGATCCCGAAGATGCCGCCGAACGTGCCGCGCTCGCGCAGGTGGAACCACGCCGCGTTGACCTTCACGATCGAGACCGCGCCGAAGCTCTGGAAGTACATGTTGAGCGCGTACGCGGTCGAGAACGCCGTCACCGTCGACATCCCGAACGTCTCGCCGCTCATCGCCATGTAGCCCATGAGCATGTTGGCGAACGCCGAGCCCGCCGCGGCGATCAGGATCGTCGCGCGCCCACCGAGCCGGTCCGTGAGCGGGCCGTTGATCAGGAACGCGAGGCCATACACCATCGAACCGACGCCGAACACCGTCCCGTACTCGAGCTCGGTCAGGCCGATGCCCTGGAACTGCTTGATGTTGTAGCGGCCGAAGTACAGGAACGAGTACGTGAGCCCGAGCGGTAGCCAGTTCATGAGCCGGCGCCGCACGAACTGCTTGCTGTGGCCGAGCTCGACCCGCGGCAGCCGGGCGACCACCACGACGATCACGAGGATCAAGATCCCGATCGGCAGCAGGTCATCGGACAGTGGCTTGGGCTTGCTCGCCTTCTTCGGCGGGCATGCCGGCGCCTCCGTCGAACCCGCGTCGGCGCTCGTCACGGGCGCCGCCGTCGGCGCGTCGGGCGCGGCGCTCGCGGGCGCAGCGACGGTCTCGCTCGCGACGGGGCTCGCAGCCGGCTGCGCCTCGGCGGGGGACCCCGAGAACCAGATCCAGGCGCCCACCAGCAGCTCGAGCACGAAGATCAACGCGAACGACCTGCGGACCGAGGAGGACATCGGGCGCACGTTACTGGCGGGTCCGTCGTGAACGCAACAGCGATGTGGGTACGCGTGCTAACGTCCTCGTCGATGAGAAGGCTCGCCCTGATCGCTGTCCTCGCGCTCGGCTGCGGGGGCAAGAAGGAGGGGCGCCCGGCCCCCGCGGAGCCGGCGACCGGTAGCGCGACGGCGCCCGCCCCCGTGACAAACGCGGTGCAGCTGTATGTCGGCGACGAGGCCGTGGGCACGGCGGACGTGACCCGCGTCGCGGACTGGCCGCGGCTCGAGTCGCTGCTCCCCGAGAACGCGCGCCGGCTCGGCAAGTGGCAGGCGATCGCCACCCGCGGTGCGAAGAACGCCGAGCTGGTGAAGCCGTTCGAGACCTATCGCGACTTCGTGCCCGCGCTGTTCCCCGGCGACGACGGCACGATCTCGTTCGGCCTGTTCGACCCCGTCGAGTACGGCAAGCGCGGCACGCCAGCGCTCCGCGAGGACAAGATCACCGAGCTGCGCGTGACGATCGACGCCGACTCGCTGCGCGGCGGCAACGACCACGGCGGCGGGGAAGCGATCGATCCCGCCAAGCTCGAGCTCGTGATCCTGACGCCCGCGGGCGAGAAGAAGCTCTCCGGCGTGCAGCTCCTCGAGCTTCCTCGCGAGCCGATGCCCGGCGGCGGTGGTGACGCCAAGGGCTGGACGCTCGACCAGGTGCTCGGCGCCGCCGGCGTCCCGTCGTTCGCGAAGCTGCGCCTGTTCGACGCCGGCGGCACCTCGCTCCCCCTCGAGAAGGCCGAGCTGGCGAACGCGGTCCCGTTCATCAAGCTCAACCGCCAGGGCGCCCTGCGCTTCCGCCTCTACAAGAAGCAGGGCGACGGCTATCAGTCCGCGGGCGACCTGCGCTCCCTGACGAAGATCGAGATCGTCGAATAGTCCGGCGCGCCGACGCCGCCAGGGCATCCGTGCGGCGTGCCCGACGAGCGCGTTCCAACCGCGTGCGGGCCTCGCCACCTGTCCGCGGTGACGACGGCGCCCACTCCGGCCGCGCGCTCGGTGAACGCGGCGCGGAGACGAACGGCGGTGCAGCCCGCCCCCACCCGGACCGGATCCTCGAGTCGATCCCAGGCTCGGGCTTCTCAGCAGCCTGCTAGCGCGGAAGGACGTCGCGCACGCACATCACGTCGCCCGCGCCGCTCTCCGTACGCCCGGCTCCTCGCGGCACCGGATGAGCCCGTGTCTCCGCCAGCCCTCGCGTAACAGCCACGTCTTCGGCGTCCACACCACCATCGGCGCGTAGGTCTCCGGCAGCGTCCACATCACGTCCTGCTGCTCGAGCTCCTTCCACCCGCTGAACAGCGCGCCCGTCGAGAACGGATCGACGTTCCACCGCCGCTCGCGCGTACCGCGATCCTCGCGGTGCTTGCGCCAGTTGTTGAGCACGTACGCGAGTGCATGCCGCGCCTGCCGTGGCGTCTCGAGGATCTCCGCGTGATAGCGGTCAGCGAACACCTGGCCGCGGCGGCGGACTCCCTCGACGAGGATCTCGGCGTTCATCAGCTTCGCCGCCGAGATCTGAACCCCCTGCATGCCCCGCGCGAGCGCCCTCCTGTGCTCCGCCTCGACGAGCAGATGAGGTGGTTCCGCTGGATCGAGACGTGGACGATCCGGAAGTCCTCGCGGCGTACCGTCGTGATCGTCGCGCCGCGCAGCGCCCGGTACATCTTGCGCCGCCGCAGGTTCTGAAGCCCTGACACCACGCGCAGCGTGACGTGGACGGGATGGCTGGCCTTGAACGCCGGCCGCCTCGTGTGCGGCGAGCCCGCTCGCTGCTGGGGCTCAGGCCCGTGCGACGCGCATCTCGTTGATCTCGGCCACCACGGCGCGCAAGCGCTGGAGTAGCGGGGCGCGTGCATCGCCGCCAGCGCCGAGCTCGACAAGCTCCTCGACGATCGCGCCGACGAGTACGAGGGCCACCTCGTCGAGCGAGGGCAGCAGATCACCAAGTTTCGCGAGCACCTCGTGCCGCGACGGGTGCTGCGCCAGTGTCACGAGGTCGGGCATCGGTAGCGGCGTCGGCTCGCTCCACGGATCCGGTACGTGCCTCTCCGCGCTCGTGTGACCGATGCGCGCGAACACCTCCTCGATGTCCGGAAGCTCGCGCAGCGCGCGCATCCCCGGGCTCGTGCGTTCAACGCCGTAGCTCTCGCCTCGGAGCGCGGCGAGCTCTGCCTCGCGCGCGGCGAGCCTGTCGTTCGCCGCATCGAGCTCGCGCTGGAGGATCGTCGCGCGCGTGTATAGCGCCTCCAGGTCATCCCGGTAGCTCACCCGGGCATGATCGCATGGCTCGATCGCATGGCGCGCGTCGCGAACTGCGCACTGTGCCTACCGTCGCCGGCCACGTCCGTGTATGCCGTGCAGGTGATGTCCAAGATCTCCTTCGCGCATCCGTTCTTCCTGATCGCCGCGCTGGCGGCGTGTGGCGGCTCCCAGCCCCCGCGGACCGAGGCGCCGCAGCCCTCGCCGGGGCCAGCGCCAGCGGCGACGGCCGAGAGCGCCGAGGTCCATCGGTTCCGCATCGGCGCGCTCGAGGCGATGGCCCTGCGCGACGGCGGCATCACGATCCCCAACGACGGCAAGACGTTCGGGCTCGGTCAGCCGGCGGAGGCGGTCGCCGCCCTGCTCGCGGCCGCGGGGCTGCCGACGGACACGCTCGAGCTCGGGATCCAGCCGCTCCTCGTGCGCGATGGGGAGCGGGTCCTGCTGTTCGACACCGGCGGCGGCGCGGTGCCGTGGGCCAAGGCCGGCCGGTTGCCCGAGGTGCTCGCGTCCGTCGGCGTCACGCCAGCGAACGTCACCGACATCTTCATCTCGCACGGACACCTGGACCACGTCGGCGGGCTCGTCACGCCGGGCGGCGCGCTGACGTTCCCGGAGGCGACGATCCACCTGTCGGCGCCCGAGTGGGAGGCGATGCAGAAGGACGCGGAGGCGTCCGCGCTCACGCCCGTGATCGCACCGAAGGTCAGCGCGTTCGCGCCGGGCGCCGAGCTCCTGCCGAGCGTTCGCGCCGTTGCGGTCGAGGGCCACTCGCCGGGACACACCGCGTACGAGATCCGCTCCGGCGACGAGCGCCTCGTGTACATCGGTGACACCGCCCACCACCACGTGGTGTCGGTGCAGCGCCCCGACTGGGCGATCGAGTTCGACGGCAACCCCGAGGCGGCGGCGAGCCGCCGGGCGTTCCTCCAGCGCGCGACCGACGAGAAGCTCCGGCTGTACGCGCCCCACTTCCCGTTCCCGTGCGTCGGCACGGTGCAGGCGAGCGGCGAAGGCTTCGTCTGGATCCCGGACTGAGCGCGACGACGACCGCTACGACACCACGGGCTCGCGCGCCTCGACGTGGAGCTCGATGCGGATGGAGCCGTTCGGCTCGCGCCGCCAGCGCATGGCGGTGAGGACGAGGTCCTCGAGATCGTGGCCGTAGATGCCGTACGCGCCGTCGGTGCGGTTGCGCGTCTTGACGTGGGTGCGCTCCTCCCGCGGGATCGTCTTGGTCGTCGCGGTGGCCTCCTCGGCCTCGTAGATGTTCGAGTACTCCTCGCACGCGGCGCGGACGAGCTCGGCGCGCGTGAAGCCGACCGCGAACCCGGAGGTGATGGCGACCGAGGCCGGCGTGGTCAGCGGGTAGTCGATCACGAGGATCGCCGTGTCGTACGGGATCACGATCTCCTCGGGATTGCGCAGGCGGGCGATCGAGCCCTCGGGATCGGTGAGGCGTACGCCACCATCCGCGAAGTGGATCCGCTGGGCGACCATCGCGACGGCTGCCGGCGTCACGCGCATGCGCGACGTGAGCCACCACGTGACGGCGAGCGCGAGCAGGAACAGGACCACGAGCGACATCGCGGGCAACCCTATCACCGGACGAAGTAGATGACCGCGACGATCAGGCCGAGGATGATGACGACCCAGCGCAGCGTCGCGTCCGGGATGCGGCGAGACAGGATGCCTCCGAACGCACCACCCACGAGTGACCCGAGCGCGATCACGAGCGCGAGCAGCCAGTCGACCTCGCCCCACGCGACGAACACGATCGACGCCGCGACGTTCACCGCGAGCGACAGCACCTGCTTGAGCGCGTTGATCCGGAGCAGGTGCTCGGACAGCACGATGCCGAGCGCGCCGAGGAGGATCACGCCGAGCGCCGCGCCGAAGTAGCCGCCGTAGGTCGCCGCCAGCGCGACCGGCACGATCGCGAGCACCTCGCCGCCCGCGAGCCCCGATCGCGCGAGGAGCAGCGCGCGGACCTTGCCCTGCACCGCGACGAGCAGCGCGGACAGGAGCAGGAGGTACGGGACGATCCGGTTGAACGCGCCCTCGCTCGACGCGAGCAGGAGCACGGCGCCCGCGGCACCACCCACGATCGCGACGGGCACGAGGCGCGCCATGCGCTTGCCCTGGCCGATGAGATCGCGGCGCTGCGCGTACGACGCCCCGAGGAACCCCGGGCACAGCGCGACCGTGCTCGTGACGTTCGCCGTCACCGCGGGCACGCCGAGCGCGACGAGCGTCGGGAACATGAACAGGCGCCCGCCACCCGCGATGGCGTTGAACACGCCCGCGACCAGCGCCACGCCGGTGACGATCGCGATATCGAGCGCGCCGAGCATCCGGCCGACGTTACTTCGTCGGGCGCTCCACGTCGACGAGCGGAGGGGGCCCGTGCGCGTCGACGTGGATCTCCTGCCCGAGGTCCGGGCGATGGCGGCGGACGAGCGGCTCGAGCGGCACCGCGCGGCCGAAGCGCGCTGACTGCAGCACGGCCTGGAGGACGCGGACGTCGGCGAGGCCCTCCCAGCCGCTCGGCTCGGGCTCGCGGTTCTCGCGCACGCAGCGCGCGAAGTACGAGATCTCGGCAGCGACCTGGTCGCTGTGCTCGAACGTGCGGTGCTTGTCGCCGTGCGTGCCGTGGACGTGCAGGTACATGTCCGTCGTGTAGTCGTAGGCGTTCTCGAGCGTGAGGAACCCGTCGGTGCCGACGACCTCGTACGTCGCGCGCGGGTACGCGCCGAAGCTGCACGAGAACTGTGCGATCCGCTCCTCGGGGAAGCGCAGCGTCACCGCGTAGCCCTCGTCGACGGACGAGAAGCGAGGATCGCGCCCGGCGTAGCGGAGCGCGGACACCTCGAGTGGCTCCGCGCGGAACAGGTAGCGCGCGGCGTTCACGCAGTACACGCCGATGTCGTAGATCGGTCCGGCGCCGCGCCGCGCCTGCACGCGCGTGTTGCCCTCGCGCACCTGCATCGCGAACACCGAGTTGAAGATCCGCGGTCGACCGATCTCACCGCCGCGCACGAGCTCGATCGCCACGAGGTTCGCCGACTCGAAGTGCAGGCGGTACGCGATCATGAGCTTCACGCCGCGCTGCTCGCACGCGCGGATCATCTGCGCGCACTCGGCCTCGGTCGGTGCCATCGGCTTCTCGCAGAGCACGTGCACGCCGTGGCGCGCGGCGATCAACGTCATCTCGGCGTGGAGATCGTTCGGAACGGCGATGTACACCGCGTCGATCTGCCCGCTAGCGAGGAGCTGATCGAGCTCGTCGTAGCCGCACAGTGACTTCGCGCCGTAGTACGCGCCGAGGTCCTGGAGCTTGCGGTCCGAGCCCGAGACCAGCGCGGTCAGCTCCACGTCCTCGAGCTGCTCGATCGCGGGGAGGATCGCGTGCTGCGCGAAGTGTCCCTGGCCGAGGACGGCCATGCGAACGCGGGACGATACGCGGGCCATGCACGCACGATCAGCAAGGGACGTTCCATGCGCCGCTCGCGCACGGCGGCGTGCCGCTTGCAGTCCCACGACGCCATGAAGAGCTGCGAGTGCTGCGGTAACACCTACGACAAGGCGTTCGAGGTCTCGATCGGCGGGACGACGCACGTCTTCGACTCGTTCGAGTGCGCGATCCACGTGCTGGCGCCGCGCTGCCTCCACTGCAAGGTGCCGATCATCGGTCACGGCATGGAAGCGCGTGGGCAGTACTACTGCAGCGCTCACTGCGCGCGGCAGTCGGGCATCCAGGACGTCGAGGACCGGGCGCCCGACCGCGGGGCCGCCTATCCATGACCGCCAGCGTGACCGCACCGTGAAGACGCCGTTCGCGGCGCGAACCTCGTCGGTCCTCCGTGCCCGCGCGCTCATCGGGCGCGCAGGTGTGCGTCACCGCGCGCTACCGCGAGCTCACGTCCAGTACGGGGTCGCGCCCCACTGGCGATAGACACCGGTCGCGTACTCGAGGTCGTTGAGATCGGGCCAGTGGTCCTTGTCGAAGCCCGGCATCTTCTCGAGCGCCTCCCTCGTCACGTTGACGACGAACCGCTTCTTCGCTTCGTCGACGGTCAGCGCCGACCACGGGAGTGCGAACAACTTGTTTCTGATCCCCATGAACCCGCCGAACGACAGGACGGCATACGCGACGCGTCCGGTGGTCACGTCGATCATCAGTTCCTCGATGCGACCGATGTCCTGACCGGCGAGGTTGACCACCTTGTCGTGCCGGAGCGTGGACGCTCCCAGCGTTCTGCGGAACTTGTTCATGTACGGCTCCTTTCCCGACGGGAGGAAAGGCAAGGCTCGTTCCATGTCCACTCACGCATGCGCGGCGTCGGCATGTCGCCTGCACCGGGAGCCCGTGCACAGGAGGATTCGTATGGCTCGAGGGAGAAAGCGCACGGTCACGAGCAAGCGGAAGCGCCAGGCCGAGCACATCGAGGAGAGCGAGCTGGAGCGCGGTGTTTCGCCCCGGCGCGCGAAGCGGATCGGCTACGCGACCGTGAACAAGCAGGAGGGTGGTGGGACGAAGCGAGGTGGCCGGCGATCCGCGGCGAAGAAGACCACCCGCTCCCGCGGTGGGCGAAGCACGACGAAGGCCGGTGGTCGAACGACGAGCCGAACGACGAGCCGGACGAGCAGCCGAGCGAGCAGTCGAACGGCAAAGCGAACGACGGGACGAACCACGAGCCGGACCGCGGGCAAGTCGGGCGGCCGGGCGACGCCCCGGAGGAAGGCGGGCAGCAGGACCGGCGCGCGCGCGACGAGCGGCACGACGCGCTCGCGCAAGACCGGCGGAACGACCCGCTCGCGCGCGACCGCCGGCCGCCGGCGCAAGCCCCGCAGCCGCTGACGCGTCGTGCGGCCTCGCGCCCCGGCGGGGTTTCTCGCTTGCGGTGCGCCCCACGGTTCGCCTACACCCGGCGGCATGAAAGCGTTCGTGCTCGCGTTGCTCGTGGCGTTGTCGATCGGCGGTCCCGCACTCGCGTCTCCGCAGCCCCCCGGTGCCCCCACCATCAAGCTCCTCGATGCCGGCAAGGGGGCCAAGAAGGCGCTGCGGTTCACCGCGAAGAAGGGGATGAAGCGCAGCATGACGATGACCATGGAGATGGCCCTCGCCATGACCCTCGGCGCGCAGGCGGTGCCGGCGCAGAAGCTGCCGGCGATGCGCATGACCATGGACCTCGTGGTGACCTCGGTCGCGGCGAACGGCGACATCCGCTACGAGTTCGTGACGCGCAAGCCCGAGGTCGTCGCGGACGGCGCGACGCCACCGTTCGTCGTCGAGGCGATGAGCAAGGCGCTGGCCGAGCTCGAGGGCATGAGCGGCCACGCGGTGGTCACGAACCGAGGCTTCTCGGTCGAAGCGGACGTGAAGGTGCCCGAGAAGGCGAGCGCGCAGACCCAGCAGATGGTCGACAGCATCCGGCAGTCGCTCGCGCAGATCGCCGCCCCGGTCCCCGAGGAGCCCGTCGGTGTCGGCGCTACCTGGGAGACGACCACGAAGCTCCAGCAGAACGGGCTCGTCATCGAGCAGACCGCGACGAACCAGCTGGTGGCGCTGAAGGGCAAGACGTTCACGCTGAAGATCGAGGTCGCGCAGACCGCGCAGCCGCAGAAGTTCACCGCGAACGGCATGACGGCCGATCTCGAGTCCTACTCCGCGTCCGGCGGCGGCGAGACGACGATCGGCCTCGCCAACCTCGTCCCCACGAAGGCCACGATGGGCCTGCACAGCGCGATGCGGATGACGGCCGTGGGGCAGACCATCGGCATGACCCTCGACATCAAGATGAAGATGCAGGGCAAGTAGCGCGCGCTACCGGCGCCAGCGCGGTGCGATCAGGCGGCGCTTGCCGTCGGCCGCGAGTGGGACGTCGGGGGCGTCGAGCTCCTCGCGATCCCACAGCTTGCAGGTCACCTGCTTGTGCTGCTGGTCGAGCGCCTCGCAGTAGTTCGTGAACTCGCAGCGGCGGACCTCGGCGCCGCGCCCCTCGCGCATCTTCTGGAACCAGTCGGGATCGGCGAGCGTCTGGCGCGCGGACGCGATGAAGTCCGCGTCGCCGCGCTCGAGCACCGCCTCGGCCTGGCGGAACTCGCAGATGCCGCCGGCCGCGATGATCGGGGTCGGGAACCCGGCCTCGCGCACCGCCGCGCGGATCGTGCCGGCGATCGACGTGTTGCGCGCGAACGGGCCGCGGCCGTCGGAGTAGATCGTGGGCATGCACTCGTAGCCGGAGCGCCCGGTGTACGGGTACGCGGCCCAGCCGACCTTGGGCTGCTTGGCGTCCTCGAACTTGCCGCCCTTCGAGATCGAGAGGAAGTCGAGGCCGGCGCGCGCGAGCTCGACGCCGAACCA
>Ga0164243_10004550_pt1 | contig 21663 bp, 22 predicted proteins | sample OricompcompostOP_FD_108781 | JGI IMG/M metagenome (GOLD analysis project Ga0164243, IMG submission 108781) | Organic Plus compost microbial communities from Emeryville, California, USA - Original compost - Organic plus compost (OP) | ecosystem: Engineered > Solid waste > Mixed feedstock >...
ATCCTGCCGGTCGTGCTGCGGCGGCCGCTTCCCTACCACCCGCTCCTGGCCGCGCCGGTGCTCCTGCTGCACGGCTCGCTGGCAATGCGCCTCTGGCTCGGGGACGCCCGCGGCGACCACGACGTCTGGGTGTGGAGCGGGGTGCTCAACGTCATCGCCGTGCTGTCGTTCGTGGTCGTGGCCGCCTGGTCCGCGGCCACCGCGCGGGACGGGAGCCGGTCGTGACCCGGACCGGACGCCGGGGCTTCAACCCGCTGCGGGACCTGCCCGCGCTGCTGTGGCTGATGGCCGTCGGCGTCGCCGCGCTCGTCCACCCGGTCCTCCCGGCGCCGCGCTGGCTGATGCTGCACATGCTGCTGCTCGGTGCGCTCAGCCACTCGGTGCTGGTGTGGAGCCGGTTCTTCACCGCCGCGCTGCTCCGCACCCGCGCCACCGACGACCGGGCCCAGTCCGTCCGGCTCGCGATGCACAACGCCGGGGCGCTCACCGTCATCGCCGGCGTGCTCACGTCGTCCTGGCCGGTCACCCTGCTGGGGGCCACCTCGGTCGCGGCGGCGGCGGCCTGGCACGGGGTCGCGCTCTGGCGCTGGTGGGACGGCGCGCTGCCCGGGCGGTACGGCGGCACGGTCCGCTACTACATCGTGTCCTCCGGCTTCCTCCCGGTCGGCGCCGGCCTCGGCGTCTGGCTGGCCACCGGCCTCGCCGACCCCTGGCACACCCGGGCGCTGCTCGCGCACGTCACGGTCAACGTGCTCGGGTGGGTCGGGCTCACCGTCGCCGGGACCGTGGTCACCCTGTGGCCGACGATGCTGCGGACCCGGATCCCCGAGGGCGCCGAGACGGCGGCCGCCCGGGCGCTCCCGGTCCTCGCCGGCGCGGTGCTGGTCACTGCCGGCGGCGCCCTCGCCGGGGCCCACGTGGTGGTCGCGGTCGGCCTGCTGACGTACGTCGGTGGGCTCGCGGTGATCGGCCGGTCGCTGGCGGGAACGCTGCGCCACAAGCAGCCGGTGTCGTTCCCCGCCTGGTCGGTGCTCGCCGGACTGGCCTGGCTGGTCGCCGGGCTGCTCGCCCTCGTGGTCGGCCTGCTCCGGGCGAGCACGTGGGCCGAGGTGGGGCGGTCGCTGTCCTGGCTGACGCCGTACCTGGCCGCGGGGTTCGCGGCGCAGGTGCTCCTCGGCGCGCTGTCCCACCTGATCCCGGTGGCGCTCGGCGGCGGGGCCGGGCCGGTGCGCTCGGCGAACGCCGTCCTCGACCGGGCCGCGCCGGTGCGCCTCACGGCCACCAACCTGGCGCTGCTGGTGTGCGTGCTCCCGGTGCCGAGCGCGGTCCGGGTGCTCGCCTCGGTGGTGGTGCTGGCCTGCCTCGGCGCGGTGCCACCGCTGATCCTGGCCGCGATCCGGGCGGCCCGACGGGAGCGCTCCGCGACGCCCGGCCGCGTCGTCGGCCTCCTCCCGGCCGGCCGGCCGCGGGGCCAGTCCGCGGGCATGGCCGTGACCGGGCTGGCGGCCGTGGTGCTCGTCGTGGCCGTGGGGGTCGCGGTCGACCCGACCGCGGTGGGTGCCGGCCGGACCGAGTCGGCGGCGGCCGGGGTGACGCCGACCGGCGAGACGACCACCGTCGAGGTGGTCGCCGAGGGCATGCGGTTCACCCCGGAGACCATCGAGGTGCCGGCCGGGAACCGGCTCGTCATCGAGCTGACCAACCGCGGCGACGACATCCACGACCTGGTCCTCGACTCCGGGGTCAGCAGCGGCCGGATCGGCTCCGGCGACTCCGTCGAGGTGGACGTCGGCGTGGTCGGCCGGGACGTCGAGGGCTGGTGCTCGGTCGTCGTCCGCCGGCAGATGGGCATGGTGCTGCACATCAGGGCGGTCGGCGCCCCGCCGGACTCCGACGCCGGGTCGGCCCCCGCGTCCCACCACTCCGGGGCCGACGACGGACCGCCGGCCGTCCTCGACCCGCTGGCGACGCCCGGCCCGGACTTCCGGGCCCGGGACGCGCGGCTGCCGGCGCTCCCCGAGGGTCGCGTGCACCGGCGCACGTTCACCGTCCGCGAGGTCGAGCGCGAGGTCGCGCCGGGGGTCACCCAGCGGCTCTGGACCTACGACGGGACCGCACCGGGTCCGGTGCTGCACGGCCGCGTGGGCGACCTCTTCGTGATCCGGCTCGTCAACGACGGCACGATCGGCCACTCGATCGACTTCCACGCCGGCTCGCTGGCGCCGGACCGGCCGATGCGCACCATCGGCCCGGGGGAGTCCCTGGTCTACCGGTTCCGGGCGACCCGGGCCGGCGTGTGGATGTACCACTGCTCGACGATGCCGATGTCCAGCCACATCGCCAACGGACTCTTCGGGGCGGTGGTCATCGAGTCGCCGGACCTGCCGCCCGCCGACCGCGACTACGTCCTCGTGCAGTCCGAGCTCTACCTCGGCGAGCAGGGCGGCGAGGCGGACGCCGACAAGGTGCGCGCCGAGACCCCCGACGCCGTCGTCTTCAACGGCTACGCCAACCAGTACGACCACCGTCCGCTCGTGGCCCGGGTCGGCGAGCGGGTCCGGGTGTGGGTGCTCGACGCCGGCCCCAACCGACCGACCTCCTTCCACGTCGTCGGCGGGCAGTTCCGCACGACGTACGCCGAGGGTGCCTACCTGCTGCGCGGGGGCGCCGGCGGCGCGCAGTCGCTGGCGCTCGCCCCGGCCCAGGGCGGCTTCGTCGAGCTGACGTTCCCGGAGCCGGGCGACTACCCGTTCGTGAGCCACCTGATGGTGGACGCGGAACGCGGCGCCCACGGGATCTTCCGGGTCCGGCGGTGAGGGCCGGTGCGGCTCCGTCGGTGAACCTGGGGCCCGGCCCGGTGGGTATGTTGCTGACATCCGGCGAAGGAGGAGCCATGCAGGGAGAGTCGCTGTCCCGTCTCGCCGACGACCAGCTCACCGCCGCCCGGGACGCGAGCAGCGGCCGGGCCTCCATCACGATCTTCGGCGGCCGCGAGCACGACCTGCGGCAGACCCTCGTGGCGCTGGCGGCCGGCCGCTCCCTCGGCGAGCACGAGTCGCCGGGCGAGGCCAGCCTGCAGGTGCTCCGCGGCAAGGTCCAGCTGCACGCGGGCGCGGAGACGTGGGAGGGCGGCCCGGGCGACTACCTGGTGATCCCGCCGGTCCGCCACGACCTCGAGGCCGTCGAGGACGCCGTGGTGCTGCTCACCGTGGCCAGCCGGGCCTGATTCGGTTCCGGGCCTGATTCGGTTCCGGGCGGGCCTCCGCCCGCGTAGGCTCCGGGACGAAGGGCCTGCCGCGCTCGGGACCCAGCCCCCTGATCGAGCGGGGCTGCGGTCGCGATGCTGGTCGCATCACCCGGTGGCGCCGCCGTCGGGTGGACGGGGAGGGAGGTCGCGACCATGTCGTGGCACCACGATGGTGCGGCGGGGTCGTGGGGCGTGCTGCTGATGGTGCTGGTTCTCTGGGCAGTGACCATCCTCTGTGTCTGGGCGGTCGCTCGCGGGGACTCGGGGTCGACGGGACCGGCCGCGGACGAGGGGCGGGACCCGCTGCGGGTCCTCGCCGAGCAGCTCGCCCGGGGTGAGATCGACGCGGAGGAGTACCGGACCCGCCGGAAGATCCTCGAGGAACGCTGGTGAGCCGGTGTCGAGCCGAGCCGTAGGGTTCCGGACGTGAGGTCCGCGGGTCTGCTGCTCGCCGCCGGCGCCGGCACCCGGATGGGCCGGCCGAAGGCGCTGCTCGTCGACGACGACGGCGTCCCCTGGCTGGCCCGGGCGGTCTCCGCCCTTCGCGAGGGCGGGTGCGACGAGGTGGTCGTCGTGCTCGGCGCCGCCGCCGACGAGGCACGGTCCCTGGTGCCCGAGGGGGCGACGGTCGTGGTCGCCGACGACTGGGCCGAGGGGATGTCGGCCTCGCTGCGCGCGGGGCTGCTGGCGCTCGAGGAGGGCGACGCCGACGCGGCGCTGGTCTCCCTCGTCGACCTGCCCGACGTCACCGGCGCCGTGGTGCGCCGGGTGCTCGCCGCCGGCGCCGACCGGGCGGCGCTGATCCGGACGACGTACGACGGACGCCCCGGCCACCCCGTGGTGCTCGGCCGCGAGCACTGGCTCGGCGTGCGGGCCGCCGCCGTGGGCGACGCCGGTGCGCGCGACTACCTGGCCCACCACGCCCTGGTCGAGGTCGAGTGCGGTGACCTCGCCAGCGGGCGGGACGTGGACCGGCCGCCGTCAGGCGGGTCGCGCGGGTAGCCGCGTGGACAGGTCGTAGGTGCGCTGCTCGATCGTGGTCAGCCGACCGTCGAGGCGGGCGATGTCCGACTTCACGTCGGCGACGTCCGCCTCGAGGCCGGAGCGGCAGGCCTGGATCTCGCTCTTGAGCTCGGAGCGGCAGGCCTGGATCTCGCCCTTGAGCTCGGACCGGCAGGCGCCCACCTCGGCCAGCAGGTCGCGCTTGATCGCGTGGAGGTAGCCGAGGATCGACACCGACACCCCGACGAGTGCGGCCAGGTCGACCAGCGTGTCCGGCCCCACCTCGATCACCTCCCAGTGTGCAACTGCCCGGTGTGCAACGGCCTGCGGCCCGCCACCAGGACGCTACGCAGACGCCTCGTGGGTCGCAACGCACTCGTGGGTCGCTGTGGAAACCGCGCGACCAACCCGTCGCCAACATCGCGCCACGTAGCCTTGATGCATGAAGCCGTCGTCACCTCAGGACGTCGCCGCCCGGCTGGGCGACACCGGCTACCTGTGCGACGACGACCTGGCCACGGTCACCTACCTGGCGCTCACCATGGAGCGGCCGCTGCTGCTCGAGGGCGAGCCCGGCACCGGCAAGACGGCGCTGGCCGAGGCGATCGCCGAGGCGCTGGCGCTGCCGATGGTGCGGCTGCAGTGCTACGAGGGCATCGACGCGACCCAGGCGCTCTACGACTGGGACTTCCCGCGGCAGATCCTGCACCTGCGCGCCCTCGAGGCCGCCGGCGGGGCCGACCCGGAGGAGGCGGAGAAGAGCCTCTACGACTAGCGGTTCCTGCTCGCCCGGCCGGTGCTCGCGGCGCTCCAGCGCAGCCCGGTGGTGCTGCTGGTCGACGAGGTCGACCGGGCCGACGACGAGTTCGAGGCGTTCCTGCTCGAGGTGCTGTCGACGTACCAGGTGAGCATCCCGGAGCTGGGCACGGTGCGGGCGACCACGCCGCCGTTCGTGGTGCTCACCTCCAACCGCACCCGCGAGCTGCACGACGCGCTCAAGCGCCGCTGCCTCTACCACTGGATCGACCACCCGGGCCTGGAGCGCGAGGTCGCGATCGTGCGCTCCCGCGCGCCGGAGGTGTCGGCCGAGCTGGCCCGGCAGGTGGTCGGCGTGGTGCAGCAGCTGCGCGGGCGCGACGACCTGGAGAAGCCCCCGGGCGTCGCCGAGACGCTCGACTGGGCCCGCGCGCTCCAGCACCTCGGGACCCGGGAGCTCGACCTCGAGTCGGGCGCGCGCACGCTGGGCGCGCTGGTGAAGTACCGCGAGGACGCCGACCGGGTGCGGGAGGCGCTGGACCGGCTGCTGCGGCCATGACCACCCCCACCTGGCAGGCCGACGAGATCCTCCTGGGCTTCACCCGGGCGCTGCGGGCCGCCGGGCTGCCGGTGACCCAGGACCGGGCCGAGGGCTTCCTCGCCGCCGCGGCGCTCGTCGGGCTGGGCGACCAGCGGGCGACGTACGTCGCCGGCCGGGCCACGCTGTGCGCGTCGCCCGACGACCTGGCCCGCTACGACCAGGTGTTCGAGGCGTACTTCAGCGCGCGGGACGGGCTGCCCCGGCCGCGCCAGGCGCCCCCGCCGGCCGCGTCGGCGCAGAGCGACGTACCCCTGACCGACGACATGCAGGGAGGCGAGCCGGGCGACGCCGACGCGGTGCGGGCGATGGCCAGCCGGGCCGAGGTGCTGCGGCACCGCGACGTCGCGTCCCTCTCGCCGGCCGAGCGGCACCGGCTCGCGCAGATGTTCGCGACCCTGCGACCGCGGTCACCGGTCCGCCGTACCGCCCGGCACGAGCGGTGGCACCGCGGCGAGGTCGACGCGTCGCGGACCCTGCGCGCGAGCCTGCGGCGGATGGGGGAGCCGGCGACGATCGAGTGGCGACGGCGGCGGACCCGGCCGCGGCGGGTGGTGCTGCTGGTGGACGTGTCCGGCTCGATGAGCGGGTACGCCGACGCGCTGCTCCGGCTCGCGCACCGGGTGGTGACCAGCAACCCGCGGGCGGAGGCGTTCACCATCGGCACCCGGCTGACCCACGTCACCCGGGCGCTGCGCAGCCGGGACGTGGAGCGGGCGCTGGTGGCCGCGGGGGAGACCGTGCCCGACTGGTCCGGCGGCACCCGGCTGGGCGAGACGCTCAAGGCGTTCGTCGACCGCTGGGGCCGCCGCGGCCTGGCCCGCGGCGCGGTCGTGGTGGTGTTCTCCGACGGCTGGGAGCGGGGCGACACCGAGCTGCTCGGCGAGCAGGTGCGCCGGCTGCGGCGGGTCGCCCACCGGCTGGTGTGGGTCAACCCGCACCGCGGCAAGGAGGGCTACGAGGCGGTGCAGCGCGGCGTGCTCGCCGTGCTCCCGCACGTCGACGACTTCGTGGCCGGCCACTCGCTGGCCACCTACGCAGAGGTCCTGGAGGTGATCGGTCGTGCGTGACGTGCTGCCGGAGCTGATGAAGTGGTGGGAGAACGGCGACACCGTCGGCGTCGGGACGGTGGTGGCGACGTTCCGGTCCGCCCCCCGCCCGCCGGGCGCCTCGATGCTCGTCGGTCCGAACGGCGAGGCCGTGGGCTCGGTCTCGGGCGGCTGCGTCGAGGGCGCCGTCTACGACCTGGCGCAGTCGGTCGTGGAGTCGGGCACCCCCGTCCTGGAGCGGTACGGCGTGAGCGACGACGACGCCTTCGCGGTCGGCCTCACCTGCGGCGGCATCCTCGACGTCTACGTCGAGAAGGTGAACAAGGAGACCTTCCCCGAGCTCGGCGAGGTCGCCGCCGACATCGAGGCCGGCCGTCCGGTCGCCCTCGCCACCGTCATCGAGCACCCCGACCCCACCTGGCTCGGCCGCCGGCTCGTCATCCGCCCCGACGACGGCGACGACGGGGTAGTCCCTCATGAAATGGCTGGTTCCGGGGTCGAAAAACAGCCAGAACATGGGGGACTACCCCGGCAGACGCTCGGCTCCCAGCGCGCGGACGACGCGGTCCGGGACGACGCGCTGGGGCTGCTGGCCCAAGGGCACAACGCGACGCTGACCTACGGCCCGGACGGGGAGCGCCGGGGCGAGGGGATGCGGGTGTTCGTGTGGGCGTTCGCGCCGCGGCCGCGGCTGCTGGTGTTCGGGGCGATCGACTTCGCGGCGGCGGTGGCCCGGGTCGGGTCGTTCCTCGGCTACCAGGTCACGGTGTGCGACGCGCGGCCGGTGTTCGCGACCGCGAGCCGGTTCCCCGAGGCCGACGAGGTGGTCGTGGACTGGCCGCACCGCTACCTCGAGGCCGAGCGCGACGCCGGGCGGATCGACGGCCGGACCGTGATCACGGTGCTCACCCACGACCCCAAGTTCGACGTGCCGCTGCTCGAGGTCGCGCTCCGGCTGCCCGAGGTCGCGTACGTCGGCGCGATGGGCTCGCGACGCACCCACGAGGACCGGCTCCAGCGGCTGCGCGAGGCCGGGCTGACCGAGGAGGAGCTGGACCGCCTGTCCAGCCCGATCGGCCTCGACCTCGGCGCCCGCACCCCCGAGGAGACCGCGATCAGCATCGCGGCCGAGGTGATCGCCGGGCGCTGGGGCGGCACGGGTCGCCGGCTCGCCGAGCGCGAGGGCCGGATCCACCACTAGGGCCGGCGGGATGAGGTGGTCGGCGGCGCTGGTGCTGGTGGCCACGCTGCTCGCCGGCTGCAGCGACGACGGGGACGACGAGCGCGAGCCGGACGCCGTACCCCAGGCGTCGGCGAGGCCGACCCCGGACGCGTCCGGGTCCGCGGCCGCGGCGCCCTCGGCGGAGGATCCGGAGCCGACCGTGACCCTGCCCCCGGTCCGTCACCCGGTGTCGCTGCCGGCGCTGATGCGCGAGGAGTTCCGGGCGAGCCGGATCCGGCAGGTCCGGGTGGTCGCGGAGACCGACGCCTACACCCGCTCGGAGGTGACCTACCGCAGCGGCGACCTGACCATCTCGGGCGTGCTGCTCCGGCCGCGCGGCCGCGGGCCGTTCCCGGGGATCGTGCTCAACCACGGCTATATCGAGCCGTCGACCTACGTGACCGGACAGGGCCTGGCTCGCGAGCAGGACTGGCTGGCCCGGGCCGGGTTCGTCGTGCTGCACACCGACTACCGCGGCCACGCCGGCTCCGACCCGGCGGGCCCGATCGACCGCGAGACCCGGCTCGGCTACACCCGCGACGCCATCAACGCGGTGCTCGCCCTCGAGCGCGAGCCGTACGTCGATCAGGGCCGGATGGCGATGCTCGGCCGCTCCATGGGCGGCGGGATCACGCTCAACGCGCTGGTCGCCCACCCCGGCCTCGTCGAGGCCGCGGTGATCTACGCGTCGGTGAGCTCGCGGTTCCTCGACAACCTCGAGCACTTCACCGCGCGCAGCCGGCCCGAGGCGGTACGGGCGCTGTACGACCGGTTCGGCACGCCGCGCCGGGAGCCGCGCTTCTACCGCGAGCTGTCGTCCCGGACGTTCTTCGACCGGATCAGCGAACCGCTCCTCATCCACCACGGCACCGCCGACGAGACCTGCCCGTTCCGGTGGGCGACCACGACCCAGCGGCTGCTCCGCCGGGGCGGCGTCGACAGCCGGCTCGAGGTCCACGAGGGCGAGCACCACGCGTTCGTGCCGCAGTGGCAGGCGTCGATGGTGCGCACCGTTCAGTTCTTGCGGCGCCGGTTGTAGCGTGACCGCACCACATCCTTCGGGAGGGCGGGCATGGTTCGCGGTGAGCTGAAGGCGCGCAAGCTCGAGGCGCTGCGCGCGTGGACGTCGTTCGTCGAGACCGGCGGCACGACCGCCCCGCCGGTCCGCCCCGAGATCCTCTCGAGCTGGACGCGGTCCGGCACGTCGGTCTCGACCGACGTGCGCGAGGCCCCGCTCGCCGACGAGAGCGAGACCGCAGCGGTCTGGCGCGACTCCCCGCTGCAGGTCGCCGTGGAGACCGTCGAGGAGGAGCTGCGGCGGACCGCCGAGGACGGCGACCTGGTGCTGGCGGTGACCGACGCGAAGACCCGGATCCTGTGGACGTACGGCGGCCGGGTGATGCGCCGCCGCGCCGAGAGCGTCAACTTCGTGCCGGGCGGGCGCTGGGACGACCTCTCGGTCGGCACCAACGCGCTCGACCTGGCCACCCGGCTCGCCGAGCCGTCGATGGTGTTCAGCGCCGAGCACTACGCGCCGATGGTGCACAACTGGGTCTGCTGGGCGGCGCCGCTGCACGACCCGGTGACCGGCAAGCAGCTCGGGGTGATCGACCTGTCGACGACGTGGGACCGCACCCACCCGATCGGCCTGGCCACCGCCCGGGTGATGGCGCGGCTCATCGAGTCGGCGATGCCGCGCTCGTCGTACCACCCCTCCGCGCTCGACGACGACACCGCCGACCCCGGCCTGGTAATGACCCTGCTGGGCACCGCCGAGGTGCGGCTCGACGGCCAGCGGCTGCTGCTCAACCGCCGGCAGACCGAGGTGCTGGCGCTGCTCGCGCTGCACCCCGACGGGCTGTCGCTCGACCAGCTGCACGCGATGCTCTACGGCGACCAGGCGGTCACCTTCTCCACGCTCAAGGCCGAGGTGTCCCACCTGCGCTCGGCGCTCGGCGGCCAGCTCGGCTCGCGTCCGTACCGGCTGCTGATGCCGGTCGCCACCGACGTCGACCACGTGCTGTCGCTGCTGCGGGGCGGTCACGTCGGCGCGGCGGTCGAGGCCTACGGCGGCGACCTGCTGCCCGGCACCAACTCCCCGGCGCTCATCGAGCTCGGTGAGTACGTCGCGGTCGCGGTCCGGGAGGCGCTGCTCGCCGACCCCCAGCCGGAGGCGGTGCTCCGCTACGCCGACCTGGCGCCGTACGACGTGGAGGTCGTCGAGCGCTGCCTGGCCGAGCTCGGCACCCGCAGCCACCCGGCGAAGCCGCTGCTCAAGGCCCGGCTCGCGGCCGCGCGCTGACGCGAAGGGCTTCACAACGCCCCGGTTCGCGGGCCAACCTGCTGCCAACCAGCGCTTCCTAGCGTGAGCAGAGTCACAGGTCCATCGCCTCAGGGGAGTGCCATGACGAAGATCAGCCTCACCGTCGACGGGACTCAGGTGTCCGACGACGTCGAACCGCGGATGCTGCTCGTGCAGTACCTGCGGGAGAAGCTCGGCAAGACCGGCACTGTGGTCGGCTGCGACACCAGCAACTGCGGTGCCTGCACGGTCCACCTCGACGGGAAGTCCGTGAAGTCGTGCAACGTCCTCGCCGTCCAGGCCGACGGGGCGGAGGTCACCACGGTCGAGGGCCTGGCCACGAACGGCCGGCTGCACCCGGTGCAGGAGGCGTTCCGGGAGTGCCACGGCCTCCAGTGCGGCTACTGCACGCCCGGGATGATCATGCAGACCATCGACCTCCTCAACGAGAACCCCTCGCCGAGCGAGGAGGAGATCCGCACCGGCCTCGAGGGCAACCTCTGCCGCTGCACCGGCTACCACAACATCGTCCGGGCCGTGCAGCACGCCGCGTCGACCGAGGCAGGTGCCCGATGACGGCCGTGCAGGACGCCCCCGTCCAGGCCGAGATCGGCAAGGACCGGCGGCGCAAGGAGGACGAGCGGCTGATCACCGGCCGCACCCGCTGGACCGACAACATCACCCTGCCCGGGATGCTGCACCTGGCGATGGTGCGCAGCCCGTTCGCGCACGCGCGGATCACGAGCATCGACAAGTCGGCGGCCGAGCAGGCCCCGAACGTCGTCGGCGTCTTCACCGGCCGCGACCTCGAGGACTCGATGGGCACGCTGATCACCGCGTGGCCGGTCACCACCGACCAGGTGACCCCGAACCACCCGCCGGTCGCCGTCGACCGGGTCGCGTTCGCGGGCGAGATCGTGGCGGTGGTCGCCGCGCGCAGCGCCGCCGAGGCGCGGGACGCCGCCGAGCTCGTCGACGTGGAGTACGAGGAGCTGCCGGCGGTGCTCGACCTCAAGGAGGCGAACACCGACTCCGTCCTCGCCCACCCCGACCTCGGCACCAACAAGTCGGCGCTCTGGGTCTTCGACTCTGCGGAGGCGGGCACCGGCGGCAACGTCGAGGACGCGATCTCCCAGGCGCGCCAGGACGGCATCGTGATCGAGCGGGAGTACCGCCAGCAGCGGCTGATCCCGTGCTTCATGGAGCCGCGCTCGACGGTGGTCGACCCGACCGCGGAGCAGCTCACCGTCTGGACCTCGTCGCAGATCCCGCACATCACCCGGTTCGCGCTCGCCGCCACCATGGGCATCCCGGAGTCCAAGATCCGGGTGATCGCCCCGGACGTGGGCGGCGGGTTCGGCGGCAAGCTGCAGATCACGCCCGAGGAGTGGGCGACCGTCACCGTGGCCCGGCGGCTCGGCAAGCCGGCGAAGTACACCGAGACCCGCTCGGAGTCGCTGGTCTCCGGCCACCACGGCCGCGACCAGTGGCAGAAGATCACGCTCTCGGCCACCAAGGACGGCACCGTCACCGGCCTGAAGGTCGAGCTGCTCGCCGACCTCGGCGCCTACGCCGGCATCGTCGGCGGCGGCGTGCCGGTGCTCGGCGCGTTCATGTACAACGCGATCTACAAGTTCCCCGCCTACCACTGGCAGGTGCAGAACCTCTACACCAACAAGACCTGGGTCGACGCCTACCGCGGCGCCGGCCGGCCCGAGGCGACGTACGCCATCGAGCGGGTGATCGACGAGCTCGCCGCGGAGGTCGGCGTCGACCCGCTCGAGATCCGCGAGAAGAACTGGATCAAGCACGAGGAGTTCCCGTTCACGACCGTGGCCGGGCTCGAGTACGACTCCGGCAACTACGAGGCCGCGACCGCCCGCGCCAAGGAGATGTTCGGGTACGACGAGCTGCGCGCGGAGCAGCGCCGGCGCCGCGAGTCCGGCGACCGGGTGCAGCTGGGCATCGGGGTCTCGACGTACACCGAGATGTGCGGCCTGGCGCCGAGCCGGGTGCTCGGCCAGCTCAACTACGCCGCGGGCGGCTGGGAGCACGCGTCGATCCGGTTCAGCGGCACCGGCAAGGTCGAGGTGGTCACCGGCGCGAGCGCCCACGGCCAGGGCCACGAGACCGCGTTCAGCCAGATCGTGGCCGACCGGCTCGGCGTGCCGTTCGAGGACGTCGAGGTGCTGCACGGCGACACCCAGATCTCGACGAAGGGCTACGACACCTACGGCTCGCGGTCGCTGGTGGTCGGTGGCGAGGCGCTGGTCCGGGCCGCCGACAAGGTGATCGAGAAGGCCAAGCCGATCGCCGCCCACCTGCTCGAGGCGTCCGTCGACGACATCGAGTTCTCGGGCGGCCGGTTCTCGGTCCGCGGCACCGACCAGGGCATGGGCATCGCGGAGATCGCGACCGCCGTGTTCGCCGCGCACAACCTGCCCGACGGGGTCGAGGCGTCGATCGACGCGGACGCGACGTACGACCCGGTCAACTTCTCCTACCCGCACGGCACCCACCTGTGCGCGGTGGAGGTGGACACCGAGACCGGTGAGACGAAGCTGCGCAAGTACGTCGCCTGCGACGACGTCGGCAACATCATCAACCCGCTCATCGTGTCGGGGCAGGTTCACGGCGGGCTCGTGCAGGGGATCTCCCAGGCGCTCTGGGAGGAGGCCGTGTACGACGAGTCGGGCACGCTGGTCTCCGGGTCGTTCGTCGACTACCTGCTCCCGACCGCCGCGGACACGATCAGCTTCGAGATCGACCACACCACCTCGCCGAGCACCACGAACTCGCTCGGCACCAAGGGGGTCGGCGAGGCGGGCACGATCGCGTCCACGCCGGCGGTCGTCAACGCGATCGTCGACGCGGTGCGGCACCTCGGCGTCAACGACATCCAGATGCCGTGCACCCCCGAGCGGGTGTGGAAGGCGATCCAGGGCGGCGGCAGCGGCGGCTCCACCGAGGGCGCGGCGATGCCGCACTTCGAGTCCGGCGGCGCGGCCGGCAACCAGGAGCAACCCGGCACCTCGAGCACGGAAGGAGGCCTCGCATGATCCCGGCACCGTTCGACTACCTGGCGCCGACCACGGTCGAGGACGCGCTGTCCGCCCTCGCCCAGCACGGCGACGACGCGAAGATCCTCGCCGGCGGGCAGAGCCTGCTGCCGGTGCTCAGGATGCGGCTCAACGCCCCGGAGATGGTGATCGACCTCGGGAAGATCGAGTCGCTGCGCGGCATCCGCGACGACGGCGACGCGATCGTCATCGGCGCGATGACGCCGCACGCGGACGTCGGCAGCGACCCGTTGGTGAAGGAGCACGCCGGGCTGGTCCACGAGGCGGTCAAGCACCTGGCCGACGCGCAGATCCGGCACCGCGGCACGTTCGGCGGCGCGCTCGCGCACGCCGACCCCGCGGGCGACCTCGGCGCGCCGGCGCGCTGCCTCGGCGCGCAGTTCGTGATCGCGGGCCCCGGGGGCACCCGCACGGTCGAGGCCGACGACTTCTTCGTCGACCTCTTCGAGACCGCGATCGGCGACGACGAGATCCTCACCGAGGTGCGCATCCCCAAGCACACCGGCTGGGGCTCGGGCTACGAGAAGTTCGTCCGGATCGCCCACCAGTGGCCGATCGTGTCGGTCGCCGCGACGGTGCGGATGGACGGCGGCACGATCGCCGAGGCCCGCGTCGGGCTCGGCAACATGGGGTCCACGCCGGTGCGCGCCCGCGCGGTCGAGGAGGCGCTCACCGGGCAGCCGGCCACGGCGGACGCCGTACGGACGGCGGCGGCGCGCGCCGCCGAGGGCACCGAACCGCCGTCGGACCTCAACGGCGACGCCGACTACCGGCGACACCTGGCCACCGTGCTCACCCGGCGCGCGGTGCTCGCGGCGGCCGGCGTCGAGGAGTCCTGAGGCAGCCGTGGACCTGACGCACCGGTTCACGGTCCCGGTCCCGGTCGAGGAGGCGTGGGCGCACTTCAACGACGTCGCCACGGTGGCGGAGTGCTTCCCCGGCGCCACCGTCTCCTCGGCCGAGGGCGACTCCTTCAGCGGCTCGGTGAAGGTCAAGCTCGGCCCGATCGCGCTGCAGTACAACGGCTCGGGCACCTTCGTCGAGAAGGACGACGCCGCCCACCGGTTCGTGGTCGAGGCGAAGGGCAAGGACAAGCGCGGCAACGGTACGGCGGGCGCCACCGTCACGCTGACCATGACCGAGACGGACGGCGGTACCGACGTCGAGGTGCTCACCGATCTCGCGGTGACCGGGAAGCCGGCACAGTTCGGGCGCGGGATGATGCAGGACGTCTCCGACAAGCTGCTCGGCCAGTTCGTGGCCTGCCTCGAGCAGCGGTTCGCGAGTGAGCCGGCGGCCCCGACGCCATCACCGGACGCGGACGCGGCGCCCGAGTCGTCGAGCTCGCCGCAGGCTCCGCCGGCGCCGCGTCCGTCCGACGCGGACCCCGGCCCGGCGTCCGCGGCACCCGCCGCCGCCCCCGCCGCCTCGACGGGTCCGTCGGCGGGAGCTTCGGCGGGGCCCTCGACGTCGTCGTCGACGGCGCGTCCGTCGGACGACGCGATCGACCTCGGCGCGACCGTGCTGCCCGTGCTCGTGAAGAGCTACTGGAAGCAGGGGCTGGCCGGGCTGGCCGTCGTGGCGCTCCTGATCTGGGTCATTTTCCGCCGCTGAGCCGATTCCACCCGGGTCGGGGCGGCCCCGGCCCTAGTCTTCGGGTCCATGAAGCGGGTCGTCTGGGTCGTCGTCAGCCTTGTCTTCTTCGCCGGCATCATGTCGATCCCGGCGCTGGCGTGGACCGACGACGACGAGGCCACGGCGGCCCCGGACTACGAGCCGACCAGGATCACCAGCTACGAGGCGGACTTCGACCTGTCCGAGGACGGGGACCTCGACGTCGTCGAGACCCTGACCGTGAACTTCCCGACCGGCGACCGGCACGGCATCTTCCGGTTCTGGGACCGGGTCGACCCGACCGACGAGAACGCCCGCCTCCTCGTCGAGGACGTCGAGGTCACCCAGGACGGGCGCGACGTACCCGTCGAGATGAGCACCAAGGACCACGCGCGGTTCGACGTGGCCCGGATCGGCGACCCGGACCGCTACGTCGAGACCGGCGAGCACGTCTACGTGATCAAGTACCACGTCGACGGGGTGATCGCCGAGGGCGCCGAGGACGTCGACGCGGAGAGCCAGTGGTACTGGAACCTGATCCCCTCCGGGTGGGCGCAGGACATCGACCGGGCCAGGCTGACCGTCTCACTGCCCGCCGACGCCACGACGCTGCAGTGCGGCATCGGCCTCGGCACCCCGCCCGACCCGTGCGAGAACGTCCGCGGCGAGGGCACCAGCACGATCACGGTCACCACCGGCCCGCTGCCGCGCAACACGCCGGTCACGCTCAAGGTCGGGATGGACATCGACACCCCCGAGCGGGGCAACACCGCGCCGTGGACCGCGCGCTGGGACCGGGTGCTCGGCCACAGCCCGCTGGTGCTGGGACTGGTGCTGGTGATCGCCCTCGGGGTCGGGCTGCTCGGCGGGGTGCTGGCCCGGATGACCTACGAGCGCACCCCGCCGTTCCCGCTGATGTACGCGCCCCCGGAGGGGATCGGGCCGGCGCAGGCGAAGTACATCCTCACCGAGTCCATCGACAAGCAGGCGTACGTCGCCACGCTCATGCACGCCGCCGAGCACGGCGCCGTGGACCTGCAGAAGGGCAACGACAGCTGGACGATCAGGGACAAGGCCGGCCCGGAGGGCTGGCGCGGCCTCGACGAGGTCTCCAGCAGCGTCGCGCACCTGCTCTCCGGCCCCGGGACGGCGTTCACCGCCAGCAAGACCAGCGTCTCCGCCGGCCAGCGGCTCAAGCAGGAGATCGACCTGTTCGAGTCGAAGGTCAAGCGGTGGGCGACGAGCTCCGGCCTCCTCGTCAAGGCCGGTCCCGGCGGCATCGGCGGGACGCTGGTGCTGCTCGGCCTCGTGGGCGCGGTTGCGACCGTCATCTGGAACCCGTTCAACATGACGATGGTCGGCATGATCCCGGCCGCGTTCTTCGTGCTCGGGGCCCCGATGCTCAAGACCGGCGCGAGCACCAAGCGCACCCGCGCCGGGCGCGAGCTGTGGTCGCGGATCGGCGGCTTCAAGCGGGTGCTGTCGACCCCGTCGAGCCAGGACCGGTTCGACTTCTCCGGGCGCGAGGAGCTCTACACCGCCTACATCCCGTGGGCGGTCGCCTTCGGCTGCGCGGCCGAGTGGGCGGCGAAGTACCGCACCGAGACCGGCACCGAGCCGCCGGTGCCGCACTACTTCGGGGGCGCGTACATGGGCGCCGGCGCGGGCTCGTACGTCGACTCGATGGTCCGCGACTTCAACGACACGGTGAGCAGCGCCATCTCCTCCTACAACGCCACCCAGTCCTCGTCGTCGAGCGGCGGGGGCGGCGGCTTCTCCGGCGGCGGCGGCGGTGGCGGCGGAGGCGGCGGCTCCTGGTGACGCTGCCCTACCGCGGCGAGTACGGCGCGCCCCGGCCCGCCGCGCTGGGGCGGCTGCGGCTGCCGCCGGACCCGATGCCGTGGCGCCGCGGCACCCGGCCGCTCAAGCAGTGGCGCTACGTCGGCGTCTACGGACCGGAGCTGATGCTCTGCGTCGGCTCGGTGCGGGTCGGGCCGCTCCGCCAGGAGTTCTGGGCGGTCTGGGACCGCGGCACGGGTGTGCTGCGGGAGCGGACCCGCCGCGGGCACCGGGTCGTGGCGCTGCGGCCGGGCCGGGTGGAGGTGGACGACCGCGAGGTGCGGGTGCGGCTCGACCTCGCGGAGGAGGCCGGGGTCGAGACGGTGTGCCCCAGCGGCACGTCGTACGCCTGGACCCGCAAGCAGGGCGGCATCGCGGCGCGCGGCACGGTGGTCCTGGGCGACCGCGAGCACCGCCTCGACGCCCGCGCGGTCGTCGACGACACCGCCGGCTACCACGAGCGGCACACCCGGTGGCACTGGTCGGCCGGCGTGGGCACCACCACCTCGGGACAGCCGGTCGCCTGGAACCTGGTCGAGGGCGTCAACGACCCGGCCTCCTCGAGCGAGCGCACGGTGTGGGTCGAGGGGGAGCCGCAGGAGGTCCCGCCCAGCGACTTCGCGGCGGACCTGTCCCGCGTGGACGGGCTGGCGTTCCACGCGGAGGCGGCCCGCGAGCGCACCGAGAACATCGGCCCGCTGCGCAGCGAGTACCAGCAGCCCTTCGGCACGTTCACCGGCCGGCTCCCCGGCGCCGCCGGGGGGACGCTCGAGCTCGCCGAGGGGTACGGCGTGATGGAGCGGCACGACGTGTTCTGGTGACCCCGGGCCCCGATCTTCCCTACGCTTCGGGGCAACCTCGAGAAAGCAGGTAGTCCGAAATGTTGATCGCGATCATCGTCATCGTCGTCGTGGTGGTCCTGATCGCCTTCGTGGTGGTCGGGTTCAACAAGCTGCGCCGCAGCGACGTGGCCGCCGAGGAGGCGCTGGGCGGCATCGACGTGCAGCTCACCCGCCGTGCCGACCTGATCCCCAACCTCGTCGAGACGGTGAAGGGCTACGCCGCCCACGAGAAGGGCGTCTTCGAGGAGATCACCAAGGCCCGCGCGCACGTGCAGTCCGCCGCCGCGGGCGACAGCGTGCAGGACAAGGCGGCCGCGGACGCCGAGCTCGCGCGCTCGCTGGTCAGCCTGAACGCGGTCGCCGAGGCCTACCCCGACCTCAAGGCGAACGCGAACTTCCAGCAGCTGCAGCAGCAGCTCGCCGAGACCGAGAACCAGATCGCGTTCGCGCGTCAGTACTACAACGACGCGGTGGCCACCCTGAACAAGCAGGTCGTGACCATCCCGTGGATGTTCTTCACCGGCATCGCGAAGGTCGAGAAGCGCGAGTTCTACGACGCCCCCGAGGGCAAGGAGACGGTCCCCGGCGTCGAGTTCTGACGACCCTCGTCGGTCGAGCAGCCCCGGCCGAGCCTGCAAGGCCGGGGCGGATCGAGACCCGGTGACCCCGAAGACCACCGTGGTGATCTCGATACGCGCTCGCTCTTTCGTCGCTCGCGCTACTCGATCAACGAGTCACGCAACGAGTCACGCATCGAGTCACGCCCAGGGACGGTCGGCCTCACCCGCGGCGAGCCGGCCCCGGTAGACGCCGATCTTGTGGTCGATCAGCTCGAGGTTGCGCTGCATCTCCTCGAGCTGGGCGAGCACGTCGCTGCGGTGCGCCTCGAGCAGCTCCAGCCGCTCCGCCTCGTTGCCGCGGCCGGCCGCCACCAGCTCGGCGTACCGGCGGATGCCGCGGATCGGCATGCCGGTCGCGCGCAGCCGGGTGCACACGTTGATCCAGTCGAGGTCGAGCTGCCGGTAGCGGCGGCGGCCGCCCGACGTCCGCCCCACCTTGGTGACCACCAGCCCCGCGCGCTCGTAGTAGCGCAGCGTGTGCACGCTGACCCCGGTGCGCTCCGCGGCCTCGGCGATGCTCAGCCCGCCCTCCGGCACCGGACCGCGGTTGACTTCGAGCACGCTCTAGATCCTAGCGTCGACGGCGTGGCACCCCCTGACCCGCGGAAGGCCCTCGTGCTGGCGACCTGCTGCGCCAGCGTCGTGGTCGTCGTCATGGACATCTCGATCGTCAACGTGGCGCTTCCCGACATCGGCCGCGACCTCGACGCCTCGGTGTCCGGGCTGCAGTGGACCGTGGACGCCTACACCCTGGTGCTCGCCGCGTTCCTGGTGCTCGCGGGCTCGACCGCGGACCGGGTGGGTCGACGGCGGGTCTTCACCGTGGGCCTGGCCGCGTTCGGGGTCGGCTCGCTGATGTGTGCGCTGGCGCCGAGCATCGGGTGGCTCGTGGCGGCGCGGGTCGTGCAGGCCCTCGGCGGCACCATGCTCAACCCGGTCGCGATGGCCATCGTCGCGGCGACCTTCACCGAGCCGGCCGAACGGGCTCGCGCGATCGGCGTGCTCGGCTCGATGGCGGGGTTGTCCCTGGCGCTCGGCCCGGTCCTGGGGGGCGTGCTGGTCGACGGCATCGGCTGGCGATCGGTCTTCTGGGTCAACCTTCCGATCGTCGTGGCCGCGCTCGTCTGCACCGCGCTGTTCGTCCCGGAGACCAGGGCGCCGCGGGCCCGGCGACCGGACGTCGTGGGGCAGGTGCTCGTGATCGTGGCGATGGCAGCCCTGGTCTCCGCGCTGATCGGGTCGGGGACCCGGGGCTGGACCGCGCCGGAGGTCCTCGCCCTGTTCGCGGTCTCCGTCGTGGCCGCGACCGGCCTCGTCCCCTACGAGCTGCGCCGTGTCGATCCGCTGGTCGAGGTGCGGCTGTTCCGCAGCCTGCCGTTCGGCTCGGCGATCCTGATGGCGGTCTGCGCGCTGTGCGGGTTCGGCGCGTTCCTCTTCACCACCACGCTGTACCTGCAGGACGCCCGCGGCCTCTCCGCCGTCGCCACCGGCCTGTGCCTCCTCCCGGTCGGGGTGCTGGTGATCGCCCTGTCTCCGCTGGCGGGGCGACGCCTGGGTGCCCACGGCCCCCGCGCGCCGCTCGTCGTCGCCGGCACGGCGCTCGCCGTCGGCGGCCTGGTGGGCACGGCGCTCGACGCGTCGGCCCCGTGGGCTGCGCTGGTCGCCTCGTACCTGCTGTTCGGCGTCTTCCTCGGCACCGTCAACCCGCCCATCACCTACACCGCCGTCTCCGGCATGCCCACCTCGATGGCCGGCCTCGCGGCGTCGCTGGCCTCGTCGGGCCGGCAGGCCGGGACCACGCTGGGTGTCGCCCTGTCGGGCACGATCCTGGGCACGGCAGCGTCCTCGGGTGCGGACGGGTTCGTGGAGGCCGCGCGCGGCGTCTGGTGGCTGGTCACCGGGCTCGGCGTGGCGATCCTGGTGCTGGCCGTCGTCGGCACGGGGACCCGGGCGCGGGCCAGCGCCGAGCGGTCGGCACGCCTGTTCGAGGTCGACGTGCCGGGCGACGCTGTCAGAACACGTTGAGCGGACGGAACTGCACCGAGATCCGCGGCCCGGCGTTGGCGACCTTGGGGACGGCGTGCTCCCAGGTGCGCTGGCAGGAGCCGCCCATGACCAGCAGGTCGCCGTGGCCCATCTCGACCGAGATCGAGGGGCCGCCGCCGCGCGGGCGGAGCGCCAGCCGGCGCGGGTCGCCGAAGGAGACGATCGCGACCATCGTGTCGTGGCTGTTGCCCCGGCCGATCCGGTCGCCGTGCCAGGCCACGCTGTCGCGACCGTCGCGGTAGTAGCAGCAACCGGCGGTGCGGAACGGCTCCCCGAGCTCGGGCAGGTAGTGCTCGCTGAGCGCCTCGCGCGCCTCGGTGAGCACGGGGTGGGGGAGCTCCTCGCCGATCATGTAGGTGTAGACCAGCCGCGGCACGTCGACGATACGGTCGTACATCGGCCGCCGCTCGGCCCGCCACGGCACCTCGCGGACCAGCGTCTCGAACACGTCGTCGCTGTCCGGGACCCAGGAGCGCAGCAGGTCGATCCACGCGCCCATGCCCAGCTCGCGACGCTCGATGCCGTCGAACGAGCGCAGCCTCGAGGGAGGCGCCTCGAAGAGGGTGCTCTGGAAGTCCATGACCCCAGGGTACGACAGCTTCGAACAGATGTTCGACGGGGAGGGGAGGGAATTTCCGGGTGGGGATCCGGGACATTCCGGGTGGTCAGCGCTTGGACCCACGCGGAAGGCTGTGCCCATGACCACCGCGCCCGCCCGGACGCCCGCCGTGCAGGTCGGCGGACTGACCAAGACCTACGGGGCGGGCGACGCGCTGGTCCGGGCCCTCGACGACGTCACCCTGGACCTGTACGCCGGGGAGTTCACCGCGATCATGGGGCCGAGCGGCTCGGGCAAGTCCACGCTCCTGCACGTCTGCGCCGCGCTCGACACCGCCGACGCGGGGAGCGTCCTGCTCGGCGAGCACGACCTGAGCCGGATGAACGACCGGCAGCTGACCGCGCTGCGTCGCGACGAGATCGGCTTCGTCTTCCAGGCCTACAACCTGGTCCCCACGCTGACCGCCGCCGAGAACATCACCCTCCCGCTCTCCATCGCCGGTCGCCGGCCCGACCCCGAGTGGTACGCCACGGTCGTCGACACCGTGGGCCTCGGCGACCGGCTCGACCACCGGCCCAACGAGCTCTCCGGCGGCCAGCAGCAGCGGGTCGCGGTCGCCCGGGCGCTGGTGAGCCGGCCGCGGGTGGTCTTCGCCGACGAACCGACCGGCAACCTCGACTCACGGGCCAGCGCCGAGGTGCTCGAGCTGCTCCGCCGCAGCGTCGACGACCACGGCCAGACCGTCGTCATGGTCACCCACGACCCGGTCGCGGCGGCGTACACCGACCGTGTGGTCTTCCTCGGCGACGGCCGCGTGGTCGACGAGCTCCGCGACCCGACGCAGGAGCGCGTGCTCGACATCATGGCCGGGATGGGGCCGCGATGAG
>Ga0164243_10004551_pt1 | contig 21659 bp, 18 predicted proteins | sample OricompcompostOP_FD_108781 | JGI IMG/M metagenome (GOLD analysis project Ga0164243, IMG submission 108781) | Organic Plus compost microbial communities from Emeryville, California, USA - Original compost - Organic plus compost (OP) | ecosystem: Engineered > Solid waste > Mixed feedstock >...
CGCCGCCGCGCCGCCGTGTACAGGGCGAGCACCGCGCGCCCGAGCGCGAGCACGGCGGCGGCGAGCGTCGCGGGCAGCAGCAGCATGAACGCGAGCCCCGGCGCCTGGCTGCGATACCCGGCGATCAGGTCGGGCACCCGCCGCGGCTCCGGCGTCCGCACCCCCTGCGCGGCCAGCGCCTCCCGCACCGCGTCCAGCCGCCCGGGCGCCACCCACACCTGGAACGACACCTGCGGGTCGACCGACAGCGCCACCCGGTCGGCGAGCTCCAGGTCCACCACCGTGCCGACGTCGTCGTGGCCGGGCAGCGCGGCGGTCACCGCCACCGGGCGGCCCTTCACCAGGTACGCCTGGTCCAGGCCGGGCGAGAAGTCCTTCACCAGCGGCCCGTTGGCGAGCACGGGCAGCGGGTCGGGGTAGGTGGCCGGCACCGCCTTGAGGCCGCCGAACGCGGCCATGGACAGGGTGAGCCCCTTCGCGCCGGCCTTCACGGTGCCCCGCCACCGGCCGGGCTCGGTGAGCCCGGCGTCGAGGGCGCGCCAGCGTCCCCGGTCCCGCACCTCGATGGCCTTGGCGAGGATGTTCTGCCGCAGCCCGGTCGTGGTGTTCTTCTCCAGGGCGATGATGGCGACGTCGCCGCGGATCCCGCGCAGCTCGCACGTCGCCTCGCGGCAGCCGCGCGGCAGCGGCCACTCCGCCACCGGCCGCTCGGGGGAGCCGAGCGGCACGGAGACGCCCTTCGGCTCGCCGGGCACGCGCAACTCCAGGAAGAGCCGCGCCTGCCGGGTCTTCGGTATCCGCACCGGCCGCATCCGCATCCGGATGCGGTCCCCGCGGAAGAGGATCCGGGGCGCGGCGTCGGCCCGCAGCCGCGCGGCCAGGTCGGCGAGCGGCCGTCCGGCCCAGGCCGGGTCCCAGTTCGCGACCCGCGCGAACCGCTCCGGATCGGTCGCGATCATCCGGGGCGGCCCCGGCACGACGAGCACCGGCGCGGCGTCCCGCCCGGACGGGTCGGCCTTCGCCACCGCGGCGGCGAGCCCGGCCGCGCCGCCGCCGACGCTGTCGGGGTTGACCGTCAGCACGCTCTCCGCGCCGTTGTGCGCCCGGGCGACGCGTTCGAAGTTGCCCGCGACGACCGCCGAGGCCGCCGCCGCGAACGAGGCCATGCCGAACGCGGTGACGAGCACGATCAGGCTCCCGGCGGTGGCGGGCCCGCGCGCGATCTGCCGCAGCGCCAGGAAGGCGCCCACGCCGCCGGCCCGGCGGGTGAGCCCGAACAGCCGCCGGGCGAGGAACGGCACGGCCCGGCAGGCGAGCAGCGCGACGGCGACCGCCAGCAGCCCGGGCACGGCCAGCGAGCTCGCCCGCTGCCCGGAGGTCTGCGTGATGACGCCCCCGCCGAGCAGTTCGAACAGCCCGAGCCCGGTGACGGCGAGGACGACGGCGTCGGTGACCCAGCCGCGGGCCCGGCCGCGCGGCGTGCGCCGCCACTCCTCGGTGATCGGCCGCACGGCCATGCGCCGGGCGGCGACGGCGGCGGCGACCACGCCGCCGAGCGGCACCGCCGCGCCCGCCAGGATCGCCTCGCCGGTGAGCGCGACCGCCCCCGGATCCGGCAGCGTGCCGCCGGCCACGTACCGGGCGGCCCGCACGGCGAGCGCGAGCCCGGCCGCGTACGCGGCGGCCAGCAGCACCAGCGGCTCGGCGAGCCCGAACCGCCATACGCGCAGGCGGCCGTGGCCGCGCAGCCGGGCGAGGGCGATCTCCGGCCCGCGGGCGCCCACCAGGTCCCGCACGGTGAGATAGAGCAGCAGCCAGCCGAGCCCGACCAGCTGCGCGATCACCAGGACGGCGGGCACGCCCACCCCCTCGCCCTGCGCGCGCAGCTCGGCGAGCAGCACCGGGATCTGGGTGAACACCAGCACGTTCTCGGTGCCGAGAAGCCGCGTGTACGCCTGGGCGGAGGCGAGCGCGGCGACGCCCCCGGCGGTGAACCGCGCCGGGTCGATCATGACGATGGCGGTGGACGTCCACGGCACGTTCCCGGGCGTCCGGGTCTGCCGGGCGGTCGCCGGGACGGTGAACAGCGGATCGCCGCGCTCCTGCCCGAACCCGTCCGTCTGCGGGAACAGCGTGCGGCCGAACCAGAACGGGTCGTCGGCCCGCGCGGGCCGGTAGACGCCGACGACCCGCAGCCGGGCCGGCCGGTCTTTGCCGTCGCGGCGGCGGGTCACCTCGGTGAGGACGTTGAGCCGTACGATCGAGCCGAGCTTGAACCCGCTCGCCTCGCTCACCATGATCTCCAGCCCGGCGGCCGGGCAGCGCCCGCGTACCAGCACGACGTGCTCGCACTGCCCGTCCTGCCACATCAGCGGGTGGCTGCGCAGCGTCCTGCTCTCCGGGCCGACGATCTCCATGCCGCCGATCGGCCGGCGCAGGAAGGGGGCGCTCGCGGCGAGCCGCTCCGCCACCCGCGCCACGTCCTCCCCGCCCTCCCGGGTGAGCCGCCAGCCGCGCCGCTCGGGCGCGACGTCCTCGGCGACGGCGGCGCGGGCGAGCGAGGTGGACGCCGCCTCGGCGAAGATCGGCCCGGCGGCCGCGCTCGCCACCGGCACCGTCGCCACGACGAACACGAGCAGCGACAGCCACCGCCGCTCCCACAGTCCGCGCAGCATCAGCCCGGCGTTCAGCGCGAGCCCCGCCGCGGCGGCGCGCACCCGGCCGATCACGGCTCCGCCCGCCGCAGCACGACCCCGTCCTCCAGGGCCTCGACCCGCACCCTGCTGCCCGCCGGAAGCAGCGCGTGGAACTCGGGCGGCAGTTGCAGCGCCCCCTCGCGGCCGACGACCACGAGGTCCTCCCCCTGCCGTCCCTCCGCGCCGACCCGCCCGTCCCGGATCGTGACGGTACGGCCGAGCGCCCGCCCGACCGCCTCGTCGTGGGTGACCGCGACGACCGTGGCCCCGGTCTCCGCGGCGGTCTGCCTGATCAGGTCGATGACGGCGCGCCCGGAGGCGGCGTCGAGCTGGCTGGTGGGCTCGTCGGCGAGCAGCAGCCGGGGCCGGTTGGCGAGCGCGACGGCGACGGCGAGCCGCTGCTGCTCGCCCCCGGACAGCCCGCCCGCGGGCCGCCGCACTCCGCCGAGCCCCACCCGGTCCAGCAGCTCGCGGACCCGGCGCCGGTCGGTGCGCCGCTGGGCGAAGGCGACGTTCTGCGCCGGCGTCGCGTACGGGATGAGGTTCCGCGCCGGGTTCTGCAGCACCACGCCGATGTCGGCGGCCCGCATGCGGTCGAGCGCGGCCTGGGACATGCGGGCCACGTCCGCGCCGTACAGCCGCAGCCGCCCGGCGCTCGGCCGCAGCAGCCCGGCCATCAGCCACAGCAGGGTGGACTTGCCCGCCCCGGACGGCCCGAGCAGCGCCACCGTCTCGCCCTGTTCGATGAGGAGGTCCACGTCGCGCAGCGCGACGACCTCCAGCTCCCGCGTCTTGTAGATCTGCACCACGCCCTGGCAGTGCACCGCCGCCGTCATCGGCCGCTCACCGGCCCGCCGGGGAGCCCGCGTGGCGGGGGTTCGCCGTGCGCAGTTCGAGCACCCGGTCGCAGCGTTCGGCGACCTCCGGGTCGTGCGTGGCGATGACGACGGCCGCGCCGCGGTCGGCGGCGGCCATCAGCTCGTCCAGCACGATCGCCCGGTGCACGGCGTCCTGCTCGGCGGTGGGCTCGTCGGCGAGCAGGACGCGGGGGCGCAGCGCGATCGCGCGGGCGATCGCGACCCGCTGCTGCTGCCCGCCGGACAGCTCCTCGATCAGGTGGTCGGCGTGCCGGGCGAGCCGCAGCCGCTCCAGCGGCCCGGCGGCGTCGGCCATCGCCTGCCGCGGGTCGCGCCCGGCGGCGCGCAGCACCACCTCGATGTTCTCCGCCGCGGTCAGCAGGGTGAGCAGGCCGTACGACTGCAGCACCAGGGCGAGCTCCAGGCGCAGGCCGGGATTCTCGGCGAGCGGGACGCCGCGCACCAGCACCTGCCCCGACGCGGGCGGAAGCAGCCCGGCCAGGGTGGTGAGCAGGGTGGTCTTGCCCGAGCCCGACGGCCCCATCAGGGCGAGCCGCTCCCCGGCCCGCACCTGAAGCGTGAGACCGGCGACGAGGTCCCTGCCGCCCGCTCGCAGGCGCAGGGCGTGACAGGACAGTGCGGGCTCGGTCATGCGCGCCTCCGACTGTGGATCACCGCCTACGAGTCCCAGTGCAGATCGGCTTTATGTGAGCCGCCGCACACGACGGTCACGAACCGATCACAATCCGCCCGCCGCAAACCATGGGAAGCCGGCCGAATCGCTGCGCCATATTCCGCGGCGAACCGCCGCCAATGCCGCACCGGCACGGCGTGGGCGGCGGCACGCGGCGAGAATGCCGGGTCACCGCCCGGGTACGTAGGCTCCGACCCCCGATCCCCCGCGGCGAAAGGAAGTTCGCACATCTCCCCAGGACCGCAGGTGCGCATGAGGCGCGTGCGCGGCGCGCGAACCATCGGCGCCCTTGCTTCGTTGAGCGGTTGCGCGCGGCGGTCCGGCGAGCTGACGGACGCCGCGCGCGGACGCGTCGGCGCTACGGCACGCCCGAGATCGGACCGTGCCGCGAAGAAGGGTACGAAGCTTGTTTGACATTTGGACGTGGTTCGCCGTCATCGGCGTCGTGCTGGCGTTGCTCGCGCTCGACTTCTACGTCGCGGTACGGCGCCCGCACGCCGTGGGCCTGCGCGAGGCCGCGTTCTGGTCCACGTTCTACATCGCCGTCGCGATCGCCTTCGGGCTGGTGCTGTGGGCGACGGCGGGCGGCGACGTGGCCACCGAGTTCTTCGCCGGATGGTTGGTGGAGAAGAGCCTCTCGGTGGACAACCTGTTCGTCTTCGTCATCATCATGGGCCAGTTCGCGGTGCCGCGCGCGTACCAGCAGAAGGCGCTGCTGTTCGGCATCATCGTCGCGCTGCTCATGCGCTCGGTGCTGATCGCCGTGGGCGCGGCGGCGGTGTCCGCGTTCTCGTTCACGTTCCTGCTGTTCGGCCTGCTGCTGATCTGGACCGCGATCCAGCTGCTGCGGCACCACAACGAGGACCCCGACGTCGAGGACAACCCGGTGGTCCGGGTGATCAAGCGGCTGGTGCCGGTCACCGAGGAGTTCCGGGAGGGCCGGCTCACCGTGCGGGAGGGCGGCAGGCTCATGATCACGCCGCTGTTCCTGGTCTTCGCCGCGATCGGCAGCACCGACCTGCTGTTCGCCCTCGACTCCATCCCGGCGATCTTCGGCATCACCCAGGAGGCGCTGCTCGTCTTCGCCGCCAACGCGTTCGCCCTGCTGGGCCTGCGGGCCCTGTACTTCCTCATCGAGGGCCTGCTGGAGCGGCTGGTCTACCTGTCGATCGGCCTGTCGCTGATCCTCGTCTTCATCGGCGTCAAGCTGATCATGCTGTTCCTGCACGAGGACGTCTCGGCGGCCATCCCGCACATCCCCACCCCGATCTCGCTGGGCGTGATCTTCCTGATCCTGACCGTCACGGTGGTCGCGAGCGCGGTGCGGGTGCGCCGCCATCCGGAGGAACGCGCCCACGCCGGTGCGGTACGCAAGCTCCGCAAGGACCGCGAAGGCGAGCGCCGCAGGAGATAGGTTCGGTACGGCAGCCGCCCCGGGGCGGCTGCCCCTCCACCTCGCCGGACGACCACATCCGAGGGGCGGGCGTCAACGGTGCAAGGGGTCCTCAGCGGGCATGGTTCGCCACGGACGACCTCGCGCTCACGCGACTGAGGCCGTGGCCGAACCCTGCCGGAAAAGCATCGGCCGCCGTTGAACCATCACGAAACGGCCGACGTAGTACAAGGTGTGACGTTCTACCGGTCCTCCGCGGACGCGCCGACGACGCCGAAGCCGCCGTGCCACGCATCTGACACGGCGTCTTATCACAATGCGTCGACGCGGAGTTGCAGCGGACACGCGGAACGTGCGAAGATCCTCCGCAAGAAGATCGTCGGCGACGGGCTACCGGCCGTGCCGCGCTCCCGCGCTCTCCAACGCGTCCTCGACGACCGGCTGGGGCAGCGGAGCGACGGGCTCCGGCTCACGCTCCGTACGCACGGCGGCTGCGGGAGCCTCGGAGGCCGTGGCCGGAGGACACGCGCAGAAGCCGTGGCGGACGATCAGCTTCCCGCGTTCCACGCTGTAGGCGGAGCGGTCCTGGACCACCGGGACCCGGCCGCATCGGTCGCACAATTGAAGAGTCATTAGCTTCGTCCTGTTTCGCAGACTGAGACAGCAGGTTATCGGCCCGGTCGCCGACGGCCGCATGGGGGTGGTGCGGCGGCCGACACAAGCATGTTGAGGCGTTGCCCTCCTCCATCCTGCCTCACCATCCGCGAACGGACCACCGATTGGCCGCCCTTTCCCCCGATCTGCCCACATGAATCTCACCCTGCCGGCGATCGCCCGCGCCCCCTGGCCAGGCATCTCAATACCGACATCACCCCCCAATCCCCCCAGAAATAACGTCACCAAGTGACGCATTTCACCCTGATTAACTCCCGTTCACACCCGTCTCACCCCGCCGACCGGTGCGCCGCCGTACCGGCCTGGTCCGCCTCGGCACGCTCAGGACCGGTCGTCCAAGAGGCCCGCGTCGTGGGCGAGCAGGGCGATCTGGACGCGGTTGTTGAGGTCGAGTTTCGCCAGGATGCCGGAGACGTGCGTCTTGACCGTGGGGACGGACAGGTGGAGGGCCGCCGCGATCTGCGCGTTCGACATGCCGCGCCCGACGGCGACGGCCACCTCGCGCTCCCGGTCGTTCAGCAGGGCCAGCCGCTTGCGGGCCTCGGCCCGGCGGCGGTCCTGCCCGCCCTCGGCGACCCGGTCGATGAGGCGGCGCGTGACCGCCGGCGACAACACCGGATGCCCCCGGGCGACCCGGTGGATCGCCTCCACGATCTCGTGCGGCGGGGTGTCCTTGAGCAGGAACCCCGCGGCCCCCGCCCGCAGCGCCCGCAGGATGTGCTCGTCGGCGTCGAAGGTGGTGAGCACGATGACCTCCGGCGCGTCGCGCCGGGCGCGCAGGGCCTCGGTGGCGGCCAGCCCGTCCAGCACCGGCATGCGAATGTCCATCAGCACCACGCCGGGCGCGTGCCGCTCGGCGAGCCGCAGGGCCTCCGACCCGTCGCCCGCCTCGGCCACCACCCGGATGCCGGAGTCGCCCCCCAGCATCATGCTGAGCCCGACCCGCACGAGCGGATCGTCGTCCGCGATGAGCACGTCCACCGGCGAGGTCTCTGCTGCGGTCACGAGGGCCACGGTAGCCAGGCCGCCAGCCGCCAGCCACCTTCGGGCCGCGGACCGTACTCCAGCCTCCCCCCGGCGAGCCCGACCCGCTCGGCCAGCCCGATCAGCCCTTGACCCGATCCCCCGCCGACCCCGCCGGGGGGCGTTCGGGTATCGTGCCCGAAATGCCCTGCGACACGGGAGCCGGCTACCCGGAAGGTGTCCGCGAACACGCCGGCCGCAGGGGAGACGGCCCCCCGGGAACCGCCCCTGCCCGGGGCGTTCACGTCGGAGACGGGGAGGCCGGTGGCGTCCCCGCAGGCGGAGGAGCCGGGGGAAGCGGCCGTGTGGGATCCGCCCGCCTGGCAGGTCACCGTGCCGGGGCCGTCCGTTCCGGAGTCGGCCGTGCCGGAGCCGTCCGCGTCGGACACGGCCGAGCAGGAAAAGCTCTCGCCGCGGCGGGGAGCATGAGGGGTCACCGCAGCGGGGGACGTGGCCCCTTGCGGAGCGGTCGTCTCGGGACCGTCCGTCTCGGCGGTGGCCGGGCGGGAGGTACGGGGGCTGTCGTGGATCTCGACGGTGAGGCCTTGGCCTGGCGCTCCGGTGAGGCGGACGCGGACCCGCGACTCGGGGGCGGCGTGTTTGTGCGCGTTGGTGAGGGCCTCCTGCACGACGCGGTAGGCGGTCCGGCCGACGGTGTCGGGCGTGACGCCGTCGACCTCCTCGGCGAGGCTGACATGCATGCCCGCCCGTACGGACTCCTCGACGAGCTGGGGGATGTCGGCGAGGGTCGGCTGGGGCAGCTCCCCGACCGGGGCGCGCAGGACGCCGATGACCTCGCGCAGGTCCTGCAGCGCCTGGTGCGCGCTCTCCCGGATGATCTTGGCGGCGCGGGCGATGTCCTCGGGCGGCGCGTCGGGCCGGTACTCCAGCGCCCCGGCGTGCACGCTGAGCAGCGACAGCCGATGGCCGAGCACGTCGTGGATCTCCCGCGCGATGGCCTCCCGCGCCTGGTGCTGGGCCTGCTCGGCGCGCAGCCGGGCCTCGGTCACGGCGCGCTCCGCCCGTTCCCGCTGCGCCGCCACGAGCCGCCGCCGATGGTGCACGAACAGCCCCCACCCGACCGCCGCGCCCTGCAGCGCGGCGCCCAGGATGAACAGGGCCGCGGGCGGCTCCCCCGGCTCCGGCCGCACGATGACGAAGGCGGCCGCGGCGACCAGGCTCAGCCCGAACACGAACCCGGTGACGCGCGGCGGCCGATGCACGGCCACGGTGAACAACGCCACCAGCATCGCCCCCGCGACCAGCTCGCTGTACGAGGACACCGCCACCAGCGCCACGGCGAGCCCCACCGGGTGCCGCCGCCGCAGCCACAGCGCGGCGCACCCGGCCACCCCGGTCAACTGATCGAGGTTGAACAGCCACAACGGCGTGGTCAGCGTGCCCTCGCCGAGGCGGATGCCCGACATCACGACCCCGAAGCCGACCGCGGCCAGGAAGAAACAGGCGTCCACGAACCAGTCGCGACGACTACGCCGGCGCACGGGCGCCTCCACGGTGCCGTCCATCGCCTCGACTGTACCTTCGCCGTCTCGCCGCGCCTCCCGCCGCGACGAAGGCCGATACCAAAGTCGGGCAGGTCGCTACTTCGGTCGCTCCTTCCACAGCAGGGCGAGGACGACGCCCGCCGCCGCGGCGGCCGTGGTGATCAGGAAGGCCACGCGGAAGCCGCCGTCCCCGGGTCCGTCGCCGAGCACGAGCGTGAGCACGGCGACGGTGAAGGCCGCCGACAGGTACTGGGCGGTCGTGATCAGCGCCCCGGCCGTGCCCTGGTGCTCGGCGGCCACGTCCCCGGTGCCGATGATGAACATCGACGTGTAGATCATCCCGTGCCCTGCGCCGCTCAGCAGCAGGCCGGGCAGCAGGTCCGTCGCGTACGAGTCGCCGTGCACGGCGAGCGACAGCCAGCCCAGCCCGGCGGCCGCCACGGCGAACCCGGCCGCGAGCACCGCACGCGGGGACATGCGGCGCGCCGCGCGGCCCGCCGTGACGCCCCCCACCGTCACCATCAAGGCCAGCGGCAGGAACGCCAGGCCCGCCACGAGCGGCGCGTACCCCTTGCCCTCCTGAAGCAGCAGGGTGACCAGGTAGAACTCCGACCCCACGCTGGCCATGTAGAGCGTCGCCGCGACCGCCCCCACCCGCAGCGACCGCGTCCCGCGCAGCACGCGGTCGATGAGCACCCGCCGCGAACGCGCCTCGTTCGCCACGAAGGCGGCCGACGCCACCAGCGCCGCCGCGAGCGTCACGATCGTCGGCGTCGCGCCCCAGCCCGCCTCCGCGCCCAGCGTGAGCCCGCCGACGAGCGCGAGCGCCGCCACCGTGCCGAGCACCGACGCGAGCAACGGGACCGCCCGGACATCGCCGCCCACGTACTCCCGGCCCATCCGGTCCCCGGCCTCCGGCCCGCGCCGTCCCCCTCGGGCGGCGGCCAGGGCGCACAGCAGGGTGAGCGGCACGTTGACGAGGAACGTGAGCCGCCATGACGAGGTGGTGAGCAGGCCGCCGAGGATGGCGCCGGCCGCCAGGCCCGAGGCGCCGACCGAGCTCCACACCGCGAGGGCCCGGCCGCGGGCGGGTCCCGCCGGGAACGTGGTGCCGATGAGCCCGAGCACCGCCGGTTGCAGCAGCGCGGCGGCGAACCCCTGCCCGCCGCGCGCCGCGAGCAGCGGCCCGCCGCCGGTGGCGAACCCGCCGACGAGGCAGGCGACGCCGAACAGGGTGATGGCGGCGACGAACACCCGCCGCGGCCCCAGCCGGTCCGTCAGACGCCCGCCCGCCATCAGGAATCCGGCGAACGGCACGGCGTACGCGCTGATCACCCAGTGTGCCGTCGCCGGATCGAGCGCGAGGTCCCGCGCGATGCTCGGCAGGGCGATGTAGATGATCGAGTAGTCGAGGGCGATGAGGAACTGCGCCACCGCGGGCACCGCGAGCGCGCCGCGCCACCTCAGCGGCGTGGAAGTCCCGCCCGCCGGCCCGGCACGGCCCGCGATCCCCCGCGAGGACGCCGTTCCCGTGGCAGCGATTTCGGTCTCAGGAGCCATGCGGACAGCGTCAAACCTTGACACTAATGTGAGGGTCAAGTCGCCTCGGAAAGGACCTCGCGGTGCGAATCGGCGAACTGGCGCGGCGCACGAACGTCCCCGCGCGCCTGCTGCGCTACTACGAGGGACAGGGCCTGCTCGCCCCGGCCCGCACGGCCAACGGGTACCGGGACTACGACGAGAGCGTGGTCGAACGGGTCACCCAGATCCGCGGCCTGCTGGAGTCCGGACTGCCCATCAGGGCGATCAAGATGATCCTCCCGTGCCTGGACGACCCCTGCACGATCCACCCGTCCGACATCGACCCCGAGGTCATCGCGCTCCTGGAGGAGCAGCGCGAACTCATGGACCGCCGCATCCGCTGCCTCGCCAGGAACCGCGACGCCATCAGCGCCTACCTCGACGCCGTCCGCGCCCGCAAGGCCGCGCCGTCCACCGACGAGGATCGGAAATAAGGCCGCCGTCCGCCGCACCCGGCCATCCCGTCCGCCGCCGGGCACCGCCTCGGAGCGGCGGAGACCGCGTGATCGACCTCGGACCCGGCGGACGCCCTGTGATCGACGGCGGCTCCCGCCAGAGACAAACAGCTCCCGACGAAGACAAGCGGTTCCCGGTGGAGACGGCGGCTCCCGGCAGAGGGACGAGCCTCGCCGGAAGGCCACGGCCGGACGCCCGCTCCCCAGGTCACGGTGGAATCGCACGCCCGGCCCCTTCTTCTCGCCGTCCCGCCAGGTGTTCGTGAAGGACCACCGCCGCTACACCCGGCCGGAGACGGTCTCGCGGGTCAGCTCGCCAGCGGGTCGCAGACCTCCCGGCACTCGCCGGGCTTGGGCCGCCGCCGTACGGGGGCGAGCGGGCGCACGACGGCGGGGCGCGGTGCGGGGCCGGAGCCGGAGGTGCCGACGACCACGGCGCCGAGAACCGCGGCGACGCCGAGGAGCTGGCCGAAGGAGAGCGCCTCGCCGAGCAGCGCCCAGCCGAGGACGGTGGCCATGGTGGGGCTCAGCAGCGTGAGCAGGGTGTTCCGGGTCGGGGCCAGGTTGGCGACGCCGCGGAACCACAGCAGGTAGGCCAGCACGGTGCCGACGAGCGTCAGGTACGCGAAACCCGCCAGGTTCGCCGTGGTGAGCGCGGGCGGGGCGCCCTCGATCACGAACGAGGCGGCGAGGATCAGCAGGCCGCCGAAGGTGAGCTGCCACCCGGTGAGGGCCAGCAGGGCCGTCGTCCTGGTCTTGTATCCCTCGGGGAGGCCCCACTTGCGGCCCAGCACGGTGCCGAGCCCCATGATGAACGCCCCCGCCGCCGCGGCCAGCAGCCCGACCGGGTCGAGGACGATCGTCGAGCGCAGCACGAGCAGCGCGATCCCGAGCACGCCGATGCCCGCGGCGAGCATGAGCCGCCGCGTGGGCCGGTCGCCGAGCAGCAGGTACGCGTACCCGGCGACGACGAACGGCCCGATCGCGCCGATCATGGCGGCGACCCCGCCGGGCAGGCGGTAGGCCGCCAGGAAGAGCAGCGGGAAGAACAGGCCGATGTTGAGCGTGCCGAGCAGCGCCGCCCGCCGCCACCACACGCCCCGGGGCAGCGCGAGGCTGCCGGCGAGGACGGCGACGAGCAGGCACAGCAGGAGCCCGGCGGGCAGGGCGCGCATCGCGCCGACGAAGAGCGGGCGGTCCGGGGGCAGCAGCTGGGTGGTGGTCACGAAGGTCGTGCCCCACACCAGCGGGCCGATGGCGGTGGTGGCGACAAGCCGCAGATCCTTCACGAAGCAATAGCTTAGCACTAAGCTAATTACCGCCAAGCTATCATCCCCTCGTGACAGAGATCACCGACAAGGACGACGTCGATCGCATCGTGGCGCAGTGGGCCGTCGAGCGCCCCGAACTGCTCACTCAGCCGATGGCGGTCTTCGGCCGCATCTACCGGATCGCCCGCCTCATGGCCGACCTCCAGGAGGAGGTGTACGGCCGCTTCGGCATCAACCGCGGCGAGTTCGACGTGCTCGCCACGCTGCGCCGCTCGGGCGAGCCGTTCCAGCTCTCCCCCAAGGCCCTCACGGCGTCGCTGATGCTCACCTCCGGCGGCATGACCGGCCGGCTCGACCGCCTCGAACGCGACGGCCTGGTCACCCGCTCGACCGACCCCGCCGACCGCCGCCGCCTCGTCATCACCCTCACCGAACGCGGCCGCGCCCTCGTCGACCAGGCCGTCGTCGCGGGCCTCGACGTCCAGCACGAGGTCCTCGACCGCCTGCCCGCCGACTCCCGCGCCCGGCTCTGCGACCTCCTGCGCGACCTGCTCGCCGCCGCGAACGCCGTCACCGAGGAGGCGCCCCTCCGGCGGCGGCCGGGCGGATCCGCATAGCTCGGGACAGAACTCGGGACGACGCCCGGCGAGGCGCCGCTCGACCGGCGGTCGACTATCCCCGTTCCTGCGGATGGGTGGCGAGCGGTTCGACCGTGATGTCCATCCAGGGGAACATCGGCAGGGACGCCAGCGCGTCGTGCAGCTCGGTGGCGTCGGCCGCCTCGTACAGCCCGATCGTCCCCGTACGGCCCGGCACCCGCCACAGCCGCTTCAGGATGCCGGCCGCCCGCAGCTCCTGGGCGCGGGCGCGCTCGGCCGCCCGCAGCCGGTCACGCTCCTCGGCGGGCGTCTCCGCAGGCAGACGATTCTCGGTCCGTACCAGAAACTCCACGTCGTTCTCCGTTCAAGGCCGGATCCGGGACGGCCGGCCGGCGACGGCGCGGGCGGAGCCCCACCTCGCCGAGGGCTCCGCCCGCACGACCGCCCCCACCGCCCATACGCCAACGTTCCCCCGGGGCGCTCGCGCGAAGCGCGGGGGCTCTCAGGCCGCGGGCCGAGCACGGACGCCTCCCCCGGACGTCCGGCTCAACCCGCGGCCAGCTCCAGCAGCGCCTCGGCCAGGGCCTTCGGCGCGGTCACCATGGCCTCGTGCCCGGTGTCCAGCTCGTGCACCGGCCAGCCGCGCTCGCGGGCGCGATCGGCGTGCCCTTGGAAGACCCGCATCCAGCTCACGCACTCGATGAACGCGGCCGGCACCCGTGCGACCGCGCCGGTGAGACGGAGCGGGTCCGTGTAGGTCTTCCAGGGGTGCGGGGTGAGCTTGGGCGCGAGCCACTCCAGGTCCGCCGGGTCGGTGACGCCGAGCACCTCCAGCGGGCGGACCGGGACCAGCCAGCCGAAGCCGCGTTCGGCCGCCGACTCGGCCCAGTGGTGCGCCACCCGCTCGGGCAGCAGGTCGCGGGCGGCCTCGCCGTCCTCACCGACGAACGCGTCGAGGTAGACGCGCTTGGCGACCGCGTCCGGGCGGCGGTCGGCGACGCCGGTGATCACCTGACCGGCGTAGCTGTGCCCGACCAGGGTCACGCCGGTGAGGCCCAGCGTGTCCAGCACCCGGACGACGTCCTCGACGTGCGTCTCCAGCCCCACCATCGGGGACAGCAGGTGGGCGCGCTCGGACAGCCCGGTCAGCGTCGGCGTGTGGACCGCGTGGCCCGCGGCGCGCAGATGCGGCGTCACCCGATCCCAGCACCAACCGCCATGCCAGGCACCGTGTACCAGGACGAACGTACTCAACTCAGGCTCACTCCGCAGCCACTCGCACCGGCGCCCCCGTACTCCCCGATCGCGGCCGCCGGCCGCTCCGTGGAGCGGGACGGCTCCTCGAACACCTGTGATTCCCCGCCCGCGGGCACTTCGCCCACGCCAAGCAGGGTGATCGCGGTCACGTCATGGCACGCGCGGCCGCGTTCACGACCAACCGTAGGGAAACGGCCCGCCCCGCAGAATCGTCGCGATGTCAACAGCGAAGGGGGCAATGCGACCGACCCCGGCTACGTCATCCGTCGCATGAAAACCACTGGACAACCGCCGCCGCACCCTTCATCGGGACGGCGGGCGGACCGCCCGGAGCCGGGGCGTGGCAGGCCGGACGCGCATACGGCCCGGTGGCCGGGGGCGCACGGACGGCCCGGCCCGGACTCGAAGCCCGCCCACGCCGGCGGGCCGGGCGCGGCCCGGCGGCTTCGCGCGAGGGGACCGACCGGCACGGCACAGGCGGACGGCCGTTCACGCCTCCGGATCACCCTGCCGCCGCCAGGTCCGGGACGCCGGATCGTCATCGGGCGCGGCTCACGCGGGGACGCGACGCGGCCGCCTCGCCCGCGCGACGGACCGGACGAGGGCGACGGCGGGACGGGACCGCGGATCAGCCCGGCGGCGGAATCAGGCCCTCCTTGATGGCGAGGAGCGCGGCCTGGGTGCGGGAGGAGAGCTGCAGCTTGCTGAGCACGTTGCTGACGTGGGTGCGGGCCGTGCGCTCGCTGATGGCGAGGCGGTCGGCGATCTCGCGGTTGGAGAAACCCTGGGCGACCAGGGTGAGGATCTCGCGTTCCCGGGTGGTGAGCGCGGACAGGCCCACGTTGGGCGCGACCATGCGCCGGGTGAGCTGGCGGGCCACGGCGGAGTCCAGGTGCACCTCGCCCTCGGCGGCGGCGCGGATCGCGGTGACGACCTCGTCGGGGTCGGCGTCCTTGAGCAGGTAGCCGGCCGCGCCGGCGGCGAGGGCCGCGTGCACCCGTTCGGCCTCGCCGAAGCTGGTGAGGACCACGACCTTCACCTCGGGGTGGGCGCGGACGATCGCCGCGGTCGCCTCCACGCCGCCCATGCGCGGCATCTGCAGGTCCATCAGCACCACGTCGGGCAGCGGCTCGCCCATCGTCTGCCACTGCCGCAGCCGGGCGATCGCCTGCTGGCCGTCGCCCGCCTCGCCGACGACCCGCAGCGAGGGCACGGTGTCGACGTAGGCCTGCAGGCCGCGCCGTACGATCGCGTGGTCGTCGACGATCATCACGCGGATGACCTCGGACAAGATCTCGTTCGCGCTCAACGCCCGTTCTCCGATCCGTCGCGCGGCGCGTCGTCGCCACCGCTCCACCGCCGCGCGCGCGGGAACGGCAGCCACACGGCCACGGTCCAGCCGCGGTCGGCGCGCGGGCCCGCGGCGACCCGGCCGCCCCACCGCTGTGCCCGTTCCCGCATCGACACCAGGCCGAGGGTGTGCCGGCCGAGCTCGTCCACGCTGCGGCGGGAACGGTCGCCCAGCCCCTTGCCGTTGTCGGTGACCTCGATCAGCAGCCCGTTCTCCGCGTCGTCGCGCCACCGCTCGCCGGGGGCGTCCTTTCGCCGCCCGGCGTCGCGCAGCCGGTCGAAGCGCACCACGACCTCGGTGGCCTCGGCGTGCTTGACCACGTTGTGCAGCGCCTCCTGGATGATGCGGTACAGGTCCTCCTGCTGGTCGAGCGCGGCGTCGAACCGCAGCCCGCCGGCGACCTGCACGTCGATGGCGAGGCCGCTGCGCGCCGACAGGCTCTCCGCGTGCGCCCGCACGGCCTCGACCAGGCCGTGCTCGGCCAGGTCGAGCGGGCGCAGCTCGTAGACGAGGCCGCGCAGGTCGGCGAGGGCGCTCTGGGTGAGCTCGGCGAGCTCCTCCGCGCCGCGGCCGACCACCTCCAGGTCGGGGTTCGGCCGGTCGAGCTGGGCACGCAGCGCCTTGGCCTGCATGCGCATCGAGAACAGCTGCTGCACCACCGAGTCGTGCAGGTCCCGGGCGAGGCGGCGGCGCTCGTGCGAGCGGGTGTCGGCGAGCAGCGCGGCGGTGTCGATCGCGACCGCCGCGTGCCCGGCCATCGCCTCCAGGAACGCGAGCGACGCCGGGCCCGGGTCCTCCCCCGGCGCGTAGTACGCGTTGATCACGCCGACGCACCGGCTGCGCACGATCAGGGGCATGGACACGAAGCAGTCCCAGTCGGGATAGCCCATGATCTCGTGCAGCGGCGCCCACCGCGGATCGGCCATGATCGCCGGCTTGCGGTGCGGGACCACGATCGGCCGCCGGGTGCGGTACGCGTCCATGAACCGCACCCGCGCGCCGCGGCGGCGGCACGCGCTGAGCCGGTCGGTGAAGTCGCGGGCGTCGCCGAACCCGGCCATGCCGAGCACGCGCAGCTCGTCCTCGGGGTCGTCGAGCGCGAGGATCTGCACCGCGGAGATGTGCGCCGTCATCACGACCTCGTGCGCCACCGCGTCCAGGGTCGCGCGCAGCGAGTACAGGTCGGCGACGCTGGAGGCCGCCCGCACGATCGCGGTGAGCCGCTCCTGCTGGCGCAGCATGTCGGTCACGTCGCTGAACCACACCGCGTACCCGCCGTCCCCGACCGGGGCGACGCGGTACTCCAGGTCACGTCTGCGCCCGTCCGGCACCGCCCACGACGTCTGGCCGCCCTCCCGGGGCGCGGACGGGTCGAAGGGGCTTTTGCGCCCGAGCAGGTCCTCGGCGGGGCGGCCGAGGATGCGCTCGGCGGCGGGGTTCAGCATGCGGAAACGGCCCCTGTCGTCGAGCACCGCCAGGCCGTCGCCGGAGATGTCCAGCAGAACCTTGAGCGCGGACTCGTCCACCGTGCCCGGAGGGCGGGCGGCGCCGACAGCGGAAACCACCTCGCTCTGCCACCTCTTGCCTGATCAGACGGAGGTTCGGCCACGTCAGGGCCGACTGCCGCTCAGACTACTACAGGGCGTGGCGGTGAAGTATGTCACGTCCCGCCACACGGAAGGGTCGCTCGGCGCGGCGCTCCGGGCCCGTCGCCGGTCGGGAGACCGCCGCGGCGCCGGGGCCGGGACGCGGCCCCGGCGGGCGTTCAGCGGACCCGCAGCCGCTCCGGCACGAGGGTGCGCAGCCGGCCCCGGAACCGGTCCAGGGAACCGCCCGCCGTCCCGATCTTGATCGCGGCGGCCAGGCTGGCCAGGGACACCAGCGACACGTACACCGCGACGGCGGTCCCGGACGCGTAGAAGTGGAACAACGCCGCCGCGATGAGCGGGGTCAGCGCCCCGCCGATCGTGCCGCCGGTGGAGTAGGCGATGGAGATGCCGCTGTAGCGCACCCGCACGTCGAAGATCTCGGCGAACAGGCCGCCCTGCGCACCCGCCATGATCCCCTGCACGATCGCCGCGACGGCGAACGCCACCAGCGCCCGGCTCACCTCGCCCGTGTCCACCAGCGCGAACATCGGTATCGGCCAGATCACCGCGAGCGCCGCCCCGGCGATGTACACCTTCTTCGCGCCGAGCCGGTCGGCGGCGTGCGCGGCGGCGTAGATCGCGCCCATCCAGATCACCGTCGAGGACAGGATCAGCGTCAGCAGCGTGCCGCGCTCGTAGCCGGCCTGCCCCGTGCCGTACGCGAGCATGTAGACGATCACGATGTAGCCGAGCGCCGGGGGCGCCATCGCGGCCAGCGCGGCGAGGCCGAGCTCGCGCGGGTGCCGGTGCAGCAGCTCCCGGACCGGCACCTTGACGACGGCGTTCGCCCGCCGCACCCCCTCGAACTCCGCGGACTCCGCCAGGCGCACCCGCACGTACAGGCCGAAGGCCACCAGCAGGATGCTGACCAGGAACGGGATGCGCCAGCCGTACGCGTCGAAGGACTCCTCGCCCATGCCGGAGACGGCGAGGAACGCCAGGTTCGAGGTGAGCACCCCGATCGGGACGCCGAACTGGGCGAAACAGGCGTAGACCGACCGGCGGTTCGGCGGGGCGCTCTCGGCGGCGATGAGGACGGCGCCGCCCCACTCGCCCGAGACGCCGAAGCCCTGCACGATGCGCAGGATCACCAGGAGCAGCGGCGCGGTCATGCCGATCGCCGTGTACGGGGGCAGCACGCCGATGAGGAACGTCGAGCCGCCGGTCAGCACCAGGGTGAGGACGAGCATCGCCTTGCGCCCGACGCGGTCGCCGAAGTGGCCGACGACCACCGCGCCGATCGGCCGGGCGACGAACCCCACCGCGAACGTGGCGAAGGCCGCCAGCGTGCTCGCGGTCGCGTCGAACCGGGGGAAGAAGAGGGAGCCGAAGACCAGCGCCGAGGCCACGCCGAAGATGTGGTAGTCGTACCACTCGATGGACGTGCCGACGAAGCTGGCCGCGAAGACTCTCCGCCTCGATGCCCGGTTCGTGCCGCTGACGAATGCCACGTGTGGTGCTCCCTCGGTGCCTCACGGCCTGATGATCGATCGCTGACGCCTGACGCGACGGGCGGGGGCGGTGCGCGATGTCCGCCGTTCACCGCCCTCACCGGCTTCTGCTAACTTCGCGCATAGTGGAAATCTATTCCGCGCGGCCCGCACCCGGCGGCCGGCCGGGAAGCCGTACCCCGCCCCGGGCGGGAGGCGGGCGCCGCCGCACCCGGCGCGCGGAAATCTTCCGTCGTCTCGGGAGCGTTCCACACCCCCGGCCGCTCCGCCGTCCCGGAGCGCCGCGATGAGGAGGACGCCCGCCTGGCGGGCCCTGCTCGCGGGCGCGCTGCTCGCCGCGGCCGCCGGCCTCACGGTCTGGTCGCCGCCCGCCCCCGCGCACGCCGAGCTGTCGGTGATGACGTGGAACGTGTGCACGGCCACCAACCCGGTGTGCGGCCTCTACCGGGCGGACGGGACGCGGCTCGCCCGGCACGTCGGCGAGCGGGTGCTCGCCGGGCCGATCCGGCCCGACATCGTCTTCCTGCAGGAGTTCTGCACCGAGGCTGCCCGGCCGCTCGAACTGTGGCTGGAGCGGGCGACCGGGCGCGAGTGGAGCCTGCGCTCGTGGGCGCTCGCCTCCGCCGACGGCCGGCCGTACCCGTGCCGGCCCGACCACGCCGGGCGTTCCCGGGGCGCGCAGAGCATCGCCGTCGCGGTCGCCGAGCCCGAGCACGCCGTCGCCTTCGCCACCCTGCCGCTGGACGCCCCGCCCTGGTACGTCAAGCGGGCCGCGCTGTGCGTCACCGTTCCCGCCCGGCGGGTGCACGCCTGCGGGGCCCACCTGTCGGCGGGCACGCCCTACGACGACCGGGAGCCGGGCGCGCCGTACCGGACGCGGCAGGTCGAGCAGCTGCTGCGCTTCGCCGCCAAGCCCGGGTACCGGGTGGTGTTCGGCGGCGACCTCAACGTGTCGCCGCCCGACGACGGCCCCGGCCGGCCCGGGGGCCGGCACGCCGCGATCCCCGCGTACCGGGACTACGCCGAATGCGACCAGACCGGTACGGCCCGCACCGGCCGCTGGACCTACACCGGGGACGGGGGCCGCAGAAAGCTCGACTACCTCTTCACCGCCAGGGGCGCGATCCTCGCCTGCCACGTCCCCGGCTCCACCTTCCGGTCCGACCACCGCCCCCTGTACCTGCGCGTGGCCCTCTGACCGGGACCCGCCGCGCGGATCGGCGGGTCAGGCCGGGAAGCGGTACTCGGTGGCGGACCGGAACTCCTCGCCCGGCCGCAGCACCGCGGAGGGGAACTCCGGCCGGTTCGGCGAGTCCGGGAAGTGCTGCGTCTCCAGGCAGAACCCGGCGTGCGGCCCGTACGGGGTGACGGCGGCGTCCAGCATGTGCCCGGCGTAGAACTGCACGCCGGGCTCGGTGGTGGTGACCTCCATCACCCGCCCGCTGCGCGGCTCGGTCACCGTGATCGTCCCGTCGAGCACGAAGCAGTGGTCGTAGGCGCCGCCCATCCGCGCCCCGATGGCGTGCGGTGCGGTGAAGTCGAAGTCCGTGCCGTCGACCGGGGCGAGTTCCCCCGTGGGGATCTTGGTGTCGTCGACGGGCAGGTAGCGGGGCGCGTCCATGCGCAGCACGTGCCCGAGCACGTCGGCGTCCGCCGCCGGGCCCCCGCCGGTGCGGTCGAAGTCCTCGCCGGTGCCCGCCAGGTTGAAGTACGAGTGGTTGGTGAGGTTGACCACGGTGGGCGCGTCGGTGACGGCCCGGTAGCCGATGCGCAGCGCGTCCGCGGTGAGGGTGTAGGTGACCTCGGCGGTCAGCGTGCCCGGATAGCCCTGGTCGCCGTCGGGGCTGACCAGGGTGAGCGTGATCGACGACTCGGTGACCCGCTCGGCCCGCCACACCCGGCGGTCGAACCCGGAGGTCCCGCCGTGCAGGCTGTTCGGCCCGTCGTTGACCGGCAGCCGGTGTTCCCGCCCGTCGAGGGTGAACCGCCCGCCCGCGATGCGGTTGCCGTACCGGCCGACGACGGCCCCGAAGTAGCGGCTCCGGGTGAGGTAGTCGTCCAGGGTGGCGCAGCCGAGCACCACGTTCACCCCGGACACCTCCAGCGACTGCACGATCGCGCCGTAGGTGAGGACGGCGGCGCGCAGCCGCCCGTTCGCCAGGACGTGCCGCTCGACCGTCTCACCCGACGGCGTGGTGCCGAAGATCACTGCGTACCTCTCCCGTTGATTCGCGGACGACCAGGCTCGTCTCCAGGCTGGCGAGGGCGGGCGCGGCCTGGCCGGCGGCCGACTGCAGCAGCATGTCGACGGCGAGCCGCCCGGCGGCGGCGGTCGGCATGGCGACCGTGGTGAGCCTGGGCCGGTACAGCCGCCCGGCGCCGATGTCGTCCACGCCGATCACGCTGACGTCCCGCGGCACCGCCACGCCCCGCTCGTACAGGCCCTCGATCAGGCCGATGGCGACGAGGTCGTTGTACGCGAGCACGCCGGTGACCCCGGCGGCGATCACGTCGGCGGCGGCGTCCTGCCCGCCCTGCTCGGTGGGCGCGTTCGGCCCGAGCACGACCAGTTCGACGCCGCTCACCGCGGCGGCGGCCTGCCGCATGCGCCGGCCCGTCCACGAGCCGCTCGGCCCGGCGACGAGCGCGATCCTGCGGTGGCCGAGCCCGGCCAGGTGCTCGACCGCGCGCCGCGCGCCGAGGCCGACGTCCATCAGCACCGTCGGCATGCCCCGCACCCGCCGGTTCACCACGACGAACGGCACGTCCTCGCGCAGCCGCTCGATCGCCCGGTTGGACAGCCGCGGGCTGCACAGCAGCACCCCGTCGACCTGCTTGGAGAGGGTCTGGATCAGCTCCTCCTCCACCTGCGGGTCCTCGTCGGTGTCGGCGACGAACACGTGGTAGTCGCGGGCCCGCGCCTGCGCCTGCGCCGCCTTGATCAGCGGCGGGAAGAACGGGTTGGCGATGTCCGCCACGATCAGGCCGATGTTGTGGGTGCGCCCGGTGGTGAGCGCCCGCGCGGCCCGGTTGGGCCGGTACCCCAGCCCCTCGGCGACGGCCAGGACCCGGGTGCGGGTGTCGGGGTTGACCAGGTGCGGCGCGGAGAAGGCGCGCGACACCGTGGAGACGTGCACCCCGGAGGCCCGGGCCACGTCGCGAATCGTCACCGCCACGCTCGCCCCTCCTTACTCTCCCCGCC
>Ga0164243_10004555_pt1 | contig 21652 bp, 18 predicted proteins | sample OricompcompostOP_FD_108781 | JGI IMG/M metagenome (GOLD analysis project Ga0164243, IMG submission 108781) | Organic Plus compost microbial communities from Emeryville, California, USA - Original compost - Organic plus compost (OP) | ecosystem: Engineered > Solid waste > Mixed feedstock >...
CACCCGGCAGCCGGCAACCCGACGCCACCCCGGCGGCCGGCACCCCGGACACCACCGGGCCAGCCAGCACCCCGACAACACCCCGCGGCCGGCACCCCGGACACCATCCGGCCAGTCGGCACCCCGCTCCCACTGCGGCCGGTCGAGGGCCACGAGCGCGGCGGGGCCGGGTCGTTGAGCCCGGACACCACCCTTCAGCTCGCGTCCCGACGCCGCCAGCAGGCATTCCGAAGCCACCCGGCCAGCCGTCACCCGGGACACCGCCCCGCCAGCCCGCGTCCGGGACGCCATCCCGCCAGCCGGGACCCCGACATCACCCCGGCGGCCGGCGCAGCCAGCCCGCCCGGCATCTCGCGGCTCGGCGGCGGCCACATCCGCGAGCCGGCATGCCGGGCCACACCACAGGCCGGCATGCCCGCATCCGTTATGCGGGGTCGGGCCGTGCCCGCAGCGCCGCGGTCACGGTGATTGCCCCGGGCGAGTGCGGCGCGCCGGGATAGCGGCGGCTGGTGTCAGGACGTGGTGGTCAGGAGGTCGGCGACCTGGGTGCGGGAGGAGGCGCCCAGCTTGTGGAGGATGTTGCTGACGTGGACGGCCGCCGTCTTCGGGCTGATGTAGAGGCGGCGGGCCAGCTCCGCGTTCGTCAGCCCGTCCGCGATCAACAGCGCGACCTCGCGTTCGCGTGGTGTCAGCGCGGCCGGGCCGGTCGGCTGCCGTGCGCCGGTGGACGGTGCCAGGCCCAGCTGGTCGCGGACGCGGGCCAGCGCGTCGACGCGCCAGCCGCGCCAGCGGGCCAGCAGCTCCGTCGCGCGGCCGACCGACAGGGTGGCCTCGTCGGCGCGGTCGAGCTGGAGGAGGCAGCGGGCCGCGCCGACCGCGGCCGTGCCCCGGACCGCCGGCGTCAGGATCGTGGACTCCCCCACCGCGCGGTAGCCGGCCAGGGCCTCCGCCGCGCGGCCCTCGACCTCGAAAAGCTGGGCGTCGACGAGCGTGCGGTAGTCGTCCCAGACGTCGTCGTCCAGCAGCGCGCGGCGCATCTGGTGGAGGCGGTCCGCCGGCAGGCCGGCCTCGATGGCGGCGGAGATCAGGTCGTGGGCCTGGGAGCCGCTGCGCCACGTCTGGTCGGTGACCGCCGCCAGGACCTCGTCGAGCAGCGCCTCGACGTCGCCGTGGCCGGGGTGGCGGCAGGCGAGGTGGAACGCCAGGCCGGGGATCGTCAGCGGCTCGACCGGATGCGTCGCGCGGAGCGACTCGATGATCGCCGCCACGCCGCTGTGGGTGCCGGCCTCCAGGTAGAGCCCGGCCAGGAACACGGCGTGCTTGTCGGCGCGGCGGCCTCGGTGAAGGTACGCCCGGTCGCGTTCACGCCCCTGCTCCAGCGCCGCGGTCGCGGTGGCCAGGTCGCCCTCGCGGACGGCGATGCGGGCCCGGCCCTGGTAGTACGCCGCGACCGCCAGCGACTCGAAGCCGGCCCGCTCGGCGTCGATCCGCATGCGCTCCAGCAGCTCCGTGTGCTCGGCCGGCGATTGCGGCGGCACGCCCTCGACCAGGTCCTGCAGCGCGCGGGCGGCGAGCACCCACTCCCCCGCCTTCTCGGCCTCGTCGACCAGGCCGGAGAGGATCGCCCGCCCCTCGGCGGCGGTCGACGGGCGGCCGGTCATCGCCACGCCCTTCTCGACGAGGACGGCCAGCCGGATCCGCGGGAGATCCAGCGTGCCGGCCAGCGCCAGCGCGCGGTCGGCCCACTCGATCGCCGGCGTCAGCTCGTCGCGCAGCAGGCACGACTGCGCGACGGCCGTCATCGCGAGCGCCTGGTCGGCGCCGGGTGGCAGGTGGGCGATCAGCAGCTCCACCTCGTGGGTCAGCTCCACCATCTCGGCCAGTTCGTCGGCCTCCCAGGCGAGGCGGATCATCAGGTAGAGCGCGTCGGCCCGGTCGGTGGCCGAGGTGGCCCGGTCGCGCCAGCGCCGCGCGTACCCGATGGCGTCGGGCAGCAGGCCCGCGAGCCAGGCGGCCCGGGAGGCGCCGGCCAGCAGCGCCGGATCTTCGGCGTCTTCGGCGAGGCCCATCTCGGCCAGCTCCAGGGCCTGGTAGGCCGAGCCGATCGAGAGGTAGAGCGCCACGCCGCGGCGGGCCGCGGCCAGCATGTCGTCGTAGCGGCCGGCGGCCTGCGCGTGGTGGGCCAGCATCGCCGGGTCGTGCGGCAGCCGGCCGGCCTCGTCGGCGAGCAGCGCCTCGAGCGCGGCCTCGTGGAGGCGGCGGCGCTGGCGGCCGATCAGGTGGCCGGCGATCGCCTCGCGCAGCAGCGCGTGCCGGAAGCTGAACTCGTCCTCGCCGGTCTCGACCAGCACGTCGCGGGCGACCAGCGCGCCGAGGGCCCGGATCAGCTCGTCCTCGCCGGCGCCGGTGACGGCCGCGAGCAGGTCGAAGTGGACACGGTGGCCGAGCACCGACGCGGCCTCGACGATCCGGCGCTGGTCGGGCTCCAGGTCGTCGACCTGGCGGCGGAGCACCTCGGCGAGGCTCCACGGCAGCGGCTGCTCGTGGACGGCGTCGAGGTCGTCGCCCTCGTGGCCGCGCAGCAGCTCCTCCAGGAAGAACGGGTTGCCGCCGGTGCGCTGGTGGAGGGCGGCGACCGCGCGCGGCGACGCGGGACGGCCGGTGACCGCCGCGAGCAGCGTCGCGGTGTCGGCCTCGCCGAACGGCCGCAGGTCGATCCGGGTCACCGTGTGCCTCCGGCCCAGCCGGGCCAGGAGGGCGGTCACCGGGTCGCGGCCGGTCACCTCCGCGGGCCGGAAGGAGCCGATCAGCAGCCGCGGCCCGTCGGCGTCCGCGACGCGCTCGAACAGGGCCGCGCTCTCCGAGTCGGCCCAGTGCAGATCCTCGAAGACGACGACCGCGGGCCGGTCGCCGATCAGCTCGTTGACCAGGCGGACGCCGGTGTGCAGGCGCTCGACCGGGCTGCGGGTCGCGTCGGCGAGCGCGGCGAGCAGGGCCGGGTCGACCCCGGCGCGGCCGTCGAGGGCGTCCATCAGCACCTCGTACGGCCGGGAGAGTGACCCGGGCTCGGCCTGGCCGACGAGGACGACGGTGTCGGCGTCGAGCCCCGCCACCAGCTCGCGGACCAACCGCGTCTTGCCGACCCCGGGCTCGCCGGCGATCATGGCGACGCCGGGCCGGCGGGCCGCGACCAGCTTCCTGAGCTGGCGCAGCTCGCGATCCCGCCCGATCATCACCGGGCTCGCCCCTCCCCGCGTCGTCCGCACGCCGAAAGGCTACCCGTGCCCTACGACAAGAACCGTGCGGTGAAAATGGACGGATGCGGATCCTGATGGCCGGCGCGTCCGGCTTCCTCGGCAGGCGGCTGGCCGCCGGCCCGCTGCGCGGCCACGAGATCATCCGGCTGGTGCGCCGGGCACCCCGCTCCGCCGGCGAGATCCGCTGGACCCCGGCCTCCGGCCAGCTCGATCCGGCGGCGCTGGACGGCGTCGACGCGGTCGTCAACCTGGCGGGGGCCAACATCGGCGACCGCCGCTGGACGCCCGCGTACCGCCGCCTGCTCCGCGACAGCCGCGTCGAGCCCACCCGCACGCTCGCCCAGGCGATCGCCCGCCGCCCCGACCGGCCCCGCGTGTTCCTGAGTTCGAGCGGCATCAACATCTACGGCGACACCGGCGACCGTACGGTCGACGAGTCGGACCCGCCCGGGGAGGGCTTCTTCCCCGACCTCTGCCGGGTCTGGGAGTCGTCGACCCGCCCGGCGGAGGAGGCCGGGGTACGGGTCGTCCTGCTCCGCAGCGGCGTACCGCTGGAGAAGGACGAGGGCTTCCTCAAGCCGCAGATGCTGCCGTTCCGGCTGGGGCTGGGCGGCCCGATCGCCGGCGGCCGGCAGTACCTCCCGTGGATCTCGCTCGACGACTGGCTGCGCGCCGTCGCCTTCCTGCTGGAGCGCGACGACCTCGCGGGCCCCGTCAACCTCACCGGCCCCCGGCCGGTCACCAACGCCGAGTTCACCCGTGCCTTCGGCGCCGCCCTGCAGCGGCCGGCGGTCCTCCCCCTGCCGGAGGTGGCGATCCGGGCGGCGGTCGGCGGCGTGGCGGAGCTGGCCGTGATGAGCACCCGGGCGGTGCCGGGCGTCCTCTCCCGGGCCGGCTTCACCTTCCACCACCAGGACGTCCGGAGCGCGCTGGCGGCGGCGCTGGAGTGACCGCGCGCACCGCCGCCGGCATCCGTCAGAGTCGATTCGGCAGAATGTCGGACCCACCGCGAATAGCCTGACCGCATGTCGGCGGCATCGGACAACTCCAACGCCTATTCGCTGTTGGCGTGTGTCCTGTTCGTCGTGGGGATCGTGGTGGTGTCGTTTCTGGTCGCCCGCCGCCGGGCGACCCAGTCGAAAGGGCCGAAACACCGCCAGACGGGACGCGGTCGCCACGGCCTCCTGCGCCGCCGCCGCGCGCGGATGGCCGAGCGCTTCGAGGCGGGTGCCGACCGGGAGGCCGACGCCGGATCGCCCCGGCGGGTCCAGCGCGACCCGCCCCCCGGCGGCGCCAGCCTGTCGCCGGTCAGCCGCCGCCGGGATCCCGCGGACGCCGACACCCTCGATCTGGAGATGGAGAAGGATCTCCCCACCGACCGCCTGCTCGCGCGCGCGGACGCCGCCCTGGTCGCCGCCGACAACGCCCGTTGCACCAGCGAGCAGGAGCTGGCCTTCGCCCAGGCACAGCACGGCCGGGACGCCACGCTGATCTTCGCGGAGGCCGTCACCGCCGCCCGCGCGGACGTCGCGGAGGCGTTCCGGATCCGGCAGGGGATCGACGAGCACGAGCCGGAGGACGAGCTGAGCCGCCGCCGCATGCTCCGGGACATCGTCGACCACTGCGCCGCCGCCGACCGCCGCCTGGACGCCCAGTCGGAGCCGTTCGAACGGCTGCGCGCGCAGGAGGAGTCGGCACTGCCGGCCCGCCTCACCGCCCGCCGCGACGATCTTCGCGGCCGGCTGGCGCTCGCCGGCACCACCTGGAAGGAGCTGACCGCGGCGTACGCGGAGAGCGCGCTGGCGCCGATCGCCGACAACATCGCGCAGGCCGCCGCCCGGGTGGAGTTCGCCAGCCGCGAGATCGACGAGAACGGCCGCCGCACCGGCCTGCGCAGCGCGCAACTGGCCCTCGGCCAGGCCGACGCCCTCCTCGACGCGCTGGACACGTTCGCCGCCGACCTCGCCGCCGCCGAGGACGCCGCCGCCGAGCTCCTGGCCGACCTGCACGCCGAGGTGGCGGCCGGCAAGGCGGTGCTCGCGATGGCCGGCCGCCCGCCCGGCAACGCGCGCGGCGACAAGGTGGGGCTGGCCGCCGACGTCGCCCGCGCCGACCAGGTGGCCAACGAGCTGGCGGTCGAGCTGGCCGCGCCGCGGCCGGACCCGATGATGGCGCTGCGCCGGCTGGAGGACGTCTCCGGGCCGCTGGGCGAGTCGCTGGGGGCGGTCCGCGACCCGTCCTCCCGCGTCAGCCACGCCAAGGAGCAGCTCGACCAGGCGATGTTCTCCGCCCGCGCGACGATCGACGCGGCGACCGGGTTCCTGCTGCCCCGCCGGGGTGCGGTGGGTGCGCGGGCCCGCATCCGGCTCTTCGCCGCCCGTACGGAGCTGGACCAGGCGGTGGCCGCCACCGAGACCGAGCCGGTGGAGGCGCTGGTCGCGGCCCGGGCGGCGCAGTCGCTGGCGACCCAGGCGCTCGCCGCGGCCCGCGCCGACGTCGCCGCCTGGTCGGACCCGGTCGTCGGGTACGAGGGGGCCCTGCTCGGCGGCATCGTCTACGCCCCCACGGGGACGGGGCGGCCGTACGGGGCCCGCTTCGGCGGCCCGGGTGCCCGGGACAGGGACCGGGCCGCCTGATGCACGGTCTAGCAGATCACCCAGTGGTCGGGGCCGGTCTGGCGCAGGGCGGCCGTGTGGAAGACCGTGTAGAGGCCCAGCCGCTGGTCGGAGCCGCGCGCGTACGCGTACCCCAGTGAGTGGTAGGCCCGACCGGCCGCGACATGCGCGTAGTTGCTGGCCGTGACGCACGGACCCGGCGGCGGAGTCGTGGGCGGGGCCGTCGTGGGCGTCGTGGTCGGCCCGCCTCCGGTGTCCAGGCCGAAGAAGACCGCGTCGTGGTATGCCGAGCAGATCGTGTCCAGGAAGTACGCCCCCGCGGCGCCGCACTGGTCGGCGGCGGCGCCGGGATCGACGGGTGTCCCGTGCCCCATCCCGGAGACGCGGTAGACGCGCACCTGGTCGGCGCCGTACCGCTCCAGCACCGTCCCACCCGGCAGCGAGGCCGTCCCGGTCGGGGTCGCCGGCACGCCGAGCACGTTCGTCCACTGGTCGCGGGACTCCCCGGCGTTCGCGGTGGCGACCGTGTAATCGGCGGTGCCGTGCCAGATCGCGACCCGCGGCCGCGTCCCCGCGTAGCCCGGGTAGGCCGCCCGCACGAGGTCGCCCCACTGCGCCGGCGTCTTGTCGACCCCCGGATTCATGCAGCTGAACGCCGCGACCATCCCGGCCGCGCACCGGTACGGGATGCCGGCCACGATCGAGCCGGCGGCGAAGACGTCCGGGTACGTGGCCAGCAGCGCGGCGCTCATCGCCCCGCCGGCCGACAGCCCGCTGACGTAGACCCGCGACGGCGCGGTGCCGTAGCTGGACACCGCGTAGGACACCATGGCGCGGATCGACGCGGCCTCGCCCTGCCCCCGCGCGGTGTCGCCGCTCTCGAACCAGTTGAAGCACGACGTGGCGTTGTTGGCGTTGCTCTGCTGGGGCAGGATGAGCGCGAACCGCCAGCGGTCGGCGAAGGTCCGCCAGCCCGAGTTGGTGAAATAGGTCGTCGCGTCCTGCGCGCACCCGTGCAGCAGCACGACCGCCGGCGCCCCCGAGGGGAGCCCGTCCGGGCGGTACGCGTACATGGCCAGGTTCCCGGGGTTCGACCCGAAGCCGCTCACCGCGGTGAGCTGCGCCGCCTGGGCCGGCGCGGCCACCGCGAACACCGCCGCGACGACCAGCGCCGCCCCGGCGGCACACAAAGACATCATTCGATGGGGTACGGATCGCACGGCACCCTCCTCCACGGGGTTTCCGGAAGGTTACGATCCGCGCTCATCGATATGACATGGCCGGCGGTGACACAACTGCCGACGGCCGGGTGTGGTGTGGCTAACAGTCGCGCAGCTCCGGGCTCTGGTTGCGCAGCTGGGCCCGGGGCGAGACGAACTCGGCGTACGCCTCGCCGCCGACCGCGGACGGCGCGAAGGCCGCCACCCGGTGGCAGTTCTGGAAGGCGAGGCGGACGCCGAAGTGGCGCTCCAGGCCGCCGCGGATCGCGTCGCTGGCCAGCGCGCGCAGCAACTGGCCACGTTCCGCCTCGCTCGGCGGCGGCACGGCGTGGTCGGCGAACCCGCCGGCGCCGCCACTGCGGGCGGCGACGTCGGAGACCACCTCCCAGGCGTACGGGAGGGAGGCGCGCACGCAGGAGACGAACTCCGCGTCGTCGACGGGGCCGGCCTCCGCGCGGGCGAGCAGGTCGGCGGGAACGGTCAGGGACATGTGTCTCTCCTCGGTTGGCGGCGAAGGAAGGGCCCCTTGTTAACGCCTAGGCGTTAACAAGGGGCCCTTCCTTCGCCTGGTGGACGAGCTGGTCGGTGCCCAGGACGAAGTCCGGGTCGATCTGGTCGGCGAGGTTCTCGCCGGTCTTCGCGTCGGCCCAGGCGGCCGCGTTGCGCCGGTGGAACTCGGCGGCGAGGCGCGCGTACCGGGGCCAGTCCTTCTCGGCGGCGTCGGCGGCGGCCCGGATCCGCTCCAGCGCGGCCCGGTTCGCGGGCTCCAGCGCCTCGACCGGCCGCACCTCGCCGCGCTCGGCGGCCCGGACCCAGGTCGAGCGGCCCAGCCAGGTGAGCAGGTCGTCGCCGACGTGCGCGCGCAGGAAGTCCACGTCGGACTCGTCCTCGACCTTGTTGCCGACGACGTGCACGCGCACGCCGTAGTCGCGGGCGTAGCCGAGGTACTGCCGGTAGACGCCGACGCTGCGCACCGTCGGCTCGCACACGAGGAACGTCGCGTCGAAGCGGGTGAACAGCCCCGAGGCGAACGAGTCGGCGCCGGCGGTCATGTCGACCACGACGTACTCCCCCGGGCCGTCGACCAGGTGGTTGAGCAGCAGCTCGACGGCGCCGACCTTGGAGTGGTAGCAGGCGACGCCGAGATCCTCGGTGGCGAACGGGCCGGTCACCGCGAGGCGGACGCCGCCGGTCACCCGTACCACCCGGTCGTAGATCGGGTTGTCGCCGGCGACCGTGAGCAGCCGCGAGCCGCGACCCGGCGGGGTCGTCTTGATCATCGCCGCGGCGGAGGCGATGCGCGGGTTGTCGCCGCGCAGGTACTCCTTGATCGCCGGCAGGTGGTCGCCGAGGGCCGGCAGGAGCAGCGCGTCCTCCTCGGTGGCGCCGAGCGCGGCGGCGAGGTGCTGGTTGATGTCGGCGTCTATGGCGAGCAGCGGCGGCTGGTCCGGCGCCGCGGCCAGGTGGCGGGCGAGGAGGGCGGCGATCGTGGTCTTCCCGCTGCCGCCCTTCCCGACGAAGGCTATCTTCATGCTGATATTGGAAGTCATTTTCAGATGGTCCGCAACAACGGGTGCTTCCTGGGCGTGTCGTCCGAATTGATAGCCTCCGGCGCGTGTCGATCGCCTCTGCCGCCAGCCCGCCGACCACCGCGGACCCCGTCCCGCCACCCCGGTGGCGCTGGCGCGCGGATCTCGCGGTCGTCGCGATCGCGGCCGCCCTCGCGGTGTGGGTCACCGGCGGGCTCTGGCTGGACCCGAACGGTCGGGCCGGCACCGTCAACGCCCGCGACCAGGCACTGTTCGAGTGGCTGCTCTCCTACGGCGCGCACGCGGTCACGCACGGCGAGAACCCGTTCTTCACCACGCTGATCGGCTTCCCGGACGGCGCCAACCTCGCGGTCAACACGTCGATCACGGTGTACGCGGTGGTGTTCGCGCCGCTGACATACCTGATCGGACCGCCGGCCACGTTCCTGGTGATCCTGACGCTCAACCTCGTCGCCACCGCGTACGCCTGGTTCTGGCTGCTCTCCCGCCACCTGGTCCGCTCGCCGCTGGCCGCCGCGGTCGGCGCGCTGTTCATCGGCTTCGCGCCGAGCATGGTGTCGCACGCCAACGCGCACCTCAACTGGACGGCGGGCTGGCTGGTGCCGCTGCTCGTCTGGCGCGTCCTGCGGCTGCGCACCGGGCGACCGCTGGTCAACGGCGCGCTGCTGGGCGTGCTGGTCGCGGTGGCGTTCTCGATCGCGGCCGAGGCGCTGTTCTTCACCGCGCTGGCGTGCCTGGTCTTCCTCGGCACGTGGGCCCTGTCGCGGGCGACCCGCGGGGAGGCCCGGGCGGCGCTGCCGACGTTCCTGCGCGGCCTCGGTGTCACCGCGGTCGTGGCGTTCGCGCTGCTGGCGTACCCCATCTGGATGCATTTCCTCGGCCCACAGCGGTTCCACGGCACGGGCTTCGACGCGCGCATCCACAGCGAGGACATCGCGGCGTACGGGGCCTTCCCGCAACGGTCGCTGGCCGGCGTGCTGGGATGGGACACGTCGCTCGCGCCGAACCCGACGGAGGAGAACTCGTTCTTCGGCCTGCCGCTCGTGGTGCTGGCGGTGCTCTGCTTCGTGGCGCTGTGGCGGCGGGCGGCACCGGGCCGGCGCGCGACGCTGCGGGCCCTCGGCGTCACCGGTGGGGTGTTCACCGTGCTGTCGTGGGGCCCCGCGGTCAAGATCTTCGGGGCGTACACGGACGTGCCGCTGCCCTACGCGCTCCTCGGCCCGCTGCCGGTGTTCAACGCCGCGCTGCCACAGCGGCTGGCGCTGGTGGTGACGCCGGTGGTGGGGCTGCTGCTGGCGTACGCGCTGGACGTCGTGCCACGGTCGCGGGCATGGCTCGCCGGCTTCGCGGTGGCGCTGGTGCCGCTGCTGCCGGCGCCGCTGCTGACGGTGCCGCGGCCGCCGGTGCCGGCGTTCATCACGACCGGCGCGTGGCAGCAGGTGGTGCCGCCGGGCGGGGTGCTCGCGCCGGTGCCGTTCACGCTGGACGTGCTGCCGGACGGGCAGCGCTGGCAGGCGTACGCGCTGACGCACGGGCAGGGCACGTTCTCGATCCCGTCCGGTTTCTATCTGGGCCCCGGCGGCCCGGACGGCCGCGGCCGGATCGGCCCGGTGCCCCGCTTCACCGACGGGCTGCTCTACGAGGTGGCGAAGACGGGCGTGATCCCGCCGATCGGCCCGGCAGAGCAGGCCGAGGCCCGGGCGGACCTGGCGTACTGGCGGGTCGACGCGGTGGTCCTGGCCGACGACGTGCACGGCGCCAAGTGGCCGGTCCACCACGACGCACTGCTGACGGCGACCCGCCAACTCCTCGGCCACGGCGAACGCATCGAAGACGCCTGGGTCTGGCGCGTCTCCTGACGGACGGCCCTTTTACGGCCGCCCATGCGGGATTTGCCGCTCGCCGTCGTGATGTCGGGAGGTCTCGGGCCGCGACTGGCCGCGGAGCGACGCTTCCCTCAGCCCCAATGCGCACCATGCCGCAGGCTCACGTCCGCCGCGTGCCGGCCACCGTGTGTCAGGCACGCGGCGACAGCGGCAGTGGACGCCAGGTGGCAGGTCGACCGCCAGGCGGCAGATACACGGCGCGCGTGCGGCGGTGGGTTCGGTGAGCTGGATCACGCGAGGTGGCTGATCGCGAAGGCGGTGCCCACGAGGAGCAGCATCGTGACCGCGACGGCGCGGAAGCGGCGGCGTAGTGCCGGCAGTTCGGCGGGGAGGGCGAAGACGCGGCGGGGCCAGCCGCGCCAGGAGACCCACCAGAAGAGCCCACTCGCGGCGGCGAGGAGCAGCGATTTCGCGACCATCGCGGGCCACGGCGCCGGACGCAGCACGAGAAGCGCAAGGCCGGTCAGCCAGAGGGTGACGATGAGGGCGACCACGCGCCAGCGGTTGCCGTGGGCGAGGACCCGCTGCGCGTCCTCGACCCGCTCCGGATCGGCATCGCCAATCATGGCGGCGAGCTTCGGCTGGACGGCGAACAGGCTGTACGCCATCGCCCCCAGCCACAAGGCGGCCACGCCGGCGTGGACCAGCACGAGCAGGGGCATGACGCGCATCATGTCACCGGTCCGCCAGGCCGGCCCCGGCGTACGCTGAGGATCGTGACCAGCGTCCTCAGCGAGCTCGGCGTCCGGCGCCTCGGCATGATCGACTACCTGGCGGCGTGGGACGAGCAGCGCCGCGTCCACGCGGAGGTCGTCGACGGCCTCACCCCCAACACGGTGCTGCTACTGGAACACCCCAGCGTCTACACGGCCGGCAAGCGCACGGAGCCGTGGGACCGCCCGGTCGACGGCACCCCGGTCGTCGACGTCGACCGCGGCGGCAAGATCACCTGGCACGGCCCGGGCCAGCTCGTCGGCTACCCGATCCTGCGGCTCCCCGATCCCATCGACGTCGTGGCGTACGTCCGCCGCACGGAGCAGCTGCTCATCGACACCTGCGCCGAGGTCGGCCTCGCCACCGAGCGGGTCGAGGGCCGCAGCGGCGTCTGGGTCCCCGCCGACGACCGCGGCCCGGCCCGGAAGGTCGCCGCGATCGGCATCCGGGTGGCGCGCGGCGTCACCCTCCACGGCTTCGCCCTGAACGCGGACTGCGACCTGTCCCACTACGACCGCATCGTCCCCTGCGGCATCCGCGACGCCTCGGTGACGTCCCTGACGGCCGAGCTGGGCCGCCACGTCACCGTCGCGGACGTACTCCCGATCGTGGAGCGACGCCTGCCCGCGCTCCTCGGCTGAGTCACCGTCACCGTCGCCCAGCACGGAGCGACGCCTGCCCGCGCTCCTCGGCCGAAACACCGTCACCCTCGCCCAGCACGGAACGACGCCTACCGACGTTGCCGCCGACCGGTCCGGACGACGGCTCGCGCGGCCGGGCCGCCGTCCGGCGCGAGCCCTTGGTCAGGGCTAGCATCGCGTGGGCGGCTGGCGATCGGAGGAAACGGTGCGCAACACCGAGATGGCGAAGCTCAGCGGGCTCGTCGGCCAGTGGACGACGACGCTCTCGAACGCCTGGTTCCTCGAACCGGCCGGCACCACGGTGCCGGGCAGCACCGACGTCGAGTGGCTCGGCGAGTCGCTGCTCGTCGTACGCTCGCGGTTCGGCGGGGGTCGACACGCGCATTCGGAGATGACCCTCGTGCTCGGACGCAGCGACCCCAACGACCGGTTCGTCGTCCTCTACCAGGACGACCGCGGGGTCTGTCGGGAGTACGCCATGACGTTCGACGGCCGCCGGTGGACGATGAGCCGCGAGGACCCGGACATGCACCAGCGGTTCATCGGCGACCTCGAGAAGGACCGGATCCTCGGCCGTTGGGAGGCCTCCGAGGACGCGGGCAGCACGTGGCGGAAGGACTTCGACCTCACCTTCGACCGGGCCTGAGCCACGCGTCGTCGGGCTGGCGCACAACCGGATCCGGGTCAGGACCCCGATCCCGGCTCGATGCCCTGCCTACTCATCCGATCGCTTTCATGACCAGACTGCCTTCGGCTGGGGCCGCGAGATCCGGTTGACCGATGCCGGCAAGGTACCGCGCACATCGTCCTACAGGGACAGCAAGGGCAGAGCTGGCACTCGCGATCAGCCGCGGGTGTGGTGTTGAAGGCCGTCGAGGATGAGGTCGAGGCCGTCGGCGAACCAGTCACGGTCGGCCGCTGGCCCCGGCCTCGCGACCAGTGTGCTCAAGCGTGGGAATGCTGAGAGGTCGACGTCGCGGAGGCGGCTCCGCCATACCTGGCCGGGATCTGTGCTTGCCTCTGAAAGGGCGTCGCCAAGTGAGACGCGGACGCTTCCTTGAACGTAGTGATTGATGGTCATGATCGCGCGGGCGGCGTGCGCAGGAGAGATGCCGGCGTCTTCGAGCACGTCGAGAGCCCACTCCATCGCGGCGAGTGATGCCGCGCCGAACGGCGGCGTGACGGTGGCGGTCGCGGCCAGCATCCAGGGGTGAGCGTGGAAGGAGGCGCGATCCCGCTCGGCGAGAGCGTGCATGCAGCCACGCCAGTCGAGCCCGTCGCGGTCGGGGTAGGCGAAGTCGGCCGTGACACGTTCGACCATCGCGCCGACGAGTTCGTCCTTGTCTGAGACGTGCCGGTACAGCGACATCGCCCCCGTTCCCAGTCGTTCCGCGACGCGCCGCATGGTCACGGAGTCCAGCCCGGATTCATCGGCCAGCTCGATAGCCGCTGCGACGATCCGCTCGCGCGACAGCGGTCCGGATGGGCCTACCCGTGGACTCATGGGCACCTCCGCGTTCACCCTATCGCGTTGAGTACGCCGTACGCTACGGTGATGCGTACGTCGTACTCAACGAATGGAGGGCATCATGCGGGCATCCACCGCCTCGGCGAATCCTCGGTCGCGGTGGCTCGGGCTCGCCGTGTTGACCCTGCCGGTGATCTTGACGTCGATGGACGTCACGATCCTGCACATCGCGATCCCGACGATCACACAAGGGCTCGCGCCGACCGCGAGCCAGACGCTGTGGATCCTCGACGCCTACGGCTTCCTCTTGGCGGGTCTGCTGATCGTGATGGGGAACATCGGCGATCGCATCGGCCGGCGCAGGCTGCTGATGATCGGTGCGGCCGTGTTCGGGGCGGCGTCCGCGACGGCGGCATTCGCGCCGACTCCGGAGGTGCTGATCGCGGCCCGAGCGCTCATGGGAGTCGGCGGCGCGACGCTGATGCCCTCGACCCTCTCGCTGATCCGCAACATGTTCACCGAACCGGCGGAGCGCACGAAAGCGATCGGCATCTGGACCGCGAGCCTCTCTGGGGGCATCGCGCTCGGCCCGATCGCCGGCGGGTTGCTGCTGGAAGTGTTCTGGTGGGGGTCGGTGTTCCTCATCAACGTGCCGATCATCCTGGCGCTGCTGATCGCGGCCCCACGACTGGTGCCGGAGTACCGCAACGCGGCAACGACCCCGCTCGACCTCCCCAGCGTCGTCCTGGCGTTCGCCGCGATCCTGCCGATCGTCTGGTCGATCAAAGCCGCCGCCGAGGAACTGGCGATGACGCCGCGTACGTGGGCGGCACTGGGCATCGGCCTGATCGCGGCAGTGGTGTTCGTCATCCGGCAGGGTCGGATCGCGCAGCCGCTGGTCGATATCCGCCTCTTCGCCAACCCCCGATTCACCGGCGCGATTCTCGGTGCGGGACTGGCGATGTTCGCGCTGGTCGGCGTGATGCTCTACAAGGCGCAGTACCTGCAACTGGTCGCTGGCCTCTCTCCACTCATCGCGGGTCTCGCGATCCTCCCGGTCATGGTGGCGGTCGGCTCGATGGCGGTGGTGTCGTCGACGCTCGTGCGGCGATTCGGCTACCCGGTCGTGTTCGGGGCAGGATCTGTCGTCGCAGCCGCGGGCATGCTCGCCTTCAGCAGAGTCCCCACCGACGGAGGGCTGCCCCTCGCGATCGTCGCGTCGGCGTTCATCGGGGCCGGAATCGCACCGATGATGACCCTGGCCACCGATGTCGTCGTCGGCTCCGCACCACCAGCGCGATCGGGTGCCGCATCGGCACTGTCCGAGACAGCCAGCGAGTTCGGTGCGGCTCTGGGTATAGCCGTCCTCGGCTCGATTGGCACCGCCCTCTACCGGACGCGGGTGCTCGACGGAGTGCCTGACGACATTCCTACGGAAGCACGGGAGGTGATCGGTTCCAGCCTCGGAGCCGCGCTCAGCGTCGCCGAACAGCTCCCCGCCGACGCCGCGGACCGCCTCACCGATCTCGTCCGCCATGCCTTCGTCGACGGACTCGGGATCGCGACCATCGTCGGCGGCGCCATCCTCCTTCTCGCGGCGATCGCCTGCCCGCTCCTCATCGCCGCGGCAAAAGCACCGCCGAACGCATGAACGCACGCATCGACAGCCGGCCTCGCGCTCGCCCTCGCCGTCCCATTCGGCCCGGTCACGTGCGTAGGCGTATTCCATCCGGTGGTCGCCACCTGCCGACTCGACCAGACAGCGCCGGACCGGGTCGCCGCGCGCTGTCCCCCTGGTCGGTCACGAGCAACGCGACCGTCGCCGCCATGACCGCCCTGCGAGGCTTTGCTGGCCGCCCTCACCAGCCACGCACCGCGATGGCGATCGCTGGTCTGCTCGTCGTGACCACCCTGTTCCTGGTCCTCAGCCACGACCACAGCGCGCCGCGCGAAGAAGAGCAGCCCCGCCGCCGGGGCCCGGCGCAGGCCGAGCGCGGCGTCGGGCCGCGGGTCGCCGACGCCTGGCCCTGAGCCGTACGTGAGACGCCGCGCGTATAGCGGCAGGCCGCGTCGTTGCGCCGCACCGACCGCCGCCGTGCCGTGGTCGTGGCGCCGTCCGCGGTGGCGGCACACGCGCGGCGATTGCCTACGGAGACGGCGGCGGTGCCCCCGCCGGCCGTTCTGGTGGCCCGCCCTGCTCCGGCAGTGGCCGGTCCATTGTGGACGCCAGGATCGCGGCGACCGCCACCGCTGCCGGGCGGGCATCCGCGTCATCCGCCGAGCGGTCCCGCGCCGGCTCGGACGGGGTCGCCTGCCCGGTGCTCGGGCGTCGGACCGCGCGGATGGCCGGCAGCGTCAGGAGGAGCAGGCCCGCGAAGGCCTGCCAGGCGACGCCGATCGTCAGCACCGTCGTGACACTCGTGGCCGCCGCGGCCGGGCCCGCCAGGGCCAGACCGATGGGTCCGACGGAGAACGAGCCGAAGACCACGTACGAGTTCACCCGGGACATCGCCTCCGGTGGGACCCGCTCGTGGATCGTGGTCATCCAGAGGGTGCCGAAGACCGCGCTCATCACCCCGGCGACCACCGCGGCGGCGCAGACGGCCGGCAGCGGTACGCGGGCGGCGAGCGCCGCCGACGGTGCCGCCCACGGGATTGTCGCGGCCGCCGCGACCAGTAGCGGGCGGGACGGCTTCCAGTTGAGGATCGCGAAGCCGCCCGCGATGGCGCCGAGGCCGTACGCCGCGGTGATGGCACCCCACGCCGCCGCGCCGCCGTAGTGGAGGTCGGCGGAGACCGGGCCGAGCACCAGGTACGGCGCCCAGAGCAGCAGGTTGAACAGGGTGAACTGCAGGGTGATCGTCCACAGCCACGGGATCGACCGGAACACGCGCCAGCCGTGGCGCAGGTCCTCGACGGCGCGCGACCGGACGGCGGGCCGGGACTCCGCCGCGACGCGCAGGCAGAGCAGGGCCACCACGCTCGGCAGGTAGGTGAACGCGTCGATCAGGAGGACGGTCGCCGGCGTGGTGACCACCACGAGGCCGGCCGCGAGCGCCGGCCCGGCGACGTTGGCCACCGACTGCACCAGGCCGAGGAACGTGTTGGCCTCGTGGCGGCTGCCGGCCGGCACCAGGTCGGGGACCAGGCCGTCGAAGGACGGGCGGAACACCGCCTCGCCGAGGCCGCTCAGCGCCGCCAGGGTCAGCAGCAGCCCCAGGTGCGGCGCGCCGGCGAAGAACACCACGGCGATCGCGGCCTGGGCCGCGGCGCGGCCGCAGTCGGCCCAGAGCATCACCCAGCGGCGCGGGAAGCGGTCGCCGAGGACGCCGGCGGTCGGCAGGACCAGCACCATCGGGACGATGCGCGCCGCCAGGACGAGGCTGAGGGTCGTGGCGGAGCCGCCGCTGTCGAGCACCGCGAACGCGAGCGCCACGGTGGACATCGCGGTGCCGAGCACCGACGTCGCATAACCCAGCGTGAAGACGCGGAAGTCGCGCAGCCGCAACACCGCGAACCGCGCACCGATCGCCGCCACCGCACCCTCCCCAGGAGCCCGACTTGAGCCGTAGCGACTCAGATCCTGGAGGGTGGTCGGGGTGGATGTCAACCACCTGTTGAGTAAATGTGACTCAAGGCTGAGTGGCCGCCGCGCGGGCCGCCGCCAGCTCGGCCGCCGCCGGGGCCGCGGCCGCCGGCAACGACACCTCGGCGAGGTCCTCGACAACGAGCGTGACCAGTTCGTACAGCGATCCGGGTGGCGCCTCCACAGCGATCTCCAGGCTGCGCCGGACGAGTTCCGCGCGGCGGAACCGCGTGTCCCAGTCACCGTCCGACTCGACCCGCCGAAGCAGCGCGCGGGCCGCCCGGCGGAGGGCGGCGATGGGTTCGCCGTCAACGAATCGTTGACGGCGACGGACCTCCCGCATCGGCGCGGGATCCCGCCGCGGCAGCGCCGCCAGCCGGAGGAAGCGCTGTTCCGCCGCCTGCCGGCTGCGCAACCCGAGCGCCTCCGCCACCGCCGCCCAGCTCACCCCGCCGGCCCTCGCCACCTCGATCAGGGCCCGCTCGGCGAGGTCGATCCGCTCCCGGATGCGCGCGAGCCCCTCCATCGCAGCCAGCGCCGCCGCCGCGTCCTCACCCTCCGCCGCCGCCATTACCGCGGACAGCGCACGCTCCAGTTCCCGGTCCACCTGGCGATCATGTCAACACCTCGTTGACATCACAAGACGGTAGGAAGGGCCCCTTCCTAACGCGCATGGACACCCCTGCTTCGGCGCACCCCGGCGGGCCGGCGTCACCGCGAACCAGATCGAGGTGAGTGCGGCGGGTGTTCAGCGCGGCGGTGCGGGCCGGGTGGGACGAGCCGGTCGACGGTGTCGCCTGCGGCGAGGCCGACGCCGGGGCTGGCGGGTTCGCCGGGGTGGAACTGGTAGTCGAGCGTACGACGCCCAAGGCGGAGCGCGCGGTGATCGCGTCGCAGGCGTTAGGAAGGGGCCCTTCCTTCGTCCCGGTGAGGGGCGTCACACGCGCCACGGCGTGAGGCGCGTCGCCCGGCATGTGGGAGGGACTCCCGCCGGGATACGCTCGGATTCGTGACGATCGCTCCAGAAGGGCGGCGGATGCTGCGCATCGAGGCGCGCAACGCCGCGACGCCGATCGAGCGGAAGCCTCCGTGGATCAAGGTCAAGGCCCGGATGGGCCCGGAGTTCACGCAGTTGCACGGGCTGGTGCAACGCGAGGGTCTGCACACCGTCTGCCAGGAGGCCGGCTGCCCCAACATCTACGAATGTTGGGAGGACCGCGAGGCGACCTTCCTCATCGGCGGCGACCAGTGCACGCGCCGCTGTGACTTCTGCCAGATCGACACCGGCAAGCCGGCCGAGTTCGACGCCGACGAGCCGCGGCGGGTCGCCGAGTCCGTCAAGACGATGGGTTTGCGGTACGCGACCGTCACCGGCGTCGCCCGCGACGACCTCCCGGACGGCGGTGCCTGGCTGTACGCGGAGACCGTACGCCAGATCCACGCTCTTCAGGACGGCTGCGGCGTCGAGCTGCTGATCCCGGACTTCAACGGCGACCCCGAGCTGCTCGGCGAGGTCTTCGCCGCGCGGCCGGAGGTGCTCGCCCACAACGTCGAGACAGTGCCGCGGATCTTCAAGCGGATCCGCCCGGCCTTCCGGTACGAGCGTTCGCTCGACGTGATCACCCAGGCCCGCGCCGCCGGCCTCGTCACCAAGAGCAACCTGATCCTCGGCCTCGGCGAGGAGCGCGACGAGGTCTCCCAGGCCCTCCGCGACCTGCACGCGGCCGGCTGCGAGCTGGTGACGATCACGCAGTACCTCCGCCCGACCCCGCGCCACCACCCGGTCGAGCGCTGGGTCAAGCCGGAGGAGTTCGTCGAGCTGCGCGAGGAGGCCGAGCAGATCGGCTTCGCCGGCGTGATGAGCGGCCCGCTGGTCCGGTCGAGCTACCGCGCCGGCCGCCTCTACCAGCAGGCCCTCGCCGCCCGCACCCCCGCCTAGTAACAGAAAGTTGCGGCGGCTGGCCCGCCGCAGCCCGGCCTCTCGGCGCGATGGCGCGCAGCATGGCGCACCACCGCTAGTCACTGAAAGTTGCGGCGGCTGGCCCGCCGCAGCCCGGCCTCAGGTACCAAGCGAACCCACCCGAGCGGCCCGGGACGGACCGGACCCGGCTGCCGCCCGGACACGGACGGACCGCGACCGGCCCTACACCCGCCAGCCGCCGCCCTGACCACAACCGGCCCAGCACCACGCCGCGCAGTGGCCGCCCGGTTGTCACGATCGGCAACCCGCGCCGCTCCGGGTTCGCCGCGGACAGCGGCCCCGCCGCACACCGAGGACACCGGCATTCGGCGTCGGCACCGTGGTCCGCGGGACAGCACGTAATCGACAGGACGGCGGCGCCGCACCGGCGGTACGCTCGGACACCGAACGGGCGACGACGGAACCAAGTAGCGACCGTCAACGCCGGCCGAGAGAGCCACCAGTTGCTGTGACGGTGGCCCGGCGCCGGTCGTGAAGACACTCCCGAGCCCGCAGCACGACAAATGAGGCCCCGGTCAACCTCCCACCAGGGAAGCGGCCGGGGTGAAGGTGTGGTGGCACCGCGAGGATCCCGCTCGCCCACACCTCCCGGGGATCGCGTTGCGTCCAGAGGAGGAGGTCACCGCACTATGCAACGCATCCTTTCCGCCCAGCTCCCGCACCATGTCGGCGAGACCGTCACGATTGCCGGCTGGGTCCACCGCCGCCGGCTGCTCAAGTCCGTCGCGTTCCTGATCGTCCGCGACGCCACCGGGCTCATCCAGGTCGTCGCCGGCGACGACAAGCGGCGCGCGGCGATCGAGGCGCTTACCGAGGAGACGGTGGTCGCCGTCACCGGCACCGTCACGGCCAACAGCGCCGCGCCGTCCGGAGTGGAGATCACCGACCCGGAGGTACGGACCCTCGGCGCGCCGGCCGTACCGCCGCCGTTCGACCTGTTCCGCCCGGCGTTGAGCGCGAGCCTGCCGACGCAGCTCGACCACGCCTCGGTGGCCCTGCGGCACCGGACCCGGGCGACCGCGCTGAAGGCGGCCGCCGCCGCGGCGGCCGGATTCCGGGCCACCCTCGACGCCGCCGGGTTCACCGAGATCTTCACGCCGAAGATCGTGGCCTCGGCGACGGAGAGCGGAGCCAACGTGTTCGGCCTCGACTACTTCGGGACGCGGGCCTACCTGGCCCAGTCGCCGCAGTTCTACAAGCAGCTGATGGTCGGCGTCTTCGAGCGGGTGTACGAGGTGGGCCCGGTCTTCCGCGCCGAACCGCACGACACGGCCCGGCACCTCGCGCAGTACACGTCGCTGGACGTGGAACTCGGCTTCGTCACCGACCACCGGGACGTGATGGCGGTGCTCCGCGACGTCGTCGCCGGCATGGTGGCGGCGGTGTCGGAGCGGCTGCCGGCCGTACCCGTGCCCGGCGTGCCGGCGGTGATCCCCGCCGTGCACTTCGTCGACGCGCTGGCGATCGCCGGTGCGCCGCCGGACGAGCCGGACCTCGCGCCGGCGCACGAGCGGTCCCTCGGCGAATGGGCCCTGCGCGAGCACGGCTCGGAGTTCCTGTTCGTCACCGGCTATCCGATGCGCAAGCGACCGTTCTACACACATCCGGAACCCGGCCGCCCGACCCATTCGAACTCGTTCGACCTGCTGTTCCGGGGCCTGGAGATGGTGACCGGCGGCCAGCGGCTGCACGAATACGACGACTACGTCGCGGCCCTGGGCGGCGACCTGACCGGCGTGGAGTCCTATGTGGAGGCTTTCCGGCACGGGATGCCGCCGCACGGCGGCTTCGCGATCGGTCTGGAGCGGTTCGTGGCCCGGCTGCTGGGTGTCGCCAACGTGCGCGAGGTCACGGCCTTCCCGCGGGACCTGCACCGGCTGACCCCGTAGCGGCGCTGACGGCCGGGTCCGGCGCGCGGTGCGCGATGGCCAGCACCCTACGAAGCGGCCAGGGCCGCGTTCGCGCGGGCCCTGGCCGGTGGTGCCGACCGGCACGGGCCGGGCGAGGTGGTCGCCCGGCCCGCGGCCGGTTGTCCGTTCCTAGACGTCGTAGTACATCGCGAACTCGTGCGGGGTCGGACGCAGGCGGACCGGGTCGACCTCGTTGGTGCGCTTGTACTCGATCCAGGTCGAGATCAGGTCCGGGGTGAAGACGCCGCCTTCCAGGAGGAAGTCGTGGTCCTTCTCCAGGGAGTCCAGCACCTCGGGGAGCGAGCCCGGGACCTGCTTGACGGAGCTGAACTCCTCCGGCGGCAGGTCGTACAGGTCCTTGTCGATCGGCTCCGGCGGCTCGATCTTGCTCTTGATGCCGTCGAGGCCGGCCATCAGCATCGCGGAGAACGCGAGGTAGACGTTGGCCGACGGGTCCGGGACGCGGAACTCGACGCGCTTGGCCTTGGCGTTCGAGCCCGTGACCGGGATGCGGGTGCAGGCGGAGCGGTTGCGCTGCGAGTAGACCAGGTTGACCGGGGCCTCGAAGCCGGGCACCAGGCGCCGGTACGAGTTGACGGTCGGGTTGGTGAACGCCAGCAGCGACGGCGCGTGGTGCAGCAGGCCGCCGATGTACCACCGGGCCATGTCGGACAGGCCCGCGTACCCGGTCTCGTCGTAGAACAGCGGCTCACCGTTCAGCCAGAGGCTCTGGTGGGTGTGCATGCCGGAGCCGTTGTCGCCGAACAGCGGCTTGGGCATGAACGTCGCCGTCTTGCCCGCCTCCCAGGCGGTGTTCTTGACGA
>Ga0164243_10004556_pt1 | contig 21650 bp, 18 predicted proteins | sample OricompcompostOP_FD_108781 | JGI IMG/M metagenome (GOLD analysis project Ga0164243, IMG submission 108781) | Organic Plus compost microbial communities from Emeryville, California, USA - Original compost - Organic plus compost (OP) | ecosystem: Engineered > Solid waste > Mixed feedstock >...
GCCGACCGCCGCACTCCCGCGAAAAGGCCTCGCTTCGCGAGACTGATTTTTTGCGCGTGTGGTGTGGTTGCCTGGCTGGTCGCCGTTTGCGCGGCGTGCGTAGCGCGTGATCTTTGGCTCGGCGTCCTGGCTGTACCACGACGCCCCTGGCCAACGCTCTGCTCCTGGCGCATGGCCAGGAGATGGGCTCACGCTCGGCACAGGAGCTCGGCGTGCAGGATGCCGAACCAGCCGTCCTCGGCCTCCGTCCACGTGCGCCAGGCTCCGGAGATGCGCCGCAGGTCCGCGTCCGTGGCCAGGCCGCGGTCGCGGGCCTGGTCGGCGATGGATGAGGACAGGATGCGGTCGGCCCACATGCCGCCCCAGTACGCGCGCTCGTCCGGGGTGGCGTGGCACCAGGCCGAGGCCGTCGGGGTGATCTCGGTGAAGCCGGCCGCCCGGGCCCAGGACAGCAGGTGGCGGCCCGCGTCCGGCTCGGCTCGGTTGCCGCGTGCGACCTGGTGGTACAGGTCCAGCCACTCGGTCAGGCCGGGGACATCGGGGTACCAGGTCATCGCCGCGTAGTCGGCGTCCCGTACGGCCACGTACCCGCCGGGCGCGCAGACCCTCCGCATCTCCTGCAGCGCCGCCACCGGGTCCGTCAGGTGCTGCAGGACCTGGTGGGCGTGCACCACGTCGAACGCGCCGTCGGGGTACTCCAGCGCGTACACGTCACCGACCTCGAAGCGCGCGTTCGCCACGCCGCGCCCGGACGCCTCCGCGCGGGCCTTGTCCAGTACGGCGTCGTCCGGCTCGATGCCGACGACCTCGCCGCCGGGCACGTACCCGGCCAGGTCGGCGGTGATGTTGCCGGGCCCGCAGCCGACGTCCAGGATCCGCATCTCCGGCCGCAGATGCGGCAGCAGGTACGCCGCGGAGTTCTCCGCCGTACGCCACCGGTGCGAGCGCAGTACGGATTCGTGGTGGCCATGCGTGTACGTGTCGCCCATTCGTCTCACATCCTAAGACTCGCGTATCGAATATTGGTCAGTGTAGCGTGTGCCCAGAATTGAGCCGGATTGAGGAGGACGATCTTGTCCGAGCCGCTGGTCGAGCGGATGCGCGAGTTCACCACGACGATCTTCGCCGAGATGACCGCGCTGGCCACGAGAACGGGCGCGATCAACCTGGGCCAGGGATTCCCGGACACCGAGGGCCCGGCCGCGCTGCTGGAGACCGCGGCCAAGGCGATCGCGACCGGCGGCGCGAACCAGTACCCGCCCGGGCCGGGCATCCCCGAGCTGCGGTCCGCGGTGGCCGAGCAGCGCAAGGCCCGCTACGGCCTCGACTACGACCCCGAGTCCGAGGTGCTGGTGACCGTCGGCGCCACCGAGGGCATCGCGTCCAGCGTGCTGGCCCTGGCCGAGGCGGGCGACGAGGTGATCGTGTTCGAGCCGTACTACGACTCGTACCCGGCGGTGATCGCGATGGCCGGCGCGGTCCGGCGTACCGTCACGCTGCGCCCGGACGGCGACCGGTTCACCTTCGACCCGGCCGAGCTGCGCGCCGCCGCGGGCCCGCGTACGAAGCTGATCATCATCAACTCGCCGCACAACCCGACCGGCACGGTCTTCTCCGCCGAGGAGCTGGAGGAGATCGCCGCGGTCTGCCGCGAGCACGACATCATCGCGATCACCGACGAGGTGTATGAGTACCTGACGTTCGACGGCGCGAAGCACATACCGCTGGCCACGCTGCCCGGCATGCGCGAGCGCACGCTCGGCATCTCCTCGGCCGGCAAGACGTTCTCGGTGACCGGCTGGAAGACCGGCTGGGTCACCGGACCGGCCCCGCTCGTCGCGGCGGCGCGGGCGGTCAAGCAGTTCCTCACGTTCACCGTCAGCGGCGCGTACCAGCAGGCCGTCGCGCACGCGCTGCGCACCGAGCAGGACTGGATCGCGGCGAACCGGGCCACCCTGGAGGCCCAGCGCGACGTGCTGATGACCGGGCTGACCGACGCGGGCTTTCGCGTGTACCGGCCGCAGGGCACGTACTTCGTGCAGGCCGACGTGCCGCCCGGTTTCGCCGACGGCATGGATCTTTGCCGGGCGCTGCCGGAGCGCGCGGGCGTGGTGGCGGTGCCGACGCAGGTGTTCTACGACGACGAGGCGGCGGGCATGGGCTTCGTACGGTTCGCGTTCTGCAAGGTGGAGCCGGTGTTGCGGGACGCTGTCCACAGCCTGGCGAAGCTACGGTGATCATACGGTCGGTCCGGGCACATACTGGTACCGCGGAACGTTCACCGACCGTAATGACGTAGCCGAAAGCAGGGGGAGCCCGGTGGCCGAGGACAAGCCCGCGTCGCGGGACCGGCAGCCCGATGGCGATCGCGGCCAGCAGCGCGGCGGCGATCGCCGGAACGCGCCGGGCCCGCCTCCGCCGTGGCGTACGGAGGGCGTGCCGCCCGCGTCCCAGCAGGGCGGCGGCTCCGGCGGTGGCGGCGGCCCGCGCTGGGGCCGCATGGTCTTCTGGGTGCTGCTCGCCCTCATCTTCGGCGCCAGCTTCTTCACCTCGGTGAACACCGGCGGCGAGACGCCCACGACGATCGCCTACACCGCGTTCACCAAGCAGGTCGCGGCCGGCAACGTCAAGGACGTCTACGCCAAGGGCTACTCCATCGAGGGTGAGCTGAAGAAGGCCCAGGCCGTACCGGGCAAGAAGGGCGAGACCTATTCGCATTTCTCCACCGAGCGGCCCGCCTTCGCGCAGGACAACATCTACAAGGAGATGACCGACAAGGGCGTGGTCGTGGAGGCCAAGCCCATCAACGAGCAGCGCAGCATGCTCGCCAGCCTGCTCATCTCGCTCGCCCCGCTGCTGATCTTCATCGGGCTGTGGGCCGGGATCATCTACTGGATGCGCAAGCGGGCCGGCGGCATGGGCGGCGGGCTCGGCGGCGGCATGCTCGGCGCACTGCGGCGCAACCCGAAGCCGGTCGAGGTCGGCGAGCGGCGCGTCACGTTCGACGACGTCGCCGGCATCGACGAGGTGGAGGAGGAGCTCGCCGAGGTCGTCGACTTCCTGAAGTACCCCGACAAGTACCGGCGGCTGGGCGCGAAGGTGCCGGCCGGCGTGCTGCTCACCGGCCCGCCCGGTACGGGCAAGACGCTGCTCGCGCGGGCCGTCGCGGGCGAGGCGAACGTGCCGTTCTACTCCGCGGCGGCCTCGGAGTTCGTCGAGATGGTGGTGGGCGTCGGCGCGGCGCGGGTCCGCGAGCTGTTCGAGGAGGCGCGCAAGACCGCGCCGTCGATCATCTTCATCGACGAGATCGACACGATCGGGCGGCAGCGCGGCGGCGCGTCGTTCTGCGGGAACGACGAGCGCGAGCAGACGCTCAACCAGATCCTCACGGAGATGGACGGCTTCACCGGCGCGGAGGGCGTCGTGGTGATCGCCGCCACCAACCGTCCGGACGTGCTGGACGCCGCGCTGCTGCGCCCCGGCCGGTTCGACCGGCAGGTCACCGTGCCGCCGCCGGACAAGGCGGGCCGCGTGGCCATCCTGGAGGTGCACACGCGCTCGGTGCCGCTCGCCGGCGACGTCGACCTCGACTCGCTGGCGAAGTCCACGCCCGGCATGACCGGCGCGGACCTGAAGAACCTGGTGAACGAGGCGGCGCTGCTCGCCGTCAAGCGCCAGCGGCGCGATGTCGGCCCGCGCGAGTTCACCGACGCGCTGGACCGCGTGCAGCTGGGCACGAAGCGGGCGCTGGTCGTGCCGGGGGAGGAGCGGCGGCGCACCGCGTACCACGAGTCCGGGCACGCGCTGCTCGGCATGCTGTGCCCGGGCGCGGACCCGGTCCGCAAGATCACCATCGTGCCGCACGGGCGGGCCATGGGCGTCACCGTGTCCACGCCGGACAACGACAAGTACGCCTACGACGAGCAGTACCTGCGCGGCCGGATCACCGGCGCGCTGGGCGGCATGGCCGCGGAGGACGTGGTGTTCGGTGTGATCACCACCGGCGCGGAGAGCGACCTGGAGCAGGTGACCAACATCGCCCGGTCCATGGTCGGCCGCTGGGGCATGTCGGAGAAGGTCGGCCGGCTGTCCATCCTGCCCGCCGACCAGGCGCAGGCCCAGGGCCAGTTCGCCGCCCAGGAGACGCTCGACATCGTGGACGGCGAGGCCCGCCGCATCGTCGAGGAGTGCTACGCCCAGGCCGTCTCGATGCTCCGCGAGCACCGCGACAAGCTCGACTCGCTGTCCGCCACGCTGCTGGAGCGCGAGACCCTCGACGAGGCCGACGCGTACGCCGCCGCCGGCATCGACCGCCCGGTCAACCCCGAGGCGGACGAGCCCCGCGGCGCGCTGCCGGTCGGGTCGGGCGGAGAGCCGTCCTGACCCCGTCCTGACGTGGTATCTTCGCCCGGATTTCGCACCCATCCGACGAAGGTCCCCGATGTCCTATCCCCCGCATCAGGGCTGGCAGCAGCCGCCGTCCACCCCGCAGCAGCCGCCGGCGCAGTGGCCGCAGCAGCAGGCGTACCAGGGCGCGCCTCCGTACGGCCAGCCGTACGGTCAGCAGTACGCCCCGCCGCCGCCCCCGATGCCGCCGTCCGGCCCGCAGCCCGGGATGCAGGCGCCGCCGATGCCGCAGGCCATGCCGCAGCCCGGCCAGTTGCAGTGCCGGATCTGCGGGTGCATGCCGGCCGCGCAGGTCAAGTTCCGTGGCCACCAGGGCATCCTCATTGTGATGCGGTTCCTCAGCCTGCAGGGCCCGTTCTGCCACGACTGCGGCATGTCCACGTACCGCCGGATGACCGCGAACACCCTCATCCAGGGCTGGTGGGGCTACGCCTCCTCGGTGATCACCCCGATCACCGTCCTGATCAACCTGACCCGCCGCGGCAAGGTCGCCAACCTCCCCGCCCCCGTCCCACCCCCGGACGGCAACCACGGCCGCCCGCTGGACCCCGGCAAGCCGCTCTACGCCCGCCCGCAGACCTGGATCGGCCCCCTCCTCCCGTTCCTGGTGATCTTCGCCTTCATCCTCCTGGCCACGCTGAGCCACTCGTAGCGGCCACCAGGAGGGCGACGGTCAGCACGAGCATCGGCGCCGCGGGAATGAGGCCCTGCACGACGACCGGCGCCCGCCGGTACCTCTCCCACAGGCGGAGCAGCGCCAGCGCGCCGCAGCCGAGGGCGATCTGCGCGGCGGCGACCGGCGCCGCGAAGAGCAGCAGCAGGAGCTGCGCGCCGGTGGCCGGCGACGGCACGCATCCGAAGCCGATCCCCTCGCACTGCCCCGCGGGCGGCTGGTGGTCGCCGAACGTCGCGATCACCGCCAGTACGAGGACGGGCGGCAGCGGCGACAGGACGACGACGAGATAGGCGACCCATGGTCTGCGCGGCACACTGCCCATCTCGCCGCCGGCTCCCGGCGCAAACATCCCGGTCAGCGGATGCGCAGCACGCTCGGGTCGTGGTCGCTGATCTGGTCGGCGAACTCGGCGTTGACGTGCACCACGTCGTACGCGTGCGGGGCGGCGGCCAGGGTGGGGCTGATCAGGATGTGGTCGAGGACCTCGGAGTTGCCCTGGTAGTCGTAGGTGTAGCGCTGGGCGAGGGGGAGCGTCGCCGGGAGGTCGAGCAGGTGGGTGGCTGACGTGAACGTCGTGATCGGCTTGGCGAAGTCGAAGTCGTTCAGGTCGCCGGCGACGATGATGCGGGCGGCCGGGTCGGCCTTGCGCAGGGCGTTGACGAAGGTGGCCTCGGTGGTCGCCTGGGAGACGCGCTGGGCCTCGCTGGCCAGGCGCGGGGGCTGGTAGCGGCCGAACAGCGGGTCGTCGCCGCCCTTGGAGTTCCAGTGGTTGGCGATCACGAAGAGCGTGCGGCCGTGCCAGGTGAACTCGCCGGCCAGCGGCTTGCGACTGTCCGTCCAGGCGGCGTTCGCCGGGTCGACCCGGCCGGGGCTGGCCGACAGCCGGGTCGCGGCGCCGGTGCCCTCCACCCGTACCGGCGTGGTGGCGTCGCCGCCCGCGCGGTCGGTGAACCGCAGGCCGCGGTCGGTGCGGTACAGGAAGCCGACGCGGATGTTGCCGCCCGGCTGGCCGCCGTCCGCCTTGTCCTGCGGGTCGATGGACCGCCACGTGTACGCCGGCCCGCCCGCGTCCTTGATCGCCGCGACGAGCTTCGCCACGGTCTGGTCCGCGGCCACCACGCCGTCGTCGGTGGGCCCGGTGTTGTCCTGGACCTCTTCGAGCGACAGCAGGTCGGGCGCGCGCAGGTTGCCGACGATCTGCTCCGCCAGCGCGGTGAACTTGCTCGCCGGGTCCTTCGGGCTGAGGTTCTCCACGTTGAACGTGGCGAACGCCAGCTCGCCGGAGCGCGCCGCCCGGGTGGTCTCCGGCTTCAGCCCGGCGGCGGTCAGCTTCGGCGTACGGTCGGCGAGCAGCTCGAAGTTGCCGAAGGCGTAGTCCAGTACGCCGGTGACCTGGTCGTACCGGTCGCCGGTGTTCGCGGCCGGTACGGACGCGCCGCCCTTGGTGACGATGAGCCGCTCGGGGTTGGCATCGTTCTCGCGCATCACGATCCCGCCGCGCGCGGTCCGTACGGTGGCCGTGCGCCCGCCGTCGCCGACCACGGGCGTCTCGCCGTAGGAGTTGGTCGGCCCGACGGCCGTCGCGTCGCGCAGCTCGACGCGCATGCCCTCAAGCGACTCGTAGAAGTCGATGCCATCGCGGTCCGGCCGGAACGCGCCGCCGGTCTCCACGCTGCCGTCGGTGCCCTCGTCGATGACCTTCGACGGCGGCCGGCGCCCGCCGATGCCGATCACCGTGGCGGCCGGCGGCGTGTTGCCGTGCGAGTCCACGGTGACCTGGGGCGACCCGATCTCCGTGGTGGTCAGGTTCGGCCCGTTGACGTCGCTCGGCCGGTACTCGGTCACGGTCCCGGCGACGGTGACGGCGTCGCCGGCCGCGACGGTGGGCTTGGTCCTCGTGTACACGAAGACGCCCTCCGACGTCGCCGGGTCGTCGTCCGGCCTGGGGTCCTGCATCCAGAACCCGGTCGAGCCCGTCGCGGTCACGATGCCCGCGACGCCGGACACCGCCCGGCCCTTGTACGGCGAGACGTGCGCGGCGCCCTGGATGTCGTGGACGGCCACCCCGGAGGTGTCCGCCCGGGCGCCGAGCGGCACGAGCGCGGCCGCCAGGATTCCGAGGCCGCCGAGGCCGATGCCGAGTCTGTTCAAGGCCGTCCCCTTCGCGTCGCGTGATACCTCGATGTTGGTAGCACGCTTCGCGGCGGATGTCCCGGTTTGCCCGCCCAACGAGTTGATGACGGCTTCGTTAAGGGATGCGAGGGTGGAATGAGGCGGCGGCCGCGGGGCTGGTCACCGCGGCCGCCGGGCAACGGAACAACGGCGATGAGCCGCCATCCTCAGGATCATCCTCGCAGATCTCAACCCCGGTGAACAGCTCGGATGTCCCCGCCCCGCGCGGACATGATCGCGGTCGGTAGAGTCCGAGGTCCCCGCACCGATTGGACGCGCGATCATGAGTGACACCGCGCACGACGCCACCCTTCCCCCCGAACTCGCCCGGGCCGCCGCCGGCGCCAAGGGCTTCATGCCGTACGAGGAAGGGCTCGCGCTGCACGAGACGGCGCTCGCGTACGCCGCGCTCGGGCCGATCCTCGAGGTCGGCACGTACTGCGGCAAGTCCGCCGTCTACCTGGGCGCCGCGGCGCGCGCGGCGGGCGGCACGGTCGTCACCGTCGACCACCACCGCGGCTCGGAGGAGCACCAGCGCGGCTGGGAGTACCACGACCCCACGCTCGTCGACCCCTGTACGGGCAAGATCGACACGCTGGGCGCGTTCCGCGCCCTGATGGCCGCCACCGGGCTCGAAGAGCACGTGATCGCGATCGTCGGCCGCTCCGCCGACGTCGCCAAGCTGTGGCGAACGCCACTCGGCATGGTCTTCGTCGACGGCGGCCACACCGACGAGGCCGCCCAGGCCGACTACGAGGGCTGGGCCCCCTGGGTGGCACCCGGCGGCGCGCTCGCCGTCCACGACGTCTTCCCCGACCCCGCCGACGGCGGCCAGGCCCCGTACCGCATCTACCGCCGCGCCCTGGACAGCGGCGCCTTCACCGAGGTCCGCGTAACCGGCTCGCTGCGCGTCCTGGAACGCACCGGCGACGGCTTCTGACTCACCGCCGCGGCGACGGCGTCGTGCAGGCGCAGTGGTCCGGCTCGAACGGCAGGGGGCGGGCGTCGGCGAAGATGCGGGACGCCGGGGTGGTGGCGGACAGGGCGTCGGCGGCCAGGATGACGGCGGCCGAGGTCCAGGTGCTGTGCTCGTCGGGCCAGTTGACGTCCTCGGCGTACTGGTAGCCGGTCCAGTACGAGCCGTCCGGTTCGCGCAGGTGCTGGATGGCGGCGAACAGGCCGGCGGCCGTGTCGTCGCGGCCCATGGCGTGCAGGGCCAGCACCAGCTCGCAGGTCTCCGCGCCGGTCACCCACGGCTCGTCGCTGACGCAGCGGCAGCCGAGGCCGGGGACGACGAAGGTGTCCCACGCGGTGGCCAGGCGCGCGGCCGCGGCCGGACCGCGTACGGCGCCGCCGAGCACCGGGTAGTACCAGTCCATCGAGTACCGGCCGCGGTCGCCGAAGATCTCCTCGTGCGCGGCCACCATGTGGCCGAGCCGGGCGGCGGCCAGCTCCCAGTCCGGCTGCGGGCGGCCGAGCCGCTCGGCCAGCGCGGCCGCGCAGCGCAGCGCCTGGTGGATGCTCGCGCAGCCGGTCAGCAGCGCGTCCTCGGCCGGGCGCCCGCGTTCGTCGCAGGCCCACGGCACCTCGCCGCGCGGGCGCTGCAGCCGTAGCACGAACTCCACGGTGCGGCGGATGGTGCCCCACATGGCCTCGGCCACGGTGAGGTCGCCGGTGGCCAGCGTGTGGTGCCACACACCGACGGCCACGTACGCGCAGTGGTTCACGTCCGCGGTGGCGTCCTCCACCACCCCGTCGCGTACCTTCGTCGGCCACGAGCCGTCGGCGCGCTGGGTACGGCGCAGCCAGTCGTACGCGGCGGCGGCGCGGTCCAGCCGGCCGGCGACGGTCAGCGCCATCGCGCACTCCACGTGGTCCCACGGGTCGACGTGCCCGCCCGGGTACCACGGGATGGCCCCCGACGGCTCCTGGACGGCGGCGATGTAACCGGCCGTCGCGGCGACGTCGGAGGCGGTCAGCACCCCGGCCACCTCCGGAAGATCAGGCCGCATCCGCCGTCCGCGCCGTGCCGTCGGCCGCCGCCGCTTCGCGGGGCTTGCGCAGGTACACGACGACGCTCTTGCCGATCAGCGGGTTCAGCACCCGCTCGGCGACCCGGGTGGCCGGCGGGTGCTTGATGATGTCCCAGACCAGCAGCTTGTGGTACGCGTCGGTGAGCGGGTGCGCGTCGCGGTCCACGCCGACCGCGCACTTCAGCCACCAGTACGGCGCGTGCAGCCCGTGCGCGTGGTGGTGCGGGCCGATCACGAAACCGGTGGCCTTCAGCTTGGCCTCGAGCTCAGCGCGGGTGTAGATGCGCACGTGGCCGCCCGCCGCGGTGTGGTACGGCTCGGAGATCGCCCAGCAGATGCGCTCGGGCAGCCAGCTGGGCACGGTTACGGCGGCGAGCCCGCCGGGGCGCAGTACCCGGAACATCTCGGCCATGGCCGCGGTGTCGTGCGGGATGTGCTCCATGATCTCCGAGGCGATGACCCGGTCGAAGGACGCGTCCGGGAACGGCATGGCCAGCGCGTCACCCTGCACGGTCCGCGCGTCGGCGCCCTCCGGCGGCTCGCCGGCCAGCCGCATGGCGCCGAACATCTTGTCCACCTCGGCGAGGTCCTGCCCGTTCTGGTCGAACGCGACGATGTGGCCGCCGCGCCGGTACACCTCGAACGCGTGCCGGCCGCCGCCACAGCCCATATCGAGGACGCGGTCACCCGGGCGAATGGGGAACCGGTCGAAATCCACGGTCAGCAGGACGGGGCTCCTTCCGTACGTGGCGTACGCCGCATGGCGTGCCGGTAGCTCTCCGCGGTCGCGATGGCCACCGCCCGCCAGGTGTACCTCTCCTGTACGCGGCGCAGCCCGGCGGCGCCGAGCCGGGCCCGGTGCTCCGGGCTGTCGAGCAGCTCGCCGAGCGTGGCGGCCAGCTCCTCCGGGTCGCCGGGCGTGATCAGCCGCGCGGCCTCGCCGTCCTCGCCGACCACCTCGGGCAGCGCCCCGGCCCGGCTGACCACCAGCGGGGTGGCGCAGGCCATGGCCTCCACGGCGGGCAGCGAGAAACCCTCGTACAGCGAGGGCACGACGGCCACCTCGGCGCTCGCCAGCAGCGCGCCGAGCTCGTCGTCGTCGATGCCGCTGACGAACCGCACCCGGTCGCTCAGGGACAGCTCGCCGATGAGCTTCTCGGCCGGGCCGCCCTCGGTGAGCCGGCCGACGATGGTCAGCCGTACGTCGCGCTCGGTGGCCAGCTTGGCGACCGCGCGCAGCAGCGTGGGCACGCCCTTCAGCGCGGCGTCGGCGCTGGCGATGGTGACGATCTGGCCGGGTACACGAGCGCCCGCGCGCGGCCGGAAGTACCGGGTGTCCACGCCGAGCGGCACGATCCGCACGCGCGACGGGCGGACCCGGAAGTCGCGGGTGATGTCGGCGGCCGAGGAGCGGGACACGGTGAGGATCGGGTCGAGGTGCCGGGCGACCCGGGCCTGCATACGCACGAAGCCGTACCAGCGGCGCAGCGAGATCCGCCGCGAGCCCTCCGCGGCGGCCAGCTCCAGCCGGCGGTCGACGCTGATCGGGTGGTGGATGGTGGTGACCAGCGGCAGGCCGAGCGCGCGCACGCCGAGCAGGCCGTAGCCGAGGGTCTGGTTGTCGTGCACGACGTCGAACTCGGCGCGGTGCCGGCGCAGGGCGCGCAGCGCGCGGAGGCTGAACGTCAGCGGCTCGGGGAACCCGGCCGTCCACATCGTGCCGACCTCGATGGCGTCGATGTAGTCGCGCCACTCGCGCAGCGGTGGCGTACGGAACGGGTCGTCGTCGTTGTAGAGGTCCAGGCTGGGGATCTTGCGCAGCGTGACCCCGGGATCGAGCTCGGGGTACGGCTGGCCGGACAGCACCGAGACCTGATGGCCGAGCGCGGCCAGCTCCCGGGACAGATGCCGGACGTAGACACCCTGGCCGCCGCAATGCGGCTTACTGCGATAGGAGAGAAGCGCAACCCTCAAGGAGGCGGGCTCACCGCTCATCCTCACCGCCTTCCGTCGACGGGGCCACCGGGGGCGATGATCCCGCTGCTCGCTCGACCCTAACCTGCCCAGGTCTGTGAGACAGTCTGTCAAAATCGTGTCATTACAGTACACACGGGGTTCCGTGTGACGCTACCAGCGAGTAGTCGGCCGCAGGTTACGAGTCGAGTTCGAGGACGTCGGTGCTGATGAAGCCGGTTCCCTGCGTCGCGGGGTCGGCACCGAGCGTGGCGGCCAGGCCCTCCGGGGTCCAGATACCGTCCGGGGCGTCGTACCGGGCGGCGACCGTGGGCGCGGCCAGGCGCGCGACCATGCCGCCGTACACCACGAAGACCTGGCCGGTGACCTGCGCGGCGGCGGGCGAGGCCAGGTACGTGACCAGCGGCGTGACGCGCTCGGGGGCCAGCGGGTCGGCGGCGTCCTCGGGGGGTGGGCCGAAGGTGGCCGCGGTCATCGCGGTACGGGCGCGCGGGCAGATGGCGTTGACGCGGACGCCGTACCGGCCGCACGCCTGCGCGACGGACGTGGTGAGCGCGGCGATGCCGCCCTTCGCGGCCGCGTAGTTCGGCTGGCCGGGGGAGCCGAGCAGGAACGCCTCGGACGCGGTGTTCACGATCCGCGCGTACACCGGGGCGCCCTCGGCCTTCGAGCGGTCCCGCCAGTACGCGCACGCGTGCCGGGTGGCCACGAAGTGGCCCTTGAGGTGCACGCCGAGGACCAAGTCCCAGTCCGCCTCGGACATGTTGAACGGCATCCGGTCGCGGGTCAGGCCGGCGTTGTTGACCAGGACGTCGAGCCCGCCGAACGCGGACACCGCGGTCTTCACCAGCGTCGCGCCGGTCTCCCAGTCGCGGACGTCGCCCTCGGCCGCGACCGCGCTCCCGCCCGCGTCGCGGATCTCGGCCGCGGTCTCCTCGGCGGCGCCCGGGAGGTCGTTGCACACGACGGCGGCCCCGGCGGCCGCGAGCGCCCGCGCGTGCGCCCGGCCGAGCCCCGCGCCCGCTCCCGTGACGGCCGCGACCCGGCCGTCGAGCCGTACGTCGTTCCCGGCGGTCTCCTCCACGGCGGCTCTCCTCGCGCTCGGCACCCCGCTATAGAACATGTTCTAGAAATGATCACATGCCGCGTCAAGAGTTATCAATGCCGGTGAGTCTTGTCCGTTTTCGTAACACGTTCTAGTGTCAGGGAAATGCCCTGGTGTGGGGAGGTTCCGTCATGCCCGACCTGCCGGACGGCTTCGACTTCACCGATCCCGACCTGTACGCGGCCCGCGTCCCGCTGGAGGAGTTCGCCGAGCTGCGCCGTACGGAGCCGTTGTGGTGGAACCCGCAGCCGAACTCGCGGGAGCCCTTCGGTGACGACGGTTTCTGGGTGGTGAGCCGGTACGACGATGTACGGGCCGTGTCGCTGGACTTCGACACGTTCTCCACGTACGAGAACGGGGCGATCATCCGGTTCGCCGACGGGATGTCGCGCGAGCAGGTGGAGACGCAGCGGCTGATCATGATCAACATGGACCCGCCGGAGCACACGAAGGTCCGCAAGATCGTCTCGCGCGGCTTCACGCCGCGGGCGATCAACGCGCTTGAGGACACGCTGCGCGCGCGGGCCGAGCGGATCGTCGCGGAGGCCCGGCGTACGGGCGGCGGCGACTTCGTCTCCGAGGTGGCGTGCGAGCTGCCGCTGCAGGCCATCGCCGAGTTGCTCGGCGTGCCGCAGGAGGACCGGCTCAAGCTGTTCGCCTGGTCCAACCAGATGCTCGGGTACGACGATCCGGAGTACCAGTCGGACGAGCAGACGGCGTCGGTGGAGATCCTGTCGTACGCGATGGCGATGGCCGACGAGCGGCAGAAGTGCCCGATGGACGACATCGTCACCAAGCTGACCCAGGCCGACATCGACGGCCGCGGGCTGACCACCGACGAGTTCGGGTTCTTCGTGATCCTGCTGGCGGTGGCCGGCAACGAGACCACCCGCAACGCGATCACGCACGGCATGATGGCGCTGCTCGACCACCCCGACCAGTGGGAGCTGTACAAGGCGGAGCGGCCGAAGTCGGCGGTCGAGGAGATCGTCCGCTGGTCCACGCCGGTCACCTGCTTCCAGCGCACGGCGCTGCACGACGCGGAGATCGGCGGCCGGCCGGTGCGCGCGGGCGAGCGCGTGGGCCTGTTCTACGCCTCCGCCAACTACGACGAGTCGGTCTTCGCCGACCCGTACCGCTTCGACGTCCTCCGCGACCCCAACCCCCACCTGGGCTTCGGCGGCAACGGCCCGCACTACTGCCTGGGCGCCAACCTGGCCCGCATGGAGATCGACCTGATCTTCAACGCCATCGCCGACGGCATGCCCAACATCCAACGCACCGGCGCCCCCCGCCGCCTAAGATCCGCCTGGATCAACGGCATCAAGGAACTCCCGGTCCAGTACGGGTGAGGGCCTGGCCTCCACGCGTGAAAGGCGTCGCCCCGCGAGACCTCGCTCCGCCCGAGATAAAGGCCTCGCTTCGCGAGACTGATTTTCTGCGCGTGGGTCGCCGTGCGTGGCGGGCCGCCGTTTGCGCGGCACAGGTTTGATGCCCGCCGCAGGCGAGGCTTGGCACCCTGGAAGTACCACGATGCCCCGTGCCAAGAATCTGCACGGATCCCGCCCCGCATCCTGCCCGCACTTCGCAAACGGCGGCCCGCCATGCACGGCGGCCGCACGCGCCAAAAAATCAGTCTCGCGAAGCGAGGCCTTTTCGCGCGGGGTGCGCGCCTACGCCGACAGTGGCAGGGACGCCCGGTCCCCTGTCTTCGGGGCGCTCGGGATCATCAGTGGCGTGTCCGTCTCCGGGTCCGGGATGATCCGGCAGTCCAGGCCGAAGACGTCGGAGACCAGGTCGGCCGTGACGATGTCTCCAGGCGCGCCTTCGGCGGCGATTTGGCCGTTGCGCATGGCGATCATGTGGGTGGCGTAGCGGCAGGCCTGGTTGAGGTCGTGCAGGACGACGACCAAGGTACGGCCGTGGCGGGCGTTGAGGTCGGCGCACAGGTCGAGGACCTCGACCTGGTGGGCGACGTCCAGGAACGTCGTGGGCTCGTCGAGCAGCATGATCGGGGTCTGCTGGGCCAGCACCATGGCCAGCCACACCCGCTGGCGCTGGCCGCCGGACAGCTCGTCGACGGCGCGGTCGGCCAGGTCGGTGATGCGGGTGGCGGCCATCGCCTCCGCGACCGCCGCCTCGTCAGCCCGTGACCACTGCCGTAGCAGCTTCTGGTGCGGGTACCGGCCGCGGGACACCAGGTCGTCGACGGTGATCCCGTCCGGCGCGGTGGACGACTGCGGCAGCAGGCCGAGCCGCCGCGCCACCTGCTTGGCCGGCTGCGCCGTGATCGACCTGCCGTCCAGGTACACCGCCCCGGTACGCGGCTTCAGCATCCGCGCCAGCCCGCGCAGCAGCGTGGACTTCCCGCACGCGTTCGGCCCGACGATCACCGTGAACGAGTTGTCGGGGATGGTGACGCTCAGATCCTCGACGATCATCCGCTGGTCGTAGCTCAGGCTCACGCCGTCCGCGTGCAGCGCGTCCGTCGCACCATCGGCCACTGTCGTGTCCCTCCGATCGGTCATCCGCGCCCCCGCCGCCGTTCCCGGTACAGCAGCCAGGCCAGGTACAGGCCGCCCACGGTGACGGTCATGACGCCCACCGGGAGCTGCGTCGGCGCGAACAGCCGCTGCGCCGCCAGGTCGCTGGTGACCAGCAGCAGCGCGCCCATGCACGACGCCGACACCAGCCCCACGCTCGGCGTGCCGGCCACCCGCTTGGCCACCTGGGGCGCGGCCAGCGCGATGAACTGGATGGGCCCGGCCGCCGCGGTGGCCACCGCCGTCAGCACGGTCGCCACGGCCAGCAGGACGATCCGGGTCCGCTCCGCGCCGACGCCCAGGCCGCGGGCCATGTCGTCGCCCATCTCAAGGATCCGCATACGCGTACCGAACGCCAGGGCCAGCGGGTACAGCACCACCAGCACGGCGGCGAGCGGTCCGACGCTCTCCCAGCCGGCCCCGTTCAGGCTGCCGGTGAGCCACACCTGCGCGCGCTCGGCGTCGTTGATGTCCGCCTTGAGGATCAGGTACTCGTTGACCGCGACGAGCATGGCGGACAGCCCGATGCCGATCAGCACCATGCGGTAGCCCTGCACGCCCTGCCGGTACGCGAGCACGTACACCACCGCGACCGTCAGCAGGCAGCCGAGCAGCGAGCTGCCGGCGATCTGCGCGGACGTGCCGCCGAGCACCAGGATCTGCACCAGCGCGCCGGTCGCCGAGCCCTGCGTGAAGCCGATGACGTCCGGGCTGCCCAGCGGGTTGCGCGAGACGCTCTGGAAGATCGCCCCGGCCACGCCGAACGCCGCGCCGATCAGCAGCGCGGCGAGGACGCGCGGCAGCCGCAGCGTGACGACGATGAAGACGTCCGCCTGGTCGCCCTGGCCGAGCAGCGCGCGTACGACGGTGCCCGGCGACATCGGGTAGTCGCCGGTGCCCAGCGCCACCACGCACACGGCGAGCGTCGCGACGAGCATGCCGGCGCAGGCGAGGGTGGCGCGCCGGTCGACGCGCAGCGAGACGGCGCGGCCGACGCGCAGCGTGCGCCGGGCCGGCGGTGGGCGGAGCCCGGTGTCGGCGGTCACAGCTGGGCCAGCTTCCGGCGGCGGATCAGCGCGATGAACACGGGCGCGCCGAGGAACGCGGTCACGATGCCGACCTGCAGCTCGCCCGGGCGGGCCAGGATGCGGCCGAGGACGTCGGAGGCGAGCAGCAGTACGGGGGCCAGCACCATCGCGTACGGCAGCACCCAGCGCTGGTCCGGGCCGGTGATCGCGCGGGCCATGTGCGGTACGGCGAGGCCGACGAACACGATCGGCCCGGCAGCCGCGGTGGCCGCGCCGCACAGCAGCGTGACGGCCAGCATGGCCATCGTCCGCGTACGGCCGACGTGCGCGCCGAGCGCCTGCGCGGTGTCCTCGCCGAGCGCGATGGCGTTCAGCGGGCGGGCGAGCGCGAGCGCGAGGATCGCGCCGACCACCAGGAACGGGAGGACCTGGGCGATGGTGTGCAGGTCGCGGCTGCTGAGCGCGCCGACGCGCCAGAACCGGTACTGGTCGAACGCGCGCGGGTCGAGCAGCAGGATCGCGGTGATGATGCCGGTGAACACCGCGGTGATCGCGGTGCCGGACAGCGCCAGGCGTACGGGCGTCGCGCCGCCGCGGCCGGTGGCGCCGATCGTGTACACCAGGAGCGTCGCGCCGGCCGCGCCGAGCAGTGCCATCCAGACGTACGCGTTGATCGACTGCAGGCCGAGGTACGCCATGGAGAACACCACGGCCAGCGACGCGCCCGCGTTGACGCCGAGCAGCCCCGGGTCGGCCAGCGGGTTACGGGTGAGCGCCTGCATGATCGCGCCCGCCAGGCCGAGGGCGGCGCCGACGGCGAGGCCGAGCAGCGTACGGGGGACGCGGAGGTCGCGGATCACGATCGCGTCGGGGGTGTTGCCGCCGTGCCACAGCGCGTCGATCACCGTGGACAACGGGATCTGCTTGGCCCCCACGGCCAGGCTCAGCAGCCCGACCAGCACGAGCACCCCGACCGCAACGAGCAGGCCGGCACCGCGCACCGCGGCACTCCGCCCCCTGACCCGCCGCTCCGGCGCCGGCGCGTCCACGGTGCTAGCGGTCATGGTCGGCTACGGCTCCTCAGCCCAGGGAATTCAATCTAGGTAAGGCTAACCTAATGATTCCCCCGGCGAAAAGCCGGGCCCAGCCCGCCCCGGCGCGCTACGCCGCGATGTACGTCAGGTTGTCGTCGCCCGGGGTGCGCTGGGCCTGGCCGCGGACCTCCAGGAGGCGGAGGTGGCTGGCGGCCTCGCCTGCGGCCATGCGGCGCTGCATGACGGGCATCTGGTCCCACGGCCGCTTCCAGTGCAGGCGGGACGTGGCCTCCCAGAGGGAGATCGGGGTCGCGGACAGCAGTGCCCGCAGCTCCTCCAGGCGCTCCTCGTGGTGCGCGATGATCTCGTTGGCGCGGTCGGTCACGCCCTGGAACTCCTGGCGGTGGGCGGGGAGCGCCTCGTCCACGCCGAGCTCGGTGAGGCGGGTCTGGGACTGCAGGAAGTCGCCGAGCGGGTCGATGTCCGGGACGTCGTACGGGTACAGGCCGACGTGCGGGGTGATCCGCGGCAGCAGGTGGTCGCCGGTGAACAGCCGGCCGGTGCCCGCCGGGCCCGCGTCCTCCAGCAGGAAGCAGAGGTGGCCGGGGGTGTGGCCGGGCGTCCACAGCGCGCGCAGCTTACGGCCGGGCAGGTCGATCAGCTCGCCGTCGACCGGCTCGCGGTCGGGGATCGACGGGGGCCGCATGCCGCGGTCCAACTCGGCGTACTGCGCGACCTCCTCGTCCGAGGCGCCCGCGCGGCGGATGCCGTCGGCCTCCCACTGCTCGCGCCGCTCGACCGCCTCGTGGAACCGGCGGACCTGCTCGGCGTCCGCCGGGTGCATGGCGATCCAGGCGTCCGGGTTGTGCGCCTTGAGCTGGGCGTTCAGCCCGGAGTGGTCCGGGTGGTGGTGGGTGATCACCACGCCGTGCACCCGCTCGATCGACGTGCCGAGCGCGTGCAGGCCGTCGTTCAGGCCCTGCCACGCCTCCGGAGCGTTCCAACCGGTGTCGATCAGCACCGGGCCGGAGTCGGAGTCGAGCACGTACACCAGCGTGTAGCCGAGTGGGCTGTTCGGGAAGGGCACCGCGATTTGCGCGATGCCGTCGCCGAGATCCCTGGGCTTGCCCAGCTCGATGTCCGGCTCGCTCACGCGTCCCACCCCGCTCCCAGAGTTATATGCACAACGCAAATGATATCCGGCCGAGTTTTTCAACCAGAATCCCGCTCGGTATCGAACCGGTTTCGGGCGGCGTCGGCCCAGGTCAGCGGGTCAGGATCGTGGCGGTCGACATGGCGCCGCCGGCACACATCGTGACCAGCGCGGTCGTCTCGTCCGACCGCTCCAGTTCGTGCAGCGCCGAGGTGATCAGCCGCGCGCCGGTCGCGCCCACCGGATGGCCGAGCGCGATGGCCCCGCCGTTGCGGTTGACCTTGGCCAGATCCGGCTCCAGGACCCGCGCCCAGGACAGCACGATCGACGCGAACGCCTCGTTGATCTCCACCAGGTCGACGTCGTCCAGCGTCATGCCGGCCGTCTCCAGCACCCGCCGGGTCGCGTCGATCGGCCCGTCGAGCAGGTAGTACGGGTCCGCGCCGACCAGCGCCTGCGCGCGGATCCGCGCGCGCGGCGCGAGCCCGGCGGCCCGCGCGGCCTCCTCGCTCATCAGCAGTACGGCCGCGGCGCCGTCGGAGATCTGCGACGACGTGCCCGCCGTGTGGATGCCGTCCTCCAGCACCGGCTTCAGCCCGGCGAGCGCCTCCAGGGACGTCTCCCGCAGCCCCCCGTCGCGGTCCACCGTACGGCTCTCCCCGGTCGGCGCGCCCTCGGCGTCAAGCACCGGGGCGTCCAGCGGCGCGATCTCGCGGTCGAACCGGCCGTCCGCCCAGGCCTTGGCGGCGAGCCGCTGCGAGCGCAGGCCGAACGCGTCGGTGTCGGCGCGGGTGATGCCGCGCCGCCCGGCGATCCGCTCCGCGGCGACGAACTGCCCCGGCTGGTCGATGCTCCAGTCGTCCGGACGCGGGTTGTCCGGGTACACCGCGCGGCCGAGCGGCACCCGGCTCATCATCTCCACGCCGCAGCCGACGGCCACGTCCACCACGCCGGCCTCGATCAGGGCCGCGGCCAGGTGCACGGCCTGCTGGCTTGAGCCGCACTGCGCGTCCAGCGTCGTCACGCCCGTGCCGTACGGCAGGCCCGCGTACAGCCAGGCGTGCCGTCCGAGATGGTTGCCCTGCTCGCCGCCCTGCGTGACGCAGCCCGCGAACACCTGGCCGACCGACGCCGGGTCCACGCCGGAGCGGTCGAGCACGGCGTTCAGTACGTGCGCCAGCGTCTGCATCGGCTTCAGCCCGGCGAGCGCGCCGCGCCGCCGTCCGATCGGGGTCCGGACCGCCTCGACGATCACCGCACGCGCCATCAGCCCTCCCGGGTTCGCATCGCGTCTCCCGAGCAGAACTGTAACTTGTTCTATTTACGGTTAGAAGGCATGCCCGCGGGCGGTGAACCCCGCCTCAGAAATCCTCGAGCAGCCGGTCGGCCGCGACCTCAAGGCGGTGCTGGATCTGCTCGATCGTGGCGTGGCCCTTGAGGATCTCGAGCAGCTCCATCACCCACACGCTGGACAGCGCGGCGGCCAGCGCGGCCTGCCGGTCGCTCACGGAGTCCGGGTCGCCGGCGGCCACGCGCAGCAGCATGCGGGTCACCCGCGGGCCGAAGTCGGTCTCCACGCTGGAAAGGATCAGCGAGCGGACCAGCGCGTCGGCCAGCTCCGGCTCGCGCATCAGCCCGCGGGTGGCGCGGATCAGCAGGTCGACGGCGCGCCGGGCGGGCGTACGGGCCTTCGGCGGGCGGCGCTCGATGCTCGACTCCAGGAGGTCGAGCTCCTCGGCCACCACTGCGACCACGAGGTCCATCTTCGACGGGAAGTACCGGTAGAGCGTGCCGAGCGCGACCCCCGCCCGCTCGGCCACCGTGCGCATCTGCATGGCCTCGACACCGCCGCGTGACGCGAGCGCGGCCGCGGCCTGCACGATGCGCTTGCGTCGCTGGTTCTGGCTGCGTGCCCTCACGCCCGCCGCCGGCTGTACGGTCACCGCGATGTCGCCCTCCGTATCCGGGTGCGCGCGACGAGCGCGCACGCGTCTGGTGATCGCCTCCCGTGGAACACGTTACTTGACTACCCGTGCGTACGGGTGGCCGCGGGGGTTCCACCGCCGTGGCCTGGTGTGCCGCCGTGGCCGCCTCTGGACAGATACTAGAATGCGTTCTAGTTTCGCTCCAGGACGACGATCCCGCGTAATGGTCGGAGTTGAGCGCCCGTGCCGCAGGAGGAGCCGCGCACCGTCCCGGACCTGCTGGCCGCCCGGGCGGCGGACGACTCGCCGGGGCTCCGGTTCGAGGGACAGACCTGGACGTGGCGTGCGGTCGTCGCGGAGTGCGGGCGCCGTACGGCGTGGCACGCCCGGCATATCGGTGTGCTGCTCGACAACGTTCCGGAGATGGTCTTCCTGATCGGCGGTGCGGCGCTGTCCGGGCACGTGATCGTCGCGCTGAACACCACGCGTACGCCCGAGGAGCTGGCGCGGGACGCGGCGGCGACGGACTGCGGGATGGTGCTGTACGAGCCGCGGTACGCCGAAGCGGCGGCCGCGTGCGGGGTCCCGGCGCTCGACGTGACGGGGGAGGAGTACCGGCGGACGGTCGCCGGCACGGCGCCGGCGCCGCCCGGGCCCGGCCCGGACCCGCGGGACCCGGTCATGTTGATCTTCACGTCCGGTACGTCCGGGCGGCCGCGGGCGGTGCGGGTCACCCATCGCAAGCTCGTCGTGCCCGGGCTGAGCCTCGCGCCGCTGACCGGCGCGGCCGTGTACGCGCCGATGCCGCTGTTCCACTCCGGCGCGCTGATGGCCGCGGTCGCGCCCGCGCTGGCGTCCGGGGCCACGCTGGTGCTGCGCCGCCGCTTCTCCGCGTCCGCGCTGCTCGATGACGTGCGCGCGTACGGCTGCACGTACCTGCACTACGTCGGCAAGGCGCTGTCGTACGTGCTGGCCACGCCGGAGCGCCCGGACGACGCGGACAACCCGCTGCGCGTCGCGTTCGGCAACGAGGGGTCGGCCGCGCTACAAGAGCGGTTCGCGCGCCGGTTCGGCTGCCGGGTGATCGACGCGTTCGGGTCGACGGAGACCGCGGTGAGCATCCGGCCCGCGCCGGACGCCCCGCCCGGCGCGCTCGGGCGGCTGCCGCCCGACGTGCGCATCTGCGACCCCACCGGGGCGGAGTGCCCGCCCGCGCGCCTCGACGCGGACGGGCGGCTGCTCAACCCCGAGGAGGCGATCGGGGAGCTGGTCAACGTCGCGGGCGGTGGGCTGTTCGACGGGTACTACAACGATCCCGAGGCCGACGCCGTACGGCTCCGGGACGGGCGGTTCCACAGCGGCGACTTCGCGTACGCCGACGCGGACGGCTTCTGCTACTTCGTCGGCCGCGAGCTTGACCGCCTGCGGGTGGACGGCGAGAACCTCGCGGCGGGGCCGATCGAGGAGGCGCTGCGCGGGTTCCCCGGGGTGATCGAGTGCGCCGTGTACGCCGTGCCGGACGCGGCCGCCGGGGACCAGGTCATGGCGGCGCTCACGCTGAACGGCCCGTTCGACGCCGCGGCGTTCACCGCGTGGGCGC
>Ga0164243_10004559_pt1 | contig 21640 bp, 20 predicted proteins | sample OricompcompostOP_FD_108781 | JGI IMG/M metagenome (GOLD analysis project Ga0164243, IMG submission 108781) | Organic Plus compost microbial communities from Emeryville, California, USA - Original compost - Organic plus compost (OP) | ecosystem: Engineered > Solid waste > Mixed feedstock >...
GGTAGCCCTTGTCGAAGGCCATGCCCTCGGTGAAGTCCAGCTCCAGGCCGAAGGTCTGGGACTCCTCGACGGTGATGACACCGTCCTTGCCGACCTTGTCCATGGCCTCGGCGATCAGCTCGCCGACCTGCTTGTCCTGGGCCGACAGCCCGGCGACGGAGGCGATGTCCTCCTTGGAGTCGACCGGACGGGCGGAGGCGAGCAGGTCGTCCGAGACGGCCTTGACCGCCGCGTCGATGCCCTTCTTCAGGGCGGCGGGGGAGGCGCCGGCCGCGACGTTGCGCAGGCCCTCGCGGACCAGGGCCTGGGCGAGCACGGTGGCGGTGGTGGTGCCGTCACCCGCGATGTCGTTGGTCTTGGTCGCCACCTCCTTCACCAGCTGGGCGCCGAGGTTCTCGTACGCGTCCTCGACCTCGACCTCGCGGGCGATGGTGACGCCGTCGTTGGTGATGGTGGGGGCGCCGAACTTCTTGTCGATGACGACGTTCCGGCCCTTGGGGCCGATGGTCACCTTGACCGTGTCGGCCAGCTTGTCGACGCCGCGCTCAAGGGCGCGACGGGCGTCCTCGTCGAACTTCAGGATCTTCGCCATGGGAGCTGTTCAAGTCCTCTCGAAAAGAACCGCGCCCCGGCCCGGGCTCGCATACGCGCACCTGCGCGCTCGTAGGCGATGCGGGGACCGGGACGCGGTCAGAAGCAATGTCTTCCGGTGAATCCGGCTGGGGTGACTTACTTCTCGACGATCGCGAGAACGTCGCGAGCCGAGAGGACGAGGTAGTCCTCGCCGCTGTACTTCACCTCGGTGCCGCCGTACTTGCTGTAGAGCACGATGTCGCCTTCCTTGACATCGAGCGGCAGCCGCTCGCCGTTCTCGAAGCGGCCCGGACCGACCGCAAGGACGGTGCCCTCCTGGGGCTTCTCCTTGGCGGTGTCCGGGATGACCAGGCCGGAGGCGGTGGTCTCCTCGGCCTCGAGCGGCTGGACCACGATGCGGTCCTCAAGCGGCTTGATGGCAACCTTGCTGGCGGTCGTCACGATCCGACCTCCCCCTTCGGAGATCTCATCACGGGGTCTTATGTCTGGGGTGGCGACCTGGCAGATCCGTCGTCGCGGGTGCCGGATCTTCCCGTCGCGTACGTCTGGCACTCGCCCAGGGAGAGTGCCAGGAGCGACATTATGCCTCGGTTAGCACTCCGTCAACCGGAGTGCCAGACCGCCGGTTCGCGTCGTCCCGATGCCGCCGGGGGACGCCGAGCCGGCCGGCGGGACAATGAGCGGGTGGATCAGGAGGCGTTCGCGGAGCTGCTGGGCGAAGAGGGACAGGCGCTGCTGTCGACGTTGTCGTCCGAACGGTACGAGCCCGGACGGGAGTTGACGGTTGCGACGCGGCTGCGGCGTACGCATCGGCCCGTGTTGGTGTCCGCGGCGATGGAGCAGACGCGGCTGCGCCAGCGGGCCGCGGCGAAGTTTCCGGCCGAGGACGCGGCGCGGATGTACTTCACGCAGGAGGGACTTGAGCAGTCGACGCGGTCGAGCGTGGCCGGGTATCGGGCGGCGCGCTTCGCGAAGTTCCCGGGGGTTCGCCGGGTGGCCGATCTGTGCTGCGGCGTGGGCGGTGACGCGATCGCGCTGGCACGCGCGGGGCTGTCGGTGCTGGCCGTCGACCGCGATCCCCTCACGTGCGCGGTCGTACGGGCCAACGCGGAGGCGCTGGGGCTGGGTGACCGTATCGAGGTGCGGTGCGAGGACGTCCGGGAGGCCGAAGTGGACGGCTGTGACGCGGTGTTCGCGGATCCGGCGCGGCGGGGCGGCCGGGGTCGGGTCTTCGATCCGGAGGCGTATTCGCCGCCGCTGTCCTGGGCCGTCGGCGCGGCCCGCCGGGTGCCGCGGGCGGCGCTGAAGGTGGCGCCGGGCATTCCGCACTCGGCGGTGCCCGAGGAGGCCGAGGCCGAGTGGATCTCGGTCGGGGGCGAGGTGAAGGAGGCGGTGCTGTGGTTCGCGGGCGGCGGACTCCGCGAGGACGAAGCCGGGACCGGTGCCGGCACGGCCGTCGACGGTGCGGACGGCGGGGACGGTGTCGGCGGTGCCGATTGCCCGGCGGGCAGGCCGACTTCGGGGCAGGAGGCTCGTCGCGTACGGGCGACGCTGCTGCCCGGTCCGCACACGCTGACCGGCCGCGGGCTTCCCGATCCGCCGGCCGGGCCGGTCGGCCGCTACCTCTACGAACCGGACGGCGCAGTGATCCGTGCACACCTCGTGGCCGAGGTCGCCGAGCGGCTGGACGGGCGGCTGATCGATCCGACGATCGCGTATGTGACGGCGGACGAGGCGCGGTGGACGCCGTATGCGACGGGATACGAGATCACGGATGTACTGCCGTTCCATGTGAAGCGGCTGCGGGCTCTGTTGCGCGAGCGGAGCGTCGGCGTCGTCACGGTCAAGAAGCGTGGCTCCGCGGTCGATCCGGCGGAACTGCGCGGGAAGTTGAAGCTGTCCGGTCCGCACGAGTGCACCGTCTTCCTCACGCGGGTCGCGGGCTCGCCCGCGATGCTGCTCGGGCATCCCCTGCGGTCCGGCTGAGGTGGACGGCGGACGCGGCGGCACGGGACGGCCACGCAGCCGGCGGCGGGCGGTCAGCCCTCCGCGTCGGTGCGCTCGAACCGCCAGCGGTGCACCGGCCGGGCGGGCAAGTGCCCCGGCGGGTCGGGGAGTTCGGGGAGTTCGGCGGCGTACGGCGCGTCCCACCAGGTGATGACGAGGACGCGGTCGCCGGGTGCCGTGAACGTCTCGCGGCGCAGCGGCGTCGGGGAGCCGGGCAGGGGCTGTGTGCGGGCCCAGGCGTGCAGTTCGGGGCCGCGGCCCGGTACGGCCTTGGCCTCCCACATGAGGGCGACGGTCATGACGTGTAGAGGTTCTTCCGGCTCAGTTCGTGCACGTGGTCGTGGCCGTGGCCATGGTTGTCGTGGGTGTGGCCGTCGGCGGAAGGCCGCGTTCCGCCCGGTCCCCGGCCGGGCACGTGCGGCTCGGTGACCGGAAGCGAGGAGTCCGCGGGCAGTTCCCAGTCCGAGGGTGCACGGTCGCGGGCGACCATTTCGGCGCCGAGAGCGGCGACCATCGCGCCGTTGTCCGTACACAGTTTGGGGCGTGGCACGCGCAGGGTGATCCCGGCGTCGGCGCAGCGGCGCTCGGCCATCGCGCGCAGCCGGGAGTTGGCGGCGACGCCGCCGCCGATCATCAGGTGGTCCACGCCTTCGTCCTTGCAGGCGCGCACCGCCTTGCGGGTCAGCACATCGGTGACCGCTTCCTGGAAGGACGCCGACACGTCGCGTACGGGCACCTCCTCGCCGGCGTTCCGCTTCGCCTCGATCCAGCGGGCGACGGCCGTCTTGAGCCCGGAGAAGGAGAAGTCGTAGGGCGCGTCCCGGGGGCCGGTGAGGCCGCGCGGGAAGGCGATCGCCTCGGGGTCGCCCTCGCGTGCGTACCGGTCGATGACCGGTCCGCCCGGGAAGCCGAGGTCGAGCACGCGGGCCACTTTGTCGAACGCTTCGCCCGCGGCGTCGTCGATGGTCGAGCCCAACGGCCGTACGTCCGCGGTGATATCGGGCGCCAGCAGCAGCGAGGAGTGACCGCCGGAGACCAGCAGCGCCATGGTGGGTTCGGGCAGGGCGCCGTGTTCGAGCTGGTCGACGCAGATGTGCGAGGCGAGGTGGTTGACGCCGTAGAGCGGCTTGCCGAGCGCGTAGGCGTACGCCTTGGCCGCCGCGACGCCGACCAGCAGCGCGCCGGCGAGGCCCGGCCCGGCGGTGACCGCGATGCCGTCGAGGTCGCGGGCCGAGACGCCGGCCTCGCGCAGTGCCCGCTCGATCGTGGGGACCATCGCCTCCAGGTGTGCGCGGCTGGCGACTTCGGGCACGACGCCGCCGAACCGCGCGTGCTCGTCGACGCTGGAGGCGACCGCGTCGGCGAGCAGGGTGTGCCCGCGGACGATGCCGACGCCGGTCTCGTCGCAGGAGGTCTCGATGCCGAGGACGAGCGGTTCGTCAGTCGTGGATGCCGTGGTTGCCGTGGGTGCCGTGGCCATGGGTCTGTGCGTTCCTTGGGTGGTCGGCCGTGCCGGAGTGCTCGGCCGTGCCGGGGTGGTCGAAGCGGTCGGGAGGGTGGTGGGGGCCGGGCTCGCCGGCCGGCCCGTGGCGGTCGGTGCGGGCCAACCGGCCGAGGCGCTCCCGGAGTTCGGGGCGGTCGAGGCCGTCGAGGCGCATGACGAGCGCGTCGACGTTGCCGGGCTGGTAGTAGCCGCGGCGTACGCCGATGGGCGCGAACCCGAAGCGCTCGTACAGCCGTTGGGCGCGTGCGTTGTCCACCCGCACCTCCAGCAGCGCCTCGTGGCAGCGGAAGTCGGCGGCGGCCGCGGAGAGCAGCGCCGCGAGCAGCCTGGCGCCGAGGCCCGCGCGCTGGTGGGCGGGGAGTACGCCGATGGTCTGGATGTCGCCGGTGCCGGCGACGGCCGCGAGGCCGCCGTACCCGGCCAGGGACTCGGGGCCGTACGCGCCGCCGGTCTCCGCGACGAGATAGCGGCGGGTGGCTCCGGGGCCGCGGGCATGCGCCAGTTCGCCCCAGAACATCTGCCGGGACCAGGCGTCCTCCGGGAACAGCGCATGCTCCAGACCGAGCACCGGCTCGATGTCCCACCAGCGCATCTCGCGGAGTGTGTACGCCTCGTGGGCGCGGAGCCGGGGAGCCTCGGACGGGCCGGGAGCCTCCGAGCCGGTGGTTTCCGAGCCGGTGGTTTGGGAGCCGGTGGTTTGGGAGCCGGTGATTCCGCCGGTACGGGGCGTCCCGCCGGCCGCGCCGGAGCCGAACCGCGCGTCGCCGCCGGTCACTTGGGGGTGACCACCTTGTAGTTGGCGGGCACCCGCGCGTCCGGACGGCGCAGATAGAGCGGGCGCGGCGGCAGCAACTCCTCGCCCTCGGCCAGCTTTTCGGCGGCGAGCCGGGCGAGCGCGGTGGCCGACTGGTCGGCGGGCAGCTCGGCGCGTGCGTCCCGGAACGCGCCGTCGTAGAGCACCGCGCCCGCACCCACCGCGGGCATCGCCAGCACCTCGTCGGGGATCTCGTCGGGGCGGTCGACGCCGGGCTGTTCGTCGAGCCGGGTGCGGGCGTCGGCGTACCGCGCCCAGTAGACCTCGCGGCGGCGGGCGTCGGTGGCGACGACGAACGGGGCGTCGAGGCCGGAGGCGTAGGCGATGCCGTCGAGGGTGCACAGTCCGTACACCGGCGTACCCAGCGCGGCCCCGAACGCCTGCGCCGTGGCGAGCCCGACGCGCAACCCCGTGTACGGGCCGGGGCCGACGCCGACGACGATGCCGGTCACCTCGCGCAGCGTGCGGCCGGCCGTGCTCAGCACGCGGTCGATCGACGGCAGCAGCAACTCGCCGTGGCGGCGGGCGTCGAGCTGGTCGGCGGCGGCGAGAGTGCGCTCCTCCGCGCAGTCGTGCAGGGCGACGGTGACGGCGGGAGTGGCGGTGTCGAGAGCGAGCAACAGCACGGCGTCCAGCCTACGCGCACGCGCGACGGCACCGTCCCGGCCGGCCGAGCGGGCGGGACGGCCCGGCCGAACTAGCGGATCTGGTCGCGGGCTCCCTTGCCGAACGGGACGTCGACGCCCGTCACCCGCGCCCGTATGCCCTCCTTCGCCACCGAGACGTCGCGCAGCCGCACATCGCCCGGCAGCTTCGGCAGCTGCGTGGACAGCGACAACTTCTGCGCGAGTTTGGGCACTTGGAGCTTCTTAAGGCCCTCGATCAGGCCCGGGTCGATGCCGACCTTCTTCAGCAGTTCGGGGTGCTCGATGAGGACGTCGAGCATGTTGACCTTCATCAACTTGTCCACGAACAGCGGCTCTCCGGTCAGCCGGTGCAGTTCGCGCTCGCTGTAGCGCAGCTTCCGGGCCCGCTCCGGAGTGAGCCCGAAGCGCTTGGCCACCGTGCCGATCCGGAACAGCGACCGCACCTTCGCCGCGTCGTGCTGGATGCGGCGGGCGAGCGGCCGGGCCAGCCGGATGCCGCCGTGCTTGCCGGGGAGGTAGGAGAACAGGCCGGGTACGTCCAGCCGCATGTCGTCCACGGTCGTGCCGACGCCGTGGTCGCTCTCCCGTTTCAGGTGCGCACGTGCCCGCACCTTGACCTGCTCGCCCGCGACCGGCAGCCGGCCGGAGGCCAGCACGGTGCTGCGGTCGCCGCCGTGGGTGAACTTGACCTGGGAGGTGCCCAGTTCGCGGTCGAGGTCGTCGAAGTCGAGAAGTACGTCGCCGTGCATCCGGCCGAGCACGGCGCCGCGGATCGTGGTCGGCGCGTCACCGCCGACGATGCGTACGTCGTGCACCGAGCCCTTCACCTGCGCGACCGAGACGCGTCCCGCGGGCACGTCGGGGATGGTCACATCCACGTTGTCGAGGCGGTCGGAGGCGAGTTGGGTGAGGAAGGGGAAGCCCTTGATGTGCACTTCCGGCTGTGCGTGCAGCTTAAGCGACCGCTGCACTTTCGTGGCCGCCTTGTCCTCGGCGTAGAAGGCGGCGTAGCGGTCCCCGACGACGAGGAACGCGAGCAGCACGGTCAGGGCGATCGCGACCTTCGCCGTGCGCCGGAGCCGCGAACGGCGGCGCCTGCGTATGAGGTTGGCCACGCTCCGGTTCTCGGGCTCGAACTCCTCGTCGTCCGCCCGGAGGTTGAGTCCGAGCAGCCCGGCTTCCTCCGGTTCGGGGCCGGTGGGGGCGCCCGGTTCCGGGTGAGGGGCGGGGCCGGTGCCGTACTCGGGGGCGTACGCGCCGTAGGCGGCGGTGCCGTACTCGGGGCCGTACGCGCCGTATTCGGCGGAATAGCCGTGGTCCGAACTGCCGGGCGGGCAGGGGTAGTCGGGGGCGGGGCCGGGCGCGGGGGCGTGGAAGCCGTGACCCTCGAAGCCTCGGCCGTCGAAACCTTGGCCGTCGAAGCCGGGATCCGGGCCGGCGGCCAGCGCGTCGTACGGGTTGGGCGTACGAGGCGCGGGCGGGGCATCCTGCGCGGCCAACTCCTCGTAAGGGTTTCGTGGTGCAGGTATGCGACCCGTGTGGTTTGTCGAGGCTCCGTGGGGGGTCATTGCCATATGTCAACACAGTGCCGGTGTCTGCACCAAGTCCTGCACCGTTTCCGGGTTGTTATCCGGCGGCCGGCTTGCCGTTACCCGGCGGGCAACCGCCCCGTGAGCCGCTCGTGACCGTCCCCCGCGGCCTCGGCGGGGCCCTGCTACCGTCGCGGGCGGCGTAACCGGGGCCGGGGCGGGGCGAGTTCGCCGGGGACGCCGCGGACAGCGGGGGAACTGCGGGGGCTGGACCAGCAGCACGAAGGGCGGGGCGAGCGGTGGCACGCAGCAGCAACGGCGCGAGCGTGGTGGTGGGCGGACTTCTGGCGGCGGCGCTCGCCGTTGTCGGCTTCTTCACGTTTCAAGCCGGTGCGGCGCAGGACAAGAAAGGGGCCACCCACCGGTCGGACCCCGGTGGCGCGGACGCTTCGGGGGACCACAAGCACCGCGACCACAGCGGCGGTTCCGGACGGCACGGCCGGCACGGCGCGACCGCGCTGCCCAAGCGCTCCGGGCACGGCGAGCGGGTCGTCTACCGGCTGCGGAACAAGCGGGTGTGGCTGGTCGGTTCGGGCGGCAAGGTCACGCGTACGTACCGGGTGCAGCCGAGCCAGGTCAGCCCGCAGCCGGGCGTTTACCGCGTCGAGTCGCGCGCACCGCACGTGATCGGCTCGGACGGGGTGCCGGTCGAGCACGTGGTGCGCTTCACCGTGACCCGAGGGGCCACGATCGGCTTCAGCGCGGCCGTCGGCGAAGCGCCGGCGACACCGGATCCGGCACGCAAGTCCCGTAAGACGGGCGGCATTCGAGAGACGCGCAAGGACGGCGAGGCCATGTGGCTCTTCGCCACGACCGGCACCAAGGTCGTGGTCGTGCCGTAGCACCGCACTCGGCCTCGGGGCGCCGGGCCCCGCTGTGCTGCTTCCCTGCTTGCAGGGGTTCCCGCCGCCTCCTCTCGTGTACCGACTGCGGCAGCAGATGCCAAGCACTCGGCAGGCAACGGCAGTTCGGCTACCGGCACCGCGCCGGGTGCCTGTGCCCGATGGGCAGGTCTCCGCGCACGCCTGCGTGCTCACGCGGTACAGAGCAGCACCGGCCAGGTGCCGGGGAACCGCTCGCCGGCGCCTTTGGCCGACGTGGACGCGGTGGCGTGAGCCGGGCTGAACAGTCCCGAACGGGTTGGCGGTCCGCGGCAGTTGACCTCCTCCCTCCCCTCCCCCGAGCCTGGCTCACCCGGCGCAATTGGTCCTTTCCGCAGGGCACTTCACGTACGTCCGGCCGGGGTGGCGGTCCGCCCGACGGAATGGGGCGACAGGCGGGTGCCGCCGCTCCGACTCGCGTGCCGGTGGGGCAGTCCGTGGATTCGTGGCCTGGGACGCGGCCGCCGGCGAACACCGCCGCAGTCTGAACGGGCACGCGGGCGGGATGGACTCGGTCGCGATCGCTCCCGGCGACACCTGACTCGCCACCACCGCGCACTGCAGTCCGACGGTGCGAATCTGGGACGTGGCCAACGCGCGGCCCGTGGCGATGAGGCGAACCGACGGAAGTGTCGAGCACTGCACGTGGAGCCACGATCCGTACGCTCTCTACCTCGGCGGGTGGGCCGGCCTGTACGGCTACCCGTTCCGGACCAGCACCGCTATCAGCTGGGTCAGACCTTCAACTGCCCGACTACGGCCGGGAGTTCCCCCCCCCCCGGTGCGTGCGGTGTGCGTGTTCCGGCGTACGCGCCCGCGGAAGCGTACGTGCCGGGGAAGACGCTGCCGGTGGCACACCGCGTGGCAGACCCCGGTCGGCGCGCAGGCCGCGGTGCGGGGGCGGCGCGCAGCGCCGGAACGTACGCGGGGTCCCGCCCGCTGTTCGACGGAGCGGCGGGCAGGGGGCGTTCAGGCGGCGGCGTCCCGCTCCCGCGCCGGCGCACCGGACTCGCCGGGGCCCGAACTCCCGTCCTCCTCGGGCACGTTGCTCGCCCGGTCGGCAGCGATGCGCCCGGAGTGGGCGGCGGCGGCGGAGGGGTCGGGGGCGTCGGACAGCTCGGAGGGCGGCGTCGATACGGCGTCCGCCGCGGCGCACGACGCCAGCAGCTCCCGCATCGGCACCCCGGAGAGTTCCCGGCCGCGGGCGCGGGACTGGTCGTCGGACACCTGCGGAACGGCCGCCGGCTGCGCCGGCTGCTGCGGATGCTCTTCGGCCGACATGGTCTCTCCCAGGGCTCCTGGAACGGGGCGGGTCAGGCGCTGCCGAGGTCTCACCGCGCGGCACCGTGCGGACCGCCGCCGTGCCCGTTTCCGACCCGGCCGGTGCCGGCTGGACTCGGGGGCGCCGACCGCGGCCGGCGAGCCGGCGGTTCGGAGCGAACCACGGGTGAGGCATGCCTAACCCCGTACTCGGCGGCCATCTGACCACGGTCGTGGCAACCCGCGCAACAGCTTGCCGACAGGCTGTCGGGATGGTGTCCGGCACCGGCTGGTGGCGGCCGGCCGGTGCCGGCCGTGCGCCGATGGCCGGCCCGGGACCGTACACATCCTGTCCGCCTCAGCCGGGGCCGGTTCTGGACTCCAGGTCGAGCAGCGCCCGTTTCGCCTCCGGGCCTCCCGCGTAGCCGCCGACCGTGCCGTCCGAGCGCACGACGCGGTGGCAGGGCACGACCACCGGGAGCGGGTTCGTGGCGCAGGCGGTGCCCACCGCGCGTACCGCCTTGGGGCTGCCCGCCGCCGCAGCGACCTGCGCGTAGCTCTCGGTGCGGCCGAAGCCGATGTCCGTGAGCCGGTCCAGGACCGTGCGCCGGAAGCCTCTCGACAGCCGGAAGTCCAGCGGAAGTTGGAACGCGGTGCGGGTGCCGGCGAAGTACTCGTCGAGCTGGCGGCTCGCCGGGTCCAGCCGTGCGGGAGCGTGCAGCACGCGCGGGCTGACCACGTCGGCCAGTTCGCGGAGCGCCGCGTCGTGCCCCTGGCGCTGATAGGCGATGCGCACGAGACCGGCCGGAGTCGCGGCGAGCAGCAGGGCGCCGACAGGGGTGTCGAGTGTGCGGTACGCGACGTCGAGGACGCCGTCCCGTTCGGCGTCGGCGGCGAGCCGGAGTTGCAGCCGCAGCACGGCTTCGGCGTCGGTGTCCGCCTCGGCGTCCGCTGCGGGCTCTGCCGCGGTGTCGGCACCGGGTGCGAGTGCGGCCAGCAGGTCGGCCGGGTCCGGCGGCGCCGGCTCCGGGTGTGGGAGATTCTGCGGCTTCGAGTCCGCGTGTGCCGGGTCCGGGTCTGTCGGTGGGTGTGCGTGTGCGTTCCGTGTCATCGGTCTCTCCCTCTCGTCCGCCTACCGCGGTTCGGGCGCGGCCGGCTCCGTCCGTGGACCGAACGCGGCGTCGGTGTGCTCGTCGATGTGCTGGATCCGTGCGCGGTGAACGTCAGTTGGTGCGGACGCCGTACGTCGTGCGCAGCGCCCGGATGCCGTCGGCCGCGGCGCGCCGGGCGGCGTCCGGACTGCCGCCGGTGATCGCGGCGACCTCCTTGTAGGGCAGCCCGGCCAGGTAGTGGTAGGCGACCGCGGTGCGCTGGCGCTGCGGCAACCGGCGTAGCGCAGCCCACAGTTCGGCGTCCCGCTCCCGGCGCTCCGCGCGCTCCTCCGGCAGGTCGTCCGTGGGAGGCGCCGTGCGCTCGGCGGACTCCGGCGGCTCGGCCACCGCCACCGGACGCCGGGCTGCGGACCGGGTGGTGTCCACTGCCTTGCGGTGCGCGATGGTGACGAGCCACGCCTCGACGTTCGTGCCGGGCGACAGCCGCGGATACGCCTTCAGCGCCGCCAGAAACGTCTCCGACCAGGCGTCCTCCACGTCCGAGGGGCCGAGCACGGCGCGGCACACGCGCAGCACCATCGGGCCGTACTCGCCGACGATCTCTTCGAAAGGTCTCATGTCCCAAATCCCGGTGCGTGGCGCGGAGTTGCGGAGCCGCCGGATCGCGGGGCAGCAGCACCGCGGGCGCGGTCACCGGACCCGCGGCGGCTCAGAACAGCCGCTCCGCCTTCCGCTCCGCCGGCTCCTCCAGCTCCAGCAGATAGCGCTTCCGGTCCAGCCCGCCCGCGTAGCCGACCAGGCTGCCGTCCGCGCCCACGACCCGATGGCAGGGGACGATCACCGACAGCGGGTTGCGACCGTTCGCCGCGCCGACCGCCTGCGCGAGCGCGGGATCGCCCAATTCGCGCGCGAGTTGGCCGTACGAGCGGCGCTCGCCGTACGGGATCTCGGTCAGCAGCTGCCAGACCCGGAGCTGGAACTCCTCACCGCGCGGGGCCAGCGGGAGGTCGAAGCAGGTGCGGCTGCCCGCGAAGTACTCGTCCAACTGCCGCCGTGCCTCGGCGAATCTGCCGTCTCTGCGTGGGCCGAAGGACCGCCGCGGCAGGTGCCGCTGCCCCTCGAAGTACGCCCCGGTCAGGGCGTCGCCCTCGGCGACGAGGGTCAGCCCGCCCAGCGGCGAGTCGAAGACGGTGTGCGCCACGTCCGTTCCGGTGGCCGCGGCGTCCGCGTCCATGTCCGCGAGCGCGGCCGCCCTGCCGTTCCCCACCGTGCTCATACGGCACCACTCCTGTCGTTCAACTGCCTTGTGCCGCCGGGCCGTTGCGTCGGCCCGCGCGGTGTCCGCCCGCGTGCCCGCCCGATGTCCTTCGCGACGGACACGACGGCCACACCCCGTAGACGTACGGCGGCCGGAAAACGTGAGGTACCGGGAGCGCCGGAACCCCGGAGGGTCACAGAAGACCGGAGAGCCGCTGCCCGGCCCAGCGGGGGCCGACGCCGACGACCGTCACCGTCCGTACGTCGTCGGCGGGTTCACCCGCGGCGCCGGGCGCGCGCTCGATCAGGACGTGCAGCCGGTCCTCCGACAGCTCCTCGACGCGCTCCTCGCCCCACTCCACGACGACCACCGACTCCGGAAGCGACACGTCCAGATCCAGGTCCTCCATCTCCTCCAGACCGCCGCCCAGTCGGTAGGCGTCGACGTGGACCAGCGGCGGCCCGTCGCCCAGCGGCGGATGGACGCGGGCGATGACGAACGTCGGCGAGGTCACGTCCCCGCGTACGCCCAGGCCCTCGCCGAGGCCGCGCGCCAGCGTCGTCTTCCCGGCGCCCAACTCGCCCGTCAGCAGCACGAGATCGCCGGCCCGCAGCAGGCCGGCCAGCCGGCGGCCCAGCTCCCGCATCCGGTCGGGGGTCGGCACGGTGCAGGTGTGCCGGACCGGCTCCCCGGAGCCGGAAGGACCGGAAGAACCGGAAGGACCGACGGGGGCGGACTGTGGTGCATCCATGGGGACGGATGGTACGCGCGCGTACGGACGGGCGTGGGCACGGACCGGTGCCGGCGGCTGCGCGGGCGGCGCTCAACTCGGCGCGGCGGCGCGGGAGATCAGCCGGTCCAGTTCCTCGCAGACCTCGTGCGGGCGCTCCAGCAGCGACAGGTGCCCGGTCTGCTCCAGCACCACCAGCCGGGCCCCGGGCAGCGCCGCCGCGATGGCCTCGCTGTGCGCCCGCGGGGTGAGCAGATCGCGGTCGCCCGCGAGCACCAGCGCGGGCCGCCCGGCGAACGCCGTGAGCGCCGCGGTCTTCTCGTGCGCCTCGAAGGCCGGATAGAACTCCGCGACGACCTCGATCGGCACCGCCTCGATCAGCCGCTCCGCGAACCGGGCCACGCCGGGATCGACCTCGCGCACGTTCCCGAACGAGTACCTGCGCACCAGCCCGGCCAGCAGATCGGCCGCCGCCCGCCGCCCCCGCTCGACCAGTTCGGACCGGGACACCAGCGCGTCGAGCACACCGGGCAGCACCCGGCGTACGGCGCGTACGCCCGCGCCCGGCAGCGGCAGCCCGTACGTCACGTCGCCCAGGCCGCCCGCGCTGGTGCCGAGGAAGGCGGCGCCCGCGACGCGCTCGGCGACGAAGCCGGGGCTGCGGTCGGCGAGCGCCATCATCGTCATGCCGCCCATCGAGTGCCCGACGAGCACGAGCGGGCCCTGCGGTGCGGCGGCGTCCAGCACCGTCCGCAGATCCCGCCCGAGCCGGTCGATGCTGACCGGCTCCCCGGCGGGGGCGCGGCCCGAACGCCCGTGGCTGCGCTGGTCCCAGTAGACGGCGCGCAGGCCGCGGCGGCGGAGGGCCGCGCGCTGGAAGTGCCATGCGTCCTGGCTGAGGCAGTAGCCGTGGGTGAAGACGACGGTCAGCGGCCCGTCTCCGGCTCCGGCGCCGGTGCCGGGCTCGGGGGCGCCGTCCGCGGGGTCGATCTCGAAGTACAGCTCCGTGCCGTCGTCGGCGCGCACCATGCCGGGGGTGCCGCGCAGCGAGCCGTACGGGCCCGAGGTGTCGAGCGCGGCGCGCGCCTTGCGGCGTACGCCGCGGTGCACCGTCAGCCGCTCCACGGCGACGCCCGCCGCCAGCAGGCCGAGCGCCGCGCCCGCCAGCCCGGCCCGGCGCCCCCAGGCTCCGTCGGCGCCCGCCCCCGTCCCCTCGCTCATCCGGTCAACTCCCGCTCCGCGCCCGCTCGTTGCCCCGCCCGCCGGCGTGCGTCCCCAGCTCGGACGCCGCGGCCGGCTCGGCGAGCCCGCCCGGTTCGCCCGGCTCATCCGGTTCGTCCAGCGCGTTCAGATGGACCCGCGGCACCCGGGCGCCGATGCGCGTGACGATCTCGTACGAGATGGTGCCGGCCGCGCGCGCCCAGTCCTCCGCGGTGGGCTCGCCGCGGTCGCCCGGGCCGAACAGCACCGCCTCGTCGCCCGCGCTCGCGCCGTCGCCACCGAGGTCCACCACGAACTGGTCCATGGCCACCCGGCCCGCCACGGTCCGCCACTCGCCGCCGATCAGCACCGGCGCACCGCCGCCGCCCGCACCGGACTCCAGCCCGTGGGGGCGGCCCGACGCGTGCCGCGGAACGCCGTCCGCGTAGCCGACCGGGACGAGCGCCAAGGTGGTCTCGCCCGGCGTGCGGTAGGTGTGCCCGTAGCTCACGCCGTGGCCGCCCGGCACCCGCTTGACCAGCGCCAGCGCCGAAGTGAGCCGCATCGCCGGGCGCAGTCCGAGATCGGCGGCGGCCCCGACCTCCGGCGAGGGGGACAGCCCGTACAGCGAGATCCCGACGCGTACGAGGTCGAAGTGGGCGGAGGGCATCGTCAGCGTCGCGGGCGAGTTGGCGTGGTGGCGCACCTCGGGGTCCAGGCCGGCCCGTTCGGCGGTCGCCAACGCCTCGGTGAAGGCGTCGAGTTGGGCGGCGTTCGCGGGATGCCCGGGCTCGTCGGCGCACGCGAAGTGCGACCAGACGCCGGTGACCCGGATCGCGCCCTCCGCCTCGGCGGCGCGCGCGGCGGCGACCAGCTCCGGCCAGTCGGCGCCCGTGCAGCCGCCGCGGCCCAGCCCGGTGTCCACCTTCAGCTGCACCCGGGCCGTACGGCCGCAGGCGCGGGCCGCGGCCACCGCCTCCGCGAGCGACCAGCGGGCGCTGACCGAGACGTCGATCTCCGCCTCTATCGCCTCGCGCCACGGCCCGCCCGGCGTCCACAGCCAGCACATCAGCCGGCCCTCGTCGCCCGCCGCGCGCAGCGCGAGCGCCTCCTCCGGAGTCGCGGTGCCCAGCCAGGTGGCGCCGGCCTGGCGCGCGGCGCGGGCGCACGGGACGGCGCCGTGCCCGTAGGCGTCCGACTTGACCACGGCCATCAGCTCGGAGCGGGGCGCGCGGGCGCGCAGCGTACGGACGTTGGAGCGGACGGCCGCCAGGTCGATCTCGGCGCGGGCACGCGAACTCCCGCTGCCCGCGGGCGAGAAGGGGGCGGCGGGCTCGGAGGCGGAGGCGGGCGGTCGGGCGGCGTTCACGTCCTTCAGTGTCGCAGGCGGCGCGGTGCCGCCGGCGTACGGACGGTGTGCCCCGCCCGTTGCAGCCCGCCGGCCGCCGCGCACGTCAGCCGGCTCCGCGGTCGCCCGCGTCCGTACCGGAGAGCCAGACGGTGCTCCACGGCGGCACCGTCGCCCCACCGGCGCCGTCGTCCGCGTCGTCGCCGTCCTTCCCGCCGCCTCCGCCGGCTCGTGCGGGCGGCGCCGAGGACAGCAGGAGCCGGCCGCCCGGCAGCAGTTCGGGGATGCGGCGCGGCTCTCCGGAGAGGTTCGCGACGCAGTGCCAGCCCGGCGTACGGCGGAAGTGCAGGACGCCCGCGGCCACTTGGTCCGCGCCGCCCACCCAGGCCAGCGTCTCCCCGGCGCCGTCGAGGAGGGTGCGGCGCAGCCGCAGCGCCGCGCGGTACAGCTCCAGCGGCGAACCGGGCACACCGCGCTGCGCCTCGACGGACAGCTCGCCCCAGCCCGCCGGCTGCGGCAGCCAGGCGCCCCCGGGCCCGAAGCCGTACGAGGCGCCCTCGCGCGACCACGGCAGCGGCACCCGGCAGCCGTCGCGGCCCTTCGAACGGCCCTGGCTGCGCTTCCACACCGGGTCCTGGAGGACCCCGGCGGCGAGGTCGGCGACCTCGGGCAGGCCCAGCTCCTCGCCCTGGTAGAGGTAGCCGGAGCCGGGCAGCGCGAGCATCAGCAAGGTGCCGGCCAGCGCTCGGCGCAGGCCCCACTCGCGGTCCAGCGGCGGCTCCCGGCCGTCGGACAGCAGCCAGGACTCCTCGTCCGTACCGTCCGGCAGGCCGAGCCGCGAAGCGTGCCGGATCACGTCGTGGTTGGAGAGCACCCAGGTCGCGGTGGCGCCGGCGGCGGACGCCTCGGCCAGCGCGGTGTCGATGCAGGAGCGCAGCGCGCCGGCCTCCGGCGGCGCCTTGAGGAAGTCGAAGTTGAAGGCCTGGCCCAGCTCTTGGGGCGTGGCGTAGGCGGTGCGCCGGGAGCCGGCCACCCACGCCTCGGCGACGGCGACCCGCGGCGGGTCGTACTCGTCGAAGACCTTCCGCCAGTCCCGGAAGATGTCGTGCACCTCGTCCCGGTCCCAGAAGGGGTGGCTGCCGTCCTCGGGGAGTTGGAGGTTCTGCGGGTCCTCCGCGGCGGCGCCGAGGTCGCGCAGCGGCTCGCTGAGGTCCTTGGCCAGCCCGTGCGCGACGTCCACCCGGAAGCCGTCCACGCCGCGGTCGGCCCAGAACCGCAGCGTGCCGCGGAAGTACGCGCGTACCTCCTCGTTGTCCCAGTTGAAGTCGGGCTGTTCGGGCGCGAAGAGATGCAGGTACCACCAGCCGTCCGGCAGCCGGGACCAGGCGGGGCCGCCGAAGCAGGACGTCCAGTCGGTGGGCGGCAGTTCGCCGCCGTCGCCCTTGCCCTGCCGGAACACGTACCGGTCGCGCGCGGCGGAGCCCGGCTCGGCGGCCAACGCCTCCTGGAACCAAGGGTGTTGGTCGGAGGAGTGGTTCGGGACGATGTCCACCACGACCTTCAGGCCGAGCCCGTGCGCGGTCTCCACCAGGGCGTCGAAGTCGGCGAGCGTGCCGAGCCGCGGATCGACGTCCCGGTAGTCGGCCACGTCGTAGCCGCCGTCGGCGAGTTCGGACGGATAGAAGGGGCTGAGCCACACCGCGTCCACGCCGAGGTCGGCGAGGTAGGGCAGCCGCGAGACGACGCCGGGCAGGTCGCCGAGGCCGTCGCCGTCGGAGTCGGCGAAGCTGCGCGGATACACCTGGTAGACGACGGCCTGCCGCCACCAGTCGGGGTCGGCGGCCCCGCCGCGCGCCTCGGTGGTGTGGCCGGCGCCGGCCGGACGGGCGGGCGAGGAGTCGGTCGGGCGATCGGTCACGGCGAACCTCCTGGTCGGGTCCTGGCCGGGTCCTGGCCGGCCGATCGAACTGGTCGCTGTCGTCGAACTGGTCGCTGTCCGGGGCCCGGTCGCTGTCCGGGGCGGGCGCCGGCGCCGCGGACGGCACGGGCCGTACGGGCAGGCACCGGCGACCGCCGTCCCCGCGGTCATACCCGGCCCGTGCCGCCGAAGACTCCGGCACGGGCGCCCGGACCGACGGAACGGGCCCGGGGGTGCGCCGGCGCTACACCAGGCCCCGCCAGGCCTCCGGCAGCGCGGCCGCCACGTCCGACGCCCCCGCGGGCCGCACCGCCAGCCGGCCCGCGAGACCGTGCACGTACGCACCGGCCGAGGCCGCGTCCCGCACCGGCAGGCCGCTCGCGAGCAGCGCGCCCACCAGACCGGAGAGGACGTCGCCGCTGCCCGCTGTGGCCAGCCAGCCGGTGCCGGTGGCGTTGACCCGGACCGGATCCGCCGCTTCGTCCGCACCGCCCGTGCCGCCTCCCTCCCCGGTCCCGGCTCCGCCGGTTGTTCCGGCCTCGCCGGCCGCACCGCCCGGTCCGGCGACCACCGTCGTGGAGCCCTTCAGCAGCACCGTCGCCTCCGTACGGCGGGCCAACTCCCCGGCGGCCGCGAGCCGTTGACGCTCCACCTCGGTACGGTCCCAGCCGAGCAGCGCCGCGGCCTCGCCCGCGTGCGGGGTGAGCAGGGTCGGCGCGGTGCGGGCACGCAGCTCCGCTTCGTCCGCGAGCCGCAGCCCGTCCGCGTCCAGCAGCAGCGGCACCTCCGCGGACAGCACGTCGGACAGCCGCTCGCGCGCCTCCCGGTCGTCGCCCAGCCCGGATCCGACCGCCCACGCCTGCACGCGGCCCGCCCTGCTCGGCGGCCCCGGCGACACCAGCGTCTCGGGGAACCGCGCCACGACCGCGTCCGCCGCCGGACCCGCGTACCGCACCGCACCCGCACCGCCGCGCAGCGCACCGGAGACCGCCAGCACGGCCGCGCCCGGGTAGCGGGCCGAGCCCGCGACGACGCCGACGACACCGCGCCGGTACTTGTCGCTCTCCGGCCGCGGCTTCGGCAACAGCCCGGCCACGTCCGCGTCTTGAAGCGCCTCGACCGCCGGCGCCCGGCCCGCCAGATACGGGCCGAGCCCGATGTCGACCAGCCGCAGCGCGCCCACGTGCTCGTGCGCCGGGTCGATCAGCAGCCCCGGCTTGTACGCGCCGAACGTCACCGTCGCCGCCGCCCGCACCGCCACCCCGGACACCTCGCCGGTGTCGGCGTCGATGCCGCTCGGCAGGTCCACCGCGACCACCGGTACGCCCGCCGAGCGCACCGTGTCCGTCAACTCGACGGCCGCGGGCCGCAGTCCGCCCTTGCCGCCGATGCCCACGATGCCGTCCACCGCGAGGTCGGCCCGCTCCAGCACCGACGCGACCGAGCCGGCGCCGCGCTCGACGACCGGTTCCACGACCGCGCCGGGCGCGACCCGCGTCCGCCCGCCCGCGGCACGCAGCGCCGCGAGACCGCCCGGGTGCGCGCGCTCCGGCGACAGCAGCACCGCGGTCACGGCCGCGCCGCGCCGCGCCAGCCGGGCCCCGGCGTACAGCGCGTCCCCGCCGTTGTCGCCGCTGCCGACGAGCAGCACGACCCGGCGCCCGTACGTGCGCCCCAGCATCCCGGAACAGGCGGCGGCCAGCCCGGCGGCGGCCCGCCGCATCAGCGCCCCTTCGGGAAGCCGCGCCATCAACTCCCGCTCGGCGGCCCGTACCGTCTCCACGCTGTAGGCAGTCCTCATGCGCCCAGTCTGCCGGAGCGTCACCCCGCCCGCGCCGCGCGTACGCCGCCGTACACCGCCATGCACGCTGCCCGGCGGCTCAGTCGCGGTCCGCCTCCGCGATCACCACCGCGGACGCGATCCCCGCGTCGTGCGACAGCGAGACGTGCCAGCCCGTGATGCCCAACTCCTCGGCCCGCGCCGCGACCGTGCCGCGCACCAGCAGCGAAGGGCGGCCCGAATCGGCGGTCACCACCTCCGCGTCCGTCCACAGCAGTCCGCGGGGCGCGCCCAGCGCCTTCGCCAGCGCCTCCTTCGCCGCGAACCGCGCCGCCAGCGAGGCCGCGCCCCGCCGCTCCCCGCTCGGCAGCCACAACTCGCCCCGTACGAAGAGCCGTTCACGCAGCGCCGGGGTGCGGTGCAGCGCCTGCGCGAAGCGGTCCACGTCGGCGACGTCGATACCGACTCCGGCGATCACTCCACCGTCACCGACTTGGCCAGGTTGCGCGGCTGGTCCACCTCGTTGCCGCGGGCCGTCGCCAGCTCGCACGCGAACACCTGCAACGGCACGGTCGCCACCAGCGGTTGCAGCAGCGTCGGCGTCGGCGGCAGCTCCACCAGGTGGTCCGCGTACGGTTGCACCGCCGCGTCGCCGCGCTCCGCGAGCACGATCGTGCGGGCACCCCGCGCCCGGATCTCCTGGATGTTGGAGACGATCTTGTCGTGCAGTACGGAGCGGCCGCGCGGCGGAGGCACCACCACGACCACCGGCATCCCCTCGTCGATCAGCGCGATCGGCCCGTGCTTCAGCTCGCCGGCCGCGAACCCCTCGGCGTGCATGTACGCCAACTCCTTGAGTTTCAGGGCCCCTTCGAGCGCGACCGGATAGCCGACGTGCCGACCCAGGAACAGCACCGTGCCGTTCCCGGCCAGCCCGCGCGCCAGCTCCCGCACCGGCTCCATCGTGTCCAGGACGGCCGCCACCTGGTCGCCGATCGCGGCCAGTTCGCGTACGACGGCGACGATCTCGTCCCCCCACTTCGTGCCGCGCACCTGCCCCAGATACAGCGCCACCAGATAGCAGGCCACGAGCTGCGTGAGGAACGCCTTCGTGGAGGCGACCGCCACCTCGGGCCCGGCGTGCGTGTAGAGCACCGCGTCGGACTCGCGGGAGATCGTCGACCCGTTGGTGTTGCAGATGGCCAGCACCTTCGAGCCCTGCTCGCGCGCGTGCCGCAGCGCCATCAGCGTGTCCATCGTCTCCCCGGACTGGCTGACCGCGATCACCAGCGTCCGCGGATCCAGGATCGGATCGCGGTAGCGGAACTCGCTCGCCAGCTCCGTCTCGCACGGCACCCGAGTCCAGTGCTCGATCGCGTACTTGGCGATCAGACCGGCGTGGTACGCCGTGCCGCACGCCACGATCACGACCTTGCCGGTCTCCCGCAGCACCGAATCCGGAATGCGCACCTCGTCCAGCGTGAGCCGCCCCGCCTCGTCGATCCGGCCCAGCAGCGTGTCCGCGACCGCCTTCGGCTGCTCGGCGATCTCCTTGAGCATGAAGTAGTCGTAGCCGCCCTTCTCCGCGGCGGACACGTCCCAGCCCACGTGGTACGTACGGACCTCGGCCGGCGCGCCCTCGAAGTCGGTGACCGCGACCCCGTCCCGGCGCACCTCCACCACCTGGTCCTGGCCCAGCTCGACGGCCTCCCTGATGTGCTCGATGAACGCCGCGACGTCCGAGGCCAGAAACGCCTCGCCGTCCCCCACGCCCACCACCAGCGGGGAGTTGCGGCGGGCGCCGACCACCACGTCCGGGTCGTCCGCGCACACGGCGACCAGCGTGAACGCGCCCGCCAGCGAGCGGCACACCTGCCGCATCGCCTCGCCCGGATCGCCGCACGAGGACAGCGCCTCGGCGAGCAGATGCGCCACGACCTCGGTGTCCGTGTCCGAAGTCAGCCTGTGGCCCCGCTCGGTCAACTCCGCACGCAGCTCCGCGAAGTTCTCGATGATGCCGTTGTGTACGACGGCGACGCGGCCCGAATCGTCCAGGTGCGGATGGGCGTTGACATCCGTCGGCGGACCGTGCGTGGCCCAGCGCGTGTGCCCGATCGCCGCCGTGCCGGCCGGCAGCGGCCGCCGGGCCAGCTCCGCGGTGACCTCGGCCAGCTTCCCCGCCTTCTTCGCCGCCGCCAGCCCGCCGTCCGCGAGCACGGCGACACCCGCCGAGTCGTAGCCGCGGTACTCCAGCCGCGCCAGCCCGCCGAGGACGACGTCGAGAGCGGACCGGCCGCCCTGCCCACCTACGTAACCGACGATTCCGCACATGCGAGCAGCCTATGGCCTCCGCGCGCGGGCGCCGCGGCCCGCGCTCCCCCGCCACCGGCGCCCCGGACGCTCAACTCCCGCGCGCGATGCGGTCGATGGCGTCCTCCACCAGCGCCAGATACTCCACTTCCTCGCAGCGCGGCTTGCTGCCGAGCACGTACATGTCGAGCGTCTCGGACAGGTCCTCGCCCAGATCCTCGTCCGGCAGATCGACCGCGAGATCGCTCTGTACGCGGCCCGCGTGCTCGCGCTCGTACGCCCACTCCGGTCCCCAGACCGGCGCCGGTGAGGAACCGGAGCGTCTGCGTATTCGCCCTCTGCGGCCTCTTCGGCGTCTGCCGCTCATGTCACTGCCGCCACCCCTGCGTATCGACATGACGGGAACGTAGCGGCAACCCGCCCGCGGCGTACACCGATTCGGCACACCGGTTCCACACGCCGTTCGACACCTCGTCCGGCACGCCGGGTGTGTGCCGCCCGGGCCCGCCGAAGGCTCAACTGCCGCCGGACGGCCGGGCCTTGACGTGCGGCCCGGCGAACGGGCCTAGGCCCTGTCTCAAAGTAGCGTCGTCCTCCCGAAGGGAGGGCACAGCGGGGTCTGGTGCGTGCGATCGCAAGGCGGAGGAGGAGAGCGCCGGGGGCACCTCCCAGGCGAAGCTCAGGGGGA
>Ga0164243_10004560_pt1 | contig 21637 bp, 25 predicted proteins | sample OricompcompostOP_FD_108781 | JGI IMG/M metagenome (GOLD analysis project Ga0164243, IMG submission 108781) | Organic Plus compost microbial communities from Emeryville, California, USA - Original compost - Organic plus compost (OP) | ecosystem: Engineered > Solid waste > Mixed feedstock >...
AAATCACATTGGAAGAACAGGCAGACCAATCGGTCGTTGTAAGGGTTACCGAAAGCGGGAAAGAACTGAATGAAGAAAATTTAAAGTGGTATGCCGGAAATACAGAGGGCTGGGCAAATTTCCCTGCATGCATGAAAGCTTATCTGGAACACGGAATTAATCTAAGAACAGGAAGTTTTGAATTCTTACGCAGCAATGACCATTAACAGGAAATTCCTGTAAGACAGCCGCTGATGCACCTGTTTCTTGTATGATGGTCCAAAATCCTTGCAAATTATGTTGCTATAAATTTAAAATACTAAAAACGCATATCCGTAGATAAGCAGACAAACTTTATTCGTTCTCCAGTTTTTTGATTGCCTTAAGCATATCGGTTCCTTTACCAAGGACCGGTTTAAAAATATCTCCTTTTTCTTTGAGGCGGTCTAAAGAATTATAAATATTAAAATCTGTAGGTTTTAGTCCTACCTTTACTTCATTCCACTCTAACGGCATCGAAACCGGTGCGCCTTTTTTCGGGCGAAGGCTGTACACACACGCCAATGTTTGGCCACGGCGGTTTTGCAGATAATCTAAATAAATTTTGTTTTTATTCCGTTTCTGCAGGCTTCTTTCCAAAGTAGTAAGACCGGGCACCTTCTGCTGAACCAGTTGCATGAGCAGATGTCCGAAATCTTTTACCTCTTCATAAGGATATTTAGCATTCAGTGGGATATAGATATGCATGCCCGTACTGCCAGATGTTTTCGGATAACCTTCGATTTGTACCGAATCCAATACTTCTTTTACCGCCAAGGCAGTTTCGACCACCTCATCAAACGTATTCTTCTCAGAGGGATCCAAATCCAAAACCAGATAATCGGGGTGGTCAGCCTTTTGAATTTTACTTGTCCAGACATTCAGATCAATACATCCTAAATTATTCAGATAAGCCATTGTTTGCTTATCATTACAAATGATGTAATTAATGTATTTACCGGTACTTTCAGAAAAAACTTTTTCCGTTTGAATCCAGTCCGGAATTTCTTCTCCAGTATCTTTCTGAAAAAAACTCAGCCCCATAATCCCGTTAGGATACCGGTTCATAGATTGCGGGCGGTTTTTTAAATGCGGCAGTATATATTTGGCGATGCTTTGATAATAAGCAATCACATCACCTTTTGTAAGATCGTTATCCGGGAAATATATTTTGTTTTGATTGGTGAGTCTTACTTCTTGTTTTCCTATCTTTTTTACCAAACCGTCTTTTCCGGTCCTGTTTTTTGATTCAGATTTTTCCATATTTTCTTTTTTATAGGTTTCGTTCAGAGTAAACTGCACATCATTTGGTTCGATATCGTCACGTAACCGCAGAAACACCGGATGACGGTACAGATGGTCTTTCGTCAATTCAGTAAATTTAATTTCTGCAACCAATACCGACTTTATCCAGGTAGCTTTCGCATTAGTTTCAGGTGTCACTGTGAAAACAGAATTTTTAATAATCAGCGGCTGCATTTTGTTATACACATCAGAAAGTGACTCATCATTAAAACCACCACCGGCATGACCACAAAAAACCATGATGCCATTTAAATATTTTCCGAGTATAAGTGCTCCGAATTTTTTTCTTGAGCCTTTTGGTTCCGTAAACCCGCAAATAACCACTTCATCGGTTTTACGGATTTTTATTTTCAACCACTCGTCGCTCCGTATATTCTCTTTGTACCGGCTGTCGGTTTTTTTTGCAACAATGCCTTCAAGCCCCATATTCTTTGCTGCCAAAAAAAAGTTTATCCCGTTTACCAGAATATGATCACTGTATTTTATCACCTCATTTTCTACCAATGCTTCTTTCAGCAATTCTTTCCGTTGCAGATAAGTAAGCCTTTCGGTAGAATGCCCATTTAGCCAAAGCAGGTCAAACACATGATATACGATTGGTACATTTGGATTTTCACCCATCTTCTGCAACCACTGGAAATTCGGCTTGCCCTTATCATCATACGCTACAATTTCACCGTCGAGAACCATTTGATGTTCCTGAAGTTTCAAGTTATCTGCTATTTTTTTGAACTTATTTGAAAAATCAAGACCATTTCTCGAATACAGCCTTTCGTGATTTCCGCTTAGATCTGCAATAGCCCGGTAACCATCCCATTTAATTTCAAATGCCCAGTTTTTATCATCAAACGGCTTTTCTGAAACCTTACAAAGCATGGGACGGATAAATTCAGAAAATTTTTTCTCTCTCAAAAGTGCCGGTGCATCATTTGTAAAACGGTTTATTTCTTTAAGGATTATTTTTTTTTTACTGCTTTTATCTTCCAGATAAGCAGTTACTTTCGAGTTTTTTTCCGTGTGTTCTTCCGCATCATAAGGCATATCAACAGCATATTTATCCTTATGTTTGATCAGCAACCATGCATTTTCGTCTTTGGAATTTCTAATTTTCACAAGTGCAAATTCGCCTTTCAGCTTTTTGCCATGAAGGATGAATTTCATTGATTGCCCATGCAATTCGCCCCGCATGATCAAATCATCGCTTTTACCGGAAACCTTATCAATGGGTTCATAGGTTCCTTCGTCCCATATTTCCACTTCACCCGCACCGTAATTTCCCTTAGGTATCGAACCTTCAAACGTTCTGTAAGCATAGGGATGATCTTCGACCATCATTGCCAAGCGTTTATCTGCAGGATTAAGAGACGGACCTTTGGGAACTGCCCAGCTTTTCAGCACTCCGCCCATTTCCAGGCGGAAATCGTAATGAAGCCTTGTTGCAGCATGGCGCTGTACCACAAATTTTAATTTATTACCGCTTGCTTTTTCTTTTCCTTCCGGTTCAGAAGTATCGTCGAAATTTCTTTTTTTATTGTACTCTTCTAATGGCATGATCTTAATTTTTATGGCTTTCACTCAGATAAGTGCGGGTTACGGTTACTAAGATTTTTTCAACCTGTTTTTTTATCACCCTTTTCAAGACTGGCTTTCAGCATTGCCATTAAATCAGTTGCTTTTCCTTCGGGTTCTTTGAACACGGGATTTTTTATTTTTTTACCTTTTGCCTTCTGTTTGATGATTTTTAGCAAATCTTCCTTATACGTATCTTTATAATCGGCAGGTTCAAAAGGGCTTTGCAATGATTTAATGAGTTGTTCCGCCATTTTCAATTCGGCAGCCCCAGGCGGTTTTCCCCCGGGAATGTTTAAATCTTCATAACCTCTCAATTCTTCAGGGTAACGCATTCTGTTCACCATCAATATTTTACCGTCGTACGGACGGATCAAGCAGAGGATTTCACGTTCTCTCAGAACAAACGACCCTACTCCTGCCATTCCTGTATGGATCAGCGCTTTTAATAAAAGTTTATAAGCAGCTTCACCATTTTTTTGAGGCTCCAGAAAATACGGAGTTTCAAAAAGTACCGGATCCACATCCAGTTCGTTTACAAATTGAGAAATGTTCAGTATTTTAGATTTTTCCGGACTCGCGGCTTCAAAATCAGCATCTTCCAAAACAATGTATTTGTCTGCGATTTTATATCCTTTCACAATATCTTCCCACAAGACTTCCTTGCCCGTGCTTTCGTTAACGCGCTTGAATTTGATATTGCTTAAGTCTTTACTGTCCAGCATGTCCAGATCTAATGTACCGGAATCGGTAGCCGAATAAAGCTTAACAGGTATATTTACCAATCCGAAACCAACAGCACCATTCCATATTGCTCTCATAATTATTCTTTATTTACAGCATTTGTTTATTGTAAATTATCATTATGCGTACCCGCTCTTATTAACTAACTTTATTTCGAGGCATCATAATTAAAATACATCAATAATCTTTCCGTTTTAATAATAATGTTCATAGCCAGGGATCTAATACTACCTTTACACAATCTTCTTTCTTATTTTTAAATATATCATACGCGTGGGCAACCTGGGATAACGGCAGGCGGTGCGTAATGATATCGTCTAAAACGATGCTGCCGTCATTTACATACTGCAACAGTTTATCTATGTGTTTATGCACCACAGCCTGTCCGCCACGAAGGATAATACCTTTGTCAAAAAATTGTCCTACAGGAAAATTGTCGTAATAAGCAGGGTATACACCTAAAACACTGACAATGCCACCCCTTCTTACTGCACTCATACACGCTTCGAGTACCTTGACTGACCCTTTTTCAAGGTGCGCCAACGATTTAAGGCGATCCCCCAGGCTGCGGTCAGGTTCAAAACCTACGGCATCTATACACACGTCAGCACCATATCCGCGGCTTTGCTGCCGTATCTTTTCAACCACTTCTTTTACATTACTGTCCCACAGAATTGTTTCACAATTTGCGGTTTCTGCCGCCTTTGCCAAACGATATTCAAGTGTATCAACAATGATTACCCTGTGTGCATTGCGGAGCCAGGCGCTTTTGGCAGCCATGATTCCAACGGGACCGGCACCGAAAATCACCACTGTTTCCCCACCGTTCACTTCTCCCCAATCTACACCGCAATAACCTGTTGGAAATATGTCGGTTAAAAACAGTACCTGTTCGTCACTTAAATGTTCAGGAACTTTGCGCGGACCAACATCTGCATAAGGAACCCGGACATATTGTGCCTGACCGCCATCATACCCTCCGTACAAATCAGTATAACCAAACAGCCCCCCGCCCTTTTCTTTAATTAATCCGCCTTCAGGCCCATAATGTTCGTGATTGCTGTTTTCACAATGGACAGGCAGGTCATTGGCACAGAAAAAACATGATCCGCATGCTATGGGAAACGGTACAATTACCCGGTCGCCCTTTTTTAAATTCTTTACGTTTAAGCCGGCTTCTTCCACTATCCCCATAAATTCATGTCCCATGACCATAGGCCGTGGCTGTGGTATCGCACCTGAATATATATGCAAGTCGGAACCACAAATGGCCGTTGAAGTTACTTTAAGAATAATGTCTTCAGGACCTTTTAAAACGGGATCATTTACACGGTCACAGACTATTTTTCCCGGTGCATGTATAACTGCTGCGTTCATAATAAAAATTTTAAAGTGTAACAATTTATTTTAATAATACCGAAGAGTTTTCCAATCGAGATAAAAAATCAACAAATCGTTCCACTTCGGCAATCCTTATTTTTGCTTTGGTTTTCTTTTTACCGATTTTAAAAGTAAAAGTTGTTTTTGGCAATATTGCAAACAGATCTTCATCTGTATCATCATCTCCGGCTGCCAATATAAAATCGCCCGTTTTGAACAGGTAATTTTTCTGAATGACGCTGCCTTTATTACATATCTCCGGCATGATTTCAAATTGTTCCCCGGACATCAAATAACGATAAGGCAGGTTGTTCGCTTTTATATGCTTTTGGTAATCAGCTTCTATTTCAGCCATTAAACGTTTTATATCTTTCTCAGCACACATTTTATAATGCAGGCAATAGCCCACTTCTTTTTCTTCTAAATAAACACCTTCTGCGTGTTGGGCATATTTATTCAGAAAAGTAAAAATATCTGTTTTATGCTGCTTTATATCCTTTGAAAAAGGTATCCAGCTATTGTACGATTTTTTAAACCAAGCACCATGTTCAGCGATTAACGTTATCCCACAATGACCAAACCATTTTTCCATATCGGTACGGCTTCTGCCGCTTACCAGTACCACTTCGGTATCGTCCAAAGCATTGAGCCTGCATAATAAATCTATGAGCTCCCGGGGTGGAACCGCCTTTCCGGGGTGTGTTTCCAATTCTCTAATACAGCCGTCATAATCGAGCAGTAAATATCTTTGAGATGCCTGTCTGAACCGGGCACTTAAATTAGCAATTACTTCGGAATTAAGGTTTTGTTCATAACTGTAATTCAAGTCATCGTAAAGGCAAAAAACTTCCTGAAAAATTCTGTTCAGCCAATCGAACACCGTGTAACCAAACACCTGACTTCTCAGTGCTTCCATTCGTAATTTAGCTTCGCTTTTATCCATTTCCAAAGCATAAACAATAGAAGATACCATTTGGCGAATATCGTACGGATGTACTTTTAAGGCATATTTTAATTCGTTTGCCGCACCAGTCATTTCGCTTAAAATGAGCACACCGTCGTTATTATTCCGGCATGCCACATATTCTTTTGACACCAAGTTCAATCCGTCGCGTAAAGAAGTTATCAAGCAAAAATCGGACGCCGCATAATAAGCACATAACGTTTCCCTGTCCATTTGCTGATAATAATAATGCACCGGCCTCCAGTTTAATGTGGAATATTTTGAATTGATGTTCCCTACCAGTTCATCGACCTTTTTTTTATGCTTTTCATAAGAAGGAACATCAAAACGAGAGGGTACCACCAACATTACCAATACAACATTTTCACAATATTTAGGGTGATCATTTAACAACTGACTGAAAGCTTCCAATCTTTCCAGAATTCCTTTAGAATAGTCCAGCCGATCTACAGAAAGGATGATCTGCTGATTTTTAAAAACCTTTTTTATATCCTGAATTTTTGATTGTACCACAGGTTTATCCGCGGTATTTGAAAATGTGAACGCATCGATACTGATGGGATGATGCGTTATTTTAGTGTAAGTTGCCTGTTTGGCATCTTTTGTATTATTTTCCGCATAAAGCTTGCATGCCTGCTTAAAATTCTTACAGTCTTTTTCGGTCTGGAAAACGATGTGGCGGCATTTAAGCAAAGCTTCCAACAAATCGGTACGCCATGGAATGATGCCGAATACTTCAGCTGCCGGGAAGTGTATGTGATGAAAATAAGACAAATGTTCATGTCTGATATCATTAGAAACAAGCATCAGCTGGTAATCGTGTATCCAGACAAAATCACTTAGTGGTACGTTTTTAGTAATTGCGGCTGCAAATTTTTTGTTTACGGATGAATATGCCAACCAATATTCCGGATCAAAGAGGCAATGTCCCGGATGGTAGTGGAACAGCGGCCACAATATGGCATTTGAGAATCCGTTGTAGTAGCCGTCAAACTCGTCCCGGGAAAGAAAAACAGGAATAAAACCCATGGGTCTGAGCAATTCTATAATTTGAAGTTCTTCTTCATGATTTTCCAGAATGATTCCGGGCCACCCGATCCAGTAACTATTTTGTTGCTGAAAAACCGACTGTAGTGCAGTTGCCAAACCGCCACTGCTTGGCGCTATTTCAAATCCGCCTGCTGTTCTTACTACCGTGACGGGTAAACGGTTTGATACAATATAAATGTTTTCAGGTTTCATTTTAAGTATTTTTAGTTCATAAACAAAATTGATTTACGAAACCGATACACGGTTCCAGAATAAAACGGCTAAATAACCGGCATAGTGAGCCGCATCAAAAGGTTTTAAAAACGATTGGACGGGAGGCGTAACTGCTATAAATGTTGATTGCTCTTTTACAGAAACCTTTTCCAAAGGCCATTCCCGGTGGTGAATATCGCAACGGTATACCTTATTTTTTATTTGCTGGTAAAATGCGTGCCGTTCAGATAACCAGATATCCAGCGGCGTTTTATCATTAATTAAAGCACCGGTTTCGTAACTGACCTTTAACCGGAGATAATTTCCTTGTGCCCGCAACACCTTCTCCTGTTTTTCTATCGTAGCCGACCGGTACGGGAGCCGGTAGAACAGTTTTGCTCCGATTACCGCTAAAAGCTTGTCGGCATAAAGCGAAAAAAAAATATATTCCCTTAATACCATTACAGGTTACATACGTTCTTACATTGATTTCTTGAAATGAAGAGATAAAAGGCAATTTACCTGCAGAAGAGCGGAAATTTTCAACATTAAAAGCAATAATACTTATATATGCACTGCCATCAAAAGTATCTAACTGTAAATGTTCCGGAATAAGCCTGAGCAGCAGTTTCGGATCTATTTTCCAATGCAATAAAAGTACCTGATGCCATTCCTGATAAAGAAGCCATGGCTTTGGAGGCAACGGATAATATCTGTTTGATACGTGCGTAAGTATTTCATCGGGATTTTCCATCCTTATTTGTTATTTAAACCGGAATTGGCTTTTTTGTCTTTTTCAGGCGGCAGGTTCCCATGTTTTTTCTTCTGGTAATCATCTTCCTGCATGACTTCGGTACCCATTGGATCCAATTCGTTATTTTTATTTTTGTTTTTCGCCGGGTTGTTACTACCTTCTTTGATGCGGGATCCGCCGGCACCGGAATTGGTCTGGTTAGCTTCGTTTATATCTTTTCCCTTAATGTCCGTAGGGCTGGTGTTTTTGTTATGGTTATTTTCCGGTATGTTGTCTATGTCTTTTTTCATGATTGAAAATTTTTAGGGTTATTAATCAATAGTTATATTAATAGTACAATAAGCAGTCCGTTAAAAAACCGCCGACAAACGGGATGCTAACGTTGGTAGATTCGTTTTATTTAATTACAGACAGCAATGGGAAGCAGAAATGGATTTTTTAACAATTGCCGAGAAGCCACCATTTATTTATCTATCGAAAAAAATATTATTTTATTTAACACAAACGTTAATAAATTAAAAATTTAACCCAAAAATATTTTATTTAAACATAAAAAAAAGAAACAATTGTTAAAGTAAATAAACAATAACCAACAACCATCAGTACTATCAGGACAGATATAAATGTAACCATTCACAAAAAAGTGTGGCTGTTTTACGCATATTATAGAAGAATTACACGGTTTAAAAAAGAATAATTATCAGTATCCGGACAAAAAAAATGTTTAACTTTATCTAAAAGATAAACGCTACCATTCTCACCTTTGTATCATGGAAAATATTATTGGCAGTATTGCAGGAATTTTAACATCAGTATCGATGATTCCCCAACTTATAAAAGTATTAAAGGAAAAAGATGTTGAAAACCTTTCGTGGGGAATGATCACCGTATTGCTTACCGGAGTTTCGTTATGGGTGGTGTATGGTTTTATGAAGAACGAACTACCCATTATCATATCCAACGGATTTTCTGTATTAGTAAACAGCACCTTATTATGCTGTTATTTCATATATAAAGAATGATAACGCCTGCCTCTTTATCCGTTTTTTATTTTTAATAACTGTAAGGCGTTTATGATTCCGGCTGCTGATGCCGTGTTGTTAAAATAAATATATGCTTCTGAAAAATTTTTGCTCATTAAATCGTTATAAAACGCTTCTATTGTTTTTTCCGGATATTCAGAATAGAACAACTTCGGAATTCCGTGAAAACGGAAATAGCCGATGGATGTGTTTTTGATTATTTTATCGGGCAGTCCCGGGTAACTAGGATTGCAAAATGTGATATTTGCTTCCGAAAGGGTAGCCAGTGTCTGCGGCGACCACCAACTTTGATGTCTGAATTCCACGATATTTTTAAAATTGCCGTTTAGTTTCCCGACTATTGATTTTAAACGCTCTTCAGTGTATACGAATCCGGGAGGGAACTGCCACAACACACAGGCAAGCTTATCTTTAACGCCATGTGTTACCACGGTATAAAAATCGCCTATTTCCTGATCGCAATCTTCCATCTTCTTTATATGGGTTATCATTTTCGGAACCTTCATACTGAATTTGAAACCGACAGGTGTTTTATCGTACCATTGCTCTAAATTGCTTACAGTGGGGAATCTATAAAAAGAACCATTGAATTCATACGTATCAAACTGTCTGCAATAATAATCGAACCAGTTTTTCTTCGGCAGGTTTTCAGGATAAAACAACGGTTGCCATGATGCTGTAGTATAACTTGAACAACCGATGTATAATTCATTTTTTTTCATATAAATAACTTTTGGCAAGAAGTGCAAAAAAAACTTCTGCGGTTCTTTTTTCCGGTGATTTTTCTATAAATAGGCAAATTGCACCGCAAGCATACTTTTTTTGTGTGCGCCAGCCAGTGTTTTTTTAAAGTATATTCTTTTTTCCACTCTAAAAATTCAAAACTGTACTTTCGCGCTTCTTTTACAATATTTTTCAAATCTTTGGCCGGAATTTCTCCAACCAAAGATTCGGGATGGATTTTTACACGGTAAAGTACTTCATTTTTTATGATGTTTCCCACGCCGGCAAAAATATCCTGTTCCAATAAGGCATCACAAATTAACCCGGCGGGTATTTTTCCCAGTTTTTCAAGGGCTTTTTTTTCATCCCAATGCTCATTCATTACATCAACAGACCAATCGTAATGCGTATTTACATCGCCTTCTAAAAATTTAACTGATGCTGCATAGAAATTTATTGTTCCGGTGGCAAAAACCAGTCCCAGACGTAAGGGGGTAGTTTTGGTTTCATTGATGAGATAACTGCCAAACAATAAAAAATGGATACGTACAGTAAAACCGTCACAACACAGCAACAGATGTTTTCCCCATGATTTAATGTCCCTTAAAACGTGATGTTCCATCCGTTGAATATCCGTTTTAGAATTTCCTTCAACAGCAACAACTTCTTTCCCTACAAAGGACTGCATTTGTTCTTTTGCAATGACGATACTTGGACCTTCAGGCATAATTCATTTTTTTAATTAAACATACATAGTACAATTTTAAGCCCAAAAAGCTATCTCTACAGAGACAGCTTTTCAGATTTTCATAGCAATTTTGGTGGTAAATGATTCAGACCGGTTGTTAAGACAAAGCAAACGAAACACAATTAAAAACGTAAATAAGACATTTGCCAAAATTTAGGTAAGATCTCTAACAAACCGACTTTATACATTATACCGTATATAGCGATTAACCTATGGGTTAAGGAGTTTTATTCGTCTTTAGCTTCAAAATTCACGTGTTCTTCGGCAATCTCTGTCAAAAGATAATCAGTTTCTTCTTCTTCGTCAAGGGTTGTCTCCAATAAACCGACAACCTTTTCGTGACCCAAAGTAAGCGCGATTTGAACCAATCCTCCATAAGTAGCAATTTCGTAGTGCTCTACTTTTTGAGCCCCTATAATAATGGCTACATCCCGCGTCATGGAACCATCTTCGGTATTTTTAACCATTTCATCCACCTCCTTTAGGATCCCGTCGATCGCATCGCATTTTTTCTTTTTAGCTTCTTCTCCCAAATGCTTAAACGCTTTTTCAAGACGCAGAATCTGTTTTCTGGTAACCAGTTCGTGATCTTCAAGCGCTTCCTGCAATTCTTCCGTAGTGGCTTTATGCTTTATTTTTGCCAATGAGTTCTCAATAGCGTTTTCAGCATAATAAATGTCCTGTAACGCACTGATGAAGAATTTCTTCAGTTCTGTGTGATGATTATTTTCCATACCTTGTTGTTTTAAATCACTGTTGTTTTTTTCATTTTCAGAGGTTCCTTCATTCTTTGTTGAAGGCAATTTACTTTCTTTTGTACGTTTATTCTCTTCTTCAACAGGTACCACCTTTGTTTCCTGACTTTTAGAAGGTGCAGATTTTTCTGTTTTTTGATCTTTCTGATTCATATTTTAAAGAATTTAAGATTAAAAAAGAGGGAGGTTAATCCCTCTTTTTATTAACTGTTTCTGCGTCCTCCAAATCCTGAACGGCTTCTGCCCGAAGCCAAACCACCCATACGGGCAATTTTTGTTCTTTTAGATTTGCTCATTGATGCAAACCCGCGGTTTGAAGTATCTCCGGTGCTTCGGCTAGATGAGCGCGAGCTTGAAGAATTTCCTCTGCCTGAATTAGAGCTTCGGTTAGATGATCTTCCTCCTGAGTTTGATGATGAATTTCTTCCTCTACCAGAACCTGTATTGCGGTTAGAATTTGAACTACTGCGTGAAGAGCCGCCTGATGAAGAAGAACGACTACGACCTGAACCAGAGTTTGAACTACGGTTTGAAGTTGAACGTCCGCGACCTGATCTTGAACTTGATGATCCGCGTCGACCTGACCGACCGCCAGAAGTGAATCTTCCCTGAGAATCTCTCGGATGCTGATCTTCAAAATCGTCATCGTCGTCGTCCCAATCGTCATCATCATCGTCATAGTCTTCATCATCGTCCCAGTCATCGTCATCATCCCAGCCATCGCCATTTGATGAACCGCTATGGAAATCGTCTTCAAAATCTGAAAAATCATCATCGTATTCTTCATCTTCCGATCCGTCCTCATAACCGTGTTCGTACCCTAACTGGTAGATTTCTTCATGTATGTCTCTCATATCGTCGTGAGAACCATGCGTATTCCGTGAACCGGAACTTCTTCTGTTATTTCTTGAATTCATAATAAATTGGTGTTATTAAGTTAATATTCTACAAGTGCCAGCTTCTTGTTCTAATTTGAAAACAATAGGCATTCCGAAATTTTTAATCTCAATGAAGGGATGTTGCTAAACGGATTAGCCGTTTTTTTGCCAAAATCAAAGTATGAGAACGATTGAAAGAAATTCTATTTTTTTAACATTTTGTATCATTTTAATCTTTTTACCATTAATGGAACCCAGTCAAAAAAATATATAATTATAAAAAACGAGAAAAAGAACAAAAACTAATCTTAACGCTAATTAATTGAAATAAACCAAACCAATAGAGGAATTATATTTATTATTTACATTTAATTTTGTAAAAAATTATCATATTACTTTTTTTAAATTATAAATATTTATCAAATAAAATTGCATATTAATTATTATTTATGTTACAAAATGGTTATTATATACACAAAAAGAGTCTTTTTTCTACAATACAAAAAAATAACATTCATTTTTTTATCCGGCACTTATTCATGTCCTTTCTTTTTACTATTATAATTTATCTATTTAAATTATAACCGGCAAAGGAATTAGTCGCCATTTGTTTCCTGACAGACCATTCGTGATGTAACTATAAGTTCAATTTGTTAATCATAGTACGGAATTTGTGTATTATTATACTCAAATTCAAATATCTCACTATGAATAAAAAGGTACCATTAAAAAGCAATCAGGAAGATAGCATGCGATCTGCCATAAACGGTTTTATGCGGATTATCCCACAATACAGTTCAGACACTTATCAGGCAACAGGAAAGCTAACCAATAAAAACGCTATTGTTACCGCAGGCGATAACGGCGTTGGCAAAGCGGTTTCGATCGCGTTTGCACAAGAGGGTGCAGACATCGTTCTTATTTACAGTCACCAGAAGTATGAAAAAGAAATTAAAAAGATCGTTAGAACAATTGAACATTTAGGCAGAAAAGTCTGGTTGTTTAAATCATGTACTTTTGATGAATTTAAGTGTAAACAACTTTTTGAGAAAATCACAAAACAAGTAAAAAAGATTGATATACTGGTAAATACCTTTTCGGTAACCAATAAAAAAGATTCGGAAACAGGGCATTATCTGCTGCGTAAAAACGACACCTTAAAAATACAATCACTATTTACAATGGGAAGAATTGCACCAGAATACATTGCCCCAAATGGTGTGATTATCAATTCGGCAACCCTGTGCGCATATGCCCAGCCCGACCAGCTTATTTTTTACTCTGCCTTAAAAACAGCCGTTAAAGCCTATACTCAGGAAATGAACCGCATGTTATCGCTGGCAAAAAACAGCTTGCGAATTAACGGGATTACCACAGGATCAATTTGGTCAGATAATTTTCCTGATGCCCTTCCAAATTATGAGAGCCTGCCGTTCAATATCAATTCCATGGCACCGATGCACCCATATGAAGTGGCTCCTTTATATGTTTTTATGGCATCGGACGAATCAAAACCAATTGCCGGAGAAACACTTGACGCCGGAGGAAAAATCTATAAATATTAAAAAACCACCATTATGAAAGAGAACGAAAACAACATCCGCAAATATCCAGAACCACCTTTTAACGAACCCAGACAAACGCCACCTGCTTCGGAAGAACAGATGGAATTACAGCCCGACCACGGAGAACTGACCTACAAAGGGTATAACCGCATGAACGACAAATGCGTACTGATAACCGGTGGCGATTCAGGCATAGGCAAAGCTATTGCCATTGCATTTGCCCGCGAAGGAGCAGACATCGTAATCTCGTATTTAAGCGATATGGAAGATGAAGATGCCAAAGACACTGCAAAATGGGTACGCGAAGCCGGACGCAAAGCCCTGCTTTTCAAAGGTGATATTACAAAACCGGAAATTTGCCAGCTTTTAGTTGAAACAACCATTCAGAAATTTAAAAAAATCGATGTACTGATCAACAATGCAGCGTTTCAAATGGGGCGTGAAACAATTGACGAAATAAGTACCGAAGAATGGAACTTAACCTTTGACACCAACGTTCTGGCAATGTTCCACCTGTGCAAACTCAGCATTCCGTTTATGCCTAAGGGGAGCAGTATTATTAATACCACGTCTGTAAACGCGTACCAGCCCAACCCCACCCTTTTACCTTACGCAGCCACCAAAGCGGCCATTCAGAACTATACCGCCAATTTAAACCAGATGCTTATTGAACAAAAGAAAGACATCAGGGTAAATGCCGTGGCACCAGGACCGGTTTGGACCCCGCTTATTCCAAGCACCATCATTGATTACAAAGATTTCGGTAAAGATACTGCTTTAAAACGCCCGGGACAGCCTGTTGAAATTTCGCCAATTTATGTTTTCCTTGCTTCGGATGAAGCTTCTTACATAGGCGGGATAACTATTCCGGCAACCGGAGGAAAAATTGCCTATTAAATTTAATACTATATGACCGAAATAAGCGTTTTAAACTGTTGTGCTTTATTAGCCGAGAAAAAATTAAAGATTGCTTTTACAGAAAGTGCCACCGCAGGGGCACTTTCTGTTGCTTTTGCATTTACTCCTTATTCCGGCGATATACTATTGGGAAGCATTGTGTGTTATGACGCCGATGAAAAAATAAATATTCTTGACATTCCCAAAGAATTAATAGATTTACACACTCCCGAATCTAAAGAAGTAACCGCCTGTATGGCTGTTCATGCAAAAAAAATGTTTCACAAAGCCGATATAGTGGTAGCCGTAACCGGACTGACGAAGGCAGGCGGCAGCGAAACGCCGGAAAAACCTGTGGGTACAATGTTTATTGATTTTATTCTTCATGACAATCATTTTTCAGTTAAGGAAGTCTTTAGCGGAAATTCCCACCAGATTGTACACCAGACCATAAAAAAAATTGCAGATATAATTACCGAACGGTTATGTGGCAGCCATTAAAATAAAAAAACCTCTCTTAAATTTTAAGAGAGGTTAACCAAAGAAGATAAATTCAATCCTCAAAAATATTAATCCTGATATTCATCGTTGGGATTGTTATTTTTATTATTGTTCTCAAGATCCGTGTTCATGCCACCCGGATTTTTAGACCCTTCATATCTTTTTGTATCTTGATTTGTCTGATGTTCTTCAGACTCATTTCTACCTGAATTCATCGGATCTTCATTCTCCCTGTCTATATCATTTTGATTATTTCGGGGTTGGTTCTGTTTGTTATCAAACGGCTGATCTTGTTGATGTTTTTTATTTTCCGGATTGTTACCGTTATTTCCGTTTTTGTCCTGGTTTGTTTTGTTATTTTCCATAATTCAATTTATTAAATTGTTAGTAAAATATTTTTATACTTACTACTTATTTCGTTCGGGACGTTCCCAGATTATATAGTTCAAGAAACAATCCAATTTATCACTTGCCGCTTCACTTAAAGAAAAATGATTCCGCCAATAAAACGCCATCCCGTTAAAAACGTGCTTTTCAATTTTTAACATTTCACTTTTATCTCCCAGAATGCCAATTTATAACAGCGAACCATTATTTTCAAAACAATCCATTTCCATTATTAACTAATATTTCATAAAATAAATAATTAATTACATATATACATACAAACAATTAATATATTACAAACAAATAACACAAATAACCTATTACTTATAAAAAATTATAAATTTTTAAATATGCATTTAAACAAATTAGCCAAAAGCAACACAATGTGTATTTTTTACCATATATGTAAATTTAACACACAATTTGTTGCTTGATTTTAATACTAATCCATTTATAAATAGTGTTTCTATTTCAAGGTATGTTTTTTGAACGGTATTTCACACTTACTTCTTATTTCGTCATCCTTTAATTGATTCAGAAATGAATCGAAAAATTGCAGATTATGAAAAAAGAATTTTTTAATTATCTATTCCTTGTAACATTCTCTTTCGGGATATTATCCGCTTGTAAAGACCATAAAAAAGAAAGTGACATTCATACATATGATACCATACAAGAAGAAAAATATTATGACAATAACGATCCGCTGAATGAACAAGATCCGTTGGATGATACCATACAAAATCAAGGAATGGCAGATACTATTGGTTCCGGTAAAGGAACTACCGATACAAATTAGAATTAATCAAATGTCTTTATTTAAGTTGTACCGGTAACAAACCGGTACAACTTTTAGCGGAAATCAATTCACCAACATTATTTTTATAATTATGAAAAAAAAGACCACACCTATTGTGTATAAAAGAAATTTTTTCCTTGTTTATATTTTAATTTTTTCAGTTCTCTTTTCAGCAAGTGCCTGTCATTGTGACCAAGAACCGGAAAAACAAGCGAACAATAAGGTTTTAGCCTTAAAATTTAATGGTAATTCAAATGAATTTCTGCAAGGTAAAGAGTATAAGTTTTTTAACGAAACGGAACGTTTTACATTGTTGCATTCAAAAGAGGTGTTAGAAAACGAAACCATTTCAAAAATTATCTATAAAGAAACCAATGCGCTAATATTTAAGGCGACCAGCACCATTTATCCGACAAGAGGAGAAATAATAATTCCTGAAGATTTTATTTCAGCCGATAATTTTCAGCGTGTTACAACCGATGATTTTGTATCACCCCAAAACGGTTATAGCGAAATGGAAGAATATGATTTGGCTCCAACTTTATTTATGGAGTTGTGGTCAAAAGTACAGAATCTAGAAAAAGTTCGTGACTATCTGCAATCTAACCCCGAGCAAAAAATCAAGATATTTTTACACAAACCTTTTTTGGATAACGATAAGGAACATCACTGGATTTTCTTTTTAAAAAACTGACTCTTACTAATTATAAGCCACAAAAGCATTACATTTATGAAAAATTGAGGTATGGACGAGAACATTTTCTTTGGTGATACAGGAATTTCTTTTACAATTTCTATTATTTTAAGAACATTTTTAATGTTTGTTATCATATTGCTTTTCTTAAGGCTATTAGGAAAACGCGGCGTAAAACAACTATCGGTTTTTGAACTGGTTGTTATTTTAGGGTTGGGTTCTGCTGCGGGTGATCCGATGATTTACAAGGAAGTAGGAATTGTGAGTGCATTAGTTGCTTTTGCTGTGATTGTAATTTGCTACAAACTGCTCACTGTTTTGGTTTTCAAGTATAAATGGATTGAAAACATTGTCGAGGGAAAAGAAGTTTATATTGTAAAAAAAGGAAAATTTGCCATTGAAGAATTTAAAAAAGAATCGGTAAGCAAAGACGAATTTTTTATGGAATTAAGGTTACAGGGCGTTTTTCATTTAGGTCAGGTTGAATATGCGATCTTAGAAATTTCGGGAGAATTAAGCGTTTATTTTTTTGACCCTAAGAAGACAAAATATGGACTACCCATCTTACCTGACTCTTTACAAAAAACCGCGAATGTTTTTGAAACCGGTACGTTTTATTCTTGTACCTTTTGCGGACAAACTGTGAAATATCATCCTACCACCTTATTTGTTTGTCCGCAATGCACTAAAAGAGAATGGGTAAAAGCCAGTAATAGAAAAATTAATTTTTAATAATACTTCTTTTCGAAAGCTATTTTTGAGATTTTTTGATTAATTTTATAATCTTCAAAAAAAATTAGAACTAAATAATAGGAAGTTAGCAAACTTCATTAGTAAGTGCGCTCTCACCTTTAGTTCTTTGGGGTAATGCTTATCCGTAAGGGTAAGCATTATCTATTTGTATATTTTTTACTCTTTTTTATGTGTTTAAAACAAAAAAGGTATCTTTTTTGTTTTCAAACATTTAGGCCAAAAAATTAGTTTTTAAATTCAACAAGGAAAATACCCAACTCATTTCTTTAACGGATTTTTATAAAGGCAAGTATCATTTGTTTTAAAAAAATGTTTTTATATTTGTGAACTCACCTTTTTTTAATTCAAAAAAACTCCGTTAAAAGATTGACATCTAGTCCTCCGCTAATGGGGTTTTTTACTCGAAAGAATTAAAAGGTGAGATATTTAATTTGTGCGGAGGACTTTTTTAAAAATACCTCGTAAATTTAGAGCTCCATTTTGTTTTTCATCATATATTATATTTTTCGAAAACTTCTAATGATGAAGAATTATTTTTCATTTCCCATATCCATAAAAGTTTAAATGTAAAAATTATCGGTATTTTTTAAATCGACAAACAGTTTATTAGCCATTACGGTGGGTGCAACCTAATTAAAAAATATCATAAACCCTTTATATCGAATAAACCCGGTGGTAATTCACGGAACAATTTATTACAAAACCGAACTTGCTCCCTAAACAATAGATTACGAAATATTTACGGCATATATTCATTTATTATCATTACCTTGTATCACTTATAAGATTGAAATAAAACTACTTTACAAATATTAATTTAAAAAATCATGAAAGTAGTTGAACAGACCACACAACCGTTTATCTTAAAGATATGGTTAAACATTGGCGAGAAGTATGACAAAGATCCCTTAACAGTTTTAAAACACTTAACGATGTTTGGCTGGCATATTAAGAAAAGGTACCTGATTCTACTTGTGATGACCGCAATAATATTACCGCTGCTGATTATTGCTATCCTGCATATTTTAGACAATGAAACAAGGAGCGTATACGAGGAAGTACTTACCGAAGAAATGCTTCCGAATATTTTATAAGCGAAGAAGCAATGCACTATTTATCATAACTGAAACAATTTACTAAAACCTACCAACGGAAGAATCTTCCCCCGATATACAAATGCAGATAAAAGGGCTTACAAAATCCACAAGACTTTCAAAAACATTCATTGAACCTAAACAATACAGAATATGGTACTATATATTAAAAACATGATGGGTGAACGGTGTAAAAAGTTTGTAAAAGAAATTTTTGACCTGATGAACATTCCGTATGTCAAAGTTGACCTGGGGTGGGTAGAAACCGTATTTGACGTTAAAAAAAGGGAACTTGAGGAACTGGATGCACTTTTAAAAGAATACTACCTGGAATTTATATTCAGGAAAAACGAAAAAATCGTGGAACGAATAAAGACACACGTTTACGAAACCCTTCTAAACCTTGAACTTTTAGACGAGGGCTGTTATGCTGCCCATCTTTCAGAGAAAATGGGTTATGACTATCACTACCTGGGCAAACTGTTTAAAGAAGAAACATCTGTCACTCTGCACCAATACATTATTATGCAAAAAGTGGCAAAAGCAAAAATTTTATTACTTGATAAAACCTTACGGATAAAAGAAATAGCCTATTTGTTAAACTACAGTAATATTGGTCATTTTTCCAAGCAATTTAAACAATACGAACACATAAGCCCATCGGTTTACAGAAATACATTTTTTTTAACTAATTATTGAAATTATGAACAGCAACGACGAAAGTGCCATGAGTAATGGCGAAAAAGACATATACAGCGGTTTAGACGAACTACGGCAACTTACCGAGCTGTTGTATATATCGTATTTATTAAGCCTGAAAGCTGCCGAGAATATTAAGGTTGGCAAGAAGGACTCATTAGTCTTCCAACTGCAGAATATGAAGAAATTTCTTATACAGATACAAGACCTGCAGAAAAATATTGAATTAAAATGCAGAATTGGCTAAATAACCCTTTTATATAACAGATGTGTGCAAACAGATAAATTATCCGTTATAAATGTCCGTACATTTACCTTATAGCAATGATGCTACATTTAAAAATATATTATATTATGGAAAATGTAAATAAAAAAACGGAAAACCAATTTGTGAATTGGGATGAAACTTCTAAGAACCTTACAAAGGAATTTAAAGATTTGAATGAAACGGATTTGAAATACGAACCGGGGAAAGAAAATGACTTATACACACGTTTGCAGAAAAAACTCAACAAAAGCCGTTCAGAAATTGTAGATATTATCAAAAAAAATCAGATTAAAACATCTTAATTAATTTTTTAGAGAAGTATGCTTCGGCATACTTTTTTAAATACAGCCAGTAGTGTATACAGCTTTTAACAACTTTTTACCCATGAACAAGTTTATTATAAACGATATTGTTACGTTTCGAAGTAAGAACAACGGTATGGAGATGCAAGTAGTTAAGATAGCAGACAAAAAAGAAGGTTTTCCACTGGCAAGCAAAAACAATCCTATTATTTACGTGAAATTATATTTCAAAAACCTGAAAAAGTGCGGTTTGACACTATTTTACGCATCAGACTTGATGTTAAAAAAACGTACTTTCCTCTAAATCTGGCAGTAATACAAGAACCAATCCCTTACAGAATAATCTTCTTGCACCTTCTAATTCCCCTACAGATCAGCATACAATGTCGGTTTCCCGAGCGTCTGTTTTTTTAAATCCCGTACTTCTACAAAAAAAATTCCTTAACCTTTATAACTAAAAAACCGGTAGGCATATTTTTTAGATTTATGCAGATTGTTTAACGATTTTCGGACAGCTTTTCTGAACAGAAAATTTTTTCAGCAAGCGGTAGTGTGACCTCATCGCCGATAAAAAAGTACGATTTTCGATATAAGGTAAACCATATTCTTTGGCGGTTTGTTTTACAATAGCACCCAATTTTGCATAATGAACATGGCACACGCCCGGGAACAAATGATGTTCAATCTGGCGGTTGAGTCCCCCTAATAAAAAAGACGCCACCGGACTGTACATAGAAAAATTCGCCGTAGTACGCATTTGGTGTTCCGCCCATGCTTCTTCCATAGTTCCGTTAGAATCTGCCACAGGAAAATCAGTATCCTCAACCACATGAGCCAACTGGAAAACCAGCCCCATGGTAAGTCCTTGAGCAAGGTGCATCGCCAGAAAACCTATAACGAACTGCCACCAATTTATATTCAATACCAATAAAGGCAATATAATGAACAAAAAGCAGTACAGGAATTTAGAGACAAATAAATTCACATATTCTTTTAAGGGATGCTTCACCGCTACCTGCCCTATTTTTGTACGAAAAATCTTCATAAAATCTTTTCTAAAAAGCCACGACAAACTTGCCAGCCCATAAAGCGGAAAGGCATACCAATGCTGGTACCGCTGTATTTTTGTGACCGGATCACCTTCTTCAATACGAATTAGTCCGGGTGCCACCACCAGGTCGTCGTCGTGCCCCGGTATATTTGTAAATGTATGGTGTACCCCGTTGTGCGAAATTTTCCATATATAGGGGCTTGCTCCCAGCAGATTGAAAACCATGCCAAAAAGTGCATTTACGTCTTTACGTGGCGATAAAGCACCGTGCAGTGCATCATGACAGACGTTAAAACCAACGAATGCACTACACATACCTAATAAAAATGCCAATAAGAGCAGTACTCCCTTTGAAGGATAACCTGAAATAATAAGCATATATAATCGAGTAGACGGCTCCGCCAGTAACTGACGGAGTGCGCCTCTCACACCACCGAGCGTACGGGTCACGTACTCGGCGGTTCGCAAAGAGATGGGTTAAGTTGTAAATGTAATTCAGTTAAG
>Ga0164243_10004563_pt1 | contig 21622 bp, 21 predicted proteins | sample OricompcompostOP_FD_108781 | JGI IMG/M metagenome (GOLD analysis project Ga0164243, IMG submission 108781) | Organic Plus compost microbial communities from Emeryville, California, USA - Original compost - Organic plus compost (OP) | ecosystem: Engineered > Solid waste > Mixed feedstock >...
AAAGGGATCTGACTGTAAATCAGCCGGCATAGCCTTCGGGGGTTCGAATCCCTCACCTGCCACCGCTCGTCGCAGACCCGGGGCACTGAGCAGTCAGTGCACCCGGGTCTCGTCGTCCTGGCGGACACCGCCGAGCTGCACGGGCCCGAAGTGCCTGGCGCATCGAGCGGCGGGCTGGCCATGCAGCCCGTCCGCTGACGTTCGCTACGCTCGGGGCGGTCGGGGCCCCGCCCTCACGCCCTCGGCGGGGAAGGCGGGCCCGCGCATGGCCGTAGGCCGTCCATCAGCAGGTCCAACAGGCGAGCGGCCATCGCCTCGTGCTCGGGTGGACGAGCCACGGTGAAGATGCCGATGAGAGCGGCGGTCACGTCCTCGGCAGGAACGTCGCTGCGCAGCGTTCCGCTCGAGCGGCCTGCGCCGAGGATCTCGTCGATGGCGGCGAGCAGCTCCGCCCGGGTGCGCGCATGGGCGATCTCGGCCGATTCGACCATGGCGAGCAGGGTGTGGAGCATCCCGTTCTTGGTCGCGAGCCAGTCTCCGAAGAGGTCCATCCACCGCCGCAGCGCCGCGGGCGGGTCGTGCTCGGCCAGAAGCGCGCGGGCGCCCGTGGTGAGGCGGGAGACCTGGTCCTGGTAGATCGCCTCGACGAGCGACTCGCGCGTGGGGAAGTGCCGGTAGAGCGTCGCGATGCCGACGCCGGCCTCCTGGGCGATGGTGCGCATAGACGGCTCGTGCGCGCTCGAGGCGAACAGGCGTGCTGCGACCGCCAGCAGACGCTGGCGGTTGCGCGCCGCGTCCGCTCGGGGCCGTCGGCTCTCTGCTCTCAAAACGGATCGCGCTCCGGTTGTGTTAGTGTGGCGTCGGTTTAACCGAAGCGTAGTCCGTTTAGGAGGCGAGCGCGTATGGAACAAGCAAGCACAGCCGCCCCGGCAGCCCCGGGGCGCGCCGTTCAGTTCGAGTCCTTCGGCGGCCCGGAGGCCCTGAGGATTCGCACGGTGCCCGTGCCCCAGCCCGGACCGGGGCAGATCCGCGTGCGGGTGACGGCAGCAGGCCTGAACCCGATGGACTGGTTCATGACCTCGGACGCGCAGACCGCAGCGCGCTTCGGCTTGAGCCTTCCCTGCGGCTTCGGGACCGACTATGCGGGAGTCGTCGATGAGCTCGGAGAGGGTGTCAGCGCCTTCGCCGTCGGCGAGCGCGTGTTCGGGGGCGCACTGTCCCGGGCGGTCGCGGACTACCTCCTCGTGGACGTGCACGGCAGCCTCGCGGCGGGCGGCGAGGCGCACAGGACCCCCGACGGCGTCGACGACGCCACCGCCGCCACCCTCGCGATCGCCGGCGGCACGGCGGCTGCGGCTCTGGCCGTGGTGGAGCCGGACGCGGGCGACACCGTGCTCATCGGCGGGGCCGCGGGCGGGGTCGGCGTGTTCGCCGTCCAGCTGGCGCGCCTGGCCGGAGCGCGGGTGATCGGGACGGGATCGGCCGCCTCCGCCGAGGCGCTCCGCGCTCTGGGCGCAGAGCCCGTCGCGTATGGGGAGGGCCTGGTCGACAGGGTTCGCGCGCTGGCGCCCGCGGGCGTCACGGCGGCGCTGGACCTGTATGGCACCGAGACGGCCCTGGCGGCCCGCGCGCTCGGCGTGTCCGACCGCCGCATCACCACCATCGCCGCGCAGCTGGACGGGATCACCCCGGCGAACGGCGCCAACGCGGCGCCCGCCGCCATCGACGAGATCGCGGATCTCGTCGCCGCCGGCCGGCTCCGGGTGCCGATCGCGGCGCGCTTCCCGGTCGAGCAGATCCGCACCGCGGTAGAGCTCCAGGCGGGGCGTCACGTGCACGGGAAGGTCGTGATCGACCTCTAGACGGGCCGCAGAGTCAACCGCGCGACGCGCCTGCGCGTCGCCGGTGGGCGACCGCCGCCACCGCGGCGATCCCGCCCAGCAGCGTCGCCCCGCCGATGACACCCCATGCGGCGAGCGCCAGGCCGTCCTCGCCCGTCTCCGCGAGCGTGGCCACCGGGGTGGCCGAGGAGCTGGGCTCGGGCGAGGGATCGGCCGTCGGCGAGGGATCCGGGCTGGGCGTGGGATCCGGCGTCGGGGTGGGGATGGGGCCGCCGTCGAGGGTCTTGCGCATCAGCGTCGCCCACTCCCACGGGGCCGCCGGTCCCTCGGGCAGCGAGTTGAAGTACTCCCAGCCGGCGACACCGCCGAAGTCGGGATGGCTATCCGTCAGGGCGCGCAGGTTCTGCTGCAGCACGGGCAGAGGCAGCCAGCCGGCGCAGTTGTCCGGGTTCGTCACCACGGCGAGGACGAGCTTGCTCGGCGGGATGTGCGCTCCCGCGGTCTGCTGATGCTCGACGACGGCCTCGTACTCCTCCGCCGTGGGCGTGCCCCAGTTGCAGTAGAACTGCATGTTGAACCAGGCGATGTCGTCCCCGAGGTCGCGGTACAGGGTGTCGTAGTCGAAGCCCGAGATGTTCACGGGGTCTCCCTCCATCGCGGCGGAGACCGGCGAGAGGGTGATGAGGAAGTCCGGGCCGTAGTCGGCGCGCAGGCTCGTGATGACCTTCTCCACGGTGGCCAGAGCCGTCGGCGTCTCGACGTCCAGATCGATCCCGTCCAGCCCGTAGCTGTCGATGAAGGCCTTGAGCCGGGGGTACTGCGTGGCGAAGTCCGCCTGCAGGTTCACCCAGGTCTCGTTCATCGCGCCGCCGATCATGCCGATGAGGGCGATGCCTGAGCTCTGCATGGTGTGCAGCTCCGTCCACATCTGCGCGAAGCGCTGATCGGAGGGCAGCCAGTCGTTGAGGTAGAGGGCGTCGGCGTTCATATGCACCGCGGCGATGTTCACCACGTCGACGCCGGTGTGCTCGGTCAGCAGGGGCAGCGGCGAGATGTAGGCGTTCGTGCCGTTCGCGAACTCCTTCTGGTAGTACACGATGACCCGGTTGTGGTCCGGCAGCGCGGCCGCCGCGGGCTGTGCCGCCTCTGCGCTCGTCGCGGACAGCAGTGGCGCGGCGGCGAGGCCGAGTGCGAGGACGGCTGCGGCGAGCAGCGGGCGGCGCGTAGTCATCGTGCGCAGCCTAGACCTCGTGCCTTCCGCCTCCGGCCGGCAGTGGGGCGATCCGCCTAGCCCTGCGCACGCGGCTGGGCGGATCGCGATACCGTGAGCAGGGGTGTCGAGGTGGACGGACGGGGGCCGGCGGTGCGCGGGAGAGCTGTCCTGGGATCAGCTGCGGCGCTCGTCACCGCGCTCGGTCTCCTGCTCGCCGGGCCGGCGGCCGCGCAGGGAGCGCCCCTGGCCACGGCGCCCGCCGCGGACTGCCGCACGATCCCGGTGGAGGCCGATGCCCCGCTGCAGGCGGATCTCGCGCGGGAGCATTTCGGCGTCGACGGCACCGGCGTGACGATCGGCATCATCTCCGACTCCTTCGCCAATCAGACCTCCATCACGAGTCCCGACGACGACATCAGGGACGGCCTGCTGCCCGGCCCCGGCAACCCCTGCGGCTATACCACCGCGGTGCGGGTGCTGCAGGACGCGACCTCCGGCGACGACGAGGGCCGGGCCATGGCACAGCTCGTCCACGGCATCGCGCCCGGAGCCCGCATCCTCTTCCACTCGGCCGGCCCCCTGGATGACAGCTGGACCACGCAGACCGCCGCCGACGCGGTGACCGCCCTGGCCGATGCGGGGGCGCAGATCATCGTCGACGACATCTCCGCCGTGAACGAGCTGTACTACCAGCAGAGCGTGCTGTCCGCGGCGATCCTGCGCGCCCAGAGCCACGGGGTGCTCTACCTCACCTCCGCGGGAAACGAGAACGCCGTCGAGGAGGACGCGGGCGACAACCCGGGGGCCCCCATCGCCTCGTGGCAGACGGCCGCCTACCGGCCCATGAGCTGCCCCGCCTGGGTGCAGCCGGCCGATCCCGCCGGCGGCTACGACTGCCTGGACTTCACTCCGCCCGCTGCCGGCACGCCCGATCCCACGGACCGGATCACCCTCAACGGCGGCGGGAACCCCCTGTTGAACGTGCAATGGGGCGAGGCGGTGGGCGGCGTGTCCTCCGCGTTCCAGCTGCAGCTGTACGCCGAGCAGCCCGCGGGCGATCCCCAGCTCGTGGGCAGCTCCGAGGCGGACGAGGACGGCCTGCCGCAGGGCACGCTCACCCTGCCCTCCACCCCTCTGCCGGCCGGGGACTACGACGTCGTCATCGTGCGCCTGCGCGCCGCAGCAGACGGATCGCTGCCGCCGCTCTGGTTCGGCTCGGTGCTCCGCTCCTCCGCCATCGTCCAAGCGGAACACGACCGCTCCGCCGGCCCGGACATCGTCGGCCCCATCACCTACGGCCACCAGTCCGACGGCTCGGCCACGGCGGTGGGAGCCGCGGAGTGGAACACGCCGTACACGCTCGACCCGGCCAGCTCCATCGGACCAGGAACGCTGCTGTTCGGGCCGGTCGATCCCGCTTCGGCACAGCCCGCGCCACCGCTGCCCGAGCCGCTCACCGTCCCCGCGCCGGGCTTCGTCTCGGTCGAGTGCACCGCCACCTCCTTCTTCGGGGAGGCCGCCTCCCTGGACGGCCGTACCGTGTACCGCTTCTGCGGCACCTCCGCGGCTGCACCGAACGCCGCAGCGGTGTTCGCGCTCGCGCTCCAGCTCGCCCCGGGCACCGACCAGTCGCGGCTTCTGTACCTCGCGCGGCAGACGGCCCTGCCTCTGAGCAACCCCTACGCGTCCTTCGGCTTCGCCGACGAGAACGTCACCGGTGCCGGTCTGCTCGACGCGGATGCGCTGCTGGCCTCCCTCGGTGTGACGCCCGCGCCCACCCCGGAGCCGAGCCCCACCGCCGACCCCACCATGAGCCCCGCGCCGAGCCCGAGTGCGGCGCCCACGCCCGCGGCAGCCCTCGCTGCCACCGGCGCAGAGGGGGACGTGAGCGCGCTGAGCGCGGCCGCGCTGCTGCTGCTGCTCGGGCTGGCGGCTCTGCTGGCCGCACTGCGGCGGCGCCCCCGCAGCTGAGGCTCGCCGCGCCGCCGCCAGAGCCGGGCGGGCCTAGGCGCAGGCACCGGATGTGTCAAGCCCGTTGCCTCGCGCGCGCGAGGCCGGGAGTGTGGGAGACGTACACCCCTGAGAGAGAACAGAGGTCCCCATGTTCGAGCACTTCGAGCACCCGCGCGAGCTCTTCGAGTACCAGCTCGGCGCCGCCCTGACGATGGAGCATGACTCGCTGACGATGCTCCGCGAGCTGCAGATCGCGGCCCAGAGCGACGAGGTCAAGCGGCTGTTCTCACACCACGAGGGCGAGACCGAGCGTCAGATCGAGAACCTGGAACGGGTCTTCGAGCTGCTGGGCAGGAAGCCGGACCGCTCGCCTTCGGCGACCACCAAGGGCCTCATGAAGGAGGGCGCCTCGATGCTGGCGAAGACGAGCGAGCCTCTGCGCGACAACGTCGCCCTCGCCGCGGCGCTGGGCACGGAGCACTACGAGATCTCCGCCTACGAGAGCCTCGTCCTCGTGGCCGACGCGATGGGCGAGGCGGAGGTGCGCTCTCTGCTGCAGGAGAACCTCGAGCAGGAGAAGCACACCAGCAAGGAGCTCCTGCTCGCCGCGCGTCAGCTCGCGGCTGCCGCGAGCGTCTGAGGGGCGGAGGCGAAGCCGCGGTGTCGGAGCAGGACCCGACCCTCGTACGCAACCAGCGTTCGCTGAGGAGCTCCTCGGGGCGGATCTGGCTGGTGGTGGGCGCGGTGCTCGGGGCGATCTGCGCGGCGATCCTGCTCCTGCAGATGCGCAACAGCGTCGTGCACGCCTGGGTGGGCGCGCTCGTCGTGGCCGCGCTGTACCTGGCGATGGTCGTGGTGCGGCTCAGCGTGCGGCCACTGCGGGTGCGGCTCGCGGTGCTCGCAGCCCTGCTGGCGGCGATGGCGGCGTGGACGATCGCGTGGCTGCTCGTGATCATCGCGGTGGCTGTCTGAGGCATGCCCGCCCGGTCGCCTAGACCCGGCCCCGCCCCGTGTCAAGGCCCTGGAGCGCGGGACTGCCGCCGCCTTGACTGGCCCAGGATCGCCGGCACCCCGTCGGCGGCCTCAAGCGGGAGGATGCGCCATGAAAGCCGTCGTCTACCGCGGTGCCTTCGACGTGCAGGTCGAGGACGTCGCCGAGCCCTCCATCCAGGGTCCCCTCGACGCCATCGTGCGGATCACCACCTCGAACATCTGCGGCTCGGATCTTCACCCCTATGAGGGCCGCGCGCCGATGCAGCCGGGGATGACGCTCGGGCACGAGAACACGGGCGTGGTCGTGGAGGTCGGCAGCGGCGTCGACCGCATCCGTGTCGGCGACCGGGTGTCCGTGCCGTTCAACATCGCCTGCGGCACCTGCCGCAACTGCAACGCCGGCTACACCTCCGCCTGTCTGCGTGCGAATCCCTCTGGCGAACCGGGCGCCGGCTACGGCTACCCCAAGATGGGGCCCTACGAGGGCGGCCAGGCGGAGTTCCTGCGGGTGCCCTGGGCGGACTTCAACCTGCTCGAGCTCCCCGAGGGCACCGAGCACGAGGCCGACTTCGCGATGCTGTCCGACATCTTCCCCACCGGGTATCACGGCACCGAGCTTGCGCGGGTGCAGCCGGGGAGCTCCGTGGTGGTCTTCGGAGCCGGACCGGTCGGGCTCATGGCTGCGCACAGCGCGATGATCCGTGGGGCAGCGCAGGTGTTCGTGGTCGACAAGGAGCCGGACCGGCTCGCGCTTGCGGGACGCTTCGGGGCGACCGCAGTGGACTTCTCACAGGCGGACGTCGAACAGGTGGTCATGGACGCGACCGGCGGTCAGGGCGCCGACTGCGGAGTCGAGGCGGTCGGCTTCCAGGCGCATGACCCCGCGGGGCAGGAGCATCCGGAGATGGTGCTCGACGAGCTCGTGAAGGTCGTCCGCGCCACCGGCGCGATCGGCGTGGTGGGCGTGTACGTGCCGGAGGATCCGGGCGCCGCGACCGACGAGGCGAAGCAGGGCAGGTACCCCTTCTCCTTCGGGGCCGCCTTCGAGAAGGGGCTGAGCATCGGCACCGGCCAGTGCCCCGTCAAGCGGTACAACCGGCAGCTGCGGGACCTCATCGTGCGCGACATAGCCCAGCCCTCGCTCATCGTCTCGCACGAGGTGAGCCTGGAGGAGGCGCCGGAGGCCTACCGGCACTTCGACAACAGGGACGAGGGCTGGACGAAGGTGCTGCTGCACCCGGCCGCCTGAGCCGCTCCGCGGGTGCGCTGCCGCCCGCGCGGGTATGGGGCAGGCAGGAGGTGTGCGGGTGCAGCTGCGCGAGGCGATCTTCCGCCGGCGGACGACGAACGGGCCCTTCCTGCCCCGACCCGTCTCCGAGGAGCACCAGCGGGTGCTCATGGAGGTCGCCGCGCGCGCTCCCTCCCAGCTGAACAGCCAGCCCTGGCGGTTCGTGCTCATCGAGTCCCGCGACACGATCGAGCACATCGCCCGGATCAGCGGGGAGAGCATGACCACCACCCTCGCGGCCGGCTCCTTCCTGGAGCGGTACCGGCCATACCTCCGGTTCCGCCGCGAGGAGATGCAGCAGCGCCGTGACGGGATGCTCTTCGACCGGATCCCCGCGCCCCTGCGGCCGCTGACCGGGCAGCTGTTCACCCGGCACGGCAGAGCGCTGATGAACGCCCTCGGGGTGCCCCGGCTGCTGGGCTCGGAGAATCGCCGTCTGGTCGCCGGCTCCCCGCTGCTGCTGGCTGTGCTGCTGGACCGGACGGAGTATCGTCCGGGGGAGACCTCGGGCTTCTACTCGCTGTTCAGCATGGGCGCGGCGATGGAGAACGTCTGGCTCACGACCGTGGAGCTGGGCATGGGCATCCAGTTCGTCTCCTTCCCCATGGAGGCGCCCGGTGCGTGGCAGCGGATCGAGCAGCTTCTGCGGGTTCCGCCCGAGCTCGCGCTCCTGGCGGTCTACCGCCTCGGCTACCTCCCCGAGCAGGAGCAGCGACCCGCCATCGACTGGTCCAGCCGGGAGCGCAGACGCCCTTCGCAGTACGTCTTCCGGGAGAGCTGCGAGACCGCGCAGGAGGGCTGGGACGAGCCGCGCGCCGAGCCCGGACTCGAGCCGCGGCGCGAGCCGTTCAGCCCAGGAACGCCTCCATGACGCTGTCCGCGTCACGCAGCTGCTCCGGCGTGCCGCTCACCGCGATCTCCCCGCGCTGCAGCACGAAGGCGACATCGCAGATCTCCAGCGCACGGGCCGCGTTCTGCTCCACGAGCAGAACGGTCAGCCCGTCCGCGTGCACCCGCTGGATCGCTTCGAAGACGGTGTCCACCATGGCCGGCGAGAGCCCCATCGACGGCTCGTCGAGCATGAGCAGCCGCGGGCCGGTGAGCAGCGCCCTGCCCAGCGCGAGCATCTGCTGCTCCCCGCCGGAGAGCGAGCCGGCCAGCTGCGAGGAGCGGCGCCCGAGCACCGGGAACATCTCCATCACCCGCTCGTAGGTCTCGGCGAACTCCTCCCGGGAGAGCCGGCCCGCCGCCCTGGACTGGTGGAGGTTCTCGCGCACGGTCAAGGGCGCGGCGATCATCCGGCCCTCCGGCACGAGTGCCAGCCCGAGCTTCACGAGACGCGGGGCGCCCTTGCCGAGGATGCTCTGCCCGAAGAACTCGACGCGTCCGCGCCCGCGGGTGATCAGCCCCGCGATCGTGTTCAGCGTGGTCGACTTGCCGGCTCCGTTGGAGCCGATGATCGACACCAAAGAGCCCTCGGCGACCTGGAAGTCGATGCCCTTCACGGCACGGATGCCGCCGTAGGCGATCGAGAGGTCCCGGACGGTCAGGATGTCATCGTGTGCCAAAGTACGCCTCCCGCACGCGTGGGTCGTCGAGGCACTCGTCCGGGTCCCCGTCGATGAGCAGAGTGCCGGAGCTCAGGACGGCGGCGTGCGTGCAGTACCGCCGCACCAGGGCGATGTTGTGCTCGACCATCACGAGGGTGAGCCCGCTCTCGCGCAGGGACAGCAGGAGCTCGCCCAGCTGGGCTGACTCTCGGGCGTTCATCCCCGCGGTCGGCTCGTCCAGCAGGAGGATGTCCGGCTCGGAGGCGAGCGCCCGGGCGATCTCCAGCCGGCGCTGCTCCCCGTAGGACAGGGAGGTGGCCAGCCGCTCCGGCGGCACGTCCAGCCCTACCGTGCGGATCAGCTCGTGCGCCCGCTCCGTGCTCTCCCGGCGTGCGCGCCGCTCCGACGGCAGGGCGAGGATGGCGCCGATGACCGTGTCGCCGCGGACGCGGTAGCGCCCGCCCACGATCGTCTCGGCGACGGTGAGCCCCTCGACGAGCTTGATCGTCTGGAAGGTGCGGGCCACGCCCAGCCGGGCGACCTTGTAGGCGGGGCTCTTCGTCGCGTCCTCGCCGCGGATGAGGATCGTGCCGCTTGTCGCGGGCAGGATGCCGTTGACGAGGTTCAGGAAAGTCGTCTTGCCCGCCCCGTTGGGCCCGAGGATCCCGAAGACCGAGCCGTGGGGGATCGCCAGCGAGACGCCCCCGACGGCCTTGAGGCCGCCGAACTCCTTGACGAGATCGACCGTGCGGATCGCGGGCTCGGCGGCCGTGCCGGCGGCCGAGGGTGCGAGGGTGCCAGGGTGGGTCATGAGCCGATCGCCTCCGTCGCGGTGCGCTGCGCCGGCTCGGCTGCGGCAGGGCCGGCGGGCATGCCGTCGCCCGGCTCCCCGCGACCGCGCAGCCGGCGGACGAGCTGCTTCCAGCGCAGCGGGTCCACCAGCCCCCGCGGCAGGAAGATCATGATGACGACGAGGATGACGCCGTCCACGAGCTGGTCCGCGCGCTCGAACCAGCCGCGCAGCAGCTCCGGCAGGATCGTGAACACCACGCCGCCGATGAGCGGGCCGAGCCAGTGGAAGGCCCCGCCGAGCACGACGGCGGCCAGCGCGGTGAAGGCCAGGTCCATGGAGAAGGTGTCCGCGTCGATGTAGCCGTACAGGCTGGCCAGCAGTGCGCCGACGAGGCCGCCCACGCAGCCGCTGATGATGAAGCTCACCGTGCGCAGCCAGCGGATGTTCACCCCCAGAGTCGAGGCCACGGTGGTGTCCTCCCGCGCGAGCTCGGAGGCGAGGCCGTAGCGGGAGCGCCGCAGCCGGGCGAACACCCAGACGGCCACGAGCAGGGCCCCTGCGATGTACAGCGGTGAGAGCTCGGTGAGGATGGGCGTCCCGTTCACCCCTCCGGTGACGGCCGGCAGGTTGAGCACGGCCACCCTCGTCATCAGGACGATCGCGATCGTCGCCATCGCGATGTAATGGCTCTCCAGGTGCAGCAGCAGCGCGCTGAGCACGATCGCGGCCACGCCGCCGATCGCTGCGGCGCACAGCAGCACCAGCACCGGGGGCCAGCCCAGCCCGTCGGTGAGCTGTGCGAACAGGAAGGCGCCGCAGCCGGCGAACATGATGCTCGCCATGCTGAGCAGGCCGGTGGACAGGGCCGAGTACATGCTCAGCGCGAGCATGCCGAAGACCACTCCGAACTCCAGGGTGGACAGGATCGATACGGCGTTCATGCGCGGCTCGCTTTCAGCTCCCCGAAGATGCCCTGCGGCCTCACGACGAGGAAGAGCAGCATCAGGCCGAAGGTGATGGCGTCCCGGAAGGTGGACGAGAGGTACTGCTGCGTGAGGGCCTCGATCACGCCGATCGCCACGCCCGCCACCACGGCCCCCTTGACGTTGCCGAAGCCGCCGATGACGACCGCCGCGAAGCCCTTGAGCATCAGACCCTCGCCGACCGTGAAGGACACGTTGTTGGCCGTGAAGGAGTAGAGGATACCAGAGAGCCCGGCGATCGCCGCGGCGATCATCGCCGTGACCGAGAGCACCACGCGGGTGTCCACGCCGACGATCGCCGCGGAGTCCGCCTTGAAGCCGACCGAGCGGATCGAGGCGCCGAAGCGGGTGCGCGACAGGAACAGCGTCAATCCCACCGCGACGACGGCGAGGGCCACCCAGTTCAGGAGGAAGATCGGCGGGATCTTCAGCCCGAGCACGTCCAGGGGGACGCTGGGGAAGGCTCCGGAGGGCATCGCGGACGGGTTCGGTCCCAGCACGATCTCCCCGAGGGCGAGCAGGATGATCCAGATGCCCACGGCGATGATGATGCTGCCGAGCATGCCCGCGTTGCGGTCCCGGAGCGGCTTGAACGCGAGCCATTCCGCGAGCAGCCCGATCAGGGCCGCTCCGGCCAGGCCGGCGGGAAGCGCGATCCACAGCGGTACGCCGGCCCGGGACAGCAGGTACGTCGGGATCACCCCCCACGTCGCGTAGGAGCCCTGCGCGACGTTGAGGATGCCCATGTTCGCGAAGATCAGCCCGAACCCGATCGCGAAGATCGCATACACCGATCCGAGCGACAGTCCGTTCAGCAGCTGCTGGAAGAGCAGTTCCATCGACGGTGTCCTTGAGCCTTCCCCGGTCCCGTCACTTCCAGAGGGACTGCGTGCCGTCGGCGTTCCACTGCGCGATGAGGACGGCGTCGGAGAGCTCCGCCTGCCCGTCGACCATCTTCACCACGTTGCCGGAGGCGAGCTCGAAGCTGTCGAGCTTGGACAGGGCGTCGGCCAGCGACTGACGTGTGACGTTCGCCCCTGCCGCCTTGATGCCCTCGGCGATGAACCAGACGGCGTTGTAGCCCTGCGCCGCGTACAGATCGGGCTGGCTGTTCCACTGCTGCTGGTAACGCTGCACGAAGTCCTTGGTGCGGTCGCTCGTGCCGTCAGGGGAGAACGGGATCGGGAAGATCGTCCCGGCCAGAGCCTCCCCGCCCACCTTCCAGACGGAGGGGACGGCGATGCCGTAGCTCGAGGTGGTCAGACCCTTGTAGCCGCGCTCCCGCAGCATCTTGATCATCGTCGCCGAGTTCGGCCCCTGCGTGCTGAACACGACGAGGTCGGGGTTCTGCGAGAGGATCGTGGTCACCGGCACGGTGAAGTCCGTGTCGGCCTGGAAGGTGTCGATCACCTGCAGGACGGTGATGCCGTCCTTCTGCAGGTTGTCCTGCCAGACCTTGGCGTCCGAGACGTTGCCCTCGTTGTCGGCGGTCTCGACGATGACAGCGGTCTTCACGTTCCCCTTCGCCGCGATCGCCTGAGCGGTCTGCGCGTACATGCCGCCCGGGTCGGCCGGCAGCACGATCGTCCGGTACATGTACGGCGGTGCGTTCAGGCCCTTGAGGGTCGCGCCGTTGGCCACGGTCGGGAACTTCAGCGATGCGGCCAGCTGCGCGAAGGAGCCGGCCTCGCTGGAGAGGGTGCAGCAGATCGCGGCGAGGTAGTCGTCCGAGGCGAAGCCGCGGTACGCCGAGATCGCCGTGGCCGGGTCGCCCTCGGAGTCCTTCGAGGTGAGCTCCAGCTTCTGGTCGCCGAGGAAGCCGGTCTCGTTGATCTCGTCGACGGCGGTCTGCGCGCCCTGCGCGATCGGCACGCCGGCCCAGGACGACGCTCCGGTCGTGGGGTTCACGAGGCCGATCTTCAGCGTCGCGCCGCCGCCAGCGGTGGCGCCGCCGGAGCCGCCCGAGGCGCAGCCGGCGAGGAGGAACGCCGCAGCCACGGCGGCGGCGGCGAGGGGTCGGAAGAACTTCACTGGACTTCTCCTTTGAATTCCGTGCGGCCCGGGTGGGCCGTGTGATTGCTCGATCTGGTGCGGTGTGTTTTCAGTTGACGGGATCGCGCGGCGGCTCGCCCGTGAGCACTCGGGCGACGTCCTGGAAGGCGCGGTGGATGGTCTCGCGGAAGGACTCCGCCGAGTAGTGCGCCGCGTGCGGGGTGATGATGATCGCGGGCTGGCCGCGCAGAGGGGACTCCGCCGGCAGCGGCTCGGTCTCCACGGTGTCGATGCCGGCGCCGGAGAGACGGCCGGATCGCACCGCCTCGGCCAGGGCGCTCTCGTCGATGAGGCCGCCGCGCGAGACGTTCACGAGCACGGCTCCCTCCTTCATGCCCGCGATCGCGTCCGCGTCGATGAGGTGGCGGTTCTCGGCGGACATCGGCACGTGCAGCGAAACGACATCGGAGCGGGCCAGCAGCTCCTCGCGGCTGACCGGCTCGAATCCGGCCTCCGCGATGCGCTCGGCCGGCACGAAGGGGTCGTGCACGAGGACGGACAGGCCGAGGCTGCGGCAGTTCTCGGCGACGAGACGGCCGATCCTGCCGAAGCCGAGCAGGCCCGCGCTCAGCCCGCTGAGCCGCCGCATGCCCTCGCCGCCGAAGCGGTAGCCCCACTTGCCGCTCTGCACAGCCGCGTTGAGCTGAGGCAGGCGGCGCAGCAGGGCGAGGATCAGCGCCGTCGCGTGCGCGGCGACCTCGGGGGTGTTCGCGTCGGGCACGTTCACGATGCGGATCCCCCGCTCGGTCGCGGCGGGGATGTCCAGCGTGTCCACGCCCACGCCGAAGCGGGCGATGACCTCCAGCTGCGGCAGCGCGTCCATCACGCGGGCGGTGATGGGCTCGGCGAGCACGAGCAGGCCGGCTGCGCCTTGGGCTGCCGCGATCACCTCGTCCTCGGTGGTGCAGGTGGCCTCGCGGTAGTCGAAGCCGGCGGTCTCGAGCACGGCGATGTCCTCGGGCTCGACGGTGAGGATCCCGTCGGTGCGGACGACGAGCTTGGTCACGAGCGCACCTCCTCCGCGGCTCGGCCGACGGCCAGCTGGCCGTCCTCGGCGAAGCGGGCGCCGGTGTCGGCGAGCATCGCGAGGTCGCCGGTGAGCAGGAAGAGCGTCGCCCCCTCGGCGGCCCATCGCGCGACGGCGTCGGCCGTCAGGCAGAAGATGCCCAGAGGCACCCCCGCGGCACGCGCGGCGGCGGCGATGCGGCGGATCGCGGCGGTGTGCTCCTCGGAGCCGCCGGCGACCCCGAGGGAAACCGACAGGTCGCCGGGCCCGACGAAGATCATGTCCAGCCCGGGAACGGCGGCGATCTCCTCGACGTTCTCCACGCCTGTCGCGGTCTCGACCTGGATGATGGCCGCGACCTCGTCGTCGGCTCGGGCGAGGTAGCCCATGATGTCCGCGCCGTAGGCGGCTGCGCGCCCTGGCCCGGCTCCGCGGGAGCCGGTCGGGGGGTAGCGCACGGCGTCGACGACGGCCCGGGCCTGCTCGGCCGTCTCGACGCGCGGCACGAGGACGCCGGCGGCGCCGGAGTCCAGGGCGCGGCCGATCTCGGGACCGAGCCCGGACACACGGACGATCGCGGGCACGCCGACCGAGTCGGACGCGCGCAGCAGCTCCTGGATCTCGGTCGGGCTGAACGGGGCGTGCTCGGAGTCGATGCAGAGGAACTCGAATCCGCTGCGTCCGAGGATCTCCACGACCGTGGGGTTCCCGATCCCGATGAAGGTGCCGACGAGCGATCGTTCGGCGAGCGCGGTTCTCAACTGCACCGTTGCTCCTGTCTACGTTGACGTTTTAGGTGTCGACATCCGGCCAGTCGAATGTCGACAGTCGCCAACCGTAGACGAATGTGGGATGCTCATGCAAGCGATCGAAGGAAACAGGTGAAAGGGCCATGACGATATTCGAGGCGGTGCAGACCCGCGGGCTGGTCGACCGGATCCGGGACGAGCTGCACAGCGCCATCCTCAGCGGGCGGCTCGAGCCGGGCTCCGTGCTGCGCGAGTCCCTCGTGGCGTCGGACATGGGCGTGAGCCGCGCGCCCGTGCGGGAGGCGCTGCGGCTCATGGAGGAGTCCGGCCTAGTCGAGAAGACGCCTAACCGGCCCTATCGCGTCGCGTCCTTCACGCAGGAGGACCTCGTCGACCTGGCGAGCATGCGCATCGCCCTGGAGGAGCTCGCTCTGCGCCTGGTCGTGGGTCGCCAGCCTGATCTCACCGCCGCGAAGGCAGCGCTGCAACGGCTGCGGGAGACCTCGGCGACGCATGTCGTCGCCGACATCGTCGCCGCCGATCGCGCCTTCCACGAGGCGCTCGTGCAGGCGGCCGGCAATCGCCGGCTGAACGCCGCGTACTCCCGGCTGCGCGACCAGATCGAGCTGGCGATCGCGACCAACCTGGACGAGAGCAAGCGGATCCTCGACCGCATCTACGAACGGCACGAGGACTTCCTCGAGCGCTATGTGCGCACGATCCGCGAGGGGGACCCGGCCATCCTGCTGCCCCTGCTGGAGGACCACGTCGCCCGCGGCATGGGGGTGCCGGTGCCCCGGCTCTGGCCGCCCCTGGCCGGCACGCCTTCGCCTTGACGGCTCCAGCGCGCGGTGTCATCATCGTCAGCGACGCGGCGGACGACCGCGTCGCCGGGTTTGCCAGTGACCTCGGGAACAGTGTCCCGCGTCCTGCGCCGCCCGCCTTCCGGCTCTGATGCCCGCGCTGCTCCCGCGCCCCGACGCGCCCGGCAGGAGGCCGCGCATGCGGCCGCGACACGGAGGGACGCCATGACGGGAAGCACCGAACCGACCACCGACAGCAGGATCGCGGAGCTCATCGCGAAGCAGGAGATCGCCGAGGTGGTCCTGCGCTACTGCCGCGGCATCGACCGGCGGGACGAGGAGCTCATCCGCTCGGCCTACCACGCGGACGCGTGGGAGCACCACGGCGCCTACCGCGGGCGGTCCATCGACGACTTCGTGGAGTACGCGAACGGACGCTCGGACCTCTTCCAGCGCGTGTGCCACTACATCTGCAATCAGCTCATCGAGCTGGACGGCGACCTCGCCTACAGCGAGAGCTACGCGATCGCGCTACACGAGGCGCGGCGGGACGGCGAGGTGTCGCAGACGATCTTCGGCGGGCGCTACATCGACCGGATGGAGCGCCGGGAGGGCCGCTGGGCGATCGCCGATCGCGTCGTCGTCTGCGACTGGTCCCGGGTGGACCCGGTCACGCCCTGGGAGCGCGAGGCGCTCTTCGCGCAGGCGGCGAACGACCGTTCCGACCTCGTCTTCGACCGCACCGTGCCCGGGCCCGGCCGGCGGCTGCGGGAGGCGCTCAGGGACTAAAGGCCGCGCGCTTCGACTCGCACGCTTCGAGCCGCGCGTTTCGAACGGCGCCTGGTGGGGGTGCGAGCCGGCGGCTGCGCGGTCTCAGTTCACGCCGAGCAGGACGGTGAGAGCGACCATGGCCAGGCCGATGGCGGCGATGCTCGTCCCGGCGAGCCAGCGCCCGAAGGTCGTGTACTTCGCCCAGAGGAACCCGACGACGAAGAGCGTGAGGACGGCCACGGCGTTCGAGACGGCCAGCGCGAGGAGCTCCGGAAGCGGCAGCAGGAACGGCACCAGCGGGGGCAGCATGGCGAAGAGCACGCACAGCACGGTGGCCGCCATCGCGTAGCCGTCGTCGGCGTCCGGGGCGACGCGGGTGCGAGCGGTCGCCGCGTGCGCCGCGAGCCTCGCGTAGACGCGATCCAGCTCCGGCTCGGGCAGGCTGCCGGCCAGCGTCTCGTCGTAGACGTCGGCGATCGCGCGGCGCCGCCCGGCCGCGTCCGAGGCTGCGCGCACGCGCTCCTCGGCCTGCCGGCGGCGGGCCTTCATGATGAGCGAGGCGAGCAGCACCAGCGCTGCGTCGATGAGCGCCCAGGCGACGGCCGTGAGCGCGCCCAGCTGGACCGTTCCGAGCGGGCTTCCCGGCGGCGGCCCGAAGCCCATGCGGCCGGAGCTGGTGATGCCCAGGATGACCACGACGCCGATGATGATCTCGATGGCGCTCGTGGCGGGGTCGAGCACGGTCATCACCCGGCGCAGGACGTGGCGCGCGCCAGGATCGACGGCGTGCCGCTCCATGCGCACCACGGTAGCGGACGCGCGTCCACCGCTCGGGCGGATCGCGTTTTGCGACTCCCTGGAGTGCTGGGGATAATGCCTGGTACTGTTTATACATTCGTTACCATCTCGTCGGCGTGATCGAGGTGCCACGAGATCAGGGGAGAATTCGTCAGTTGGAAGCAAGGCCACGCGCTGAAGGCATGCGCGCGACCCCGTCGAACGGGTGCGCCACAGCATTGCCCTCTCGTCGGGAGCTCCGTCTCGCTGCCTCTCTTCCCGTCGACGCCCCGGCCGCCGCTGCGCCCGCCGCGGCCTCTTCGACACCTGAAGCGGCCGCACAGCCGGTGCTGCTGAGCCGCCGCGAGCGCCGCCTCGCGCAGCTGGCCCAGCTCGCCGCCGAGGCGGCTGCCCAGGCGCCGTCTGCCGAGACGCTCGCGGCAGGGGCGCCTGCTCCTGAGGTGCGCGCGCCCGAGCCGCCCGCCGCCGCGGGGGCCCCAGTGGACCCGTCCGTGCCCGAGCTGCGCCTGGCCGGGCCGGCGGCGGCGGATCACCCGCTGGTCACCATGCCGCTGTCCACCCTGCCCATCGGGCAGGTCGCCCCCAGCGGCCCGCTGCTCAGCCCGCGTGACCCGGCAGGCATTCCTGCTGCGGCACGTCGCAGCGCCGCCGCCGACCGAGGCGCCCGTCCGCGCGGCTCGGTGACCAAGCGCACGGCCTTCGCCTCCATGTGTGCGGTGGGAATGCTCGCGGTGTCCGCGGCGCTGCCCGCCGCCGCCCTCACCACCCCCGGCGCCTCGGCCGCCGAGGCGGGTGCCCGCGCCTCCGGCGGGGACCAGCTGTACGCCGTCGGCTCCACGGTCGGCGGGCAGACGATCCAGCGCGACGGCTACTCCGTCGAGTCCATCCAGGTCGCCCAGGCCGACCAGAGCATGCACCGGGCGAACACCTTCACGGTCAACCCCGATGGTGTCGTGCTCTGGCCCTTCCCGCAGGGCGTGCCCCTCACCGACGGCTTCGGCTACCGCGGCGGCCCCTACGCCGGCATGCACACGGGCCAGGACTTCGCCGCCGGCGAAGGGGCTGCGATCCGGGCCATCGCCGACGGGGTCGTGGTCGACACGAACTTCATCCCCGGGGCGGACGGTCAGCACGTCGTCATCCAGCACACGGTCAACGGCCAGACCTTCCGCACCGTCTCCGCGCACATGATCTCCGGCTCCCAGACAGTGAAGGCGGGCGACCACGTGACCGCGGGCCAGGTGATCGGCTTCGTCGGCTCCACCGGCGCCGCCACCGGACCGCATCTGCACCTGGACGTCATCTTCGGCGACACCGGCAATCAGGTCTTCGTCGACCCGTGGGCGTTCCTGCTCACCTTCAACGCCATCAGCAAGGACCAGCTGGCCAGCGTCGACTTCGCCTCCTACCTGCCCACGGCGACGCGCTTCAGCTACGGCGGCGGGCTCATCACCGTGCCCGGCGCTCCGGTCGCGCCGTCCGAGGGCTGACCGGTCGGCGGACTGCCTCCGCGCCGCGCCCCGCGGGCACGCCCGCAGGCAGGGCGGGCCGAGCCGGGCACGTGCGCCGCTCGGTGAGCGTGCCGGAGGCGGTTCCCTGGCGCGTCAGCTCTCGTCCTCGCGCAGCCACACGGTCGCGTCCGGCGGGAGCTCGCAGCCCACGACCGGCAGCGTGCGCAGGAGCAGCTCGCCCTCGGGCAGGGTCACCGCGCTCGTGCCGATGTTCGTGATCACGGTCACACCACGGTTGCGGAAGGCGACCACATCGGTGCCGAAGCGCTCGATCCACTCGAGCGCTCCCGATCCCAGGCGCAGCTCCCGGCGCAGGGCGAGCGCGTGCCGGTACAGCTCGAGGGTGGAGCCCTCCACCCCGCGCTGCGCGTCGCGCGCGAAGCGCTCCCAACCCGGTGGCTGCGGAAGCCAACTGGCGCCGCTGGGGCTGAAGCCGCAGGCGGGCGCGTCTCTCGTCCAGGGCAGCGGCACCCGGCATCCGTCACGACCGTAGCGCCGGCCCTCGGTGCGGAACCAGGTGGGGTCCTGCCGCGCCGAGTCGGGCAGGTGGATGACCTCGGGCAGGCCGAGCTCCTCGCCCTGATACAGGTACGCGGCGCCGGGCAGGGCGAGCATGAGCGCTGTGGCGGCACGGGCTCGCTCCAGCCCGACGACCGGATCGGGCAGGCCCTCGCTGAGCGGGCCGATGCCCTCGCCTTGCGGGTGCTCGCCGGTGAGGGCGAGACGGCTCGCGTGGCGGACGACGTCGTGGTTGGACAGCACCCAGGTGCTCGGCGCGCCCACGGCGGAGAAGGCCTCGAGGGATCGCGTGATGACCTCGCGGATGTCCGGGGCGGCCCAGGCCGTCTCCAGGTAGCTGAAGTTGAAGGCCTGGTGCATCTCGTCGGAGCGCACCCACAGGGCCAGCTTCGCCGGCGGCTCCACCCATGCCTCGGCGCAGAGCACACGGGTGCCCGGATAGCTCTCCACGAGCGCGCGCCACTCGCGGAAGATCTCGTGCACCTCCGGCTGCGCCCAGTACGGGGTCGGCGCGGGACTGTGCGGCCCGGCATGCTCGCCGGAGATCCCGCCGCCGGGCTCGGCGTCATCCGGGGGCGTGAAGTCGGGCAGCCCGTGCTCCTTCGCCAGGCCGTGAGCCACGTCCACCCGGAAGCCGTCGATGCCGCGGTCCAGCCAGAAGCGCAGGATCTCGGCGAAGCGCTCGCGCACCCACGGATTGGTCCAGTCGAAGTCGGGCTGGGAGGAGTCGAACAGGTGCAGGTACCACTGGCCGGGTCGCCCGTCCGCCTCCGTCACACGCGTCCACGCCGGACCGCCGAAGACGCTCTGCCAGTTGTTCGGCGGCTGCGAGCCGTCCGACCCCTTGCCGTCGCGGAAGAGGTAGCGCGCGCGTTCCTGGCTGCCCGGTCCGGCGGCGAGCGCCTCCTGGAACCAGCGGTGGTCGCTGGAGGAGTGGTTCGGCACGAGGTCGAAGATCACCTTGAGACCGAGCTCGTGCGCGCGCTCGATGAGCCGGTCGGCGTCCTGGAGGGTTCCGAACACCGGATCCACGTCGGTGTAGTCGGCCACGTCGTATCCCGCGTCCCGCTGCGGCGAGGTGTAGAACGGCGAGAGCCAGACAGCATCCACCCCCAGCTCGGCGAGCTCGGGCAGATGCTCGATCACCCCCGGCAGGTCGCCGATCCCGTCGCCGTCGGCGTCGGCGAAGGAGCGCGGATACACCTGATAGATGACCCCGTCCGCCCACCAGGTGTCGCTGCCCGTCATGGGAACACGATATCGGCAGCGCCGCCGGCAGCCCGGGCCGCTCGGCACGACCTGTAGGGAGGGCGCGTGCGCTACGCCGAGGCGGGGGCCTCCAGATGCTCGGCCACCTCGTCCGGATCGCGGTCGAGGAGGGCGCGCTCCTGCCCTGTGAGGAAGCCCAGCACGAACGCCACAGAGGGTGAGCGCTCGGCACGGCTCGTGGCCAGCAGGAACTCGTAGGACACGATCGCGTCCTGCCGCTCGCCGAGCGCCTCCTGCAGCCGCCGGCGGCGTTCGATGAGCTCCTCGGCGTGCTCGCCGAGGGTCGAGGCCGCCAGCTCCACCGCGTAGCGGTGACGCTTTCCCGCCTTGCGGGCGGAGTGCAGCAGCTGGGGCGCATCCGGCTCGCCCTCGTGCGCCGCGTCCAGCCCGCGCTGGATGCGGCGGTGCAGCACCTTCTCGGCCTTCCTCACGAAGCGGCGCGCCTGCTCGGGCTGCTCCGCGGCGACCTCCGCGGCAAAGGGGGGCGCGTCCAACCAGCTGCGCAGCACAGAGCGCAGCGCACGGTATCGGCGGCTGGACATCGCTCGGTGCACCTGCCGCCAGGCAGCCCCGCGCTTGCGCTCGATCGCCGCGTCGAGCCGCCTCCCGGTGGCCGCGGCGGCCGGGAGCAGGTCCTCGGGAAGCCGTGCAAGCTGCTCACGCAGCCGCTTCTGCAGCACGTCGAGGTCGCGCACCTCGCCGAGCAGGAGGGCGAACCAGCGCACCTCCTCGGCGAGCACCGCGGCCCGCTCCTCGTCGTACACCTCGCGGAAGGTGCGCAGCGTGGCGCGCAGCCGGCGGATGGCGACGCGCGTGGCATGCACCAGCGGCTCGCGCCGGCGCAGAGGCCGCTCCGCGTCGAGGATCGCCTGCAGCTGCTGCGACGCGTACTCGTGGACGAGCTGCCCGAGGCTCTCGGCTGACATGGCGCCGATGCTACAAGCCCCGGGTGAACGGTCAGCATGGGCCTCAGCGGCCGGTCATACTGGTGCCCTGGGGCCCCTCGGGGGCGCCCGCTCGCAACGACCCGGGAGAACGATGTCACCGTCCGTCCGCCTGCCGCACCATGACGGCTCCGCGCTCTACGTCCCCGACGAGGAGCCGGTGCTCGGCGGCACGACGGCCGTGCGCATCCGCGTGCCGGACGACTTCGGACCGGTGCAGGAGGTGTTCAGTCGCAGCAACCCGAACCACGAGCCGCGCTTCGAGCCGCTGCACCGCATCGGCGCCGCCGACGGCTGGGACTGGTATCAGGGGGAGCTCCACATCGAGAACCCGGTGCACGGCTACCGCTTCCTGCTGAGGCTGGAGGACGGCCGGCAGCTGTGGCTCAATGCGGCCGGCCTGCACGAGGGCGAGGTGCCCGATGCCGAGGACTTCCGCGTCGTCACCTATCCCGCACCGCCCCGCTGGGTGCGTGAGACGGTGCTGTACCAGCTGTTCCCCGACCGCTTCGCGCGCTCGGCGGCGGCCGAGAGGCGGGCGGTGCCCGACTGGGCCCAGCCGGCGGCCTGGGACGAGCCGGTCACG
>Ga0164243_10004565_pt1 | contig 21605 bp, 14 predicted proteins | sample OricompcompostOP_FD_108781 | JGI IMG/M metagenome (GOLD analysis project Ga0164243, IMG submission 108781) | Organic Plus compost microbial communities from Emeryville, California, USA - Original compost - Organic plus compost (OP) | ecosystem: Engineered > Solid waste > Mixed feedstock >...
CATGGCCGCAAAGGAGCTTAGCATATCCGTACCCGCAGCCAGCGGGTCTACGCTTAAAAACCGTCCTATCTGCGGGTCGTACTGCCGGAAGCTGAAGTCCATCCAGTTCAGCCCCGCGTCCTTGATATACTCATTACTTTGATGCTTTAGCCGGTTGGGGCTGAAGCCCATGGCCGTGCTGCCTATATTGCCCATCGGTAAGCCATGCGGGTAGTAATGGTTCTCCTCGAGCAGGTTGGCCTTGGTAAGGCGTACCATCAATTGGTCAAAGAACACATCATGCGTGCTGCCGCAGGTCAAATATACGGCAAGGTAACCGTTCTGCGGTATCTCCAGCGGCTCCGTGGTGCCTATCTCGCCCCAGGTGCCCAGGCCGTTGGCCTGGAAGGCCGCCGCAAAGCTGCCCACGATCTGCATCTGCTGGTTAAAGAGGATATAGTTGAGATAGGCTTTTGGCTTCGCAGGGTCGGTGCTGCTGTTAATGATATTATTGAACTGGGTATAGTTATTGCTGTTAAAGAGCGAGCCTACCAGCTGCGGGTTATGGCTCTCGCTGCCGCCCAGGCCGCCGGTGCCGGAGGTAAGCGTGCTCACGATCGAGCTGAGCATGGTGGAAGCGTTTACAGGCGCATCGGCCCCGGGGCTGTAGCCCTGGTAATAGCTGTTGACGTTGATCTCCACGCGGTCGCCGGTCATTACCTTTACCAGCAGGCTGGTACCCACGCGGCGGCTGGCATCGCCACCATTGAGCTTACCGCTCTGCATATTGCCGGGATCGGGGCTGTCGGGGTTATCCTCGGCTATCTCGCTTACCTTGTCAAAGACCAGGCCCTCGAGGTGCGCGCTGGCTACCTCGTAGCTGGCCAGGTAGCTGCTTACGGGATAGGTATAGACATCTACCGTGCTTCTTACATTACCGAGGTGGTCCCTTACAAAGAACTCTTCCTTATAGCTGCCGTCGGCGGTAGTGTACACCGTACGGCCTTCGGCTGTGCCCAGGTATTTCAAGGTATCGTTCTGGTACACGAAATTGCCTACATAATCGGTCTTTTTGGCAACACCGCCACTGGTGGCGATCTCCTGCAGCTTGCTGCCGGCGGCATCGTAAATATACTTAATGCTGCTGCCGTTGCTGAAAGTAATGGTATGCGGCTTGTTAAACCAGGTATAGACAATGGTATCGATCCCTTTGTTCCGGTCCTTGCCCAGGTTGCCCGAGGCGTCGTAGCTGTAGTCGGGGCTGTTTACATTCCCGTTGATAAAATCGCCCAGGTTGTAATTGGTGGCTACGGTATCTTCCACCCTGGCCAGGCGGTTGCTCTGGCTTTCGTAGGTATAGCTCAGGTGGTCCATGGTCACGGGCACTATGCTGCTGCCGACAAGGCCCATGCCGCGCTGTGTCATGGTGGTCATATTGCCGTTGCGGTCGTAGCCCAGGTTGCTCACACTGTAGTCGCTCCAGGTATTGCTCCAGGTACCCATGGGGTAAGCGGCGTTTACCTCCCATTTGCGGTAGTCGGCCTTTTTGAGCCGGCCGGCCAGGTCGTAGCCATAGCCATAGGCCATCATGCTGCCGCTGCTGCCGCGCCATACCAGGCCGGCGGGCTTGCCGTCGTAGCGCAGGTCGGTAAAGCCGTAATCGTACCGGAGCGAGGCGCCGAAGCTGCGGCGCTGCCCTTCCTTATTGCCGGTCTCGGCATAGGTGCCGTTGATGCCGGTAAGCTGGCCGCGTATATTGTAGCCGTAGTCCTGCACCTCGCCGTAATTGCCCAGCACCTTGCGGCTTACCTGGCCCAGCTCGTCGTACTCGTAACGGCTCAGGGTCTTCCAGCTGTCTTCGTTCACGCGGTGGCCGGTCTCCGTCAGCCTGCCGGTAGCCTCGTCATAGCTGTAGCGGGTATGCTCGGTGGCGGCATGCAGGGTCTTTTTGTTCTCGTGGCCATGGCTGCTCAGCAGCAGCCGGTCCTTAAAGTCGTAATAGTTGCACACGTATTCCTTGCCGGCCACATTGCTGGCGTTTTTGGTATGGTTGCGGATGCGCTGCTGTATCAGGCGGCCTTTGCGGTCGTAATAGTTTACGGTCTCTATCCAGTCGCCCAGCTCGGCGCCGGTGCCGCTGTCCTTGATCACCCTTACGCGGCTGCCGGTAAGCAGGCCGGTAGTCAGGTTCTGGCGGGTGGATGCCTCGGCCCCGGCGGGGCTCTCGGTAAAGTAAGCGGCGGTAAAGGCATCGCCAAATACGGGCGCTATGGCGCTGTAGCCGTAATGGTCATAAAAGTTATAGCTCATCACCACATTGCCCGTGATCGTGGCCGGGTATTGCCCCTCCCCGCCATCGGTGGCGAGATAATGGATCAGCTTGGTATTGTCAAAGGCGGTGCCGGGCGCTGTGGCATCGATCAGGTTCTGCCAGGTGGCCTGGGCGCTGGCGCTGCCATAAAGCGAAGTGGCGATCACGCGGCCCTGCTTGTCATAAAAGGTAACTTCCCATTTGCCCAGCGCGGTTTCCAGGGGGCTGCGGCGCAGCACCACACGGTCCTTGCGGTCATACACGATTTCCGTAAAACCCTTTTCACCAGGCTTGTGGCTGGCCTTCAGCCTTCCTTTACCATCGTACTGGTACTGGAAGCAAAGGTTATCCAGCACGGTTGTTATAGGCGAAAAGGCCCCCGATGCCGGCACGGTCTGCGAGGCCGCGGGCGGCAGCACAAAGCACAGCTGGCCCATATCGTTGTACACATACTGGGTTACGGCTTCCGTACTGCCTTCCAGCAGCACGGACTTGTACACTACATGGCCGTCCTTATCGCTGAAGGTACGGGTACGGCCGCCCCCGGCATCGGTCACTTCCTCGCCGGCCAGCTCGTTGATGGCATAAAAGCCGGTGGTAGTGGGGCCGCCTGCCGCTGCAGTCCACAGCCGCACCTGGTTCACGTCGTTGGCGATCCGCCTGGTCACGGTGCCGCGGTATTGCCCTGCCTGGCTCTTGCCGGGCGCATAGGCGGAGTCGCTGCGGACGGAGGCGGTGCTGCCGTTCACGCTCCTGCCATAAGCGGTGCTGCCTTCGCCCGCATAGCGGCCCAGGTAATAGCTGCCCTGCTCGTTAAAGGCATCTTCCCGGAAGCCGTAGCCCGTAGCAGGGTAAGCGGGATAGCTGATGGCATAAGGCATAGGCCGGCTGTCGATGGCCTGCACCAGGCTTTTGCCGGTTGTAAAATTATGCATGACCGACTGCATGGCCCGGTTAAAGCCGTCGAGATAAGTAGTAGCGGTCATGGCGGTAGCAGGTGGCGTAGCGGTGGTAAGCGTAGCGGCATTCGTCACCGGCACCTGTGGCGTAAAGGTGCGTATATAATTAAAAAGCTCGCTGCTGTTAACGGTGATCACCGGCTTTGCAGGCGCTGGGGCGGCGCTGCCGGCGGGAGCCGTCTGGCTCAGGGCGGGTATGTTCTGGGCGGCCAGCGGGCGGGCGGCAGTAAGCGCCAGCAGCAGGGCCAGGTTCCTGTATGATTTATGGAGGATCATGTGTTAGTATATTATCAGGTAAAAAGGGTTTGTTTATTCGGCGCCGCGTACGGTGTACTGGGTCTTGCTGAGTATATATTTTTCCTGGTCGCGTACCACCACCTGGCGGCCCAGCTTATCGTACTCGTAATAGGTAATGCGGCCGTTGGCGTCGGTCGCGGAGCTGATACCATACAGGGGCTCATAGGTCCAGCTCTGCATGGCAGCGCCTGCGGGGGCCAGCCTTATCTCGTCGAGGTACATCGTGGTGCCGGCCGAAGGCCCCGCGATCGTGAACTTACCGGCAACGGTGGGCGTGGCCACAATACGGTAAAGCTTCCAGCTGCCTATGGTCAGCACGGCTGCCGGGGCGCTGAAGGAGATATCGCCTATGGTTACCTGCGGTACGCCGCCCCTGGCCCAGAAGCTGAGCACATACTGCCGGGAGGCGGCGAGGCTCATAGTTCCCGATACTTTATCCAGCACATCGGCGGAGGCAATGCGGTAGGCGGCGTTGCCGGTAACGGTACCGGCCGTAGCGGCGGGCACTACCTGGCTGATCATATAGGAAACGTTACCCCGCGACACGACCAGCTCGCCCGAAGGGCCCGGCTGGTTGTATTCAAAGCTGGTATAGGCAATATCGGTAAAGCGGCAGTTGGCGGCCTCGGCCAGCTTGTTGCCGCTGAGGGTATCCCAGATCATGGCCTTATACAGCTCCTGTCCGCCTGCCTGTGTTTCTTCGGGATTGCCCCTGCCGTCGTAACGCAATACCTCGGCATTCTTGCGGTAATAGGTAATATTGCTGCCGGTAAAGGCGTTGTTCAGGTTGTTGTACAGCACGGGTGTGCTCGTGCCGCCGCTGTAGCCGGTATAGTCGCTGTAGGATACCGGGCTGCCGACAGAAAGCGCGTATACGTTGCGGCCGAACAGCCGGCTGCCGCTGTAGCGGTAACCGTTCACATAGGCGCTCAGCAGCGAGTCGGAGGCAAAGCCGCTGCTGCCCAGCAGCCAGCTCTGGCTGGCGATCTTAAGCTCCAGGCCTGCGCTGTTCATGCTGCTGATAACAGAGCCGAGCGTGGCGGGCACATTGTAATTGTAGATCTCGTCGGTACGCACCTTCTGCCCGCGGCTGTTGCGGGTAATGGTAGTGGCCAGGTTATTACGGCCGTCGTAGCTGTACCATACCGTATCGGAAATGAAGCGGGTATCGGATACATAGCGCTGGGTAACTACCTGGCTGAGCTGCGCATTGCCGGTATAGGGTATATAGGTATCGGTAAAGGATTTCTTATAGGGGAAATACCAGCCATAATAAGGGCCCGAGTTTTTACGGCTGCCCGAGTTGACCCTGATCTCCTTTGTATTGGTAAGATAGGCGGAGGCGCTGCTGTCGACCGGGGAGAAGGTGTACTGGTTGATCGTTTTTTGTACAATACGGTTGTTGTTGTCGTATTCCGTTATCTCCAGGGGAAGCCCTATTTCCCAGTCTTTGAGGTATTGCTTATCGGTATAGGGATAATCATAGTAATGCCCGCTTCCGCCGGAGACCCGGTACCGGGGCTGCATGCCGGAGGTTGCGTCCTTCATATTGGTGAAGGTCATATCGCTGCGGGAGAGCAGGGCGCCGTTGGCGGCATAGCGGCGTACGGTGGCCTGGCTGTAGCCGTGGTTGGAGCCGTTGATAAGCTGGTGGGACGAAAGAAAGCTGCCCTGCATCATCAGCGTATCCCAGGTGGCGGTAGCGCTGTCTGCATACTGGGCATAGTGAAAAATGCCACCGGGCATAAACAGCTGTCCGCCCGAGAAGGTAAAGGTGGTGATGCCGGTATTGCCGGCATAATAATCGTCCGTTTCAATAATAGAATCGATGCACAGCCCGTCGAGCTGCGTCTGCCCGAAGAAATAGGGATAAGAGGGAAGGCTGAGCTGGCTGGTCCCCGTATTGGCTTTATAGGTAAGCCGGATGCTGCCGCCTGCGCCGTTATTCACTTTTTTCAGGATACCTGCTTGGGCATGATTGAGGCTGAAGCCTCTTTTTGCGCCGTACCAGGTGCCGCTGAGCCCTACCTGGTGATAAGGGATCATCATTTTCTTCTGCTCAGCCTCGCTGGCAATAAGCGGTGTCGCTACGGAATCGCCGTTGTAATAGCCGTAAAAATCCTGGGCGGAGCTGAGCCTGGGCGGCAGGGGAATAGTATTGTCGTATTCAAAGGAATAATAGGGCTCTGCCACCGTCCCGTCGCAGCTCAGGGTCTTTACACTGTCCAGGAACCAGCGGCGGGTATCGGGTTTGGAGCGGCTCAGCTTATAGCGTTTGCAATTGGACCCGCCCGATATCTTTATCTCGTCGAGCATTGGTTGATCGTCTTCCGCCTTATCGGTGGTATGATAAATGAATTCTGCCTTTACGCCGTTCGGGTATTGGATGGAGGCAATCTGCCTTACTGCTATATAGGGCCTTTCATAGTTATATCCCAGGTATTTGGGATTATAGGGCGAAAAGAAGTTCTCGCTGGCATAATCCTGCCGGTACTGGTTATAGGCAGTACTGTTGCCATTCTCGGGATAGGTATAGCTTATCTCGTCGCCATTGGGGAAGATGATTTTGCTGATGACCCATTTTACTACCACATCCGGAGTCGCGGTAGCATACTCGGGAAAATATTCGTTCTTATAGATCCCCTTATCGATTTCATAATCGCCTTCGGTAAAATAGTATTGCACCCCTAATTCATCCGTTATCCTGAAGCCGGTCTTCCCGGCCGGGAACGTAGTACCGGGCGTTGCCGGTATGGCTACGCCGTTTATCAGCAGGTCGATCTTTACGTTACGCCTGGGATGTGTAAATATGTTATTGTTCTTGCCGAAATTGAAGGTAAAGGACATATTGCCCGCCGAGACGGTAAAGTCGTCGCATTCCTTATCGCGGTAAACATTGGGTGTGGACTGCTGCGCGCTGGTTTCGGTATAAGTGACAAACTTGCCTTTCAGGTAGCGGTTGTGGTTGATATAGTCGTCGGCAGGATTATCCGTTACCATAAATTTCTCAACGGTAGTGATATTCGTTTCATCGGGCAGGTCCTTTACGGTACGGGTAATGGAGCCGGCGGCGGCGAGCCGCCAGTGAAGCGATATCTCGCCTGAAACCTCATCGACCTTTACGCCGCGGGTATCGTAGTTGAAAGAGATGCCGTAGTTACCGTACCCGTTGCTGTACTGGTAAACAGGGATATTGATATTGGTGCTGCCGTCGAACAGGTTCGGGCTGTAAAGGCTGCTTAAGGAGCTGCCGGTCGGCGTGCCCGAAAGCATCTTGCTGTCGGGCGAGGGGCTGCCTTCGCCCAGGCCCTGGGCGCTGGCAGCCAGGGTATTGGCAATAAGGACGGACGCGAGTAAAATTTTCCTGGTCATATTTATTTAGGGTAATATTTTAATGGTTGCCGGGATTGATTGTTATAATATATGATTAGGGTCCAAGCGCAGCGGCTTACACCTTTGTATATTTATACTGTATAAAGGAGACCCGCCACAGGAGATGGACGGAATGCAGGGAAATGTCAATGGTGTCAGGTACAAGGGTAAACGTTTTTACAGTTGATCAGGAATATTTCAGCTAATCTCTGGTCCGGCGTTTTTGGTTTGGTATAGCAAAAGTAAAAATTTTATTAAAAATAAGAAAAAAAACGGAAAAATAATATTTTATGTATCCTGCATATCCAATAGGGAAATAAAAAGGCCCTTTCTGTGACCATTACAGCTATAGGAATTGGATGAGAATGAATTATAAGATGATATACCGCAGAAAGCCCGCTTTTCCCATTAGTTTCCGCCAGGAAAATGGCATGCGGCAAATATAAAACACCCGGCTTTACAGCTATGTAAAACCGGGTGTAATTTATGTCAATACCTGTGCGGAGACGGCGAGATTCGAACTCGCGATACAGTTTCCCGTATACACACTTTCCAGGCGTGCTCCTTCAACCACTCGGACACGTCTCCCTGTTGAGGGCTGCAAAGGTAATAAACATTTATTTTATCCGGAAAACTTATTTTACCTGCGTGCCTGCATGCATCCCCGGCGATTCGGAATATTAAACTTAACTTTGCTGCTTCATAACAATGATTTTCCTATGAAATATTCAGCACTTATCGCATCAGCGCTCCTATGGGCTTCCTGCTCCTCCGGCCCGGCTACCGAAGAGACTAAAAAAGCAGAGACCGGGGCGCCGTCGGCAATAGCGGCTGCTAAAACCACCGATCCTGTTTGCGGGATGGAAAAGGATGCCAGCTGGACCGACCATGTAGTCAACGGAACCGATACTACCTGGTTTTGCAGCGCCCACTGTAAAGATGTATACTCGGCCGCCCCTGACAAATACAAAAAGTAAGCCGGCACGGGAACCAGGCTTATTTTAGTCATATTCAAAGGCGTGCCTGGCACGTCTTTTATAATTTCCGCAACTTCATGAACATACGGGAACAGTATATGTGGCGTGGTATAGAGCTTGCGCTTAAGGGCATGGGCAAAGTAGCGCCTAACCCTATGGTGGGTGCGGTACTGGTCTGCAACGACCGCATTATCGGTGAAGGCTGGCACCAGGCATACGGGGCCGCGCATGCGGAGGTTAACTGCATTGCGTCTGTCCGGCCGGAAGACAGGGCGCTTATCCCGGAAAGCACTATGTATGTAACCCTGGAGCCCTGCGCGCACTTCGGCAAAACGCCGCCCTGCGCGGACCTGATCATCAGTAACAGGATCCCGGAAGTGGTTATAGGCTGTAAGGATACCTATAGCGAGGTTGCCGGAAGGGGTATACAAAAACTGAGGGATGCCGGCATCAAAACAGAGACAGGGTTACTTGAGGCCGAATGCCGGTGGGTAAACCGGCGGTTCTTTACCTTTCATGAAAAAAAGCGGCCCTATGTAATTTTAAAGTGGGCGGAAAGCGCCGACGGGTTTATTGCGCCTGCAGGCGGCACACCCCTTATGCTGTCCAATCACCTGTCCCAAAAGCTTGTTCATAAAATGCGCAGGGAAGAAGACAGCATTATGGTGGGCTTTAATACCGCTGTTACAGATAATCCACGGCTGAGCAATCGTCTCTGGCCCGGCAAAGACCCGGTAAGGATCATATGGGACAATAACGCCAGCCTGCCTGCAGACCTTAACCTGCTGGACCAGACGCAACCGACCATCATATTCAATTATGTCCGCACGGAAGAAACGGGCCGGAACAGCTGGATAAAGATCAGCCGGCAGGAGGCGCTACCCGGTATACTGGATAAGCTGCACCAGAGAGCGATCAGCTCGCTGATCGTAGAAGGCGGCACAAAGACCTTACAGAAATTTATTGACGCGGGATGCTGGGATGAAGCCCTGGTTATTAAAACCCGGGCCAATCTGCAGGGAGGGATAAAAGCCCCGCTGCTGGCCGGGGCAAAACCGGTAGCCTGCAACCAGCTTGCCACAGACCAGCACACTTTGTATTTACATGAATAACATACCTGATAATTACCTGGACAAAAACCGGGATGCCTGGAACCAGCGGACTTCCGTACATATAAGCTCTGCCTTTTATGACATGCCGGCCTTTATGGCCGGGAAGTCTTCATTGAAACAGCCGGAGCTGGAGCTCCTGGGCGATATTGCCGGCAAATCCGTATTGCACCTGCAATGCCATTTCGGGCAGGACACTTTATCCCTGGCAAGAATGGGCGCTAAGGCAACCGGCATCGACCTGTCAGACGTTGCGATAGCCGAGGCCCGAAAATTAAATACAGATCTGGGCCTCGATGCTGCATTCCTGTGCTGCGACCTTTATTCCCTTCCTGACCTGCTTGATGAGCAATTTGATATTGTGTTCACTTCCTATGGCGCTATAGGCTGGCTGCCCGACCTGGACCGCTGGGCAGCTGTTGTCAGCCGCTTTTTGAAGAAAGGAGGCAGATTCATCATGGTTGAATTTCACCCGGTGATCTGGATGTTTGATAATGATTTTACCCATATCCGGTATAGCTATTTCAATACAGCGGCAATTGAAGAACACCTGGAAAATACATATGCCGACAGAACGGCTGCACTAAAGGGAGAGGAAGTAAGCTGGAACCATAGCCTGGACGAGGTATTGGGGAGCTTATTAAGGACCGGGCTGCAGGTAACCGGCTTCAGGGAATATGATCACTCTGTTTATAATTGCTTTCCCGGTATGGAAGCTGTCGCTGAGGATGTTTTCAGAATAAAGTCACTGGGCGCGCAGATACCTTATATGTATTCAGTGACGGCAAAAAAATAAAATGCTTACTTATAAAACCATAGAGCAGGGAACAAACAGTGAATTTAAAGACAGGGGCAGCAAATTCCTGTCCTTTTCCTTCCCCGTAAAGACTATTGAGGATATAAAGCTGTCCTTGCAGGAATTAAAAAAAGCACATCCCAAAGCGGTACATCACTGCTATGCATATCGCCTTGGCACGGAGGGCCTGCAATACAGGGCAAACGATGACGGGGAGCCTTCCGGAAGCGCCGGAAGACCGATCCTGGGCCAGATAGACAGCTGTGGCATTACAGATGTGCTGGTTGTTGTGGTACGCTATTTTGGCGGCACGCTGCTGGGTGTTCCCGGCCTGATCAATGCGTATAAATCAGCCGCCGCTTCCTGTCTTTCGCGGGCCGTGATCATTGAGAAGAATATAGAGATGATGATAAGCCTGGACTTTGATTATTCCCTGCTGAACGAAGTGCTGACCATATTGAAACAATCCGGGGCAACGATCTACAGGCAGGATCTGCAGCTTTTCTGCAAAGTAGCCGCCGGCATTCCGCTGGCCAATAAAGATATGGCTTTAAAACGGCTTGCCGATATATATGGTCTTGAAACGGTAAGAATATCCTGACCATAATTTCCCGCCGGGATTTATTAGCGGCATAAAAACAGGCCCGCTCAAAGAGCGGGCCTGTTTTTATGTTTCCTGGTCCTGTTAACGTTCCAGTATATAAGTAACTTTTTCCCTGCGGCCGAAATAAATATTCAGGCCAACCTGCAGAGAAGGTTTACGGAATATGGCGTTGGACAATTGTTTAGACATTTCACCGGCCGCATTATCCCAGACTGTCTGCGACACTCTTGCATCCAGCGAGAAGCTGCGGGAAAGGTCATAGGTCATGCCGAATACATAGCCCAGACCAAACCTTGATTTAAAATCATCAGGAACCACCCTGGCCTCCTGCGATGCCAGCGGGAACTTAGCTGTGGGTGTAGTCAGCGTTTTATTAGCCGCATTGGTTTCCGTTGAAACCAGCGGATGCATGGTAAATCCATAGGCAAGATTAGCGCCTCCGAAGACAGATACCCTGCCCAGGTTATAGCTCAAGGTAACGGGCAGCTCGAGGGAGGCGAAGTTTTGTATCTTATAATATTTGCCTTCGCTGTTTTCCTCATAGGAATAAACGAACTCGCTTCCGGAAGCAGTAGGCGCGCCGTATTTGTAGGTTACAAACTCATCTGCAAGCTTGTAGTTGCCCAGAGACCGGTTAAAATATTTCAGTTCCGCTCCTAATGTCCAGCGCTCGCTTAAAGCGTAAAAGCCCGCGATCCCTAACTGGAGCCCGAATGCAGATGGGTTACCCAATGAGGCATTACCGCCCAGCATTAAAGCCGCGTAGTATCTTTTGGTGCCATCAAAGAGCGATGCGATGCCACTCCTGGTATTCCCGATCATTTCGTTGATCCTGCCCGGTGTCGTCTTTTTGGCTTTTACCTTAAATTCTGACAAGGCCATCAGCGTCACCCCTCTTTCCCCGTTAGCATACCTTACCGAAGAGGCCATAGGAACAATATTATCCATTTCGATCTGCACGGCCATCCTGCTGATTGCCGCCATCTCAAGCGGAGTCAGCTCCTCGTAAATCACTTCTTTCCTCCTGGAGACAGAGGTGGTATCCATTACGAAGCCGACAACCTTGCGGCTTCTCTTACCTGTGCTTTCATATACAGGACGTTCCGTTACAGCCAGCCTCGTAATTTCCTGCTCCGATTTTTTTACAATAGGGCCATCCTGTAAAGCCACAAGGCTACCGTTATCTGCCATTACCTTCAGCTCTTTCTGTGTAGCTTTGATCTGCTCCTTACTGAACGTTTCTGCCTGCTTTCCCTTATTGCCAACCGTTGCAGCCGCCAGGCCCGAAACATTGCCAGCCGGTATATTCCTGCTCACTTTAGCCTGCTGCTCACCTGCTGTTCCGGCAGCTGATACATTTCTCCTGGCTTCGGATTTTTTCCTGTCGTTATTGACAGGGGCGGCAGCCAGCTTCTTATTGTCATTATCTCCGTTGAAGCGCCCGTTGCGATGTGCTGCCTGGCGTACAGGCTCCGGTTGCTTTCCTGCATCCTCAACAGTATTTTCTGTTACGGGCGTATGATCTGCACCTGATCCAATACCTGAATGCTCCTTAGTGGCATCAGCGGCAACTGCTGCAGCTTTGCCCGGAGTACCATGAGCAAGCCTGCCATTGCCGGATGCAGCTGCAACCGGATGCTCTTTAGCGGCATTGCCTTTATTAAGGAAATAATAAGACCCGCCTGCGCTTGATACCAGCAACAGCAACAAAGCCGGCATCCAGTACCTGCGGAAAGGCCTCCTTACCGGGGCTCCCCCGACAGGCATTTCCTTATCCAGCAGCTCCTTCATCCGCAGCCACGCTCCTTCGCGCTCCTCCTCCGCTCCTCCGCCAAGGCCCTCTTTAAACAGGTGATCAATATGGACAAATTTGTTATCCATTCTTTACAGATTTAAATTATTACTTAATGTGCAGGTTTTGCTGCTCAATTTTTTCTTTTAACAGGCGCCTTGCTTCCGATACATGCCATTTGCTCGTTCCTTCACTTATCTTGAGCATTTTGGCTATGTCCTTATGAGGCATTTCTTCCATCACAAACATGTTAAACACTGTCCTCGTCGCCTCCGGCAATGTTTGTACCAGCTTCATCAGGTCATTGTAGTACAGCTTGCTTGCGTGGTCTTTATGTACCAGCTCATCTTTTTCTACCAGCACCACCTTTTCCTTGTATTTCACATTGGCGTTTGCGTAATCAGCCACCGCGTGAAAGACAATACGCCTGAGCCAGCCTTCAAACGATCCTTTAAAAGAGAAAGAATCAATTTTTTGAAAAGCCCTCAGGAAACCATTATTCAGGATCTCCTCAGCATGTACCTGGTCGGGAAAATAGCGACGTACCATTGACATCATTCTTGGATAAAACAGATGATACAGCTTCGCCTGAGCTCCCCGTTCGTTGCGGATGCAACCATCGATAAGCTCTTGAAGTTCATCGGTTTGATACAAGACGTTATTATATGCCAATGCTACGGACAATTAAATTATATATTTAAAAAGTCAAAAGTTAAAAGTCAGCACACTATACCACTCCCTAAAACCAGGCGCTGCCTGACAAATTTAGCTTGGACAACTTTTCCACATTAGACAGCCACTTATGGCGTCCGGGTTGGTTAAATTAACACTAATTACTGATTTGGGGAACTATTCTGCATATTTTTCCTTGCCGTCAATGAGATCCGCTATATTTTTCCGGGCCAAAGGGTGGTAATTATATTTTGATTGATCAAATATCTCCTTAGCCATCGCAGCGCCTCCCGGCTTTGCCAGCATAGCCTTATACAGGGGCTCCAGGAATTTCTGGCGCCCGGTAACCAGCAAAAACTGCTTCATAGCCGGGTAAGCCGGCTCATAACCTGCCCGTACAGCCTGTACAAACCAGATATCCGCAATTTCACTGTTCCCGGTTCGCGTCAGGTGAAAGGTGTTATCCAGGTCTTTCATAGCATCCGTTTTTAGGGGAGATTTAAGATTGCGTAAAAAGTGCAGCCATTCATAGGTGCTCCATCCTTTTGTATCAAGCGCTCCCGCTTTGGTACCGGTCTCAAATGCGGCTATCGCTTTATCCACTCTGGTAAACCGCTCCCTGTCAGCCTTCGGGCAATTGGCAGGTATTCCCGGCCCATAGACCCAGGCCTGTATATTGATAGAGCGCTTCCAGTCATCATGACCTTTCAGCAGGTGCTCGTCAAGGTACTGAAGGAACTGCTCTGTGGTAATAGTCTGAAAAGCATGGCTGTCAAAATATTCCCTCAGGAAAACATCAAACTTTTCCCTGCCTACGGTACGTTCGATCAGCCAGAGGAAATGAGCGCCTTTTTCATAAGCCACATCTGTTAGGCCCAGCTCAGGATGTCTTCCTTTCAGGTCCAGCTTAAGGCGGGTATCTTTGCTGTTCTCACCTATATCTTTAACGGTTGCCTGCAGATCCTGGCGGCTAAGCTCCCAAAGCATATCTACATAGCTTTTGCCCTGCATCGCCTCCGTTATTCTCCGTTCAAAATATACGGTAAACCCTTCGTTCAGCCAGAAATCGTTCCATGTTTTGTTGGTGACCAGGTTACCGCTCCAGTTATGCGCCAGTTCATGCGCAATAAGATTTACCAGCGACTTATCACCCGCAAGTATGGTAGGCGTGCTGAAGGTGAGCTTCGGATTTTCCATGCCACCTATCGGGAAACCCGGCGGCAGCACAAGCACATCATATCTTCCCCAGCGATAAGGGCCGTAAAGCTTTTCTGCAATATTGATCATTTCCCCGATATCCCCGAATTCGCGGTGTGCCTTATCCAGTATCGCATATTCCGCGTACACCCCTGACCGGCCATCGATAGGCTTAAACCCGATATCGCCTACTGCCAGCGCCATAAGATAAGCAGGTATGGGTTTGTCCATCCTGAAAACATAATTCCCGTCTGCCGTTATATGCTGTGGATTTTCCGCGCTCATAAGCGCCATGAGCCCGGCCGGCACCTTAACCTTCGCGTTGTATGTGTACCTGATGCCGGGACCATCCTGGCAAGGTATCCAGGAGCGGGCATATATAGACTCGGACTGGGTATAAAGAAACGGTGTCTTTTTCCCGTACGTTTGTTCCGGTGTCAGCCACTGGAGAGCGGTTGCATTGCCTGTCCTGTAATAAATGGTAAGCGATTTTGTAGACCTGGCTACAGGTACGCTCAACGCTTTCCCCAGATCTTTATCAGGAGCGGCTAAGATAAAGTCCGCTTTTTTACCGTTATCCAGTACAACGCTGTCTATACTTAAGTCTTCCGTATCAAAAACAACTGATCCGGCATCCCGGAGATGTTCTATAGCCCACTTTGCGGATCCTCTGATCTGCTTATGTTCAAAATCGACCTTTATATCCAGGTCAAGGTGCGTAACCCTGATACTGTCCGCATTAGATAGCGTATGATAATCCCGGCTGTCTCCGGCAGCCATTCCTTTAGCGCCGGTTCCCTTATCGCCATTATTGCTATTGCTCTGGCAAGCACATAAAAAGCCCAGACCGGTCAATACAATCGGTAAATATTTACGCATGGAATTCTATAAGTTTAAGTTTATTATTCAGCTATCCTGGACAACAGGCTAAGCTCCTTGTACAGGCGGATAACAGCGCTATCCACACCAACCGGTATTCCCCAGGTGATATTATTGTTGCCGGACGGCTTAACCAGCTCAATAAAGGAATACATATTACCAGGCTTATGGTACCGGTAATCTTTTATCAGGCCGGCTTTTTCAAACAAGGAAGCAGTCGTTTTTTTATCTATTGTTTTCACTGATTCCTGCTGCTGCTCCCGGTCTTCTTTGGCCAGGGTTCCATCGCGCTTCAGGATAAAAATATCAGCTGCGCCGGTCACACCGCCGCCGTTACCAAACCTGATTGCTTCGATATCTGTATCCATTGTTTTCTTTGTTCCCGTACAGGAAGCCATTATCACCATCAATACGGCTACCCATATCCCTGCAATTATTCTCATTTGTTTATTCTCCCGGTTCTTTTTCCATATTAAACATATCATATCTTCTGAATTCCGCTACGGATTTTTTAATATAATCATAGAATTCATAATCCGTCCAGGACTTGATCTGCCCGTACATGGGGCGGTAAAGCCTCATATACACCTGCATACTGTCGGAGCCAAGTTTGGTCAGCTGGGCTATCAGCCTTTCATTAAACACATAATCAATAAATTTCTCTTTCTCAAAAGCTTCATACCGTTTCTGGAAAGCCCATATCTGCCTGTTACGCTTGCTTAACGCATCAAAAGGATGCTGTATCACATCAAATCCTTCGAGCTTATAATGCTCGATCGCCTGTTTATACGTTTCAGCGGTACGTGCGCTGTCCACCTTCCAGGTTCCCTTGCCTCTTTGCCAGATCTGTACCTCCGATAATTCTATTGCCCCTTCTTTCATACCTATATTGTAGAATGGCGCGATCATCTCGCTTTCTATACGTACCCTGGCTATATTATAGCCGAGCTTCCTGAACTCCACCAGCTGCCCTTTTTCTACATGAATGATAAAATTGCCCGTGCTATCCGTTATCAGCGACTCGTTGGTATAAATATTCATCACCTCTGCATCTGCAATGGGCTTATTGTTTTTAACATCGTACACGCGGCCTTTGATAGTAAGCGCGCCGGCTATATCGCTACAGAATAAAAAGCACAGCAGCAGGAGTATTGGGTAGCACCTTTGTAATGACATATCTGGGTTTAAAGGTAATGATTATTCGGCGAAAGTACCCTTTATCATATACCAGCCTCACCTGGCAGGAACAAAAAGATCCCGGCCTCCGGCCGGGATCAAAAAGTCAATTATTATAAAACGAGCGCTACGCTTCTACCGACATTTTAGGAGCGGCGGCCATGATCTCATCATTTGCCTGGTCGGCGTATTTTTCAAAGTTCTTCACGAAAAGACCAGCCAGCTCGTTGGCTTTCTTATCATATGCTTCTTTATCAGACCAGGTATCGCGCGGGTTCAATATTTCAGAAGGCACGCCCGGAACAGCCTGCGGCATCAATATGCCAAACACGCTATGAGGTGTATACTCCGCGTTGTTCAGCCCGCCGTTCATCGCTGCGGTGATCATTGCACGGGTATGCCTGAGGCTCATGCGGTGTCCTGTACCATATGCGCCTCCGCTCCATCCTGTATTGATCAGCCAAACATTCACATCAGGATGCTGCTCTAATTTTTTACCCAGCAGCTCTGCATATTTTGTAGGATGCAGGGGCAGGAATACACGTCCGAAACAGGCAGAGAAAGTTGTTTGGGGCTCTGTCACACCAACTTCGGTTCCGGCAACTTTTGCTGTATAACCACTGATAAAATGATACATGGCCTGGCCTTTGGTCAGTTTGGATATCGGGGGGAGGATACCGAATGCATCGCAGGTCAGGAAGAAAATATTTTTAGGCTCACCGCCATAGGAAGGTTCCTTGGCATTTTCAATATGGTAAATCGGGTAGGCGGCGCGTGTATTCTCAGTGATGCTCGCGTCATGATAATTCACCGTGTTGGTACCCTCATTGAATTTGATATTTTCCAGCAGCGCTCCCGGCTTGATCGCCCTGAATATTTCAGGCTCTTTTTCTGCGCTCAGGTCTATACATTTGGCATAGCAGCCGCCTTCAAAGTTGAATACGGAACCATCGGCCCATCCATGTTCATCATCACCTATCAGGGCTCGGTTAGGATCAGCGCTCAGGGTAGTTTTACCTGTACCGCTAAGACCGAAGAACAACGCTACATCACCATCCTTACCTTCGTTGGCCGAGCAGTGCATGGAAAGTACCTTATGATCATGTGGCAATACGAAATTCAGCACACCAAAAATACCTTTCTTCATTTCTCCTGTATAAGCGCTACCACCGATCAGGATAATTTTACGGGTAAAGTTGACAATAGTAAAATTGCCCTGGCGGGTGCCGTCAACAGCCGGGTCGGCTTCGAAACCCGGAGCCTGAAGAATGGTCCAGTCAGGTGCTTGCGTTTTGATCTCTTCTGCTGTAGGGCGCAGGAACAGGTCATTGCAGAAAAGATTAGCCCAAGGAGTTTCATTAACTACACGGATATTCAGCCTGTATGTAGGGTCTGCGCAGGCATAGGCATCCCTGATCCAGACTTCCTTACCGGTAAAGTAAGCGCACACCTTGTCGTACAGCTTATCAAAAGCCTCGGAACTGATAGGGATATTTACATCACCCCAGTCTATGGCATGCTCGGTCAGCGCATCTTTTACAGTAAATTTATCCTTAGGAGAACGCCCGGTAAATTTTCCGGTGCTTACACAAAGCGCGCCTGTGTCATTTAATGTTCCCTGTCCAAGTTTCAGGGTCTGATTAACCAGCTCTTCTGAGGAAAGGTTCCAGTGAGCAATTGCAACATCTAATCCGGCGGCTTTCAGGTCTGCCGTTGGGTTCTTTGGGCCGTATTCTTGCATGTGTTTTGTTTTAAAAACTAGGGGGCAAAATTAATACAAAATCAAATACATCGTATGGAAACTTAATGGGAAAGTGTGGAAATACTCACTATTAACATTTATTTCCTGATTAGCTACGGCCGGCAAAAAAAACTTTTTATAAGGCAATTTCAATTTATCCATTTATGAAAAAACCACATGCCCGGATGACAGATCACGAGCATATGTTTTCCTCATAAGCGGTAATAAAATCAATCTTTAAAGCGGCGGCATTACATGGGCCTTGCATCAAAGCTTATCATCCAGCCGATACCAAACTTATCGGTAAACATGCCAAAATAAGCCCCCCAGAATGTCTGGGCCATTGGCATAGTCACCTGTCCGCCCGCAGAAAGCTGTCCGAATATCCTGTCGGCCTCCTCTTTATTATCTGTACTTACCGATACTGCAAAATTATTTCCCTTTGTCAGCTGTGGGGCCCATTCACCCGCTGTATCGCTTCCCATCAGCATCGTTTCTTTGCTGATGGGCAAAGAAATGTGCATGATCTTATCCGCGTCTGTATCGGGTACAGATGGTATACCTTCTTCCGCAGGCATATCTCTAAAGCGTCCGACATAAGGAAATTCTCCGCCAAATACGGAGCGATAAAAATTGAAGGCTTCTTCACAATTGCCATCAAAATTGAGATAAACATTTACTAATGTAGCCATGTTACAATTACTTTTATTGTTACCTGAATAAGAATACCCGAAAGTATAATTATTTCACAGCAAAAAAATGAAAATCTGTTATAGCTGGCATTAAATAATAGGAACAGCATAGCACATGAGTAATTACATCTGGTAGTATATCGTCATGTACAGGCAGTGGTATGGATTATTTACTTACTTTTATCCGGTATAAATATAGTTAGCGTATGAAATTATCTTTTCACGGTGCGGCACGCACCGTTACCGGTTCCAAGCATATAGTCCATCTGAATCCGGGGAAGAAAATACTGCTTGACTGCGGTATGTTCCAGGGTATGGGTAAAGATACCCTCCCATTAAACCAGGAATTCGGATTCGAGCCATCCGATATTACCTATGTAATTATTTCACACGCGCACATAGACCATATAGGCCTGCTGCCCAAGCTGGTAAAGGAGGGTTATACAGGACCTATCTATTGCACAAAAGCGACTGCCGCTCTTGCCGAAGTATTGTTACGCGACAGCGCCCATATCCAGGAGATGGATATAAAGTACACCAATAAAGTGAGAGCGCAGCAGGGGAAGCCGCCTGTAGAGCCTTTATATACAGTTGAAGATGCCATAAAAGTATTTCCATTATTCAAGCCTGTAGCCTTTAAGGAATGGTTCGGGATAGATGAGCAGGTGCAGGTCATGTATACCGATGCCGGACACATTATTGGCAGCGCCAGCGTCCATCTCCGCCTGACGGAGAACGGCAAAACCTCCCAGCTGACATTCAGCGGCGATATAGGCCGTTACGGCGATGATATACTGAAATCCCCGGACGTATTCCCACAGGCCGATTACATTATCATGGAATCGACCTATGGCGACAAGCTCCATCCCAGGACCAAGCCGTCTGCAGAACAATTGCTGACCCAAATAGAAGATACCTGTCTCAATAAAAAAGGCAAACTGATCATACCGGCATTCAGCGTAGGACGTACACAGGAGCTGCTGTATGCGCTTAACCAGCTGGAACTGGAGAACAGGCTGCCCAACCTGGAGTATTATGTAGACAGCCCGATGTCTGTAGAGGCTACTGAAGTCACTAAAAGCTTTCCGGAGCTGTTCAACAGCCGGGTACAGGATATTCTTAAGAAAGACGAAGATCCTTTTGCTTTCAAAAAGCTGACCATGATCGAGGATGTGGAATTCTCCAAAGCATTGAATTTTAAAAAAGAGCCCTGCGTGATCATATCAGCGTCAGGAATGGCGGAAGCAGGCCGTGTAAAGCATCATATAGCCAATAACATTGAAAATCCCGCCAATACAATACTGATAGTCGGTTATTGTGAGCCGCAATCGCTTGGCGGCCGGTTAAGAAGCGGTGCGCGGCGGGTGAGCATATTCGGCCAGGAATATGAAGTAAAAGCCGATGTGGTTGTAATTGAAAGTATGAGCGCTCACGGAGACTATGAAGATATGAGCCAGTGGCTGGCATGCCAGGATCCGCAGCAGGTCAGAAAGCTATTCCTGGTACACGGTGAATATGAAGTGCAGGAAAATTTCAAGGCGAGACTCCAAAGGAAAGGATATGATGACATAGAAATTCCGCGCCAGCACCAGGAAATAGGTCTTGGTTAAAACAATAAGGCCCCTTAGAGGGGCCTTATTGTTATTCGTTTTCTTTTTTATCAGCCGGCTCATCATCAGTTTCCTCTACATTCACGACCTGTGGCGGCGGCTTAGCCGGCATTTTATCACCCAGTAATTTCCCCCAGGGTTTCAGCTCCTCGATACGATCAAAGATTATTTTCAGCACTGCAACAAACGGAATAGACAGGAACATGCCGCTTACCCCCCAGAGTGTACCTCCCAGCAGCACCACCACAATGGAGATCAGCGCATTTACAGAAACCTTTGATGACACGACCTTCGGCACTATAATGTTATTATCTATAAACTGAATAAGACCGTATGCGCCTATTATCAGAAGCGGTGTCGTGAACCCCTCCTTTGTAATGAGAGACATCATCACCGGCAATGCAATCGCGATTATTCCTCCTATGTAAGGTATCAGATTCAGTATTGCACCAATCACGCCGATAAGTATCGCATACTTGACACCGAGTAATAGCAATGCGATCGAATTGAGTACTGCTATAATAGTTGTCTCGATCATAAGACCGACTATATAGCTTTGTATCGCGGTTTTTGTTTCCTGCAATATTTCGGCCACCTGCTCCGAGTTATCTTCATCAAACAGCTCATAAATAAAGTTCAGGATAAGCGGTTTATAGAAGAGGAAAAGAAAGACATAAATTGGTATCAGCACTACGACACTTATCATGCCGAATACTGTATTAAGCGTTCTGCCCACATAAGCTTTGCTCCCATTCATCGCTTCGTTGACCATATCCGTCTGCTTCTGGGTAGTGATCCCGAAAGTAACGGAAAGCCAGTGCTGCAGCTGATGCCATAAGGCAAGCGATTTCGCTTTGAGTTGTGGCAGCATTTCGCTGAACTGGGCTATCTGTGCGGATAAGAACAGCAATATGCTTACAACAATAATAACAGCCAGCAATATGGTCAGTATTATAGCAATGATCTTATTGACCTTCCATTTCTGCAGCTTGTTATAAACCGGGTTCAGTAATATAGCGATGAGACCGGCAAATGCGAAAGGGACAATTATATCCTGCAGCAGGAAAAGAATATAAAAGAATAAATAAAGTCCAATGATCACCATTGGCGCTTTGATGTAAAAGGGAAAGGCCGGCCTTTCTGTGATCTGTATTCCGGTATCCCGGTCTTGCTTCCGCTTGGTAAAAAATCCCATATATCTTAAAATTTCTGTGAAAGAAGTCGAAACTAAGACAAAAAAGAAAAATATCGGTTGAATCTCATGGATATTTTTCTCTATATAATTCTGTGAGATTCTAAAGAGTTGTTGTTTAGTGCATAAAAAAAAGTCCTGACTTTTAGTCAGGACTTTTGGAATAAATATGGCAGCTACCTACTCTCCCGGAGTTAACCAGTACCATCGGCCATGAGGGGCTTAACTTCTCTGTTCGGAATGGGAAGAG
>Ga0164243_10004566_pt1 | contig 21605 bp, 10 predicted proteins | sample OricompcompostOP_FD_108781 | JGI IMG/M metagenome (GOLD analysis project Ga0164243, IMG submission 108781) | Organic Plus compost microbial communities from Emeryville, California, USA - Original compost - Organic plus compost (OP) | ecosystem: Engineered > Solid waste > Mixed feedstock >...
TACATGGCAGTATGCCATAGGTAACCATCCCGCCGGTAGGGTAGCGGTTTAGATCAACCCGCGGCATCCCTTTCGTACACACGCCACCGTTACATCATAAGGCGGACAAAAAAAATCCCGGCAACGCAAATTGCCGGGATGCAGTCGTGAAATTTACAGCAATTATCTCAGCTTGGTTGCCAGGGAATCCTGCAATTCCTCCGCTGTAGTAGTTTTAGTCATCGTAAAGTTGTTCTGGCTGCGCGCGGTTAACCAGCGGCCCAGGTCAGTACTGTACTCGCCGCCGAGCTTGTAAAAATAACCTACATCGGCAGTGTTATAGGACAGGGAGAGGGTGTTGAGCCCTTTCCGGTAGTACTGCTGCGGCGCACGGGAAATCGGATCATTGATATCATAGAAGTCCGTATTGGCAATCGCATAGCCATACTCAGGCGGTCCTGCATCATACAGGCTTCCGCCGGAACTTACAAATAGTACGTCCACCGGGATGGAAGTAGCCGTTACCTTAGTGCCTTCAAAGATCGCGATACCAAAGGCATTACCACTGTTGGCCATCAGGCCGCCGGTTTTAGTACCAAAATCCTGGCCGTCCTTATTTACATAATCATAATTCGCAACCCACTGGTTGGAAGGGATAGCCGTAGAGCCGGAACCATTGATTAATTTATATAAACCGCCAGCATAGCAGTAACTACCTTTTTTAACCACCCCGGATGTCATGTTGATCTTATACGTACGCATATTGCCGGTAGCCCAGCCATTGGCAGGGAAGCCCGTCGGCGTTGAGGCGTTGGCGTTATTGCACACCACCATGCAGAACGGCGTTTTGGAAAAGTCGATATCCTCGGTGGCCAGCATCTGGATGTACTCATAGTTACCATCCCCACCCTTAACATCGCTGGCAAAGCCGGAAATCACCAACCGGGTTTTTACCACGGTATTGCTCAGGATGTCCATATCGCTTTCCATACGCAGGTGCATACGGGGGGCCAGGCTATCCTTCCCAACGGGCGTATTCAGTACTACGCCGTAGTAGTTGGCTAACAGCGGGATAGCAGCGCCGGCAAAAGCGGCTGATTTTTCCGTCCGCAGGGTCACATGCCCGAACCCATCCGTTACGGATAAATCCCCGGCCATGGTGGCATTTTCAGGCGGCTTCGGGAAAAAGCTGCCTTTCACCACTACGGTCAGCGTACTCTCAAAGTCCCCCGGAGCAGCCAGGATCTGCGCTGTAGTACCGCGGTTAATCGGGATAGGGCGGCCGGAAGCCACTTTCGTAATCTTGTCGTTGGTAACGCCTTTAATCTGCAGCATACCATCTACCTTCGTCACTACTGCACCCTCTACATTAATATGAACAGAATCCCCTGATACATATTTGGCAGCGTCCTCTCCCAAAGGAATGGTAATACCCCTTATCTTACCAAGCCTGCGCCCGTCTTCCACAATCAGCGCACCTGCAGGCAGGTTGCCCGCGCGGTGGTCCGATACAACGAGGCCGGCTATACGATAGGAGCCGCCCATATTGGTCTTACTAAGGGTTACATCCTGCCCCTTGTACATCGCCCGGATGTCAAAGATGCTGATGGAAGGGTTGATTTCCCCGCCGGGATAAGTTTCGTCTTTATTACAACCCCAGGTGGTAGCCAGGGCACATAAAACAGCGGAATATATAGCTAACTTCTTCATGAATTACATTTTTAGCACGAACAATGGTATTATGGCTTCTGCCACCATACCTGTGTAGAAATCTGGTCAGGACCCTGAACAGCAATGGCATCCCTGTAATTGGCAGTGTTGGTGGACTGCACAAAAATCGGGTAGGTCATCCTCGCCGGCATCACGCCGCCGTTCTTCAAACCTTGCCCTTTAGGCAGTACAGGATGCCCCGTACGGCGGTATTCAAACCACTGCTGGAAGTCCGTCAGGAACATGCCATAGTATTTCTGCAGGTGAATCCGCTCCATTTTCTGATCCAGCGTTTCGCTGTCTATCCAGGCCATATCGGATTCATTCAGGTAGGTATCCACATCTGTGAATTTCGGCACCCACTGGCTGATACCGTTCAACACGCCATTCTTATAATAAGTGCTGGCAGGCGTTTTCAGCCAGCCTTTGGCAGCGGCTTCCGCAAGGATGAAGCACAGTTCGGAATAGTTCAGGATCATACCGGTCAATGCCTCGTTCATCAAACTAGGGCCGGTAGAAGTGGCCGTCCAGGAGTTGAAGTAGGTAAGCTTGGTCACGCCCTGGCCAGGTGAATATCCGCTTTCCACCCCTTTAAACATACCCCTGTAAGGGATGATGCCCCACCGGTTGTAGCCATTGGTGCCGTAAGTCGGAATGTCAATACGCGGGTCATTCCAGTTGGCCAGGTGATCAATGAAAAAGCTGCATATCGCCGGCGAACGGAAATCCTGTTCACGGATGGTCAGCAGGGGAGAGGTGAGCGGCCCAACGCCGGTCCAACGCAGGATAGCTGCATCCGCATTGCTGGTCATAATCGGATAGTTGGATGCGTTCACATCTACGATGTCCTTGATCTTCGCAATCGCCTGGTCAGCCACTTCCGCTTTACCGGAAATGCGCAGCAACAGCCGCAGGTAAAGGGAGTTGCCAAACTTTCTCCATTTGCTCACATCGCCGTTATACACCGGGTCGCTGCCGGTGGCAATCGCCTCATTGGCTTTCAGCAGGTTGTTGGCGGAATCCAGCTGCTTGAAGAAATCCAGGTAGATATCTTTCTGCCTGTCAAAAGCCGGGCGGAAGTTGGAACTATCCCTGCCTTCCATTGCATGGAAATAGGGAATGTCGCCATACGTATCCGTCAGCAGGGAGTAGAGCCAGGTCTGGCAGATCAGGGAAATACCCTGGTAGGATTTATTCTTTGTCAGCGAATCGGTCGCCGCTTTGTACATCGCTTTAAAATCGTTGATCTGCAGATACCATTGGGTGTAGGTATAATCGGACCAGGTACTGCGGTAATCGTAACGGAAAACTTTTCCTTCCGCGTCACTCATATCTACCGTCACCTGCATTAACTCGTTATTGAAATTGCGGTTTCTGATCAGGTTGGTAGATACGGAGTTTACCAGGGCTGGCGCCAGCAACTGTGCCGGCAGCGTATTCTGGGTAGCGTTCGGGTCTGTATTCAGGTTCTCGAAATCTTTTGTGCAGGAAGTAAGCATGGAAGTCATCGCCAACGCCGCCACACCAATAGCATATATTATCTTCTTCATTTTGTTAGCTTTTAAAGACCAATAATTACGTTAAAACCAAAGGACCTGGTGGATGGGAACTGGCCGATCTCGAAGCCTCTCACGATGTCCGTACCGCTGAGCGTACCGAATTCAGGATCGAAAATTGGCCAGGGCGACCAGATGAACAGATCGCGGCCATACACGCCCACGGTTAAACGTTGTAAGCCGATGCGCTTGGCGGTAGCTGGTTTGAGGGTATAGTCCAGGCGGCACTCGCGGAATTTGATGAAGTCCGTGCTGAACACGCTTCCTTCCGCGTTGTCCTGACCGTAGTGGGAACGGTAGTATTCATCAATATCATAAGCTACTACATCGTTCTTACGGAAAGTACCGTCTTCATTTCTTACCACGCCATTGCCAATGATACCGCTGTAACGGCCGGGCAGGGTATTGGTCGTCTTACCCTGTTCCGCCAGTTTGTAGTGGGTCAGGGAATGGCCCACCGCGCCAAACTGCCCATCGAACAGGGCGCTGAACATAAACTGCTTGTAGTTGAAAGTACTGGTCCAACCGGCTTTGAACTTAGGAATGGTGTTTCCGAGGTAGATAATATTTTCCGTCAGCAGCGCCACGCCGGTATTGCTGTCATAAATTACCTGCCCGTCAGGACTCCGCTGGTAACCACGGCCATACAGGTCGCCCATGCTGCCGCCTACCGTAGCCACAATCTGTCCGCCGCCCACAGGGCCGGTTTGCAGTACGAGGGAGCTGTCCGGCAGGGATTTGATCAGGTTCTTATTGCTGGAGAACACCACGTTGGAGCTCCATTTGAAACCGCTCTTTGTTTGCACAGGCGTGGTGTTCAGGGCAATTTCAATACCCTTGTTCTGTACCACGCCGGCGTTTACCACCGCATAGTTGTAACCGGAGGATGGATCTACGAATGGTTGCAGGATCTGATCCTTGGTATTACCGCGGTATAGGGCGATATCGATACCAACACGTCTGTTGAGGAACTGCACGTTGGCGCCTACTTCATAGGTGATCGTACGCAGCGGGCGCAGGTCAGGGTTGGCCAGTACGTTCGGAACCGTCAGGCCGCCGCTGTAAAGGCTGCCGGCTGATTCATAATAATACTCGGTCCTGTACGGAGTGGTGGTACCGCTACCCACGCTGGAAGCAGAGAGCCTCAGCTTGGCGAAGCTGATGTAATCCGGCAGCTTGGCTACTTCAGATACCACAAAGCTCATATTGGCAGAAGGGTAGAAGAAGCCGGCATTGGTGGTACGTTTAGGCGTGGCCAAAACGCTGTTCCAGTCCTGGCGGCCGGTGATATCCAGGAAGAGGAACTCTTTATAGGAACCGGTCAACAGTCCGTAGAAGCTGTTGATGCCGTATTCTTCTCTCCTCGGAATGGTAACGATCGGACCCGCGGCGTTGGCCATAGAGTACACGTTCGGGTAGGTGAGGGAGTCAGCGCGGTTCTCGTCTTTATTGTATTTGTTTCTTAGCATGCTTCCGCCGGCAGTAGCAGAAAAGGTGAAGTCCTTGCTGAACTTCTTCTGGTACTTAAAGAGGAAGTCGCTGCTGGCTTCCATGGAAAAGATATTCTGCGTGCGGTAGCTGCCGCGTTGATACTTGGCGCCGGCGCCCCATGGGCGTTCCTGGGCACGCATTTCATAGGAAAGGTCCACGCCGGTTCTCACCTGCAGGCTCAGTTCTTTTGTAATTTCGTAGTTGGCGGTAAAGCTACCCGTAACGTTGTGGCGGTTGGTTTTGTTGATATATTCGTAAGCTACCGCATAAGGGTTGGAAGGATAGGAACTGAACGGATATTTGATGGTTTTACCTTCATTACCCAGTCCCCAGTAGTTTTTCAGCCAATTGATATCTGCGCTTGGCTGCCAGAAGATGTACCAGTACATGATGGATTGGTTACCGTAACCAGCACCGGGGAGGTTGTCGCTCCATTTATTGTTGTAGTTCACTTTTGCGGATACCTGCAGTTTGTCGTTAATCTTTGAATTAACGGACATTGCCAGGGAATTACGTTTATAGCCGGTATTGGGAACGATCCAGGTATTGTTAACGTTTGTGAAGGAGAAGCGTGCAGATGTTTTATCCGTACCACCGTCCAGCGTTACGCTGTTGGTAAGGGTTCTTCCGGTTTCCCAGAAGTCGTTGATATTTTTGTACGGTACCCAGGGAGTCCGGGTGGTACCTACTTTTTGCGTCGCCGGGTCATACTGGAAGAACTGCTGTCCGTCGAATTTAGGACCATAAGCAGAGCTGGTGCCGCTGGTGCTGGCGCCGTCTGCGGAAGCGCCGTAGGAATAGTAATCAGCGCCATCGAGGCCCTGGCCGTATTCATACTGCAGGTCCGGGAAGCGGTTTACTTTTTCCATATTGGCGTTGGAGTTGAGTGTAACACCCCAGCCTTTCTTCTTGCTGCTGCCGGATTTGGTAGTAATGATGATGGCGCCGTTTGCACCGCGCTGGCCGTAAAGGGCAGCAGCGCCGGGGCCTTTCAGGACGTTGATGGATTCGATATCTTCCGGGTTGATATCATTGAGCCCACTTCCGTAATCGGCCGGCATGTTGTCGTTGTTGGTGCCATAGGCGGATTCGCCGGCAACGGCGGTTCTTCTGGCGCTACCGTTATTGATCACTACCCCGTCCACCACGATCAATGCTTCGTTGTTGTCAGTCAGGTTGTTTTCTCCACGGAGAATAATTTTGTTGGAACCGGCAGGGCCGCTGTTGGAGCGGATCAGGTTCAGACCTGCCACCTTACCGGAGAGGGCGTCCGTCCAGTTACCGGAAAGCGCCTGGGTGAGTTGTTCCCCTTTTACCACAGTGGTAGCGTAGCCCAGGGATTTTTCATCGCGTTTAATGTTCAATGCAGTTACCACTACGTTGTCCAGCTGTTTGATGTCGGCGGACAGCTCCACATTGATTACAGTTTGTCCATCTACTTTAATTTCTTTTGGCATCATGCCGATAGACGAGAAAATGATTGTTTCGTTGCCGTCAGCCATCAGGGAGAACATACCATTTGCATCGGTACGGGTGCCCCTTGTTGTTCCTTTTACACGGACGTTCACACCTGGCAGCGCACTTTTGTCGGCCTTGTCTTTCACAGTCCCTGTAATTTTCTTTTGCTGGGCAAAAAGCACATTATCCGCCATCAGAAAGATGACGAAGAACAGGAGAAAATTCTTCATACAAAGGTTGATTAATGAAATTAGCTACCGGCCGATATTACTAACGTTGAAATGTTGTGTAATGTAATTTATGTGTGCAATGCGCCGCCAAGGTAGAACGAATGGCTGAATTAATGCCTCATTCGGATATTAAGGTTATGTAAACATTTCTTTAACAGTTGTTAATATGCAGGCTGGCAGGGGACTTTGGGGACATAAAAAGGCTGCCCCCTGGGGAGGAGGCAGCCGGTTCGAATTAATCAGGGATTAGGATATAGCTATTCTAACGCACCGTTATAGTCTGTTTCTCTTAATGGAATTTTCCAGGTCCACTTGTTCTTTTCAGAAGGCTGAATAGTAACAGCCAGGGCGGAGAGGAAGTTACCACCTGAATTATAATCGTGTCTTACAATCGGATCGTTCCAGCGTTTCATGTCAAACCAGTCAAAACCTTCGCCCCACAGCTCAATCGCACGGTAAGTTTTGATTTCGTTCAGCAGGTCTGCGCCGGTTTTGGTGCAGGTGTAGCTGGCGTCGCGGCCGGAACCCCTGGTGAGGGCTTCCAGCACCTGTTGAACCTCAGTCGCAGGTTTGTTCTGGAAGTATTTGGCTTCCGCTTCAATCAGGTACATTTCAGAGGAACGGAAGTGGTTCAGGTTACCCACGCCTGGCTGATCGTTTGCTTTAACCTTAAACTGCATGTAGGCAAATACCGTAGAGTTGCTCTGCAGGTCAGGGAAGGCGGCAAATGCCCTGGCTTTCAGCGCATCGCCTGCAACGCCGGTAGCGGTGGTGTAAGCATCCGTTTTCGGATCCAGGAACAGTCCTTTGCGGATGTCCGATGCCGGGATCTTGTTGTACAGTTCCCTGCTGATACATTTAGGCGTAGTTCTTACTGCACCGGCAGTAGAGTTGTAACCAATGTATGCCTGGTAAGAGAAGTAATACAGGGTTTCGTCTGCAGCGCCGTAGCTGCTCCAGATCCACTCTTTGTTTACAGTGGAGAAACCGCCTTTGTACTCGGCATTACTCATCAGTGGATATTTAGCCCTCGCCTTAACTGCATAAGTTTCGGCAGTAGCATAATCCTGGCGGTTGAGCGCAGCGCGTGCATAGATAGCCTGAGCTACCGTTTCATCCACCTCAAAGTTATTAGCTCTGGTTTTGCCTGATTTGGCAAAAAGGTCGATCGCCTGGTCCAGGTCAGCATAGATTTGCTTATAGGTCTCGCCCAGGGTAGACAGCTTCATGTCGCCGGTAGACTCGTCCGTACGCAAAACCAGGCCCGGTGTTTCACCGTTGTTGGAATCCTGCCATCTGTAGCAGTAGATCTGTGCCAGCATGGTGAAGCTGTATGCGCGGTAAGTCAGCGCCTGCGCTTTGATATATTGTTTCTCCGCTTCAGGGCCGTTCGCCGCGTCGATGTGTGCAATGATGGTGTTGGCGTTACCTATCAGCTTATAATAGTAATACCATGGGTAATAGCAGTAGACAACATCTACACGCTCGTTATAGGTAGCGTTGATGATTGCTGCCCAACCGGAAAGGTTCACAAAAAAGTGATTTCCCGGATAGTTACCGTAATACATCTTGATGGTACCTTCCCCGTTGAAACCCTGGTTGGACAGGTACTGCATGGTCATCATCTTGGCCAGGCCGTTTACTGCCAGCTTTGCATTGGCGGTAGTTTCAAATACAGTTCCTGCACTGGTGGCATTGGTTGGCTTGGTATCCAGGTAATCTTTATTACAGGCGCCTGCAAATAATGCAAGTGAAAGAAGTCCTATTTTATATATATTCTTCATGATTTCTACAATTGATTTTTATAAACCCACTGAGAGTCCGAATGTTAAGATTCTTGGCGTTACGAACGCATTCAGGCTTCTGCCGTTGAATGACTGCTGCGGGTTCATACCCTGCAGCTTGGTGAAAGTGGCCAGGTTCTCAACAGCAACGTTCAGACGGGCAGATTTCACGTCAATTTTTTGCAGCAGGCTCGCCGGCATCTGGTAGCTCAGGTTGATATTTTTGATAACCAGGTAAGAACCATTCTGCAGGAAGCGGCTGGACATTACGTTGTTAGTCGCGTTTCTGGCGAAATCTACAACAGGGATACCTTTAGGATCCAGGCGGTTTGGAGAAGTCTCAGTCATACCGGCAGGAGCGCCATCCCATGCTTTCAGCAGGTCGGTATGCATCTGGCTTACAGAGCCTGACATGGTCATCAGACCCAGGTAGGAATCATCATACACTTTGTTGCCAGTTGCATAAGTAAATACGCCGGAGAGCGCCCAGTTTTTGTAAGTCACGGAAGTATTGAAGCTGCCGTACACTTTAGGAATAGGGCTGCCGGACCAATCACGTTTACCGTAGGTAGTCGAAGTAGTATAAGTTTGGCCGTTAATAGTTACCAATGTTTTTACCCAATCACCGGTAGTGGCTTTTGGATCATACTTCGCTTCATCCAGCACATACAGCGCGTTACCGGTAAGCCTGTCAACACCTGCATACTGGAAAGTGAAGAATTCATTGATGCCATGGCCGGTCATCAGCTTGTAGTTTCCGTTGATGATACCGTCTTTGTTCTGTTCGGACATTGCGGTAATCTCGTTCTTCATGAAGGTAGCGTTGGCGCCAACATTCCACCTGAAGTTCTTTTTCCTTAAAACATCTACATCCACGCTGATCTCCCATCCTCTGTTAACGAGCGTACCGATATTCTGCTGGATAGTGGCTTCCGCCTGGGTGGAAGAAGTTCCGCCGGCAGACAGTGGCAGGAATACGTCAAAAAGGAGGTCCTGCGCTTTTTTGTTGAAGTACTCAACAGTCAGGTTGGCCCTTTTCAGGAAACGCGTTTCCAAAGCAAAGTTATAGGAGGCGCTGGTTTCCCATTGCAGCAGTGTAGCCGCATTCTGGATCTTATAAGCCGCGCCCATGTTAGCATTCTGGGACATGGAGTACAAAGCGTGGTATGCAAATTTGTTAGCGCTGTTTTTGTTACCTACCGTACCGTAAGAACCACGCAGTTTAGCATACTCCACATATTTGGTGAACCTGTCGAAGAAGTTTTCTTTGGAAAGTATCCAGCTACCACCTATGGAATAGAAGGAGCCCCAGCGGGTACTGGGAGAGAACCTGGAAGAACCGTCTCTTCTGAAGGAAGCTTCCGCAAAGTATTTTTCCGCATAGTTATAGCGTGCGCGGGATAAATAACTTTCCAGCGTTTCGTCCTCGGAATAATCGTACAGGCGGGTAATTTGAGTAAAGTTGATCAGCTCCGTACCACCTGCAAATGTTTCGTTGGTTTTATAACCATTCAGGTAGTTCAGGCGATCGCTGAAGTTTTCATGGCCAACCAATGCTTCCACGGCGTGCGGGCCAAAAGTCTTGTTCCAGTTCAGTAATTGCTGGAATGTATAAGTTTTGTAGCTGTAATTGTTTCTGGCAGCACGTCCTTTGTTACCCAGACCATCGCCGATGACAGCGTTGTCATAAGTGCTGTTGTCGCTGCTGCGAACGCTCAGGTCCCCTTTGATGGTGGCGGTAAAGTCCTTCAGGAATTTAACGTCCATGTACGCCTGGCCCTGTACGGTATTTCTGGTGGTGAAATCCCTGTTCAGAGAGTTTTCCCATGCGTTATGACGGCCAACATACTGGTTACGGGTGCCGGCGCCGTCGTCAAAGATCGGGTTGCCTTTATCATCCAGCACGTAATCGCCATTTGCCGCATGCCTGTGTACAGGATAGATAGGAGCTATCTGACGGGCATACATGAATGGGTTGGTATAGGAGCTGGCGTCACCTGCAAGACCATTTACGTTACTGGTCTGGTTGTGGGAACCGGCGAGGTTGAAGCCGTACTTTAACCATTTGGTTTGCTGGATATCCGCGTTGATACGACCGGTAAAACGTTTGTAGTCAGTACGGGTGATGTATCCTTTTTCATCCAGGTAGCCTACAGAATAGAAGAGGTTGGACTTCTGGGTGCTGGACATGCCATTCAGTGCATATTCCTGGCGGTGGCCTGTTCTTTCAACCGGCGCATACCAGTCCAGGTCATTGGCATAACCCGGCAGGATGTGAGCATCCTTTCTCAGCTTACCATTGGAGTCAAACAGCTGGTCAGCAGGCTTATCATAGATGTTCAGGAACAGGTAGTCGGAAATGAGGCTCTGCGTTGCCTTCTGGCCTGCCAGCTCGTTTGTCGGATAATCGTTAGGGCGGGTGGTCCGCAGGTTATTCCTGTATCCTTTCCACATTGTTTCCATGAACTCAGTAGTATTCATGGTCTTGTATTCCTTGATACCGCGGGTAAAAACACCCTGGTTCATGGTGAAGTTAATGCTGCTGGTACCGGCTTTTGCCTTTTTAGTAGTGATCATAATCACGCCGGCAGCACCCTGGCTACCATACAATGCACTGGAGGCAGCATCTTTCTGTACGGATACGGATTCGATATCAGCTGGGTTAATATCCGTAACGTTACCCCTGAAGATAACGCCATCCACCACATAGATAGGATCATTGTTACCGTTCACAGAAGAAAAACCACGGATCATAACAGAGGGAGCAGCACCCGGAGTACCGGTAGTGTTGTTCACCTGGATACCGGAATTACCTTCCAGCACCGCAATCGCGTTGGTTACAGGGCGCTTTTCAATATCCTTAGCCTTGATAGCAGATACGGAACCTGTCAGCGCTTCCTTCTTGGAAGTACCATAGGCCACCACAACTACCTCGTTAAGATCTCCGGTTTCTGTCGCCAGCTTAACGTTAATTACATTTGATTCTCCAACCACCACACTCTTGGCAGCGAAGCCGAGAGAACGGAAATTTAATGTTTTGCCGGCCGGAACAGTGATGGAAAAGCTACCATCCGGGCTGGTTTGCGTGCCGGTAGTAGTTCCTTCGATCACAACAGAAACGCCCGGGATCGGAGTTCCATCCGTACCGGTAACCTTCCCCGTAACCTTTTTACCCTGAGCAAATGCAGCCAAATGCACCACGCTCAAAAGAAAAAAAACAAGCAATCTTTTTCTCATGAAGATTTAGATTTAGTTAATAGATATAGAAAAATATTCGTATATACGTAACCGTTAGTAAGCAGCGCGGGAAATTGCCGGTCAGGCATACGCTATTGGTGAAAAGGCAAAAAAATAACCCTTCAGAAACAGCGCTGCTTCTGAAAATTCCAGGCATTTGAAAATGCTATGTAGCAGGAAAAAATTTCCCCATCAGGCTATCGCCTGTCAAATCTGCTCTCCTTGATAAACTTTAATTTTTACACATAAGCAACTACGATACATGCTGAGCGACATCCGACACTCATTCAGGTTCAGAAAAAGTTGGTAAAAACAGCAGGGATAATGTTTCCCTCTATTATACCACAGTTAAACATAAGCAAGGCGCTATCTCAGGCGCCTGATCAGCATAAGCATTGGTAAAACTTATCAGTGAATGGCATAATTATTAATTGTAGCATTCTCGAACCAGTGCTGGCATTACAGTAATATAGATTTGGTTCCCCTCACATCCTCCTTACACGCGTACATTAATTAATTATTATTCATGTCGTAAAAATATGTTAAAATCACCAACTTTCCGAGCAAAAATGTGATGAGCGTATTTTCGGCGTGAAGGATTCTATTAAAAAAAATAGCCATGCACGTTCTCCGCGCATGGCTGAAACCCTTTGTTGACAAAGGTTACATCAGGTACTTCTCCCTGAGCACTTTCAATTCTTTTTCCCCGATACCCAACTCTTTTTCCATAAACTGTTCCACCGTTCCATATTTTTTCCGGATGCCGTTGAACATAATCTGTAAATGCGCCGGCTTTAAAGCCATGGCATTTTTAATTTGTTCCTCGTTCATACCGGTCAGTTGTTGCATGCCTTTAAACATCCGGGCATTCATCGGCGCCAGGTACACATTGCTGGCAGTGAAATCAGCCTCGATGGTTTCCTGTGGTACCTGCAGCGCATAGAGGAATAGCGCGGTAGCCATGCCCGTCCTGTCCCGGCCGCCGGTGCAATGGTACATCACCGCTTCACTGGCAGGTAAGGTGAGCAACTCCTGGAATAAAGGTTTGTAACGGGCCCCAAATGGCGTAGGATCGCCATAGAACTTTTCCAGGAAACCGCCGTCCTTCAGGTAATTCGCCATTTGGGCGGGCGTGGGCAAACTATCACTGCCGGCAGGGCAAAGCTGGTACCTGGTGCCGGGGAGCAGGTGATCCGGCGCGGCGCCGGCTTCTGCCTTACCCCTGAAATCAAATACGGTATGTATATGCCGTTGCCGTAACGTATCCAGATCCTGTTCCGTCAGCCGGCTCACATCAGCGCTGCGGTACACTTTACCCCAGGCTACGGTTTTTCCATCGCGGGTTTTATATCCGCCCACATCCCTGAAATTCACTGTCCCCTGTACATGTACCAGCCGCTGCGTACTGTCCGCCAGCTGCGCAAACGCAAACCCGGGCAGTAATATGGCAATAGAAAAAATCAATCTTTTCATATCAGTCTATTTGTTTTATTTATTTAATAATATCCCATCTCAGGCCTGCCTGCCCGCGGCTGCCGTACCACTCATAGCTGGTGATCCGGCGCTTATCGCCCATGTACACCCGCAGCGGCTCATTGGTCAGGTTGTTCAGCTCCACAAACACACGGAGCGATTTGGAAATGTTCACCGTTGCAGATGCATCCACAGTAAAGTTCTGATCCGTCCAGGTGTAGTAATCCGGACCCAGCTTAGTGTTGATGGACTCCACGGACGCGCCCCTGTAATTACCGGCCAGCCTTACCATCACCCCATTCTTCTCGTAAAACAGGATACTGTTGAACAAGTGTTTCGACTGGTTAGGTAACATCGTAGTATAAGTACCGGTAGGTTTTACCTCGGAATTAATAAAGGTGTAATTCAGCTCCACGCCCAGGCCGGATAATAATCCCGGCAGGAAGTCCAGGCGCTTGTTCACCCCCGCTTCAAAGCCCAGCAACCACGAATCGCTGATGTTCTGCGCCTGCGTGAGTAAATAATTGCTGCCTTCCTGCTGGTAATTGACCGTATTGCTGAAGATCACATCCTTCATCTTTTTGTAAAAAACGCCCCCTGAAATCAGCCCGATGTTCTTAAAGAAATATTCTCCCATCAGGTCAAAGTTGTTGGCGAAAGTTGGTCGCAGGTCCACGTTTCCTTTGGTAACCGCAATCGGGTTTTTGGTATTGTCCACGGACTCCCCAGGAGTGAGGTCGGAGAAGTTGGGCCGTACGAAAGTCCGGGTATAGGCGGCCCTTACATTTGCCTGGGGGTTGATATTGTATTTCAGGTGTACCATGGGCAGCAACGCATTGTAGTTATTGCTAACCGTCGCCGGGGAAATAGTAGTGACCGCAGGAGTGCCGGCTGTAGTGGCTTTGGAGCCGTGCAGGGTAAAAGTGGTGTATTCATTCCTCACCCCGGCCACAATCTTCAGGTGGTCAGTAGCGTCAATTTCGGCCATCACATAGCCGGCTGCCACATTTTCCGTACCCTCGTAAATATTGGTAGGGTTGGTTGCCGGCGTCACGTTCATGAACCCATTTTTACGGAGCGTAGCCGTATCAAATAAATTAAAAAGTTGGTCTTTGGTTATTGGGTCGATGGCAAAGGCATCATGGTTGCCCTGCATCCCGGTGAAATAACCGCCGCGCATGGGGAAGTCCGTCCGGTCAAGGCTGCTCAGCGGCTGCAATGCAGGGGCGTTAGGCACGCCCAGCGCTGCGCTGGCGAGGTACACAATACTGGAGCCATACATGCCGCTGCGGTCTTTGTGACGGTATTTTAATCCTGCTTTCAGATTTACTTTATTGTTTACAGCTACTTTAAAATTGAGCTGAGCGGTCTTATCTTCTTCCTTAGTATCTAGTTGTGCAATTACCAGTTGCTGCAAAGTGAGTTTGGAAGGGTCCATGGTTTCGCCGGCATTCTTCAGCCCTGCATCGAAGGAGAGAGGGGTACCGCCAACGCCATCGGGAGAGTCGAAGCCCCAGTAACGTTTACCGTCAGCGGAGAGGTTATTGAACCCGCCGCTGATCTTTTGCTTGAAAGTGGCGATGGGTAAGCCTTTATTGCCATTGGTCGGCGGCGTTTCCAGGAAGTATTTCGTATAGTAATCGCTGATAGCCCAGTCCATTTTCACTCTGGGGGACAGCTGGTGTTCTCCGCCCAACTCGGCCCCGTTCAGCACCGTTTGGTAATAGGAATAGCGGTAGTTGTACTGGAACTGGCTGTTATTGTAGTCAGTGTACGACTCATAGACCGGCCGGATGTCGTTGAACTTATCCATCAGGCCACGGAGGTAGATCTTGTTGGCCGTATTAAACGTATAGTCCAGCCCGATATTAGCGCCATAGGTCTGGCGTTTACCCATATACCGCTTCAACATCGCGGTGCTGATGGATTTGCGCTGTGCCGGATCCGCCAGGCCGGTGTTGTAGGCCACCTCAAAAGCGTCCGTTCCCCACTGCCGGTTCCAGATGGCGCCTGCCACCATGACGCCCAGCTTGTCCTTAAAAAAGCGGTCCCCGTACACGAGGGAGCCATTATACGTCCCGTCTTTCGAAAAAGTATTGTAACCGCCGGCGGCGCTCATATTGAGCTGCCGTTTGGCCGGAGAAGTACGGGTAATGAAATTGATAGAGCCGCCAATCGCGTCGCCTTCCATATCGGGCGTAATGGCTTTTGCCACCTGCACATACTGGATCATTTCAGAAGGTACCGCATCCAGTACGGAGTTGCGGGAGCCCAGCACGTTGGCGCTGGGGAGCCGGCTGCCGTTGAAGAGAATGGAGGTCCAGGCGAAAGGCGTACCACGTACGGTAGCGGCATCCGCCTCGCCATGATAACGGGCCACGGCTACGCCCTGCACCCGCTGTACCGCCTCGGCAGCGTTACGGTCCGGCAGCTTCCCGATGGCATCCGCCGCAATCACATCCATGATGGCAAGTGAGTTCTTCTTAATGCTCAGCGCTTTCAGCTGGGAGGGAACCATAGTGCCTTTTACCAGCACCTCTCCCAGTTGGGCGGTGGCGGATAGCTCGATACGGCCCGCATCGTTCACGCCTTTGCGGATGTCCAGCTCCAGCTCTTTAGGCTCGTGCCCTATATAGGATACAATGATTTTCACTTTCCCGGTTAACTGGGTATTGAGGGTAAAGGCCCCATTGAGGTCGGTGGAAGTACCCTGCTTGCTGGCGGGGGCCAGGATGGTAGCCCCGGGAAGCTGACCGTCTTTATCGCCGACCGTACCCTTGATCGTCTGCCCGTAACCGGCTATTCCTGCCAGCAGGGATGCACATAAGGTGATAGGAATTTTCTTATTACCCGATATCATAGTTGATAATTTTTTCAGCAAAAGTGAGGTAAGGGGCATTCCTGTTCGACCGTGTCGGCGCATACGGACGTCCGCCGGCAAAATCCGATAGATCTGTACCTGAGTGTATTGGTTTTCAATAATTTATTCCAGGTTACCAAATTATTACCAATGCGTTTTGCTCCTCGCAAAACGGCTGAATTAACATTGGCGTAATACTGCGTGTATATATTTGAGGTATAGTGCGGACATATGATTTACATAATTTCCATAGGTGCATTTCAGGCGTTAACGGCAGCTTTGCTGTTATGGAAAAAGCGGCTGAGCGATAAGGCGGATGTACTGCTGATTTTATTGTTGATTTGTATTGCCACCCATCTTGGAATTAAGTTTTACATCTATGGGGTGCTATCGGATGCGCATATACGTAACCAGATGAACACCTTCATTGGCCTGTGTTACGGTCCCCTGGCCTACCTGTACCTGCTGAAGCGCCGGGATGAGCATTTTATCCCTGCCACCCAATGGTACCATTTCCTGCCCTTTGTGCTGGTAGGGGTGGGCTATCTCACGGTGGCCTGCCTGCTGTATGCCTATGCGCCCGTTGGCTATGAGGCCCTGGATATCTATAACAGTACCTCCACCTGGCTGTTTATTGCCTCCGGTTCCATATACCCGGTATTAATCCTGAAGCGCCGCAAGGAGCTTAGCCCCGGGCCAGAGCGGAAGCTGATCACCCACATAGGGGCTTTATTATTGCTGCTGGCGGTTGTTTCCATCTTTTTTACCTTATTCGGCAGCGTTTTACTGAGGGCGCCGCTAAATATAGTACTCTGCCGGTTTATCGTTTATACCCTCTTGTCACTGATCTGTATCGACATCCTACGGCATAAATACACCGGCATCTCCATAACAGAAAACCTCCTGGAACAGGAGGAGGAGCAAACACCCGTTCCGGCAGAATTACCGCCCAGCCCTGTGGCAGAAGGCACAACGGCTAAAAAAATGCAGCTCTCTGCGGAGGAACACCTGGTTATCTGGCAAAAACTGGAACAGCATTTAAGGAAAACGATGTTATACGTAGATGCTGACCTTACGCTGGATAAACTCTCCGACGCGATAGGCGAAAGCAAATACCACGTGTCCGAAACGCTCAATGCTTACGCGCATAAAACTTTCTATCAATATATTAACGAGTACAGGATCCTTCGCGCTGCCGAACTGATAACGGCTGTTCAGCAAAAGGGGCTGCCAGTGAACATACTTACCATTGCCTACGAGTCAGGCTTCAAAGCCAAATCATCTTTTAATGCCTATTTCAAAAAGATCATAGGCGAAACCCCGAGCGCATACCTGAACCGGCAAAAGGCCAACCTCCGCCGGGAGCTGATGAATGCGTAATAACGGGAACGGCTAATGGTAATTTCTTCCCGCTTTTCAACAGGATTGTTGAAAAAAATCCCCTATTTGTGGATTTATAGCGCCTATGCCGGCGGCTACATCCTGACCCCGCAGGCCCGGGATAGGGCAGCATGGCGCTATTCCCCGCCAGGCCGGCCTACAGGCTTCAACGGCAGAGATTTTGCTGATCATCCCTGCACCTGCTTAGAAAGATGTTTTATTTCTAACCGGTTCAGTCCGTAATACAGACGCTCATTGTCTGCCACAAGAAAAGAATATTGACGTAAGTCCCTATAGTAACAACATAAATGCTGCATGATTACGCTTATCCGTTGGAATTCTTTCTGGTATTGAATTACAGCGATAACTTTTGTGAAAAATGATTATTTAAATTTTATGACAGTACAAGGTAGAAAGACGCTGTTCTTGTTGATAGATGATGACGATGATGATGCTTACCTTTTTGAGGAAGTGTTACTGCAAATAAGCCCTCATGTTGCCTTTAAATGCGTTGCCAATGGCAAGGACGCATTGGAACTGTTACAGACCGGGAATGCGGACCATCCCCATATTATTTTCCTGGACCTCAATATGCCGCGCATGGATGGCAGGGAATGCCTCATGGAGCTGAAAAAAGATAAACAGTTAAAACATATCCCGGTAATAATCTATACCACGTCCTCCCATCCCAATGATATCCGGCAGACTTTACAAAACGGCGCACTTTCGTTTGTTACCAAGCCTACTAATGTAAAGGACCTGGAAAATATCCTGACCACTGTCGTCAATAACATAGATGGAAACCTCGGGGAAGCCCTCGCGGCACTGAAACAATCTGCCAACATGTTGAATGTGGTGAATACCTGGAATGAAAACGACCGGATAGGCCGTGTTCAGCCTTTTACACATTTATAAAGACACCTAAGCCCACTATGATTCTAATAGTAGACGACAAACAGGAAAATCTTTACTCTTTAAAAACTTTGCTGCAACTCCACCATTATGAAGTGGATACTGCCGACTCAGGTGAAGAAGCGCTGAAAAAGATCCTCCGGAGAGAATATGAACTGATCATCCTGGACGTGCAAATGCCTGGTATGGACGGTTATGAAGTGGCAGAAATCATCTCCGGGTATAGCCGCTCGAAAGATACTCCCATCATTTTCCTGTCCGCTGTAAATATCGACAAACGCTTCATCACCAAAGGTTACAGCTCCGGCGGTGTGGACTATATCGTAAAGCCTTTTGATGCGGATATACTCCTGCTCAAGGTAGGCACCTTTACCCGCCTTTACCGGCAAACCAAAGAGCTGAATGATATCCGGGACAACCTGGAATTAAAGGTGAAGGAGAGAACCAAAGCCCTCCTGGACGTAAATAAAGCGCTTGAAATCAGTAATGCCGAGCTGCAACAATACGCTTACATCGCCTCTCATGATTTGCAGGAACCCCTCCGGAAAATCATCACTTTCAGCAAGCTTGTATCAGACCGGTATCTGAGCGATCAGCCGGAAGCGGGTAAATACATCGAAAAAGTGATCCTGGCATCGGAAAGAATGCGTAACCTGATCAACGATGTCCTGAACTTTTCCCGCTTGTCCGCCGTGCCGGTGTATTCCAGGACCAGCCTGCAACACATCGTCCGGGATACGCTGAGCGACCTGGAAATTTTCATTAAGGAAAAGGAGGCAGTAGTGGAAATCAGCCATCTCCCGGAAATTGAAGTAATCCCGGACCAGATCAGGCAACTGTTCCAGAACCTCATCAGCAATTCCCTGAAGTTTTCCCGCAAGGACGTTACGCCCGTTATCCGCATCTGGTCCGAAGAATTAGACTCCGCGCCGCATGCGCCGGCCACCGGCGAAAAAGTAAAATACTGCCGCATATACGTAGCAGACAATGGTATCGGGTTTAATGAATCCTACCGGGAGAAAATCTTCACCATGTTCCAGCGCCTCCACAGTAAATCCGAATACGAAGGCACAGGCATCGGACTGGCCATCGTCAAGAAAATAATCCAGAAGCATAACGGCCATATCACCGTGGAAAGCACGGAAGGCCAGGGCGCCACCTTCATTATGGTGCTGCCTGTACAACAACAAACGCTACAAACAGTCATATAAACAACGAACGGATGAAGGCATCGTTTAAAAAGAATCTTATTATCAGCTACGGAACGTCCCTCTTCTTACTGGTGGTGAGTTCAGTAGCCTCTTTTATCAGCATTCAAAACCTGATGGAAAGTCAACGGATGCTGAACCATACCAACCTGATCATCACCAAGCTGGAAAACGTACTCTCCGTGCTGAAAGATGGTGAAACCGGTCAGCGTGGCTTCCTCCTGAGCGGTAAAGACGAATTCCTGGAGCCTTACCTCAGCGCCTCTACGAAAGTGAACCGCCTGATGGATGAGGTGAAAGACCTTACCATCGACAATCCCCTGCAGCAACGCTCCATTGAGCAACTGCGGGAAATTTCGAATAAGCGCCTCGTACAACTCCAAAAGCTGATCGATGACAAGCGCAAAGGACTTGCGCCAGCCGTGGAAGACCTCGTGCTGGGCAAAAGCCAGATGGATGAATCCCGTAAATTAGTGCAGGTCATGCAGGACCGCGAACAGGTGCTTCTGCACCAGCGCAGCGGCAGCGTTGCCAAGTTTGCCGGTTATACCACCATCCTCCTCATCATCGCCGGCGTACTGTCTGTCCTCGTTACCATCGTATCGTTCCTGCGGGTAAACAGCGACTTCGACAGGCGCGCTGAACTGCAAAAGGAACTGGAAGATAAAGATGCCGAAATCTCCAAACGCCTGGCTATAATCCAGGGTATTGCGGATAAAATATCCTCCGGAAACTTTAAAATCCGGGTCGACGATTCCGGGAAAGACGTACTGGGCGCAATTTCCAATTCGCTCAACCGCATGGCGGAATCCCTGGATCATTCCTTCGAAAACCTCGCGCAGAACGAGTGGTTACAGGCCGGCATCGCCGCGCTGAACGAAAAGCTCATCGGCGAGCGTAACCTGGATAACCTCACCTTCCATGCGCTGGATTATATAACAGACTACTCCCAATCGCAGGTGGGCGCTATTTACATCCTGCGGGATGAAAATACCCTGGTACTCTCTTCCTCCGTGGGACTCAATAAAAACCGCTCCCGCCAGGAGCTGCGGCTGGGCGAAAGCCTGGCAGGGCAGGCCGCCCTCACCGGTAGGGAAATAGTACTGTCCAACATCGCCAATGCGGAGCTGCTGGTGGATTACAGCGCCGGCAGCATTCGCCCGCATAGTATAGTCGCCATCCCCGTGTACTTTGAACGGAAAATGGTTGGCGTGATGGAAGTGGCCTCCGTACACGGCTATACGAAAGCCGGTATGGACTTCCTCAAGGGCGCCGCCTTTAACATTGGCATTGCCATTAACGGCGCGCTGGATCACCAGCGCCTGCAGGACCTCCTGGCCGAAACGCAGGCCCAGTCCGAAGAATTACAGGTGCAGCACAGCGAACTGGAAAATATCAATGAAGAGCTGGAAGCGCAGTCCCAAAAACTGCAGGCCTCCGAAGAAGAGCTGCGCGTACAGCAGGAAGAGCTGCAGCAGGCCAATATGGAACTGGAAGAACGCAGCCGCCTGCTGGAAGAACGCAATGAACTGATCCTGGAACGAAACCTCGAGATACAGGCCAAAGCGGAAGCGCTGGCACAAAGCACCCGCTATAAATCTGAGTTCCTGGCCAATATGTCGCACGAGCTGCGCACGCCGCTGAACTCCATCCTGCTCTTATCCCGCCTGCTGTCCGAAAACCACGCGGGCAACCTCTCCAGCGAGCAGATAGAATACGCCGATGTAATCCAATCCTCCGGTAACGGCCTGCTCACGCTGATCGACGAGATACTCGACCTCTCCAAAATTGAATCCGGCAAAATGCAGCTGGAATACAATTTTGTGGCGCTGGACGACATCGCCAGCGAAATGCGGGCGCTCTTTAACCCGCTGGCAAAGGACAAGAATATTACTTTCCGCATCACCCTCGGGCAGGACCTGCCTAATATGATAGAAACCGATCAGCTACGCCTCCAGCAGATACTGCGCAACCTCATTTCCAACGCGCTGAAATTTACTTCCAGAGGGGAAGTAGCGCTGGAAATTTACAGGTCCGGAGAAGGAATAGCCTTCGCCGTGAAAGATACTGGTATAGGCATCGCGCAGGATAAGCAGCTGACGATATTTGAAGCCTTCCAGCAGGCGGACGGCTCTACCCGCCGCAAATACGGCGGTACGGGCCTGGGCCTCTCCATCAGCCGTGAGCTGGCTAAGCTACTCGGCGGCGAAATCGCCCTGCAGAGCGAGGAAGGCAAGGGTAGTACTTTCACGCTCACGGTGCCGGCCCATAAAGTGGCTGGCGAGCAACCGCATACGGATATTTTCTCCGTTCCGGAAGCGGCTACA
>Ga0164243_10004568_pt1 | contig 21600 bp, 10 predicted proteins | sample OricompcompostOP_FD_108781 | JGI IMG/M metagenome (GOLD analysis project Ga0164243, IMG submission 108781) | Organic Plus compost microbial communities from Emeryville, California, USA - Original compost - Organic plus compost (OP) | ecosystem: Engineered > Solid waste > Mixed feedstock >...
CGGTATGGTCCGATGCGATCACGACGTACTTGATGGGCTGGGGCGTGATCTTCTTGATGTTCTGGACCATCGCCTGCACTTGCGCGACATCATTCTGCCCATCGACCACGACGACGCCGTCCGTGGTCACGACGACCAGACTCACCGACGTGATGGTCACGCCATGCATCGGCCCGAGCGTGTCCTCGTATGCATAAACGTTCGGCGTCAGCTCTTGCCAGCGCGGAAAATCGCTCTTCGTCAGCCCTCGTTTGGAAATATCTCCCGTTGGAGCCGCGGGCGCAGCGAGAACGGGCACCGCATTGGCTAGCGCACACACCATCGCTGCGACGAAGAGATACCGGAATTTCATCGTATGAGCCTCTTTCGATCAGATACCAGAACGTGGCGATCGTAGCTCACATTCGCCCGGAGTACTTCCTGTGTTGATGTACGCACCTGGATGAGGCTGACGCCATTCCCCGGTCACCCACGCGACGTACATCCCCTCTTCCGCAGACACATGTCCACTAAATTGGACACCCATCCCATGCTCGCTCCCGTCGCTTCCCCATGAAATAAGGGCTCTCCAGCGTCTCGCGTGATTGGCACAGCGCTTGCTCTCTGCTCCGACGAGTTCGACAGGCAACTCGTAAAACCGAATCGGGGAGCGATTACGATGAATCGAAAACACATACTCGGCGCGCTGGCGATCATCGGCATGGCTGCGAGCGTCGACGCACACGCCGACGACGGGCATTCCGGCATTTATCTCGGCGCCGGGGTCGGCGAGGTCACAAACGAGGTCGACGACTTCAAAGCCGACGGCGTCGCGGTCAAGTTCTTTGCCGGATACGCGCTCAACCAGTACTTCGCGGCGGAAGCGGCGTACATCTATGCAGGCACGCTGAAGGACACGGTGGAGGACGTGAATCTCTCGGTGGAAAGCGACGGATTCGTGATGGCCGCGCTCGGCAAGCTGCCGCTCTCGGACGCGTTCTCGCTCTTTGCCAAGCTCGGGTACACCTTCTACAATGAAAAAGTGCAAGGGAGGCGCGGGGACGTGAGCCTAACCGAGAAAAACAGCGGCGACGACCCGCTCTATGGAGTCGGGGCGGATCTTCGACTGGGTCGTAAGCTCCAACTGCGCGCCGAGTATGAGGTCGTCGACGTCAAGGATGCGGATTTCAATCTACTCTCGGCCAGCGCCGTGTTCCGCTTCTGAGCCGAGGCGAACATGAAACTCCCGACAACCCTCGCCCTGCTGTTCGCAATGGCGGCAGCCTGCGGCGCGCACGCGGCGGAAGAAGCCGAGCTGCAGGTCCAGAACGTGGAATGCCGAGGCAATCATTCCACCTCCTGCGACTTCATTCGCAGCCATCTCAACCTGTCGGCAGGCATGCCGCTGAGCGAAGTCGAGCTGCGCAACGCGCAGCTCAGGCTGTCGTCGCTGCGAAACTTCGAAAGCGTCGATGTGCGGCTGGAGAAAGGCACGCAGCGCAACGCAGTCATCGTGGTGCTCGAGGTGACTGAAGCCAGCCCGATCACGACGGAATCGCTGCTTGGTTTGTCATCCCGCCTGGATGCGACACGCAGCGTGATCGCCGGCCGGGTGGCACATCAAAACCTGTTCGGAACCGGGAAGACGATCGATCTTGCCGCGGTAGCCGCGACGCCGCTGGCCGGCGAGCCGTACGACGAGCAGTACGAGGTTCACCTGCGCTACGCGGATCCCAATCTGTTCGGCTCGGACAGCTATTTCGCCGTCGCCCGGGCGAGTTGGATAAACGCGAGTCGTCGCGACATTTACGGCAACTTCTCGGATTTCGAAGGTGCCGAATTCGACCTGCGGGTCGGACGCCGATTCGGCGACTTCTCCTATTTCATGCTCAGCGCGACGTTCCGTCCCGATCCGGACTGGGTGACCGGCGAATGGGACTTCGGCGGGCCGACGAACTTCGACGTCACGGTCCGCGACCGGCAACGCGGCTATGGACTCATCTACGGCTGGAACTCGGAGGATGATCTCTATTTTCCGACCCGGGGCTTCAGCTTTCACATCGGCGCGGGCTGGGACTTCGGCTCGGGCTCGCCCGCCAATCGTTCACACGTCCAGTTCCGCCGGACGTGGCAGCTCGAGAGCAGCCTGCTCACGGTGAAGTTGGGCGGCTCGCCCAGCCCCGAGTATCGAACGTCGTTCGACGATAGCCAGCTGTTCTCGATCAGCTATGCGCGGCCCGTGCAAGCCAGCGATGGCGTCAAACGCGGGCGCTGGTACATCGAGCCGGGCGTCAGCACGGCCGGCTACACCAGTGCGAATGAGAGGATCTACGAAGTCGGGCTCAAAGTCGGCGTGCGGCTCGACACCACCGCATTTGGCATCGTCGATCTATACCTGCTCGCCACCCGGGATCCGCAGCGATGAAAACATTGCTGGCGATTCTGTTGGCGCTCGCGAGCACGAACTCCCTGGCCGCCGAGCTGGCTGCCGTGAGAGGCGGCAACCATTTGGGCGCCCAGCTTCAGGGCACATCGCTCCCCGAGAGCTTTGCTCGCGACCTCACCAGCGGTCTCACCAACCGGCTGCTGATCCGCCTGACATTACATCAGGCCGCCCGCGAGCTGCGCGCCCGCTCCGTCGAGATCGCCATCAGGTACGATCTCTGGGACGAAACATTCACCATGACCAGCACGATGGACGGAGTCAGCGTGGAAACCTCGACCTACCAGGATGCTCAGCAGGTAATCCGGAAGCTGCAGCAGATCACCTTTGCCGAGCTGTTTCCGACCAGCAGCCTGCCGGCGGACATCGAGCTGGTCATGCGCGCGGTCGTGCTGCTCAATCCGATCGATCGCGAGCGCATGGAGGCGATCAGGAAATGGGTGGCGCGGAACAACAAGCGGTCCTCGCTCGATCCCGCGGGCGCACTGAGCGTCGGCGATGCCTCGGTATCCAGTGCCATCATGGAGCGCATCTTCGAGCAATATGCGAGCGGAGCGGACGTTGCAGCCGCCTGGCAGCAGACGCTCACGAGCCAGCCTTTCCGTCTCGGGAGCCTGCCTAATGAATCGCGCTAGAGTCGGCTGGCTGTTGTTCGTCACGCTGCTGGTGATGGCGGCGGTACCGCTGCTCGCGTCCTTCTATTTGCTGGAAGATACATTGCGGACCAGCTTGCGTCTGGGGTTCAACGCAGACGTCGTGCAGGTGCTGGAGCAATCGTCACTCAATCTGCGAACGTTGGGTAAGCTCGATGGCGCGCAGCGCGATCACTATCGCGCGCAGTTCGAAGACGTCGAAAGGCTCAGGCAGATCTACCTGGCGCCGGAGCTGGTGAGCCAGAGCATCGAGAGGCCACTGAAGATCTACTTCGGGCTGGGTCTCGGCATCGCCGTGCTGGTCTCGCTGGCGGTGGCGACGTTACTCAGCCGTCGCGTCGCGAATAGCTATCGGACTGCTGTCGACGAGCTGTTGCATGAGCGAGAGCAGGTCCGCTACCTGCGCGAGATGTCGTCCTGGCAGGAGCTCGCGAAGATGCTCGCTCACGAAATCAAGAACCCGCTCACCCCCATCGAGGTGCTGGTCACCTCCCTGTCCAAAGCCTACCAGTCCAAGACTGCGCAGGAGTTCGTGACCCACCTGAACCAGACCGAGACGATGGTCGCCGAGGAGTTGCAGCAACTGAAAGCGACGGTCAACAAGTTCAGCGAGTTCGCCCGGCTGCCGCAGGTTCAGCCGACTCGCGTGAACGTCGTCGAGCTGCTGCGTCAGCAGGTGAGAGCGGTCGCGAGCACGGTGTCCTCGGCAGCGTTGGAGCTGAAAGAGCCCCTGGAATTTGGAAACGTATACGCGGACATTGATGCGACGTTGTTCAGGCAAGTGCTCGTCAATCTGGTGCGCAATGGCGTGGAAGCGAATCCCGGTCGCGAGGTGCGTTTCACGATCTCGATCGGGACCGATGAGCGCAACGTCGAGTTGAGCGTAATGAACGATGGCGATCCGGTGCATGCCGAGATCGCGCCTCGCATCTTCGACCCGTACTTTTCCACTCATGCCAGCAAGGACAACATGGGCCTGGGGCTCGCGATCGTGAAGAAGATCGTCATCGAGCACCGCGGCGACATTCGTTACGAGGAGCGAGACGGGCATCCACTGTTCGTCATCACATTGCCACGGGTGCCAGCATGACCGCCGCCGCCCGACCCGTGGTGCTCGTGCTCGATGACGAGAAGAACATCTGCAAAGCGATCGAGCTTGCTCTCGGTCAGGAGGGAATGGACGTCATTACCGCGCTCGATGCCTCGAGCGCGCTGCGCACCTTGCATGGACGCATCGTCGACGTGGTGATCGTCGATATCCGGCTGGGTGAGATCGATGGCCTGTCCTTCTTCAAGCGCATGCAGGCCGACGGGTTCAGCGCGCCAGCGATCTTCATCTCCGGTCATGCGACGCTGACTGAGGCGGCGCAGGCCGTGAAGATCGGCGGCTACGACTTTCTCGAGAAACCGTTCAGCTCGGAAAAGCTGATCACTACGGTGCGGCGCTGCCTGGATATGTCCACGTTGCGGACTCGGCTCGCACTCGCCGCGTCGCAGGCCTCATCGGGTGAGATCGTCGGTCAGTCCGGGGCGATCCGCAAAGTGATCGTCGACATTGCACGCGTGGCGAAGAGCAATGCGAACGTGCTGATTACTGGCGAAAGCGGCGTGGGCAAGGAACTGGTCGCAAACAGCATCCATGCGCGCAGCGATCGCGCCGGCCAACCTTTCGTGAAGGTGAACTGCTCCGCCATTCCGGACAGCCTCATCGAAAGCGAGCTGTTCGGACACGAACGGGGCGCATTCACCGGCGCCACCGCTCACAAGAAGGGCTTGTTCGAGATCGCGCATCGCGGGGTGATCTTTCTGGATGAGATCGCCGACCTGTCGCTGTCGGCACAGGCCAAGATCCTGCGTGTTCTGCAGAACGGCGAGATTCAGAAAGTCGGCTCCGAGGCGGTGACGAAAGTCGACGTGCGCGTACTTTCGGGGACACACAAAGATTTGAAGCAGGCCGCAGCGGAGGGTCGCTTTCGGGAGGACCTGTTCTACCGGCTGAACGTCGTGCCGATCCGAGTGCCCGCCTTACGCGAGCGCATCGAAGACCTCCCCGAGCTGATCGCGGTGCTCGCGCGCCAGCTCAGCAGGAAGAACAACATCAAGGAGAAGCCGATCGACGAGGAAGTCGTTGCCGAACTGCAGCGTTACGCGTGGCCCGGCAACGTTCGCGAGCTGCAGAACGTGCTCGAACGCATGATGGTGATGAGCGCGGAGCGGATCACCATCCTGGATGTGCCCGAGGAGATCCTGTCCGCGGCCGATGCGGGTGAGCCACGGCCCGAGAGCTCCGCGCTCAAGGACTTTCGCGACCGCAGCGAACGCGATTTCATCATCGCCACGCTGAAAAGAAACAAAGGCAACATCAGTCAGTCCGCGTCCGACCTCGGCATCCGCCGCACATATCTGCACAAACGCCTGAGCGTGTTGAAGATCGGCAAGAAAGAATACTTCGTGTAGTCACGCTGGAGTGTCATCGAGCAGCACGCTGAGTCGTGCCTCGAGAGTAATCGGCGGCACACGAGGAAATCGCATCCTTACGGGGCCGCGAGTCCGGATCACGCCACGCTCGGATACCGAAAACCCAGAGCAGCTTCCGCGCGCGACCCGAGATGGCGCTTGCGATAGATGGCCTTCACGTGGCCGCACACATCATCGGTCGATATCTCCAGATCTTTGGCCACATCGCTGACCTGAGCGCCGCCGGCGCTCAGTTTCAGCACTCGTTCTTCCGCTTCGGTCAGAGCGATGGGGAGCGCTGGCGCACCGATCGCGATGATCGCCTCGGCATTCGTCGGTCGCGCCGTGAAGTAATGCAACAGCCGCGCCGCGACCGGCGGCGCAAGCGGCGGTATTCCTTCGGCGAGCAATTGCAGCTGGCGGATGAGCACCGCCTCGGGCTGATGATCGAGCAGATAACCCAAGGCGCCGGCCGCAAGCGCTTCCATCAGCAGGATCTCGTCGTGGTGAGCCAGCGTGATGACGCTTCGGGTCAGGGGGCTCGCACGCAACGATCGCTGGACTACATGCAGGCCCGAGCCATCGGGCAGCCGTGGATCGATCACCGCGAGATCGATCGATTCGTGCTCCAGAATGGCGACAGCATCCCGAACCGAGCCACTGACCGTGACCCATCCCGTCGGAAACGCCTGGCGCAACAGCGACGCGAACCGCAGGCTGCTGTCGGGCACCGACTGCGCAACCAGCACATTCGGTCCCGTCGACTCGCCTCCGCGCGCCCCCTTGAAAGTTTGAAATTGCTGACGCTGCAAGTTGCTATCTCTCGAACCAACGTCGCAAGAGTAATGGCCGGGATTTCGTGCCAATGAGAGCGGAGTCACGATGATGCCCGCGGCGCCGGCCAGGACGGCCGGAGATACATTCAATCTGAATGTAGTTGATTCAGACTGCAGGCAATTGGGGCGCTCGTGACACGAGCGCCCCAAGTCAAGGACCTCAGAACGACATACGGAACCCGAAGTTGCCGCGCACGCCGTCCCTTTCTCCCTCGCTCGACTTCTGGTAGCGCAGGTCGAGGTGCAGCTCGATACCGGGACGCACGCTGCCGTTGAAGCCGACGCTCACATCGCCCGTAGTGTCTGGGATCTCCTCGGCCAGGGTCGTGTCGCCGACCGTGATCGAGTCCGCATCCCTGAAGTCCCGCTGCGCGCCAACAGCAACGTAAGGCGAAGCATCGTCCATCCCGAGCCAACGACTCGGTGCACGGAACAGCTGCAAGGCCGCGCGGCCGCGCAGCGCGTCCTCATCCACCGCGGACACTGGCGAAACTTGATCAGTGAAGCCATCGAGCTCGAGCCGTTGATACGCGAGCTGCAGCTGCGGCTCCAGCAGCCAGTTGCCGCCAAGCGCGAACGCTTTGCCGATCTCCGCCGATAGGGTGCCGCCCCAGCCGCTTTGGTGACTGGCCGCGAGATACTGATCCTGGTAGCGGTTGCGATAGTGCAGTAGCTGGCCGGCCAGATCGATGTAACCCCCGTTCCCGCCATGGCGAGTCCAGTACAAGCCGCCGCCCACGACGTCCGCTTCCACTTCGCCGGCACGCGTCGACAGTCCGCCTGCCGCTCGCGCGGTGTCCAGGAAGGTCGTCGTGCTCTCGCCAGCGCTCGCCATCAGGCCGACATGCACGCTCGCGTTGCCATCCTGATGCGAATACACGTCGGTGCCGAATTGCACCGTATTCATGCGCAGATCCTCGGCGTTAAAGCGCGTACCCGAGATATCTAGCTCGTGTGCATAGACTCTCATCCATGCATCGGCCGCATGTTTGTTCGACTCGCCGCGCCCCACACGCCCCTGATCGCCCACACGCGCACGTAAGTTGCCGAGCGCCGAGAAGCCATACTCGAGATTCGCCTGATGGCCGAGCACATAGCCCGCCACGCCCGGTCGGAACGCCTGCGGTGGCGGTTCTTCCGGATCGACCGGCGAGCGGCCGATCAACTCCGACCGCAGATACCAGTCGTTCGCGTCCGACGCGCCCCCCTGATAAAGCAGATATTCATACGCGCCCGCCTGAACGGGTTGCGCCAGGCGGAAGCTGTCGGCCGCGCTCACGCCGTCGACTTGAATGATCCCGATGCCGTCGCCGGTCGTGGCCGCACCGTCGCCTCCCGTTCGATTCACGAGCACGGTGGACGCGCCAATGACATTGCCGCGAATGACCAGCCGGCTGGTCGCCGACGTTTCGTCGCCGAGTTCCGTGTTGATCCTTACGGTGCCAGCGCCGTCGTAGTTGCCCGCAATCGTGAGCGTGCCGAACGGAACGGCCGGATTGCCCGGCGCAACGGCCCCGCCTGCAAGCGCCGTCACACTGGTGACCGTGCCGACACCCGAAAGCGTGCCGCCGGAGGCAACAGTCATCATGCCCGGAAGCACGCCGTCAACCTGCAAGGTTCCGCTCTGAATCTGTGTATCACCCGTGAACGCATGAGTGGCCGTCATCGCCAACGTGCCGCTGTTCTGTTTGATCAGCGTACCGCTGCCCGACAGCGCGCCGTCATACGAGCCGTCCGTCGCCTGATCGAAGATCACGGTCGCGGCGTTGTCGATGTCGCCCGCCATACTGGTGCTGTCGCCGATCAAGGTTCCTTCGGCAACGTTCCAGTGCTGCGCGCCGCTGCCGGTCAGATGCCACGTGCCCGCCCCCTCCTTCCGGAACTCGTCGAAGTTCAGGAACACAGTGTCGATGAGACTCGCGTCGAAGCTATCTGCACCGGTGCCGGACAACACGAATCGATCCGAGCTCGCGGCGCTGGCATCGAACACGCCAGTGAACGTCACGTCCGAGCCAGTGTTCATGGTCAGAGTGTCATCGCCGTCGAGCAGGTCGATGGTGCCGTTGCCGGCCAGCGTGCCTGAGAGCGTGAAGGTGTCGGCATCGGCGGTACCGTTATAGATGCCGTTGACCATCATCGTCGCACCGGCATCGACGACGGTCGTTACCGGATCCACGACCGCGCCGGCAGCCACCTCCAGCACGCCTTCGCGCACAAAGACACTCTCGAACATCGAACCGGCGGGGCCGGCGATGATCCCGTGGCCCACGCCTTGCTTGATCAACGTCTCGAAGCCCGTCGCACCGCCCAATGTCGCGCTCGTACCGACATCGATGATCAACGTGTCCGCGCCGGCACCGCCATCGATCGCAGTCGACAAGCCGCTCAAGTCAGCGCCGTCGAGCAACGTCAGTTGGTCGTCGCCATCGAGCATGTCGATGAGGCCGCCGCCAGTCACAGTGCCGGCGACAGTGAACGTATCGGCCCCCGTCGTGAAGCCGAGAGCGCCGTCGATGTTCAAGGTCGCCCCCGAATCGACGCTCGCTTGCTCAACGCCCGTCACATTGCCGGCCGCACCGATGTTGAGCGTGCCGCCCTCGACCGCGACGACCTGCAGCCCCGTCGTGGCCGCGGGCCCCGTAATGTTCAGCGTGCCCGTGTTGCGCTTCGTGAGTCCTTCGAACTCCTGCAATGCGCCGAGCTGTGCGGTCCCAGTGATGTCGTAAACGCGAGTATCCAGGCCTGCGCCACCGGCCACCGTGCCGAGAACGACGGTGCCGTCATGGATGATGAAGGAATCGTCGCCGTCGCCGAGCGACAGCGTGCCGCCGCCAGTATCCAACGTGCCGACGATGTCGAGCACGTCGTTGCCGTCGCCGAGGTTGCCGGTCGCCAGCAGGTTGCCACTTTGGTTGACGATGATGGTGTCGATGCCGGCGCTGCCGGTGATGACCGTTTGCGTCGCGCCCACTGCTTGCACGGTGCCGTCGATGGACACGGTCGTCCCGTCATTTACATGCAATGTGTCCGTCTCGACGCTGCCATCGACCTGCAGGGTGCCGCCTTCGACGGTAGTGTTGTCGTAGCTGTGCGCGCCGATCAACGTCGCGGTGCCGACGTTTTGTTTCAACAGCCGTTCGAAGCCTGTCACGGCGGTGCCCGCGAATGTCTGCGCGACGGCACTGTCGAGTGCGACAGTATCGTCTGCGGCGCCGCCGTTGATCGACATGCTGATCGTGGCGCCGTCACGGATGGTGAGCAGATCGTCGCCGTCGCCGAGATCGATCGTGCCAGTTCCGATGACGCGACCGTCCACCGTGAACGTATCGTTTCCGGCGCTGCCGTTGTACGTACCGTCCACCTGCAACGTGCCTTGCGCACCCACAGTGGTGCTCGAAACGTCATCGACGTCGCCGCCCGCGCCAACGTTCAACGTCCCGCCGAGCGATTGGACCTGCTCGAACACCGAGGCACCGGGGCCATTGATATTGAGCACGCCGGTGCCGATCTTGGTCAGGCCTTCGAAACCCGCCAACGCGCCGACACTCGCTGTGAGATTGATGTCGTAAACGCGCGTGTCCATACCCGCCCCGCCATCGACAGTGCCGATGACGTTGGTGCCATCGTGAATCACGAAGGAGTCGTCGCCGTCCCCAAGCGATAGCGTGCCGCCCCCCGTATCGAGCGTGCCCGACACATCGAGCACGTCGGCGCCGTCGCCTAGGTCGCCCGCGGCGAGCAAGTAGCCGCCCGTGTTTACTACTACCGTGTTGACGCCCGCCGAGCCTGTGATTGTGGTCGGCAGCGCGGGGCCCGTGCGCACCGTGCCATCGACGCTCAGCCTCGTACCATCCGTCAACGCGACAGTGTCGGCATTGAGCGTTCCCGCGACGCGGAGCGTGCCGCCGTTGATCGTCGCGGTGTCGTACTGGTGCGTGCCGGCCAGCGTCGCCGTGCCGGCATTCTGCTTCACCAGCTGCTCGAAACCGGTGATGTTCGTTCCATCGAAGGTGAGCGCGGTCGCACTGTCGAGTGCCACGATGTCGCCGGTGACGGCGTTGCCCGCGTCGATCGCGACGTTGATGCTTGCTCCGTCCTGGATCGTGAGGACGTCATCGCCGTCGAGCATGTTGATGGAGCCACTGCCCGTGACATTGCCCGCCACCGTGAAGGTGTCGCCAGCCGACGTGAATCGGAACGAGCCATCCACGTTCAGAGTCGCTCCCGCGCTCACTGTGGCCAGGTGCGTCTCGATGCTGCCCGTCGATGTCACATCGAGCACGCCCGCCTGGACCTGCACGTCCACGAAGTCAGACGGCCCGTTGATCGCCAGCCAGCCCAGGCCGGACTTGCCGAGAGATTCGAAACCAGTTGTGCTCCCGAGCGGCACCACGTTGCCAGCACTCACGTTGACATTGAGAATGTCGTCGCCAGCGCCGGCGTCGAGCGTGCCGATTACAACGGTCGTGTCGTGCACGACGAACGTATCGTTGCCAGCGCCGAGCGAGAACGTGCCGCCGCCGGTGTTCAAGGTGCCCGCGACATCCAGCACGTCATCGCCATCGCCAAGGTCGCCGGTGGCGCGCAAGGTAGCGCCTTGATTGACCACGACGGTGTTGACACCGGCGTTGCCGGTAATCGCGCTCGGCGTTGCGCCCGCGGCCTGCATGAGCCCATTGACGTTCAACGTGGCGCCGTCGCTCAGAGTGGCCGTGGTGGCCTGCACGGTGCCATCGACGTTCAGCGTCGTACCGTTGTTTACAGCGACAGCACCGGTCTGCAACGTGCCATCCACGTCGAGCGTGCCGGCGTCGATCGTCGTGCCGCCGCTGAAGGTCTGAGTGCCGGTCATGGTCGCGACACCGGTGTTCTGTTTCACCAGGGTCTCGAACCCGATCGTCGTGCCCCCGTTGAACGTGAGTGCCGCCGCGTTGTTCAACAGGAGCACGTCTCCGAGCGTGGCAGCGCCTGCGTTCACGCCCAGGCCGTTGATGACGGCACCGTCGTTCAACGTGAACGTATCGTCGCCGGCGCCGAGATTCAGCACCCCCGCGGGCGTGCTCAGAGTGCCGGTCAGGTTCAGTGCATCGCTACCGTCGCCCAGATCGCCGCTCGCAACCAGCGTGCCGCCGGCTCTCACATTGATGGTGCTTGCACCGGCATCCCCGGCGAAGGTGGCCGCGCCGCTGGCGCCCTGCACTGTTCCGTCCACAGTCAACGTGGACGAGCCGTTCATCGCGAACGTCGCGGAACTGAGCGTGCCGTCGACTTCGAGCGTGCCGGCGCTGACGGTTGTCGCACCGATGCTGTTGCCCGTCGAAGTGAGCCGCGTGGTTCCGGTGCCGACCTGCGCGAGCCTGCCCGGCCCGCTGAGCGTGCCGTTGAAGTCGAACGTGTCGCTGCGGTTGATCGATAACGTCGAAGCAGCCGAGTCGACGATCACGTTGCCGGCACCGGCATTGCCGGTGGTGCCGCCATTGCCGATCATCAGATTGCCGGCATTGATGACGGTGTTGCCGGTGTACGTGTTGTTGCCGGTGAGGATCCAGGTGCCGGAATCGTTCTTAGCCAGCGTGGTTCTGCCGGTGGCGCTCGCGTCGGCGATCGTTCCACCCATCGTGTTATCGCCGGTGTTCGTACCGCCGAGCGCAATCGTGCGGTCTCCGGTGCCGGCCAACGTCACATTGCCGGTGTTCGTGAACTTCAGCGCGCCGATGCCCGAAGACTCGATGTAGCTGACGCCTTGCGAGAGCGTGAACTGACGGTTCGTGCTGCTCTCGGTGCTGCCCGTGTAGCGCAGCGTCGAACCGTTGCCGATGACCAGATTCGTGGCGGCGCCGGAGGAAGCACCGATGCTGCTCGGCTGCAAAGCGTCGGCGAGTTTGGTCACAGCGAGCACGCCGCCGTCGATGCGCGTGATGCCGGTGTATGTATTGTTGTCGTTGCCCAAGACCCAGGTGCCCGCCTCCAGCTTGGTCAAACGGGTAACGCCCGGGCCTGCATCCGTAATCTGGGCGGACAGCGTGTTGTTGTCGGTGTTGGTGCCTCGGAGCGTCAGAGTGCGAGCATTCGTGCCCGTAAACGCGATCGGCGCAGTGCTCGTGAAATTCACCGCGCCAGTGCCGATGGAGGACAGGCTCGCGCCCGCGGTGCCGACGGTGAACTGCCGGTCCGTCGTGCTGCCTGCTCCGTTGTACGATAGTCCGCCGTTGATGACGAGATTGGTCGGATCCGAGCTCGAGTTGCCGATGGAGCTGACCGTGCCGCCGTTGTCCAGGCAGGAGACTTCCAGCCAGCCGGTATTGATGGTGATGCTGCCGCTGTAATCGGAGCTGCAGCCGGTGAGCCTCTGAGTGCCGCCGCCGTTCTTGATCAGGGTGCCGACGCCGCTGATGACGCCGGAGTACGCGGCGCCATTGCCGTCCCGGATCGTAAGATTCGCGCCATTGAGGAGAATGCGCTGGTTCGCGCCGGCAACATCCGTATGAAGGTACTGCACCGTGTTGTCGAAGCCATCGAGGTCCACGGTGGTGTCGGCACCCGAGAACCGGACGCCACCGGTGCCGAAGACGTCGGTGCCAGCCGCGCGCAACGTGCCTTCATTCACGCCGGCGTAACCCGTATGCGCATTGGTGCCGTTGCTCAGCATGAGAGTGCCGGGGCCGCCTTTCCAGAAGCTGGTGCCCGTCACCTGTCCTGAGATCTCCAGCGTCGTGCCGCTATTGGCCACGCTGAACGTTCCTCCGGCCGCCTGAAAGCCGCGATCGATCGCGATGCTGCCGCCCGTGTAGTCCAGCGTGCCGCGTAACAGGAGATTGGAGGGATCGCTGCTGGAAGCGCCGATGCCGCTCGGCGCGTCGCCGTCCGCGAGGCAGTTCACGCTCAACGTGCCAGCCCAGATCGTGGTCGGGCCGGTGTAGGAATGATTGCAGCCCACCATGGTCTGGAGGCTGCTGTTGTCTTTGTAGAGTCCACCATCGCCGCTGATGGCGCCGCTGTAGCTGGCGTTTACACCTCCGATGGTCAGCGTGGCGTTGCCAAGAAGCACGTTGCCGCCGTTCGAGCCGCCGCCCGACAGTCCGCCGACTTTGTTCGCGAACCCGGCGAGATCGAGCGTAACGCCCGCGGCATCCGCCAGCGTCACCGCAGCGGCCCCGCCGAAAGCGCGCTCCGAACCGGCTCGAAGGACACCACCGTCGATCACGGTCGCGCCGTTGTAGGTATTCGTGCCCGCGAGGACGAGCGTACCAGCGCCTTCTTTGCGCAGCGGCGCGGATCCGATTCCCACTGCCGTGCCGCCCAGAGTGAGCGTCGTGTTGACATCGGTCACTTCGATCACGCCGCCACTGATACCGTTCAATGTGAAGCCGCGATCGCTCGTCACGCTGCCGCCGGTGTATTGCAATCGGCTGCCACCGGAGATGACGAGATTGCTCGAGTCGCTGCTCGATGCGCCGATGCTGCTCACCTCACCGCCGTTCGCAAGCGTGCTGACGGAGAGCGTGCCGACGTTGACGCTGGTAATACCGGTGTAATCGTTCGCGCCGTTCGACAGCGTCAGCGTGCCCGCGCCGGTTTTGATCAAACCCGCACCGTCTCCGCCGGTCACCACGCCGGTGAATTCCAGATTGGCCGAGGCGGTGGCAACGGCAATGGTGCTGTTGGCAGTGGAGCCGGAGCGATTGAGAGTGAAGCCGCGATCGGTCGTCACACTGCCTCCGGTGTAACGCAGCTGAACGCCCTCCAGCACCAGGTTCGAAGAATCCGCCGAGGACGCGCCAATGCTGCTCGCCTGTCCGCCATTGGCGATGCTGGCCACTTCCAGGGTGCCCTGACTCACGATGGTGGCACCGGTGTACGTGTTGTTCGTGTTGTTCAACACGGCCTCACCGCTGCCGGATTTGGTGAAGCCGATGGCGCCGCCGTTGTCGACGATCTGCGAGTTGATCGCGAATCTGCCGGTGGCGTTGTGCTGGACGCCGAGCGTGCCGCCGCCGGCCATGCCGGTCAGCGATCCGCCCTGGATGATTTGATTGAAGGCACCCACCGTGGGTGTGACGAGGATGGCGCCGTCGATGCCCAGCGTATCGCCGCTGGCGATGTTCAGCGTCGTGGATTTCGGCGCTGTGTAACGCAACCCGCCGAGTTGCAGCGTACCGTCCGGACTGTCGAGGGTGCTCGGAGTGTTGAACCCCGTGCTGTCATCGCTGATGAATTGCCCATCGGCCCACGCGCCCGGATCGTTCTGGATGGTGTAATCGGAGTCGGTGAATGCGAGGATGCGGCCGTTCTCGTCCACCTTGGCGTAGCTGCTGCCGTTGTTGACGGTGGCCCAACCGCCGAGAGCGGCGCTGGTCGTGGTGATGAATCCGTCGGTCGGCAGATCGAAATCGACCAGGCCGCCGCTGCGATTCACCGCGCCCAGATTGAGCATGATGCTGCCGCCTGCACCGGAAATTGCACTGATGTTGTTGGTGCCGGCGCTGATATTCACGCCGTCGAATGTCTGGATGTTACTCAGCCCGGCGGCGCCCGTGACGACCAGATTGCCGCCGCTCAGATTCAGCGTCGATTGACTCGAGACGATATCGGTGGTCGGACCAGCCGCCGCGAAGTTCAGTGCCAGCGTGCCGCCGCCGATGGTGGTATCGCCGGTGTATTGGTTCGAACCAGTCAGCGTCTGCGTGCTCGCGCCCAGCTTGATGATCCCGCCGGTGCCGGTGATGGTGCCAGCATAGGAGGTCGTGACGCCGGTGCCGGCGTTGAATGTGAGATTCGCGTTGCCGAGCGCCAGCGTCCCGCCATTGCCGGCCAGTGTGGTCGTTTCCAGAGCGAAGCCGTTGAGATCGAGCGTGCCGTTATCGATGGTGATGCCGGTGGTCGTTCCGAACGCCGCAGCATTGCCCGCGCGCAATGTGCCGTTGTGAACGTTGATAGCGCCACTACGAGTGTTCGCCCCAGTGAGCAGCCATGTGGCCGCGCCGTTGCTGGTGAGAGCCCCAGTGCCGGCGATGATTCCTGAAACCGTGTTATCGGCGCCTGTATAGCTGCCACCTAAGCTCGCGCCGGTACCGGTCAAATCGATGTTGCCAGTGAGTGTCAGCGCGCCCGTGCCATCGTTGCTGATCGTGCCGTTGTTGAGTGTCCACAGACGGTTCGTGCTCACTGCCGCGCCGGTATAACTCAGCACGCCGCCGGTGATGGTGATTCTGCCCGCTGCGGAGCCTGTGCCAAAGGAGCTGTTCACGCCAATGTCCGCGAGCACCGGGGCTCGCACCGTCGCGGTGCCGAGCGTCGTATCGCCAGCATAGGTATTCGCGCCGCCGAGCGTGATGCGACGTGCCGTACTGCTGCCGGTAAAGCTGAAGGGTCGAGTCGCGTTGTCGCCGATGACGCCGAGCAGCTCGAAATCGGCTGTATTGGCACTGAAGCTGATCGGAGCGATACCGCCAGTGCCGGTGATGCTTCCCGTGATTCGCAGCGTGCCCGAACCGGAGTTGACCAGCGTCGCCACGGCGGGAAAGGCGCCGCCACCGCCGCTGGCGATCTGCCAGTTGCGGTTGGAACTGTCGCCGTCGCCGATATAATTCAGGCTATCGGAATAATTGCTTTGCGCGTGGAAGACGACGGTGCCCAATGCGACATCCGTCGGCGCTCCGAGCGAACTGGCGACGCCCAGGTCGGCAATGGAGGTGAACGAGCGGGAGCCATTGGTTCGGAATCGCGTCTGGCCCGTGTAGTCGTTCGTGTCATTCGTCAGGCTGACGCCGCCGCCGGTCACGTCCAGGCCGCCGGCACCCGTGAAGCGAGCCGAACCCGAAGCCCCCTGCAAAATCACGAGGCCACCGCTCAACGTGACCGTTCGGCCGCTCAATGTCGCGGTGCTGTTGAGCGTCGTACCAGCCGCCATCGTGACGCCATTGCTGAGCGCGCCGAGCGCCGCATTGCCCGCAACGCTGAGCGAGCCCGCGTTGACGGTGAGCCCGCCGCTGAACGTGTTGTTACCAGTCAGGACCAGTACGCCGGCGCCATTCTTCGTGAGGCCCGCCGTGCCGGCGATCACGGAATCGATCGTGGTCGTACCGGCGCTGGTTGTGATGGTCGGACTGACGCCCGCGAGCGTGAGCGTGCTGCCACTGAGCGAATATCCATTTACCGTGAAGAAAAGACTGTGCGCGGTGATCGGCGTGTTGACGGAAATCGCGCCGCCAGTACCGGTGAAGTACGCGTCGTCGAGCGCGGCATTGTTCCAGGCCGCGTAAGGGCCGGTGACGCCATCGTCATCGGCTCCCCAGAAGGTCGTCGTCAGGTCCCAGGTGCCCGCGCCGCCCAAGCCTGGCAGGGTGCGATTGATATCCCAGTAGCGGTCGGCCGCGTGCGACGGCACTTGCAGCCCGAATAGCGCCGTGAGGACTGCCAGGCGCAGCGGCGACATTCCCGGCAGCGACCGACGATCGCACGTGCTCGAGCGCCGTGCGCTGTGGCTCTTGCCGTGGCCGGTCGCCAGCTCGGAAGCGACCACCCATGCGTTGCGCACTTTGGACCAGATGACGCGATAGATTCGATTCATTGCACTCTCCTGCCTCGCGCCCTCACACGCCTCATCGCCATCGACAGCTCAGCGGCGCGCTCCGCCCGCATCCTTGGCCACACGAGCCACGACTACTGGAACTGACGCAACGATTGAGTGTAGGGACGTGCGCGACACAGGTTCTTTGTGTTCGATCACAACATGCCCAAGGAGATAGCGATGAAGTTGACTGCGCAACGATTCGAGGATGCACGCGCATCCATGCCTCGGCGGTTCGCTCGAAGCGCGCAGCAGTTGAGCGAGTGGTCGTACCCTCGATGTTCTTGGACCGCTGTTATTGCGGCTCCGTATATCAAACCCGACGCCGCGGCGATTCCGAATCTGATTCAAATTGCATCGATCTCGCTCGGCTACGCCGCCGCGTTCGCTTTTTGCGCGCCGGTCCTCAACAATCGCGCCTCGAACGCGTCACTATCGAGACCATGTCGGACCTGCTGAATTCCTCGCTCCAGCGCGCACGTGAAGCTTTGGCGTGCCGCGATCTGCCCGGTGCTTATCTCGCCGCACAAGGAGCGCTGCGAGTCAATCCGCGTAGTGCGCAAACGCATGCGTTGCTCGGCATCGTGCTGTCCGAGCTCAACGATCTCTCCTCCGGCGAGTGGCATTTTCGTCGCGCCCTCGAGCTCGACGCTCCGCAGGCATCCTGGCTCGCGAATCTTGCGATCAACCTGATTCGCCAGGGCCGCGCGGACGAGGCCGGGCCTTGCTTCGAACGTGCCGATGCGCTCGCGCCGGGCAGCGTCCAGGTGCTCGCGCAATGGTCGAAGCTGTACGAGATGCAAGGCGACCTGCGCAAGGCCGGCGAGCTGTTGGATCGAGCCGCGGCGGTTTCATCCGATCGCGAGATCGAACTGCTGCGAGTGTCGTACCTCATCCGCAGTGGACAGCATGCGCAGGCTCTGTCGCTGCTGGAGGGAGTGGCCGATCTCAACGGCAGCGCGCAGCTGGAGCGCGGACGCTTGTATGACCGACTCGGCCGTCATCACGACGCGTGGCGCGACTGGACCGAGGCAAAGGCGAAGCTCGCTCGAGCCGGCGGCGCGGAATATCAATCGCAGCTGGTCGAGACGCTGGTCGCGCGCATGAAGCAGTTCTTCGTGCGTTCCAATGTCGAGCTGCTGCCACGAGCCACGGTGCGAGGAGACACTGCGCAACCGGTGTTCATCATCGGACTGCCGCGCTCGGGCACAACGCTGGTCGAACAGATCCTCGCCAGTCACTCCGCCGTGCGCCCTGGTGGAGAGCTGACCTTCGTCGGTGAGTGGTCGCAATTCCTTCAGCGTCTGTGCCCCGACGCCGCGCCCTTCCCTGAGAACCTGGCGCGAATGTGGAGCGCCGACTACCGGCACGTGGCCAATCTGCTGCGCGACTACTATTTCTCTCGTGCCGAAGCGCGCGGGTTGCTGCGCCCCGGGGCCGTGTTCTTCACCGACAAGATGCCGTTCAACGAGATGTGGCTGCCACTGGTGTGCATGGCATTTCCCAACGCGAAGATCGTGCGCGTGGTGCGCCATCCACTAGATGTGTGCGTCTCCATGCTGTCGCATGAGCTCACTCATGGCTTCAACTGCGCTTATCGCATCGAAACCATCGAGCAACACCTGTGCGCGATGTTCGATCTGTCGCAGCACTACCGGCGTGAGCTGGACTTCCAGGAGATCACGCTCAGGTACGAAGACCTCGTGCGGGAACCGGAGCAACGAGTCCGCCAGCTGCTCGATCATCTGCAGCTGCCGTTCGAGGCTGCTTGCCTGAGCTTCCACGAGCAACGCCGCTACACGGCCACGCCGAGCTACGCGCAAGTGACCGAAAAGCTCAACGAACGCTCCGTCGCTCGCCATCGGCCTTACATGCAGCAACTCGCGCCGTTCATGACGCAACTGGCGCCGTGGCTGGCCGCCTGGGGCTACGAAGCTGAGCGCGGCAATGGTTGAGTTCAAATTGCATTCGTCTGCTGCGCGGCGCGTGGCGCCTCGCTAGCAGCGCTGGCTACTATGCCGGCAGCATCGGTCCTGTTTCGATCGACTCACTCATATATATGAATAACACCCAGCCAATCATCAACACGCGCCTGCCATTGCGAATCGCCATCAGTGCTCTGATCGCGCTCGCGCTGCCTTGCACCGCCGAGGAGGCTCAACCCAGCTCGGGCTTTTACGTCGCCCCCATGCTCAATGGCACTCGCCTCGATGACGACCGCGCCGTCGACGACGCTGCCGCGTTCACTTTTGCAGCGGGGTTCGAGGTGCATCCCGATTGGAACATCGAGCTGAACCTGTTCCGTGGCCGCTTCGATAGCTCGATCGGTGACGATCTGACGATGGACGCCGCGGGGCTCAACGCTCTGCGAGTGTTCCGGCGCGAAACGCGCCTCGCGCCCTACCTCCTAGTCGGCCTCGGCGCGCAGCGAAAAGAACGCAACCTCTCCGGCTCGCAGACCGATCCTTATGCCGATGCCGGCCTCGGATTGCTCGGCGCCATCCATCGATCCAATGAAGATGGCCGCGCGCTGTTCCTGCGACTCGACGCTCGCGCTCGCTACGACGACACGAATGCTGGCAGCCGTGTGGATTATCTGTTCGGCCTGGGCCTGCAATATGCGTTTGGCTCGGGATCGCGACCCGCATCAGTTCAACCACCGGCCGCGCCGCCGCCACCGCCGCCGGCGGACGAAGATCGTGACGGTGTACTGGACAGTGCCGATCGTTGTCCCGGCACGCCCGCTGGCAAGACCGTCGATCGGGATGGCTGTGAGCTCGACCGCGACAGCGACAACGATCGGGTCCCGGATAGCACGCCCGATGTTTGTCCGAACACCGCACCGGGGACACGCGTCGATGCGCGCGGCTGTGACCTGAAGAGCGAGATCGAACTGCCGCTGGTCACGTTCGATTACGATTCCGATCGATTGCAGCCGCAGGCGTTCGTCACTCTGGATCAGGCGGTGGCCACGCTGCGGTTGAATCCCGACGTGCGCATCGAAGTGGCCGGGCATACGGACGGCCTGGGCTCGCAAGCCTACAATCTCGGCTTGTCACAGCGACGCGCCGAGACCGTCCGTCGTTATCTGGTCGAAAAAGGTGTGACGAACCCGCTGACGGTTCACGGCTACGGCAAGAGCGAACCCATTGCCGACAACGGCACCGAGGCGGGCCGAAACCGGAATCGTCGCGTGGTGTTGCGGATACTTCCGTAGCAAGACGGACGACCGCGCGGCAGAGATCCGCCGCGCGGTCGTCGTCTCCCCCACGGCTGACTAGCCCTGGCTTTCGCCCTTGACCTCTACGCTGCCTGGATTGCGCAGCACTTTCATGACGACGCGACGGTTCTGTGCACGGCCTTCAGCAGTGCCGTTATCAGCGACCGGCTGCGCTTCTCCGTAGCCCCGAGCCACGATCTGCGATGCAGAGACCCCTTGCGAAAGGAGGTACGCACGCACGGCGTCGGCGCGACGCTGCGACAGATTCAAGTTGTACTTGTCTGCACCGACGCTATCGGTATGGCCCTGCAGCTCGATCTGCAGCTCCGGATATTTCTTCAGATTGGCCGCGACCGGATCGAGCACGGCACGCGATGCGGCCGTGAGCGTATCGGAGTTGGTTTCAAAACCCACGCCGACCAATGTGATCTCGCCTTGCTGAGGACAGCCCGATGAATCCACCGCGACACCACGCGGCGTGCCCGGGCAGCGATCCGCGGAATCGACCACACCGTCGCCGTCGCTGTCCGCCGGCGCAACCGGTGCTGGCGCCGGAGCTGGAGCGGGCGGAGCCTGCACGCTCGGCTGCGGTGCCGGGGCCGGCGGCGTGCCACCAAACGCGAACTGAAAACCGAGCGTGCCGATGTAATCGGTGAAATAGCCTTCGCGGCCGGTATCGTCCCAGCGCGCCTTGATCTCTGGACGCAGGCTGAAGGAGCTGGTGCCGCGGCGATTCTCGCCGAGTTTCCAGATCAAGCCCGCGCCCGCCTGCGCGATGAAATCGGTAGTGTCGCGGCCCACTTCCACATTGTTGCGCACGGCGCCGGCACCCAGCGTCAGGTAAGGAGACAACGATTCGTCACGCCGGAACACACGCAGCACGTCGAGCGAGGCCGCGTACGGATCGAATGCATCGAGCCGCGCGCCATTCGCATTGAGCTCCATGCTCCACTCCTTGCTCAAATGCTTGCCGACGCTCAGGCCGAGCAGCGCGTCGCCATCCTCGATATTTCTATCGTTGTCGGTGATGAGGCCGCCGCCCTGCGGTGTCACGTACCACCGGCCGACGTCACTGGCGGTCGCATTCGCTGCGGCCGCCAGACCAATCACGCAAACCAAGACTTGCTTATTCATGAGTTCTCTGAGCTGCTTGAAACCTTGGACGGGCCCGTGCACCGGGCCCGATCGTTCTAGACCGGCGTATCGTATGAGTCGGCCCGCGCGACGGCACGCGATACGAGTACAAATTGCATGCGAGTGTTGTTGTGTCACCCGGGAGGGGCAGTTAGATTCCGCGACCAGGGTCGGCGCCGATCGGGCGCTCATTGCTATTTCGTGCTGGAAGAGGATGTCATGTTCGCAAAGTTGACCGCCGAGTTCATCGGCACGTTATGGCTGGTGCTCGGAGGGTGCGGGAGCGCCGTCCTGGCCGCGGCTTTCCC
>Ga0164243_10004569_pt1 | contig 21600 bp, 17 predicted proteins | sample OricompcompostOP_FD_108781 | JGI IMG/M metagenome (GOLD analysis project Ga0164243, IMG submission 108781) | Organic Plus compost microbial communities from Emeryville, California, USA - Original compost - Organic plus compost (OP) | ecosystem: Engineered > Solid waste > Mixed feedstock >...
CGATGGGCCTCATGAACACGCCGCGCCTCATCATCGCGGACGAGCCCACCACCGCCCTCGACGTCACGGTCCAGCGTCAGGTGCTCCGCGTGCTCGCCAACGTCCGCCGGGACACCGATGCGGCGATCCTGCTCATCAGCCACGACATCGCGGTCGTCGCCCAGACCTGCGACCGGGTGCTGGTCATGTACGCCGGACGGATCGTCGAGGACCTCCCCGCCTCGAAGCTGCACACCCACGCCCGCCACCCCTACACGCGGGCGCTCATCGAGGTCGTGCCAGAGCTCGACACCGATCGCGCACGGCCGCTGAAGACGATCGCCGGCCGTCCGCCCGCTCCCGGCGCCTTCCCCGCCGGCTGCGCCTTCGCGGATCGCTGCGCCTTCGCCACCGACCTGTGCCGCGAGAAGGACCCGGCGCTCGCCGAGGAACGCCCTGACCACCGCGTGGCCTGCTGGCACCCCGTCGGCGACGTCGTGGAGACCCCCTCCGCCCGGCGGGAGGCTGCCGCCCCGGCGAGCGCCTCCGCCGCCCTGACCGCCGAGCCCGAAGGAGCCTCCCGATGAGCGAACTGCGCTTCTCCGAGGTCAGCATCCGCTACGGATCCCGGCGCGGCGGCCTGACCGCCGTCCGCGGCGCGAACCTGGTCGTGCCCTCCGGCGCGGTCGTGGGCCTCGTGGGCGAGTCCGGGTCGGGCAAGTCCACCCTGGCCCGCGCCGCGATCGGCCTCTCGCCGCTCACCGAGGGCACGATCACCCTCGGCGGCGCGGACGTGCGCGGCTTCCGCCGTCGCCGTCCGATCCAGATGGTGTTCCAGGACCCGTATTCGTCGCTCGACCCCCGCATGACGATCGGCGAGTCCATCGCCGAGTCCTTCCCCCGCGGGATGTCGCGTGCCGAGAGGCGCGCCGAGGTCGCCCGTCTGCTGGAGCTCGTCGCCCTCGACCCCCAGCGCGCGGACGACCTGCCGGGGGCGATGTCGGGCGGCCAGCGCCAGCGGATCGCGCTCGCCCGGGCGCTCGGCGCCTCGCCCGAGGCGATCATCGCCGACGAGATCACCTCGGCGCTCGACGTGTCGGTGCAGGGATCCGTGCTCAACCTCGTGCGCGACCTGCAGCGGGAGCTGCGGCTGACGCTGCTCTTCATCTCGCACAACCTCTCGGTGGTCCGCTACGTCAGCGACTACGTCGCGGTGATGTACCTCGGGCGGATCGTGGAGGTCGGCGCCGTCGAGGAGGTCCTTTCCGACCCGCGGCACCCGTACACGCAGGAGCTCCTCGCGTCGGCCCCGACCCGCAACGGCGACCTCCTCGCGGCAGACGCGACCGCGATCGACGCCGAGCCCGCCAACCCGCACCACCCGCCGCCCGGCTGCCGCTTCCATCCGCGCTGCCCGATCGGCCCGCTGGCGATGCCGGGACGGGACGTGTGCGCCGCGGTCGAGCCGGAGCTCCCCGACGCCGCTCACGCCGCCGCCTGCCATTTCGCGCGCGGCGATTCGTCCGGATCGCAACGGATCGTCCTGGAGACCAGTTCGCCCCGGTGATTTCAGCTCCACCGACGAACTCGCCCCTCCCCCGCACCCGGCACAGTGATCCCAGAGCGAAAAGGAGACCCCCATGGCTCGACTGACCGTCGACGACTTCCTCGGCATCGCCGCCCCGGAACAGCCCGCCCTCTCGCCCGACGGCACGCAGGTCGCCTACGTGCTGCGGACCGCGAACCGCGAGGCCGACCGCGACGAGCGCTCGCTGTGGTGCGTCGGGACGGAGGGCGGCGAGCCCCGCCGCCTCACCCAGGGCGTCGCGGACAGCACGCCGGCCTGGAGTCCCGACGGCGCGACCCTCGCGTTCCTGCGCGCGGCCGACGGCGCCCCCCAGCTCTGGCTGCTCCCCGCCGCCGGCGGAGAGCCCCGCGCGCTGACCTCCCTTCCGCTCGGCGCCGGCGCCCCGCGCTGGAGCCCCGACGGCACGAGGATCGCGTTCTCCGCCGCCGTCGACACCGCGGCCGTCCCCGGCGAGGACGCGGCGGTCACCACCGCCCGCCGCAGCGCGCCGCTCGTGGCCGAACGGCTCGGGTACAAGCTCGACGGCGTCGGCCCGTTCGGCACCCTCCGCGCGCAGGTCCACGTCGTCGACGTCGCCTCCGGCACCGTCACGGTGCTGACCGAGGGCGACCGGCACGCGGGCGACCCCTCCTGGTCGCCGGACGGCACGAGGATCGCGTTCTCCGCCGCCGCCGAGGACGACGCGGACCTGACCCTCAGCTCCGCCGTCTTCACGATCGACCCCGCCCGTCCGCTGTCCCGCCCGAGGCTCGTCAGCGAGACGGGCATCCAGGCGGAGGTCGTCGGCTGGACCGCCGACGGCGCCGCGGTCGAGGCCGTGGGGCGTCTGGACACCGAGATCGGCAACGGGGGCCTCCTCCTCTTCCCGCTGGACGGCAGCGCCCCGCGCGACGTGATCGCGGCGATGGACCGCAACATCATGCCCGGAGCGACCGGCTACCCCGGCGGGCTGCCCCAGCACGGCCCGGACGGGACCTATGCGGTCTGCGTGCGCGAGAACGGCTACTCCCACCTCCGCACGGTCCGCGCCGACGGGACGGACGTCCGCGAGATCGTCGCCGGCTCCTCCTCGGTATCGGGGCTCTCGGTCGTCGGGCGCACGGCGGCGGTCGTCCTGACCACGGCCGACGCGCTCGGCGAGATCGCGCTCGTCGACCTGGCCGACGGCACGGTGCGGACGCTCACCGCGCACGCGCCGAAGGACCTGCCCCTCGTCGTCGCCGAGGAGCGCCGCTTCACGATCTCCGACGGCACCGTGGTGACCGGCTGGCTGCGCCGCGATCCGCAGGCGACCGGCGCGCTCCCCCTGCTCCTGGACATCCACGGCGGACCCCACAACGCGTGGAACGGCGCCGTCGACGCCTTCCACCCCTATCAGCAGGTCCTCCTGAACCGGGGCTGGGCCGTCCTCACCGTCAACCCCCGCGGGAGCGACGGCTACGGCGAGGCGTTCTTCCGCGGCGTCGTGGGCCACTGGGGCCTCGCGGACGCGAACGACTTCCTGGAGCCGATCGACACGCTCGTCGCGGAGGGGATCGCAGACCCCGACCGCCTGGCGATCACGGGCTACAGCTACGGCGGGTACATGACCTGCTACCTCACCTCGCGCGACGACCGGTTCGCCGCCGCGGTGCCCGGCGGCGTCGTCACCGACCTGGTGAGCATGGGCGGGACCTCCGACGCCGGGCACTTCCTCGCGCAGGCCGAGAACGGCGGGATGCCGTGGAAGGACCACGCCCGGCTCTGGGAGCGCTCGCCCTACTCGCGGGTCGACCGCGTCTCGACGCCGACGCTCGTCCTGCACGGCGCCGCCGACGACCGCTGCCCCGTCGGTCAGGCCGAGCAGTGGTTCACGGCGCTCCGCGAGCGCGGCGTGCCCGCGGAGCTCGTGCTCTACCCCGGCGGCTCCCACCTCTTCCCGATCACGGGCACGCCCTCGCACCGGGCCGACTTCTCGGCCCGCATCGTCGACTGGGTCGAGCGGTACGCGGCCGGCGGCGACGCCCCCGCCCGTCCCCGCCTCGACGCCGCCCGCTGGCAGCGGCGCCTCAGCGTCCTCGCCGCCAAGCACGGAGTGCCGGGAGCGGCGCTCGGCATCCTCCGCGTCGGCGAGGAGCCGGTCATCGCGCACCACGGCGTGCTCAACGTCGAGACCGGCGTCGAGGCCACCGACGACGCGCTGTTCCAGATCGGCTCGATCACGAAGGTGTGGACCGCGTCGGTGGCGATGCGGCTCGTCGACGAGGGCACCCTCGACCTGGACACCCCGATCGTCGAGTACCTGCCCGACTTCCGCGGGCCCTCGGACGAGATCACCACGGGCGTGACGCTGCGTCACCTGCTCTCGCACACGAGCGGGATCGACGGCGATCACGTCGTCGACACCGGTCGCGGCGACGACAGCCTGGAGAGGTTCGTCGCGACGTTCCGCGACGCGCCGCAGAACCACCCGCTCGGCGCGACGATGTCGTACTGCAACGCGGGATACTCGCTCGTCGGCCACCTCATCGAGAAGGTCACCGGCACCACCTGGGACCAGGCGATGAAGGACCTGCTGTTCACCCCGCTCGGCCTCGCGCACACCGCGACCCTGCCGGAGGAGGTCCTGCTCCACCGCGCCGCCGCCGGGCACACCGGTGTCGACGACGACGGGAGGCCGATCCTCGCGAAGCAGTGGATGCTCCCCCGGTCGATGGCCCCGGCGGGCGTCGTCACCGCGTCCGCCGCCGACGTCCTCGCCTTCGCTCGCCTCCACCTCGACGGCGGCGTCGCGGCGGACGGGACGAGGATCCTCTCCGAGGACGCCGTCGCCCGGATGCGGCAGGCCGAGATCGCCATGCCGGACCCGTACACCCTCGGCAGCGCCTGGGGCCTGGGCTGGATCCTGTTCGACTGGGACGGCAGGCGCCTGATCGGCCACGACGGCAACACGATCGGCCAGGCCGCGTTCCTCCGGATCCTCCCCGACGAGGGGCTCGCGGTGACGCTGCTGACGAACGGCCCCGGAGCGAGAGCCCTGTATCTGGACCTCTACACCGAGATCTTCGCCGAGCTCGCCGGCCTCCGCGTCCCCGGCCCCTACGCGATCCCCGACGAGCCGTTCACGGCGGACTTCTCCCGGCATCTCGGGACGTACGAGCGAGCGGGCGTCCGCAGCGAGGTCTACGAGGAGGACGGCGGCCTGCGCCTGCGCGTCACCCTCAGCGGGCCTCTCGCGGAGATGCTGCCCGACCCGGTGCAGGAGCACGAGCTCGTCCCCGTGCGCGACAACGAGTTCGCGATCCCCGAGCCGGGGGCCGACCTGACGACGCCGGTCGTGTTCTACGCGCTCGACAGCGGCGAGCCGTACGTGCACATGGGCGTCCGCGCCTCGCCGAAGGTCGTGTGATGGCGGATCTCGACGCCCTCCTCGACGACATCGGCGCGCTCGTCCGCTGCGAGTCGCCGTCCGCCGACTTCGACGCGGTCGCCGCGAGCGCCGACGTCGTGGCCGACCTGGGCGAGCGCCTCCTCGGCGCGGCCCCCGAGCGCATCGTGATCGACGGCCGCACGCACCTGCGCTGGCGCTTCGGCCGGCCGCGCGTGCTGATCCTCGGCCACCACGACACCGTGTGGCCGCGGGGCACGCTGGAGCGGATCCCGTTCGAGGTGCGCGACGGCGTCGTCCGCGGGCCCGGGTGCTTCGACATGAAGACCGGCGTGGCGATGGCGTTCCACGCCGTGGCCGCCCTTCCCGACCGGGACGGCGTCTCGCTCCTGGTCACCGGCGACGAGGAGCTGGGCTCCCCGAGCTCCCGGGGGCTCATCGAGGAGGAGGCCCGCGGCTGCGAGGCCGCGCTCGTGCTCGAGGCGGCCGGCGACGGCGGGGCGGTGAAGGTCGCCCGCAAGGGCGTCTCGCTCTACCGGGTCCGCGTCCTCGGCCGCGCCGCGCATGCGGGGCTCGAGCCGGAGAAGGGGGTGAACGCCTCGATCGAGGCCGCGCACCTCCTCCTGACGGTCGCCGGGCTCGGCGACGCGGAGGCCGGGACCACGGTCACCCCGACGCTGCTGACCGCGGGAACCACCACGAACACGGTGCCCGCCGAGGCCGGGTTCTCCGTCGACGTGCGGGTGCGCACCCTCGGCGAGCAGGACAGGGTCGACGCCGCCATGCGCGCGCTCGCCCCGACGCTCCCCGGCGCACGGGTCGTGGTCGAGGGCGGGCCGAACCGCCCGCCGCTGGAGCACCGGTCCTCCGCAGGGCTGTTCGCGCTGGCCGAGCGCGTGGCCGCGGACGCCGGCCTCCCGCCGCTCGAGGGGATCGCCGTCGGCGGCGCCTCGGACGGGAACCTCACCGCCGGCATCGGCGTTCCGACGCTGGACGGCCTCGGCGCCGTCGGCGGCGGGGCGCACGCCGAGGACGAGCACGTGATCGCCGCGCGCATCCCGGAGCGGACGGACCTGCTGGAGGGGATCCTCCGCGCCCTCCTGTCCGGGCCCGCGTCAGACCCGGTCGAGGCCACCGCCGCGACCGCCTCCGGAGGGGGAGAACGATGACCATCGTCGATCAGCAGGTCCGCGACGCCGAGCAGGCGGCGGACCGGGCCGCCGAGGACGCGGGCGTGACCGTCCGCCTCCTCGACTCGGTGGCGGACTTCACCGCGGTCGTGGAGCTGTTCCGCGGCATCTGGGCGACCGGGAGCGAACGGGTCCCGGTGAACGTGGAGGTCCTCCGCGCGCTCTCGAAGGCGGGCAGCTACGTCGCCGGCGCCTACGACGGCGACGACCTCGTCGGCGCGTGCTTCGGCTTCTTCGCCGCGCCCGAGCGCCGGGCGCTGCACAGCCACATCGCCGGGGTGTCCGAGCGCATGCGCGGCCGGAGCGTCGGGTTCGCCCTCAAGGTGCACCAGCGCGCCTGGGCCCTCGACCACGACCTGGACGAGATCTCCTGGACGTTCGACCCCCTCATCAGCAGGAACGCCTACTTCAACCTCGTCAAGCTCGCCGCGACGCCGACGTCCTATCACCGCAACTTCTACGGCCAGATGCAGGACGCGCTCAACGGCGGCGACGACACCGACCGGATGCTGGTCACGTGGTTCGTGCGCGACCCCCGGGTCGAGGCCGCCTGCGCCGGTCGTCCGATCGTCCCCGACCTCCCGCCGAGCGAGACCCTGCTCGCCAACGGCGAGGGCGAGATCCCCCTCTACGGCGACCCCGCGGGGCCGTTCGTGCGCGTCTCGCTCCCCCGCGACATCGAGCGCATCCGGATCGACGACCCCGCCAGGGCCACGCGGTGGCGGCACGCCCTGCGCGACACCCTCGGCGACCTCCTCGACGGGGGCGCGCGCGTGCTCGCCTTCGACCGCACCGGCACGTACACCATCGACAGAGGAGAACAGTCATGAAGCTCACCGGAATCGAGCTGCGCGTCATCGAGATGCCCCTGGTGGCCCCGTTCCGCACGTCCTTCGGCGTGCAGACGGTGCGCGAGGCGATCGTCGTGCGCGCCGTGACCACGGACGGCGAGGGGTGGGGCGAGTGCGTCGCCATGCAGGACCCGCTGTACTCCTCCGAGTACGTCGAGGGCAGCATGGACGTCATCCGTCGCTTCCTCCTCCCCGCGATCGCCCAGGTCGACGACCTCGACGGGAGCAAGGTCGCCCCGGCGCTGGAGCAGTTCAAGGGCCACCGCATGTCGAAGGCGGCGCTGGAGACCGCGATCCTGGACGCCGAGCTCCGCGCCGGCGGGATCTCCCTCGCCCGCGAGCTGGGCGCGGTGCGCGCCGAGGTCGACTGCGGCGTGTCGGTGGGCATCATGGACTCGATCCCCCAGCTCCTCGATGCCGTCGACGGCTACCTCGCCGAGGGCTATCAGCGGATCAAGCTCAAGATCGAGCCGGGCTGGGACGTCGAGCCCGTGCGCGCCGTGCGCGAACGGTTCGGAGACATCCTCCTGCAGGTGGACGCCAACACCGCCTACCGTCGCGGCGACGCGCAGCACCTGGCCCTCCTCGACCCCTTCGACCTGCTCCTCATCGAGCAGCCGCTGGACGAGGAGGACGTGATCGGCCACGCGAAGCTCGCCGAGGTCGTCCGCACGCCGATCTGCCTGGACGAGTCCATCGTCTCCGCGCGCGCGGCGGCCGACGCGATCGCGCTGGGCGCCTGCGCGATCGTGAACATCAAGCCGGGCCGCGTCGGCGGCTACCTGGAGTCGCGCCGGATCCACGACGTGTGCCGGGCCAACGACGTCCCCGTCTGGTGCGGGGGCATGCTGGAGACGGGCATCGGCCGCGCGGCCAACCTCGCCCTCGCCGCCCTCCCCGGCTTCACGCTCCCCGGCGACACGTCCGGGTCCAGCCGGTACTACGCCCACGACATCACCGAGCCCTTCGTGGTCACCGACGGCACCCTCTCGGTCCCCACCGGCCCCGGCATCGGCGTCACCCCCGACATGGACGCGCTCGAGGCCGTCACGACCCGCACGGAGTGGATCGCCTTCTGAGCCGCAGGCGTTCATCGCCGACGCCGATCTTCGTGGGGCACGACAACATCGCACTATGATTTCGTCGTGCCCCACGACTCCCCCGGTCGCTCCCCCGCCCTACGCTCGATGACGTGCTCATGTCAGTGAGGACACGACCACGCGCCAGCCTCGGTCGCGTCATCGAAGATCTCGGGACGACGCTCCTCGACGCCGTCGCGGGCGACGTCGAGGCCGACGCGCTCATCGACACCGTCGTCATCCACGACGCGCTCGACGACGCCATGCCCATGCGCCGGGCCCTCGTCCTCGGCGTGGGGCTCAAGGACCCGCACGAGGTCGCCGCGCTCTTGGCCGCCCTCCGCGAGCAGGAGGCGACGGCGCTCGTGCTGCGCGCCCCGGTCGAGGTCGATCCCGGCGGCCCCATCGCCACCGCGTCCGCGGCGACCGGGATCCCGGTCCTCGCCCTCACCCGCGGCGCCTCCTGGGCCCAGCTCGCCGCGATGCTCCGCGCGCTCATCGCCGAGGGGGACCTCGGCCAGCAGGAGACGAGCAGCGTCGGCGGCACGGCGACCGGCGACCTCTTCGCGATCGCGAACGCCGTCTCGACCCTGCTCGACGCGCCGGTCACGATCGAGGACCGCAGCTCCCGCGTCCTCGCCTTCTCCAGCCGCCAGGACGAGGCCGACGGCCCGCGGGTCGAGACGATCCTCGGCCGCCAGGTGCCCGACCGCTACATGCGCGAGCTCGAGGCGCGCGGCGTCTTCCGCGAGCTCTACCGCAGCGCCGACCCGATCGACGTCGCCCCGGTGAAGACCGACGGCTCCGGCCCCGCGATCCCCCGCGTGGCCTACGCGGTCCGCGCCGGAGACGAGATCCTGGGCTCGATCTGGGTCGCGGTGCAGAAGCCGCTCACGAACGACCGCGTCCGTGCGCTCAAGGACGCGGCGAAGCTCGTCGCCCTGCACATGCTTCAGCAGCGGGCCGGCGCCGACGTCGAGCGCCGCCTGCGGGCCGATCTGGTCGCGGCGGCGCTCGAGGGCGGCCCCGGGGCCAACGACGCGCTCGCCCGGCTCCGCCTCACCGACCACCAGTGCGTCGTCCTCGCCCTCTCCACCGTCGAGCCCGAGGAGCAGACCGACGCGACCGACGCGCGGGTCCTCGGCGAGCGCCACCGGATCGCCGACGCGTTCGCGATGCACCTCGGCGCGGTCTATCCCCGCTCGGCCGTGGCGATGATCGGCGACGTGGTCTACGCGGTGGCGGGCGTGCGCGCGGAACAGCCCGACGCCGACCTGCGCGCGGCGAGGGTGGCCACCGACTTCCTCGGGCGTCTCGGCTCCTCGGCCGACGTCCTCGTGGCCGTCGGCGCCGTCGCCGAGGACGGCGCCGCCCTCCCGCTGAGCCGCCAGAGCGCCGACCGCGCCCTCCGCGTGCTGCGCAACGGCCGCAAGCAGGGCTCGGTCGTCCTGTTCACGGCCGTGCAGATGGAGGCGCTGCTCGTCGAGGTCGCAGACCTGGCCCGTGCGAGGGGCGAGCGTCCCACCGGTCCGGTGTCGCTCCTCATCGAGCACGACCGCGAGCGCGGGACGCATCTCGTGGAGACGCTGAGGTCCTGGCTGGACTGCTTCGGCGACGTGGCCGCCGCGTCGGCCCGGGTCTTCACCCACCCCAACACCTTCCGCTACCGGCTCCGGCGGCTCTCCGAGATCAGCGGTCTGGATCTGACCGATCCCGACGCCCGCTTCTCGGCCATGGTGCAGCTGCGCCTCCTGGACGTCGACGCCCGTTAGTCCCCCCTCGCCAGGGCCGTCGACGCGACGGGGCCGCGCGGCTCATCTGCCGCGCGGCCCCGTCGTCCTTCGAGCGTGGTCCTACTTGTAGGACTTCACGATGTCGAGGAGCTTCGGGACGTTGGCGTAGGCCTCGGCCGCGTTGTCCTTGGTGACGATCACCGGCGGGAGCAGGTACGCCGGGACGACCTTCTTGCCGTTGTCGTACTGGTCGGTGTCGTTGACGTCGACCTTCTCGCCCTTCTGCAGCTGCTGGGTCATCTTGATCGCCTGCTCCACGAGGAGCGCGGTGTCCTTGTTGATCGTGGAGTACTGGACGCCCTCCATGATCGACTTCACGGACTCGACCTCGGAGTCCTGCCCGGTCACGACCGGGACGGGCTTGCCCGCCTGCTGCACCGAGGTGATGATCGCCCTGGCGAGGGTGTCGTTGGGCGAGAGCACGCCGTCGAGCTGCTGCGAGCCGTAGGTGGAGGTGAGGATCGAGTCCATCCGGCGCTGGGCGTTCTCGGCCTTCCAGCCCTCGGTCGCGGTCTGCTTGATGTCGGTCTGCTTCGACGCGACGACGAGCGTGCCGTCGTCGATCTTCGGCTTGAGCACGTCCATCGCGCCGTTGAAGAACACCGCCGAGTTGGCGTCGTCGGGCGAGCCCGAGAACAGCTCGATGTTGTACGGCTTGGGGTGTCCGGCCCGGGCGGCGAGGCCGTCCAGCAGCGCCTGGCCCTGCAGCTGACCGACCTTGAAGTTGTCGAACGCCACGTAGTAGTCCACCGCGTCGGTGTTCTCGATCAGGCGGTCGTAGGCGATGACGGTCGCGCCCGCCGCCTTCGCGGCCTGCACCTGCGTGGAGAGCTGCTTGCCGTCCTTGGCGCCGATGATGATGACCTTGGCGCCGCCGGTGACCATCGCCTGGATCTGGTTCTGCTGCTCGGCGACCGTGTTGCTCGCCGGCGCGTACTGCACGTCGGGCTTGAAGCCGGCCTTGGTGAGCCCGTCGGTGAAGAGCTGCCCGGCCAGGACCCAGTTCTCGCTGGTCTTGTCCGGGAGCGCGACGCCGATCTTGGCCCCCGCGTCGAAGCCCGCGGCCGCCGCGCTCTCGGAGCCGGCCGGGGCGGCGCCGCCCCGGTTCCCGGAGCACCCGGTGAGCGCGAAGGCACCCGCGACGACGATCGCCGTCGCCGACAGAAGGATTTTCTTCATGTGATCTCTTTCTCTGAGTGTGAGGGCGGATCCGCGTCGCGGATCGTCCTACTTCCCGCTCGCCGTGCCGGAAGCGGTGGTCTGGAAGGGCTCGGGCCGGCGTCCGAGCCGGCGGGTGAGGAAGCCGATGATCGACGGGCGGCCCTGGCGCTTGTTCCAGACGTCCACGCCCACCGCGAGCAGGAGCACGAGGCCCTTGATCATCGCGACGACGTCGGCGCCGGCGCCCATGAGCGCGAGCCCGTTGTTGAGGAACGCCATCACGAGGCCACCGATGATCGACCCGAGGACGGTGCCGACGCCGCCCGAGACGGCGGCGCCGCCGATGAAGACCGAGGCGATCGCGTCGAGCTCCCATCCGTTGCCGTCCTGCGGCCCCGAGGCCGTCGCCCTGGCGACGTAGATCATGCCGGCGACGGCGGCGAGCACTGACATGTTCATCATCACGAAGAAGTCGGTCCAGCGGTCCTTCACGCCCGACAGCCGGGCCGCCTGGCGGTTGCCGCCGACCGCGTAGATGTGACGTCCGAAGACCGTGTTGCGGGTCGCGAAGGTGTACAGGATCACCAGGACGAGGAGGATCACCCCGGAGATCGGGAAGCTCGTGCCGGGACGGCCGGTGGCGAACTGCCAGCCCGCGGCGAGGATGATCACCGAGAGGAGGATCACCTTCACGATGCTCACCCACAGCGGGGCGCTGTCGGCGCCGATCTTGCGCTGCGAGGCGCGCAGCCACAGCTCGAACCCGACGACCCAAGCGACGCCCGCCACGGCGAGCACCATGGTGAGGACGTTGAAGTCCAGCGGCACCGCGAGCTCGGGCAGGTAGCCTGCGCCGATCTGCTGGAACTCGTCCGGCACGGGGACCGTCGTGGACTGCCCGATGAACTGGTTCGCGCCGCGGAAGAAGAGCATGCCTGCGAGGGTGACGATGAAGGCGGGCACGCCCACGTAGGCGACCCAGAAGCCCTGCCACGCCCCGACGAGCACGCCGACGCCGAGGCCCAGGAGCACCGCTGTCCACCACGGGAGGTGCCACTCCGCCATCGACTTGGCCACGATGATCCCGGTGAACGCCGCGACCGAGCCGACCGACAGGTCGATGTGCCCCATGATGATGACCATCACCATGCCGATCGCGAGGATCAGGATGTAGGAGTACTGGTTGACGACGTTGATCAGGTTCTCGGACGAGAGCGTGAGGCCGCTCGTCAGGAACTGGAACAGCAGGATGATGACGATCAGCGAGCCGAGGATGCCGAACTGGCGCCCCGTCGACTGCCCTCCGCCGAACATCTTGCGGATGTCCCCGAAGCGGAACCCGTCCTTCGCGGTGTCGGTCGTGGTGCTCATGCGGTCGCTTTCTGGGTCAAGGAGGTCATGCTGCGCATGAGCGCCTCCGGTGTGGCCTGGGATGCGGGGATGCAGTCGGTGACGCGTCCCTCGAAGACGGTGTAGATGCGGTCGGAGATGCCGAGCAGCTCCGGCAGCTCGCTGGAGATGACGATGACGCCCTTGCCCGCGGCCGCGAGCTCGTTGATGATCGCGTAGATCTCGTACTTCGCGCCCACGTCGATGCCGCGCGTCGGCTCGTCGAGGATGAGCAGGTCGGGGTCGGTGAACATCCACTTCGCGAGGACGACCTTCTGCTGGTTCCCTCCGGAGAGGGTGCCGACGCCCTGCTCGACCGAGGGGGTCTTGATGCGAAGGGAGGTGCGGTAGCGTTCGGCGACCTTCGCCTCCTCGCGGTCGTTCACGACCCCGCCTCGCGAGACCTTCGAGAGCTTGGCCGAGACGATCGAGCGCTTGATGGTGTCCAGCAGGTTCAGCCCGAGCACCTTCCGGTCCTCGCTCACGTAGGCGAGGCCGTGCCTGATCGCGGCGCTGACGTCGGGGAGCACGATCTCCCGCCCGTCCTTCACGAGCGTGCCGGAGAGGTAGGTGCCGTAGGAGCGGCCGAAGATGCTCATCGCGAACTCGGTGCGCCCCGCCCCCATGAGCCCCGCGATGCCCACGACCTCGCCGCGGCGCACCTCGATGCTCGATCCCTTCACGACCATGCGGTCGCTCACGGTCGGGTGCTGCACCCACCAGTCCTTGACCTCGAAGAACACCTCGCCGATGTCCGGGGTGCGATCGGGGTAGCGGCTCTCGAGGGACCGGCCGACCATGCCGCGGATGATCCGGTCCTCGTTGACCTCGCCGCGTCCGACGTCGAGCGTCTCGACCGTGCGGCCGTCGCGGATGATCGTGATCTCGTCCGCGATCTGCTCGATCTCGTTGAGCTTGTGGCTGATGATGATCGACGTGATTCCCTTGGCCTTCAGGCCCAGGATCAGGTCGAGCAGGTGCTGCGAGTCGTTCTCGTTGAGCGCCGCGGTCGGCTCGTCGAGGATGAGGAGCTTGACGTCCTTGTTCAGGGCCTTGGCGATCTCGATGAGCTGCTGCTTGCCGACGCCGAGGTGCTTGATCGCGAGATCGGGGTCCTCGTCCAGGCCGACCCGCGCGAGGAGCTCCGTGGTCCTTCCCCGCTGCGCGGTCCAGTCGATGCGCGCGCCGCGGCGGATCTCGTTGCCGAGGAAGATGTTCTCCATGATGGAGAGCTCGGGGATGAGCGCGAGCTCCTGGTGGATGATGACGATCCCGGCCTGCTCGCTCGCGGCGATGTCCTTGAAGCGCTGCTCCTGGCCGAACAGGAGGATGTCGCCGTCGTAGCTGCCGTACGGGTACACGCCGGAGAGGACCTTCATCAGGGTGCTCTTGCCCGCCCCGTTCTCGCCGCAGATCGCGTGCACCTCCCCGGTGCGGACCGTGATCGAGACGTCGGAGAGCGCCTTCACGCCCGGGAACTCCTTGGTGATGCGACGCATCTCCAGGATCGGGGCGGAGACGCCGGGAATCGTTGCTGTGGTGCTCACGAATCATCCTTGATATCGACGGCCACTCCCAATGTGACCGTTCACATTGGGTTCCATGCTGCAACGGCGACCGGCCGCTGTCAAGTGCGGGCGCGGATCGTGGCGCTACCGTGACGTGGCCGATTCCCGGCCGCACAGGACGGGCACGACGGGCCCGAAGACGGGGGGCTCCTCCCCGCGGAACTGCGCGAGGAGGATCTGCACCGCCCGCCGGCCGAGCTCCGGGAAGTCCTGGTGCACGGTCGTCAGTGGCGGCGCGACGTGCGCCGCCACCGGGATGTCGTCGAAGCCCACCACGCTCACGTCCGCCGGCACGCGGAGGCCGGCGTCGCGGAACCCGTGCATCAGCCCGATCGCCATGACGTCGTTGGCAGCGAACACCGCGGTGAAGTCGCGCCGGCGCGCGAGCTCGGTCCCGGCGAAGTAGCCGAAGTCGGCCGTCCAGTCGCCGCGGATCGGCGGGAAGGTCGGCAGGTCGGCGTCGCGCAGCGCGTCCAGGTAGCCGCGCATGCGCGACTCCGCCTCGATCCAGTCCTGCGGGCCGGCCAGATGCAGGATGTCGGTGTGGCCGAGGCGGATGAGGTACTCGGTGATCATCCGCGCCCCCGCGACCTGATCCGCCGAGAGCGTCACGCCGTCCGAGCCCGACGCGGTCTGCAGGCTCACCACCGGGACCGAGACGGCGAGCCCGCGCAGGACGTTGAACACCCGCACCTGGGGCGCGAGCACGACGATGCCGTCGACGTGCTCGCGGATGAGCTGACGCACGGCGGCGCCGATCGCCTCTGGCGTGGTGTCGGGGAGGTTCAGGGTGCTCACCGCGTAGCCGGCGGCGCGCGCGGCGTTCTCGATCCCCGCGATCGACGACGTGGGACCGAACTCCCCCGTCGTCGCGGAGAGGATGCCGAGCGTGCTGGAGCGGCTGGTGGCCAGGGCGCGCGCGGCGACGTTCGGGCGGTAGTCGAGCACCGCGATCGCGTCCAGCACCCTGGCCTTGGTCTCCGGGCGGATGCTGGGGTGCTCGTTGAGGACGCGGGAGACCGTCTGGTGTGAGACGCCGGCGAGCCGCGCTACGTCCCGGATGCTCGGCGTCCTGGCACGCTCGGAGGGGCTAGACACAGCAGACCTCCCGAGAATGTGCACGGTCACATAGGGTTCTGCCCATTATGTCCCGCCGGCCGTGGCCGCGCATCCGCCCGCCCGCGACGTCCCCTCCCGCGGACCGGGACCTGCCCCGGCGTGGCCGGGGACCCCGGCCGGCCGCCCTCAGGCGATCAGCCGGGCGCCGGGAGCCGGGGCGTGCACGTGCAGGGCCTCGCGGCCCTGCGCCGCCATCCGGTCGCGGACCCGCGTGGCCGCGCCGGGGTCCGCGCACAGCAGGGCCACGGTCGGACCGGACCCCGAGACGATCCCGCGGAGGGCGCCGGCCGCCACCCCCTCGTCGATCACGGTCTGCAGGCCGGGCCGCTCCAGGAGCGCGGCGACCTGGAGGTCGTTGTGCAGCTCGCCGGCCAGCGCCTCCGCGTCTCCCGCGAGCAGCGCCTGCAGCAGCGACGGAGGCACCTCCAGCGACGGCGGCGGATCGTCGGCGAGCGCGCCCTCCTCGTCGCGATGCCGGTCCAGCCGGCCGTAGACGGCCGGGGTCGACATCCCCTCGTCGCTCGGGACGAGCACCCAGTCGAACCGGCCCCGGGCGAGAGCGGGCGTCAGCACGTCGCCCCGCCCCGTCCCCACCGCGGTGCCGCCCTGGAGCGCGAACGGGACGTCGGCGCCCAGGCGGGCCGCCAGCTCGTGCAGCCGGGCCGACGGCACCCCGGTCTGCCACAGCGCATCGCAGGCGACGAGCGCGGCAGCGGCATCGGCCGACCCTCCGCCCATCCCGCCCGCGACCGGGACGGCCTTGCGCACCTCCAGGTGCACGCCGCCCTCGTAGCCGGTGGCGGAGGCGAGGAGCTTCGCGGCGCGCATCGCGAGGTTGCGGTCGTCCCGCGGCACCGTGGCCGGGTCCGCCGCCCCCGAGACGGCGATCCGGAAGTCGTCGGCCTCGGTCGCGATCACGTCCTCCGAGAGCGAGACCGCCTGGAAGACCGTCGCGAGCGCATGGTAGCCGTCCTCATGACGGTCGCCGACGCCGAGGAAGAGGTTGATCTTCCCGGGCGCCCGCACCTGCACGGAACGCGCCGGAGGCGAAGGGAAGGAGACGCTCATACGGGGCTCACAGGTCCGACGAGGTCGCCCAGAGGTTCACGTCCACGGTCTCGGCCAGCGCGTCGATGCGCGAGAGCTCCTCGTCCGTCAACGGCGGGGCGTCGAGCGCGGCGAGGTTCTCGTCGAGCTGCGCCGGACGGGAGGCGCCGATGAGCGCCGAGGCGACCACCTCGTCGCGCAGGACCCACTGCAGGGCGAGCTGGGCGAGGGACTGGCCGCGCGCACGGGCGACGTCGGCCAGCGCGCGCAGGGTGTGCAGCGTCTTCTCCGACAGCGGGCCGCGGGGCAGCGACCTCCGCTGCTGCGCGCGTTCCGCCGTCCCGTCGCCGAGGTACTTGTCCGTCAGCAGCCCCTGGGCGAGGGGGGTGAAGGCGATCGCGCCCATCCCCTCCTCCCGGAGCGTGTCGGTGAGGCCGTCCTCCACCCAGCGGTTGAGGATCGAGTAGGCCGGCTGATGGATCACCAGCGGCGTGCCCAGCTCCCGCGCCACGTCGACGGCCGCCTCGGTGCGCTCGGCACTGTAGGACGAGATCCCGACGTACAGCGCCTTGCCCTGGCGCACCAGCGTGTCCAGCGCCGCGACGGTCTCCTCGATCGGGGTGACCGGGTCCACCCGGTGCGAGTAGAAGATGTCGACGTAGTCCAGGCCCATGCGCGCCAGGGACTGCTCGGCGCTGGCGATGATGTACTTGCGGCTCGCGAGGTCGCCGTACGGGCCCGGCCACATGTCCCAGCCGGCCTTCGACGAGATGATGAGCTCGTCGCGGTAGGGACGCAGGTCCTCGGCGAAGATGCGACCGAAGTTCTTCTCCGCCGACCCGTAGGGCGGGCCGTAGTTGTTCGCCAGGTCGAAGTGCGTGATGCCACGGTCGAACGCATGGCGCAGGAGCGCGCGCTGGCTGTCGAGCGGGATGTTGTCGCCGAAGTTCCACCACAGGCCGAGCGAGATCGCCGGCAGGTACAGCCCCGAGGCGCCGACGCGGCGGAAGCCGGCCCGGTCGTAGCGATCCGGTGCGGCCGCGTAGGGCCGGTGGATGTCGGGCACGTCGGGGCGGAAGCGCTGTTCGGTCACGGTCTCAGGTTAGCCGCCGGTCCCTCCTCGCGCGGCGGATCGCGGCGCGGCGGGCGAGGCGGAGCAGGAGTCGGAGGCGCCGGGCCTCGCGTCTCGCGAACCAGACGGCAGCGAGGGCGACGAGCGCGAACGGGACGAGCTTGGGGCCGAGGACGAAAGCGCCGAGCAGGACCTCGATCCCTTCGAAGCCGATGACCGCTGCCGCGGCGAAGTACACGACGGTGCCGGCTCTGACCATCGGGACGACCATCAGGCGCCGGAGCCGCACTGCGGCTCGAAGACGGGCGTAGCGGATCAGCCGCGGCATCCGCCTTCGACGGGCGGGCGGCACGGGAGGGGAGGGGAAGACGGGCACGGGGGCTCCAGAACGAGATGAGGGACGGACGACATGCCCGTCCGCCTCGCCGTCAGCGGAGCGGTGCCGGGCGGGGAGCCCGTGCCCCCGGCGCTCTCGGCCCCTGCGCTCCCGCCCGCACTGTGGCCGTGCGCGACGAGCGCAGACGCGGCTCTCGACGCCCATGGCGCGAGACCGCCGAGGGCGCGGATCCCGCCGTTCCGGCGACGACCAGGATCACCAGCGCAGTCACGGCGACAACGCCGACGACGACGATCCCGAGCGCGAAGAGCCAGGCGACGGGCGTCGCATGCAGGTGGAGGAAGGCATCCGCGCCGAGCGCGACGATCAGGTCGTCGAGGACGCGGACCAGGGCCATGCCCGCAGTCTAGGCCCCTCCGGTCGCGACGCGGGCGATGCGGTGGTAGTCCGCGACGGCGAGGTCCTCGCCGCGGGAGGTCGGGGCGACGCCGGCCCGTTCGAGCACCTCGCTCGCGGCCGACGACGATCCGAAGATCCCGGACAGCGCCTGGCGCAGCATCTTCCGGCGCTGGTTGAAGGCGGCGTCGACGATCTCGAACGTGCGGCGCCGCTCCTCCTCGCTCCCCCGCGGCTCCGGATCGCGGACGAACCCGACCAGGAGGCTGTCGACGTTCGGCACCGGCCAGAAGACCTGGCGCGACACGGTGCCCGAGAGCTGCCAGGGGCCGTACCAGGCGGCCTTCACGCTGGGGGCGCCGTAGGTCTTCGACCCGGGCTTCGCGGCCAGGCGCTCGGCGACCTCGGCCTGCACCATGACCACCCCGCGGGCGATCCCGGGGAAGGACTCCAGGAAGTGCAGCAGGACGGGGACCGAGACGTTGTACGGCAGGTTGGCCACGAGCACCGCCGGCGTGCCGGGGAGCTCGGTCACGCGCAGCGCATCGGCCTCGACCACCGTGAGCGCGTCGCCGGGCACGCCGTGGGCGCGGACCGTGGCGGGCAGCCGGGCGGCGAGCCGGCGATCGATCTCCACCGCCGTCACGCGCGCACCGGCCTCCAGGATCGCGAGAGTGAGCGACCCCAGCCCCGGACCGATCTCGACGACGCTCTCCCCCGCCCGCACGCCGGCGGCCTGCACGATCTTGCGCACCGTGTTGGCGTCGACGACGAAGTTCTGGCCGAGCTTCTTCGTCGGCGTGACGTCGAGCTCGGCCGCGAGCCGGCGGATCTCGGCGGCGCCGAGCAGGGAGACGGTCATCCCCCCATTCTCGCGCACCGGCCGGTCCCGCATGTCCGGCGGGCCGCCTAGGATCGAGCGGTGCCCTCACTCGGCGAGCTCATCGCGCCGCGACGTCTCGGTCGCGACTTCCGCTGGCTCATGGCGTCGTCGTGGACCAGCAACGTCGGCGACGGGATCGCCCTGGCCGCGGCTCCCCTGCTCATCGCGTCGATGACCGATGCGCCGTTCCTCGTCGCCCTCGGAGCGATGATGCAGTACCTCCCGTGGATGCTCTTCGGCCTGCACGCCGGCGCGATCGCCGACCGGTTCGATCGCCGCATGCTCGTCATGGCGGCCAACGGGTCGCGGGCCCTCGTCGTCCTGGCCCTGTGCGGCTTCCTGCTCAGCGGGCACGCCACGATCTGGATCGTCCTCGGCGCGGCCTTCCTCTACGGCACGGCCGAGGTCTTCGCCGACACCACCAGCGGCACCCTCCTCCCGATGCTCGTGCGCAAGGAGGACCTCGGCACCGGGAACGCGCGCCTGCAGGCGGGGTTCCTCGTCGCGAACCAGTTCGCCGGCCCGCCGCTGGGCGCCTTCCTCTTCGCCGTCGGCGCGTTCTGGCCGTTCCTGGTGCAGGCGCTCTGCGTCGCGCTCGCGGTCCTCCTCGTCTCCCGGATCGCCCGCACGCCGGTCCCGCCGCGAGCCGAGACGGCGCCTGCCCCGGTTCACGTCGACATCGCCGAGGGGATCCGCTGGCTCTGGCGGAACCCGCCGGTGCGGATGCTCGTCATCATCATCCTCACGTTCAACGTCACCTGGGCGGCCCCCTGGAGCATCCTCGTGCTCTACGCCACCGAGCATCTCGGCATGGGCCCGGTCGGCTACGGACTGCTCACGACGGCGTCCGCCGCGGGAGGACTGCTCGCGGTGCTGAGCTTCGGCTGGCTGGAGCGGCATGTGCCCTTCGCCGCGCTCATGCGGATCTGCCTCTCGCTGGAGGTGCTCATGCACCTCGCCTTCGCGCTCACGACGAGCGGGCCGGCGGCCCTTGCGATCATGTTCGTGTTCGGTGCGTACGCCTTCGTCTGGGGCACCATCTCGACGACCGTGCGGCAACGGCTCGTGCCGCACGGGCTGCAGGGAAGGATCGGCTCGGTCAACATGGTCGGCGTCTTCGCCGGCATGGTGATCGGGCAGGCGGTCGGAGGCGTGCTCGCCCAGCTCTGGGGCCTGACCGCGCCCTGGTGGTTCGCCTTCGCCGGCGCCGCCCTCACGCTGCTGCTCGTGTGGCGTCCGATCTCGCACATCGCGGCGGCGCGCCCCGTCGCCGACGAGGCGCCGAACGACCGCACCTCGCGATGACGGATTCCGGCCGACCGGAGGATCAGCCGAACGAGCCGTAGACCTCGAGCGTGTTGGCCGCGATCCTGGCCCCGAGCTCGTCCACGTCGATCCCCCGCTCCTGCGCCATGAAGCGCACCGTGATCGGCACCAGGTACGGCGCGTTCGGGCGGCCCCGCAGCGGCGTCGGCGTGAGGAAGGGCGCGTCGGTCTCGACGAGGATCCGGTCCAGCGGCGCGACCCGCAGCGCGTCGCGGAGGTTCTGCGCGTTCTTGAACGTGACGTTGCCCGCGAACGACAGGTAGTACCCCTCGTCCGCGCAGACGCGCGCCATCGCCTCGTCGCCCGAGAAGCAGTGGAAGACCGTCTTCTCCGGGGCGCCGACCCGCGTCAGGGTCTCCAGCACGTCGGCGTGCGCGTCGCGGTCGTGGATCTGCATCGCGATGCCGTGCCTCTTCGCGAGCGCGATGTGCGCCTCGAAGGAGGCGTGCTGCGCGGCACGGCCGTCCTCACCGGTGCGGAAGTAGTCGAGCCCGGTCTCGCCGATCGCCCTGGTCCGGGGGTGGGCGGCGAGCTCGTCGATCGTCGCGATGGCCTCGTCGAGGCGTCCCGCGGCCGCGTAGACCGGCGCGTCGTTCGGATGGATCGCGACGGCGGCGAGCACCCGCGGGTCGGCATCGGCCGCCGCCACGGCCCACCGCGAGGACTCGACGTCGCCCGAGGCCTGCACGACCCCGAGGATCCCCGCCGCCTCGGCCCGATCGAGCTGCTCGACCAGCGTGAGCGGCTCGTCGCCGTCCTCGATCTCGAGGTGCGCGTGGTTGTCGTACACGGGCACCCGGAGCGGCTCGGGCGCGGGCGGGTAGCGCAGGTCCTTCCGCCCGTCCGCCGAGCGCTCGCGGACGTAGGTCTCCGGCACCTCGGCCATGGGGTTAGACGGTCGCCTCGACCCGGGGGAACAGCGGGGCGAGCGGCTGCACGCGCGTCCCGGCCGGGAGCTGCCCCCAGCGGCCCGCGTCGCGGATCGGCTGGGCCGTGAGCGCGCCGACCGCGTCCTCGGCGCCGAGGGCGGTCCACAGCAGCGCGGTGGACCGCGGCATCACGGGCGAGAGGAGGACGGCGAGCGCGCGCAGCCCCTCGGCGCAGGTGGAGAGCACCGTGGCCAGCCGATCGCGCTGCGTCTCGTCTTTGGCGAGCGCCCAGGGCTCGTTGGCGGTGATGTAGCCGTTGAGCTCGTCGACGATCGTCCAGATCGCGGCGATCGCCTCGTCGATCCGGAACCGCTCGATCGCGGCGTCGGCGTCGGCGGCCGCGGTCGCGACCGCCTCCTGCACGCGCACGTCCTGCTCCCGGTACTCCGTCGCCGCGGGGATCACGCCGTCGAAGTACCGCTCGACCATGGCGATCGTGCGCGAGGCCAGGTTGCCGAAGCCGTTGGCGAGCTCGGCCTGATAGCGCGCGGCGAGGTCCTCCCAGGAGAACGAGCCGTCCTGGCCG
>Ga0164243_10004570_pt1 | contig 21599 bp, 23 predicted proteins | sample OricompcompostOP_FD_108781 | JGI IMG/M metagenome (GOLD analysis project Ga0164243, IMG submission 108781) | Organic Plus compost microbial communities from Emeryville, California, USA - Original compost - Organic plus compost (OP) | ecosystem: Engineered > Solid waste > Mixed feedstock >...
GGCACGGTCACCGGTCGCGAAGACCAGGACCCGGGCGGTCTTACCGGTGCCGTGCGGGAGGTTGACGGTGCCGCGCACCATCTGGTCCGCCTTGCGCGGGTCGACGCCGAGGCGGAGGGCGACCTCCACGGTCGGGTCGAACTTGACGTTCACGGTGTTCTTCGCCAGCTTGACCGCCTCGGCCGGGGCGTACTGCTGGTCCCGGTCGATCTTGAGGGTGGCCTGGCGATAGGCCTTACTGCGCTTCACGTACGTCTCCTGTTCGATTCAGGAATGTGGTGCGGGCCAGCGCATGGCCCTTCCACGGGCGGAGTGACCGGGGCGGTCAGTCCGCGATGGTGATGCCCATCGAGCGCGCGGTGCCGGAGATGATCTTCTCGGCGGACTCGAGGTCGTTGGCGTTCAGGTCGGGCATCTTGGTCTGCGCGATCTCGCGGATCTGCTCGCGGTTGATCGTGCCGACCTTGTTCTTGTGCGGCTCGGGGCTTCCCTTGTCGATGCCGGCGGCCTTCTTGATGAGCTGCGGCGCGGGCGGCGTCTTGGTGATGAAGCTGAACGAGCGGTCTTCGTAGATGGTGATCTCGACGGGGATGATGTTGCCCCGCTGGCCTTCCGTCGCAGCGTTGTACTGCTTGCAGAAGTCCATGATGTTCACACCGTGGGGGCCGAGAGCGGTACCCACGGGCGGCGCGGGCGTCGCCTGGCCAGCCGGGAGCTGAACCTTGACGAGACCAGCCACCTTCTTCTTCGGAGGCATGCGTCGGGTCCTTCGTTCGCCTTACAGTGATCGGTCCCCGTACGAGCGGGGACCACCTTCGAGTATAAGTCCGTGAATCAGATCTTCTGGACCTGGTCGAACGACAGTTCCACCGGGGTCTCGCGACCGAAGATCGAGACCAGCACCTTGAGCTTCTGCGACTCGGAGTTGATCTCGTTGACCGTCGCCGGGAGGGTGGCGAACGGGCCGTCCATGACGGTGACCGACTCGCCGACCTCGAACGCGACCGCCTTCGCCGGCTCGGCCTTCTTCTTCGTGGCGCCGGGCGCGGCCTCGGCCGGCTCGGGCGCGAGCAGCTGGGCGACCTCGCCGAGGCTCAGCGGCGACGGCGTGTTCGACAGCCCGACGAAGCCGGTGACGCCCGGGGTGTTGCGCACGGCCGCCCACGACTCGTCGATCAGGTCCATGCGCACGAGGATGTAGCCGGGCAGCACCTTCTCCTGGACCTGCTGCCGCTTGCCGCTCTTGACCTCGGTGACCTGGTGGGTGGGCACCTCGATCTGGAAGATGTAGTCCTCCATGTTGAGCGACTGGGTGCGGTTCTCCAGGTTCGCCTTGACCCGGTTCTCGTACCCGGCGTACGTGTGCACCACGTACCAGTCGCCGGGGAGCATGCGCAGCTCGCGCATGAACTCCTCGGCCGGGTCCGGCGCCTCCTCGGCGTCCTCGTCCTCGCCCTCGGCCTCTTCGGACGCCTCGGCGTCCGCGGGCTGCTCATCGTCCGCGATCTCGGGGACCTCGGAGGTCTCCTCCTCCGCCGACTCCTCGGCGGTGCCTGCCGTCACCTCGGCCTCCTCATCGGTGACCGACGGCGGACCCGGCTCCTCCAGGGGGGTCTCGTCGGCGGGCAGTGGGGACTCGGTCACGGCTGCACTTTCCTTCTCTCGGATACTCACCTGGTGCGGTAACACGGCGGCCTCAGCCGAAGAGCGTCATGACGCCCTTCAGGAAGAGCGAATCGAGACCGAACACGATGCCCGTCATCACGATCACGAAGACCATGACGACCACCGTGTACGTGACCATCTCGTTTCGCGTGGGCCAGATGACCTTGCGCAGCTCGGCCACCACCTGGCGGTAGAACAGCGCAGGCGTAGTCCGGCTCTTCCGGCCCTTATCCGGTTTGCCGTGTTCCGCGGTGGCGTCGCGCGTCTCAGTCACCGTGTCCTCACCCAGTTGGTCGAAACCGCCCGCTAACCAAAGCGGCCAGGCGCGCCCGGAGCTTGAAGCTCGTCAAGGCCGGCCTGGCCACAAGCGTGCGGACCGCACTCCGCAGGGCAGGAGGGACTCGAACCCCCAACCACCGGTTTTGGAGACCGGGACTCTTCCAATTGAGCTACTGCCCTGTGCTTTCACACCGGTTCAGATGAGCCTATCCGCACCGTGTGCCTGGGCACGACGATACAGCCTCGGATTCACCTGACGATGAAGTCTAGATGCCTCGCAGGGGTAAGTCGAACCGGAAGCGTATCCGCGCGCGGACATCGGGGCCGACGTGGAACGATGGGGATATGACGACCGATCGACCACGCGTGTCCGCCCGCCTGTCCGCAATCGCCGAATCCGCAACACTCGCCGTCGACTCCAAGGCGAAGGCCCTCAAGGCGGCCGGCCGCCCGGTGATCGGCTTCGGCGCGGGCGAGCCGGACTTCCCGACCCCCGAATACATCGTCGACGCCGCCGTCGAAGCGGCCCGCAACCCGCGGTTCCACAAGTACACCCCGGCCGGCGGCCTGCCCGAGCTGAAGGAGGCGCTCGCCGCGAAGACGCTGCGCGACTCCGGCTACCAGGTGGACCCCGCGCAGGTCCTGGTCACCAACGGCGGCAAGCAGGCCGTGTACGAGGCGTTCGCCGCGCTGTGCGACCCGGGTGACGAGGTGCTGGTGCCCACGCCGTACTGGACGACCTACCCCGAGTCGATCAAGCTCGCCGGCGGCGTCCCGGTCGACGTGGTGGCCGACGAGTCCACCGGCTACCGGGTGACCGTCGAGCAGCTCGAGGCCGCGCGCACCGACCGTACGAAGATCCTGCTGTTCGTCTCCCCGTCGAACCCGACCGGCGCCGTGTACAGCCCGGAGCAGGTCGCGGAGATCGGCCGCTGGGCGGACGAGCACGGCCTGTGGGTGATCACCGACGAGATCTACGAGCACCTCGTGTACGGCGACGCCACGTTCTCCTCGATCCCGGTGCAGACGCCCGCGCTGGCCGACCGCACGCTGGTGCTGAACGGCGTGGCCAAGACCTACGCCATGACCGGCTGGCGGGTGGGCTGGATGATCGGCCCGAAGGACGTCGTGAAGGCGGCCACCAACCTCCAGTCGCACGCCACGTCGAACGTGGCGAACGTCTCGCAGGCGGCGGCGCTGGCCGCGGTCACCGGCGACCTGTCCGCGGTGGCCGAGATGCGCACGGCGTTCGACCGGCGGCGGCACACGATCGTCCGCATGCTCAACGAGATCCCCGGCATGGTGTGCCCGACCCCCGAGGGCGCGTTCTACGTGTACCCGTCGGTGAAGGCGCTGCTGGGCAAGGAGCTGCGCGGCAAGCGCCCGCAGACGTCCGTGGAGCTCGCGGAGATCATCCTGGAGGAGGCCGAGGTCGCGGTCGTGCCGGGTGAGGCGTTCGGCACCCCCGGATACTTCCGGCTGTCCTACGCGCTGGGCGACGACGACCTGGCCGAGGGCGTCACCCGCATCGGCAAGCTCCTCGCCGAGGCCAAGTAACGACGTACGAAGGCCCGCCCCGGGAGCCCCGGGGCGGGCCTTCGCTGCGTCTAGGAGTCCGCGTGCGCCCCCTCGGCGATCTTGTGCAGTTCGGCCTCCCCCAGGTTCTTACTGACCTGGACGTTCACGCCGACGCCGGGGCGCTCGATCCAGAGGATGCCGAGGTTCTTGCCGTTCTGGTCGCCCTCGTACGCGGGCTTGCCGTGCACCGTGGTGCGCACCGGCTCGGGCATGTCGTCGCTCAGCCAGCCCCTGAGGTTGGCCAGGTCGCGGCCCGCGTCGCTGCGGTACACCGAGACCGACGCGGTGGCGCCGGCCCCCGCGTAGTTCCGGGTGATCGAGCCGACCACGTCGTTGTCGACGTACACGTCGTGGCCGGCCTTGTGCAGGCCGTCCGGGAGGTAGGTGACCGCGACACCGTCCACGCGCCCGCCGTCGTCCGGCACGGCCGCCGCGGCCGGGGCGGCCGCGAACGTCAGGGCCGCGGCCGCGAGGAGTGCGACGGACCGCCGGGTGATCTTCATAGGGCCTCCGATGACCGAGGGTGTGCGATCGGTAACTGCCCGCTCCTTCCGGATACATAACGGCCCGCCGTACGGCACCCTTGTGTCATGTCACGTCCGCTCGCCGTTCTCCCCAAGGCCCACCTGCACCTGCACTTCACCGGATCGATGCGGCACGCGACGCTCGTGGAGCTGGCCCGCGCGCACGGCGTCCACCTGCCGGACGCCCTCGTACGGGACTGGCCGCCGCGGCTGCGCGCCACCGACGAGCGCGGCTGGTTCCGCTTCCAGCGGCTGTACGACGTGGCCCGCTCGGTGCTGCGCACCGAGGACGACGTACGGCGGCTGCTGCGGGAGACGGCCGAGGACGAGCGGGCCGAGGGGTCGCAGTGGCTGGAGATCCAGGTGGACCCGTCCGGCTACGCCACGATGTTCGGCGGCATCACGAACATGCTGGAGCTGGTGCTCGACGCGGCGCGCGCCGCCACGGAGGCCACCGGCGTGGGCATCGGGGTGATCGTCGCGGCGAACCGCACGAAGCATCCGCTGGACGCCAAGACGCTCGCCCGGCTGGCCCGGCAGTACGCCGGGAAGGGCGTGTGCGGGTTCGGCCTGTCCAACGACGAGCGGCGCGGGCGGGCGCGGGACTTCGAGGGCGCGTTCCGCATCGCGCGGCGCGCCGGGCTGCTGTCCGACCCGCACGGCGGGGAGCTGATGGGGCCGCAGAGCGTCCGCGAGTGCCTGGACACGCTGGGCGCCGACCGCATCGGGCACGGCGTGCGGTCGGCGGACGACCCCGGGCTGCTCGAACGGGTGGCGCGGGACGGCGTGACGCTCGAGGTGTGCCCGGCGTCGAACGTCAGCCTCGGCGTGGCCGAGAGCGCGGGCGACGTGCCGGTGCGGCGGCTCGTCGAGAGCGGCGCGCAGATCGCGCTGGGCGCGGACGACCCGCTGCTGTTCGGCTCGCGGCTGCTGCGCCAGTACGAACTGTGCCGCGAGGTGTACGGCTTCGACGACGCGGAGATCGCCGAGCTGGCGCGGATGTCCGTACGCGGGTCGGCGGCGCCGGACGACGTACGGAAGCGGATGCTCGCCGACATCGACGACTGGCTCGGCGGCTAGCCGGGGACGACGTCTCCCCGCGCCCGTCCGGCGGTGTCGGCTCCGTAGCGCGCGATCTCGGCCTCCAGGTTCAGCGGGGCCGTGCGCATGGTGTCGTCCGCGGTGACCAGGTGGTGCGGGAGGATCCAGCTGACCTCGAACTCCAGGCCGTCCGGGTCCTTGGCGTACAGCGCCTTGGTGGTGCCGTGGTCGCTGGCGCCGACCAGGGCGCCGGCGCGGGTCAGCCGGTCGCGGTACTCGGCCAGGTCGCCGAGGGTCTCGACCTCCCAGGACAGGTGGTACAGGCCGACCGCGCCGCGGCCGGCGGCGGACTCGACGGCGTCGTCGCCGACGCCGAAGAGGCCCAGGTCGTGGTCGTTCGTCGAGCCGGGCGCGAGCAGGAACACGGCGCCCGGAAGCGTGTGCAGCCGGGTGAAGCCGAGTACGTCGGTGTAGAAGCGCGCGCTGCGCTCGGCGTCGCGTACGTACAGGACGGCGTGGTTGAGACCGCGGATCGGCATGGTGGCTCCCTTCCCCCCATGCCAATTTACTTCAGCGTTCAACTACTTGGGAAGAGGCCCTGCGTTTCGAGGTGCGCGACCAGCAGGGCGCCCGCGTGCTCGATGTGCGTGCGCATGGCGGTGCGGGCGGCGGACGGGTCGCGGGCGGCGAGGGCGGCCAGGATCGCGTGGTGGTCCTCGACGGACGCGCGGGGCCAGCCCTCGATGCGGCCGTAGAAGCGGCGCGGGGCGTAGTGCACGAGGTTGCCGAGCACCCAGGCCAGCTTGTGCGCGTGCGCGAGGCGGTTCACGTCGCGGTGGAAGCGGTGGTTGTGCTCCTCGACCGCGGTGACGTCGCCGTCGCGGGCGGCCGTGGCCATGGCGTCCTGGGTGTCCCGCAGGCGGCGCAGGTCGTCGTCGGTGACGTGCGCGGCGGCGCGGGCGGCCAGTTCGGCGGCCACGTCGGCCTGGACGCGGAAGACGTCCTCGACGTCCTGGCGGGACAGCGGGGCGACCTGGAAGCCGCGGCGCGGCTCGAGGTGCACGAAGCCCTCGCCGCGCAGGGCCAGGAGGGCCTCGCGTACGGGGGTCACGCTGATGCCGAGCTCGTCGGCGAGGTGCTCGAGCCGGAGGAAGTCGCCCTCGCGCACCTGCCCGGACATGATGAGGTCCCGGACGTACGCCGCGACCTCGTCGGAGAGCTGCGGCCGGCGGCCGAGGCGCGCAGGAGTCATGGCCGTTTCCTATCAGCCGCGGAGGCCGTCGACGAGCAGGACGACGCCGAAGACGGCGAACGCGGCGGCCGCGCCGTACCGGATGACCTTGTCCGGCAGGTGCCGGCCGAGCTGGCGGCCGACCACGATGGCCAGCGCGTCGGCGGCGACCATGCCGATCGTGGAGCCGATCCAGGTGCCGACCAGGCCCTCGCGGGTGGCCAGCGCGATGGTGGCGAGCATGGTCTTGTCGCCCAGCTCGGCCAGGAAGAACGCGATGGTGACGGCGGCGATGGCGCCGCGGCCGGTGCGGCTCGCGCGGTTCTTCTCGTCCTCGGTGAGGCTGTCGCCGCGCAGTGTCCACAGGGCGAAGCCGAGGAACGCGATGCCGGCGGCGATCGTGATCGGGCGGGTGGGAATGGCGCCGCCGAGGGCCGCGCCGATGAGCACGCTCGCGAGGTGGACCGCCGCGGTGGCGATGGAGATGCCGGCCAGGACCGGCAGGGTTTTGTACCGGGTGGCGAAGGTCAGCGCCATGAGCTGGCTCTTGTCGCCGAGCTCGGCGACGAAGATCACGCCCAGGCTGAGGAGGATCGCGTCGAGCACCGTGGTCCCGCTTCCGTCGTGGTGCCAGGCGGAAGCGCTGACGTTCGCCCCGGCCCGGCAATGGCTACCAGACCGAAGGTCTCGTCCGCCTCAGCGGGCCCGCGCGACCGGGCGAAAGCCAGTGTGTCGACCGCGCGATCAGGGACTACTCCCCCTCGATGTACTCAAGGCTACCGGACCGAACACCATCCCCGCCAAACGAACGCACAAGCAGGACACCCCACCGCAAGCCCACTCCTGGCCGCACCTCGCATCGAGGCCTCAGCCAGAAACGGCGACCGAACGCGCCAAAAATCAGTCTCGCGAAGCGAGGCCTTTACACGGGGAAAGTGCAGATCCTCGGCCACGCCGCCGTGGCGCGGCCAGGGTTCAAAGCGTCGCCTGCGGCGGGCGACAACCCCGCCTCACTCCTGGCCGCACCTCGCATCCACACCGCAACCAAGCACGGCGACCACACGCGCCAGAAAATCAGTCTCGCGGAGCGAGGCCTTTTCCCGGGCGGGGCTCGCGGGGCGGGGGCTTTGGACTGTGGGGTTACAGCGTGGTGCCGATGAGGATGGGTTCGTTGGTGAGGGTTACGCCGAAGGCCTTCTGGACGCCGTCTCGGACTTCGCGGGCCAAGGCCAGGAGGTCGGTGGTGTGGGCGGTGCCGGGGTTGGTCAGGGCGAGGGTGTGTTTGGTGGAGATGCGGGCGGGGCCCTTTGTGTAGCCCTTGGTGAAGCCGGCGCGTTCGATGAGCCAGGCGGCGGAGGTCTTCACGCGGCCGTCGGGTTCGGGGTAGCGGGGGAACTCGACGCCGGGGCCCAGGCGGTCGGCGATGCGGTGTTCCAGGGCCGCGAACTCCTCGGCGGTGAGGATCGGGTTGGTGAAGAACGAGCCGGCGCTGCGGGTGTCCGGGTCGGCGGGGTCGAGCACCATGCCCTTGCCGCGGCGCAGGCCCAGCACGGCCGCGCGGGCCTCCTCCACCGGCACCCGGTCGCCGGGAGAGACCCCCAGCGTACGGGCCAGCTCGCCGTACCGGATGGGCGCGGACAGCCCGCTGGTCTCCAGTGCGAACGTGACGTCGAGCACGACGTACCGGTCCGTGCCCTTGAACACGCTGTTGCGGTACGTGAACCCGCAGTCGGCATGGCCGAGCGTGACCACGCGCCCGGTCGGCCGGTCCAGCGCGCGCACCTCGGTGATGGTCTGCGCGACCTCCTGCCCGTACGCCCCCACGTTCTGGATCGGCGTCGACCCGACCAGCCCCGGGATCCCGGACAGGCACTCGATGCCGGACAGCCCGTCCGCGACGCACCGCGCCACGAACGGGTCCCATTCCTCACCGGCGCGCACCCGTACACGCACCCGCCCGTCCCCCTCGGGGACGACGTCCTGCCCACGCGTGGCCACGTGCACGACCGTGCCGTCGAAGCCGGCATCGGCGATCACCAGGTTGCTGCCGCCGCCGAGCACCAGCAGCGGCTCCCCGTCACGGTCGGCCGCGGTCACCTCGGCGATCAGCTCGTCGGTGTCCCCCACCTCGAGGAACCGCCGCGCCGGCCCGCCGAGCCGCAGCGTCGTGTACGGGGCCAGCGTCACCTGTTCACAGCGCACAGCACCGGACATTACGCGAGCCGGACGACCGCTCGGGCGCGGGTGAGGACCTTGGTGTCGGCGCTGCGGGCGGTGATGGCCACGGCGACCAGGTTGTCGCCGAGCTTCTCCTCCACCTTGCCGGAGACCTCGATGGTGGTGCCGGTGTCGTCGTCGGGCACCACGACCGGGGAGGAGAAGCGGACGCCGTACTCGACGACCGCGCCCGGGTCGCCCGCCCACTGCGTGACCAGCTTGCCGGCCTGCGCCATGGTGAACATGCCATGCGCGATGACGTCGGGCAGGCCGACGGACTTCGCGACGCGCTCGTTCCAGTGGATCACGTTGAAGTCGCCGGACGCGCCGGCGTACATCACCAGGCTGAGCCGGTTGACCGGGTAGGAGGCGGCCGGGATCTCCGTGCCGGCCTCGACGTCGTCGTACTTCAGCTTCGCCGTCATCGCCGGCCCCCTCAGCTCTCGGCTCCGCCGCGCACGACCAGGGTCGAGTACGCGGTCACGATGTGCTCTCCGTCGACGCCGCGGACCTCCGTGGCGGTGGTCACCATCTCGTTGCGCCCGGCCGTGCGGATGTCGGAGATGGTGGACTGCGACGTGACGACGTCGCCGGCGTGCAGCGGGCGGGTGTAGGTGAACTTCTGCTCGCCGTGCACCACCATCGAGTAGTCGACGCCCAGGTCGGGGTCGGCGATGATCTGGCCGCTGCCGCGCATGGAGATCACGATCGGGAACGTGGGCGGGGCGATGACGTCCGGATAGCCGGCCGTACGGGCGGCCTCGGCGTCGCGGTACAGCGGGTCCGGGTCACCGATGGCGTCCGCGAACTCGGCGATCTTCACCCGGCTCACCTCGTACGGTTCGGTGGCGGGGAACGTCCGCCCCAGGTAATCGCGGTTGATCGCCATCCGGTCCTCCGTTTTCGCCCGATCGCCCGTTCGCCGGTGACGCTAACAGAACGGGACCGCTATCGGACCGGCCGCCCGCCGCGTACGAACAGGGTGGTGCGGACGGTGCTGACCGGGGCGTCGTCCGCGCCGGTGAGGTCGGAGCGGATCACCAGGATCTCGTCGTCGCGCACCGGCCGTACGGACTCGACGGTGATCCGCACGGTGACGCGGTCGCCGGCGTGCAGCGGGCGGGTGTGCGCGTACGCCTCGTCGACGTGCAGGACGAGGGCGGGGTCGATGCCCAGGCCGTCCGGCGGCGCGCCGCCGAACACCCGGCGGCCGAACTCGGCCGCGCGCACGGCGACGGCGAACGTGGGCGGGGCGATGACGTCGGGGTATCCGGCGGTACGGGCGGCCGCGCGGTCGCGGTACAGCGGATCGGCATCGCCGATGGCGTCCGCGAACTCGGCGATCTTCACCCGGCTCACCTCGTACGGCAGGGCGGCGGGCGGGAAGGCGAAAAGCCCGTCCCGGGGCTCGGGACGGGCCGACGCGTGCGAAGTCATGTCAGGAGCAGCACCGCGGGGACGTCCCCGCGGGTGCGGGGAGAAGACGACGCGGGGGTCAACGGGTCTCGCGGTGCACCCGGTGGGTCCGGCAGTTCGGGCAGTACTTCTTCAGCTCGAGCCGGTCCGGGTCGTTCCGCCGGTTCTTCCGCGTGATGTAGTTGCGGTGCTTGCACTCCTGGCAGGCCAGCGTGATCTTCGGTCGAACGTCGGTGGCAGCCACGTGGAGTGCCTTTCTCGATGGGTTTCGAACTCGGCGCCCGCGGGGGGCGTTTGCACCTCCGGCTGATCGCCGAAGCGATCAGCCGGATGGTCGTAGCGGAGGCCGGACTTGAACCGACGACACAGCGATTATGAGCCGCTTGCTCTACCGACTGAGCTACTCCGCCTCAACGTGCCGGGGGGCCGACGTGCAAGGATAACCGATTTCGGCAAGGCCTGAGGATCGGCCGGATCCGGCGCGGATGCACCGAGAATACCCGATCACACGCACGGGTGCGAAGTCGCGCCGGCCGGCTCCGCGCAACACGAAGTTTACGGTCTGAATGTAGACAATCCTACCGCCGACGGTCATGCTCGGGTCCCGTGACGAAGATCCCCACCGAGTCGGCCGCCCCCGCCGGCGAGCGCGCGAACTTCCTCGTCGAGCGCCGCAGCATCGACTTCATCCCCGCTCACCTGCGGCACGGCAAGCCGTCGGACCTGATGTTCGTCTGGTTCGGCGCCAACATGGAGCTGCCGGTGATCGCCGCCGGGGCGACGACCGTGGCGGGCGGGCTCGGGCTGGGCTGGGCCGCGCTGGCCATCGTCATCGGCGTCGCGGTGGGCAGCCTGCTGATGGCGTACCACTCGGCGCAGGGCCCGCACCTCGGGCTGCCGCAGATGATCCAGAGCCGCGCGCAGTTCGGCTACTACGGCGCCGCCGCACCGCTGGTGTTCGTGATCGCGATGTACCTGGGCTTCTACGCGGCGGGCGCGGTGCTCGGCGGGCAGGCGCTCAGCCGGCTCACCGGGCTGCCGCCGGCCGCGTCGGTGATCGTGCTGTCGGTGCTGTCGATGGTGGTCGCGACGTTCGGCTACAACCTGATCCACAAGGTGGAGAAGTACCTGTCGCTGTTCGTCGCCGTCGTGTTCGTCGTGCTGACCATCGCGTTCCTGGTCGCGCCGCACCCGGCGGCCGCACCGGCGGCCGGGGCGGGCGGGTTCAAGCTCGGCGCGTTCCTGCTGGCCGTCTCGGTCACCGCGACGTCCCAGCTGCTCTTCGCGCCGTACGTCGCCGACTACTCCCGCTACCTGCCGGAGTCGACGTCGATCAAGAGCGTGTTCTGGTACACCTACGGCGGCATCGGGGTCAGCGGCGTCTGGCTGATGATCTTCGGCGCGGCGCTGCAGAGCGCGGACGGGCGCGGGCCGGTGGACGCGATCGGGTCGGTGTCCGGCACGGTGGGCGGCTGGTTCTCCGCCGTCACGTACGTCGCGCTCATCCTCGGCGTGCTGACCATCAACGCGCTGAACATCTACGGCGGCTACATGTCGTCGCTGTCGTTCGCGAACACGTTCTTCCGCAGGATGAAGTCGGGGCTGGCGCTGCGGCTGTGCTTCATCATCCCGGTCAGCGCGCTGGCCACGTACATGTCGTTCCTGTACATGGACAACCTGCTGGACGCCTTCGAGAACTTCCTGGTGTTCGCGCTGGCGCTGATGATCCCGTGGACGGCGATCAACCTGGCCGACTACTACTTCGTGCGGCGCGGTGCCTACAGCGTGGACGACATGTTCACGCCGAAGGGGATCTACGGGCGGGTGAGCCCGGCGGGCGCGGCCGCGTACGTGCTCGGCTTCGCGGTGCAGATCCCGTTCATGGCCAACGACGTCATCGAGGGCCCGATCGCGCGGGCGCTGCACGGCGGCGACGTGTCGTGGCTGGTCGGCGCGGTGGTGTCCGGCGCGATCTATCTGGGGATGATGCGCAGGCGTATGCGATAGTGCTGCTGAACCCCCCGTAGTTCGGTCTACGAAGGGGGTGGGGCGCGTGGCGGACACGATGGAAAGGCCGGGCGTCATCCGGAGCCTGATCCCGGCGCGCATCGATCGGCTGCCCTGGTCGCGGTTCCATACGCGGATGGTGATCGCGCTCGGCACGGCGTGGGTGCTCGAGGGCCTGGAGATCACGGTCGCCAGCGCGGTGGCCGGCACGCTGAGCGAGCCGGCGGCGCTGAACATGTCGTCGGCGGCGGTCGGCGCGATCGCCACCGTGTACCTGGTCGGCGAGGTCGTCGGGGCGCTGTGGTTCGGCAACCTGTCGGACAAGATCGGCCGCCGCAAGCTGTTCATGGTGACGCTGGGCGTGTACCTGGTGGGCAGCGGCCTGACCGCGTTCACCATGGGGTCGAGCACGGCCTGGATCATCTACATGTACGCCACCCGGTTCGTCGCCGGCATGGGCATCGGCGGCGAGTACGCGGCCATGCACTCCGCGATCGACGAGCTGATCCCGGCGAAGTACCGGGGGCGCGTGGACATCGGCATCAGCGGTACGTACTGGGGCGGCGCGATCATCGGCACGCTCGGCACGCTGCTGTTCCTCAACGCGCTGCCCACCGATCTGGGCTGGCGGGTCGGGTTCCTGCTCGGGCCGGTGCTCGCCGTCGTCATCCTGTTCGTACGGCGGCACCTCCCGGAGAGCCCGCGCTGGCAGGTCATGCACGGCCGGGAGCAGGAGGCCGAGCGGTCCATCTCCTACATCGAGCACGAGGTGGAGCACGCGGGCAAGCATCTGCCGGCGGTCGACGAGAGCAAGGTCATCGAGATCCGGCCGTCACCGCACCGCGGGTACGTGACGCTGGTCAAGGTGCTGTTCAGCCACTACCCGAAGCGGTCGGTGCTGGGCGCCTCGCTGATGATCACGCAGTCGTTCCTGTACAACGCGATCTTCTTCACGTACACGCTGGTGCTCACCAAGGTCTACGGCATCTCGGCGTCCGCGGCGCCGTGGTTCCTGATCGCGTTCGCGGCGGGGAACCTGCTCGGGCCGCAGGTGCTCGGGCACCTCTTCGACACGGTCGGCCGTAAGAAGATGATCTCCGGTACGTACCTGCTGTCCGGGGTGCTGCTGGCGCTGTCGGCCTGGCTGTTCGACATCGGCGCGCTGACCGCGACGACCCAGACGATCTGCTGGTGCGTGATCTTCTTCTTCGCGTCGGCCGGCGCCAGCTCCGCGTACCTGACGGTCAGCGAGCTGTTCCCGGTCGAGGTACGGGCTCAGGCCATCGCGGTGTTCTTCGCGATCGCGCAGTGCTTCGGCGCGCTCGGGCCGGTGCTGTACGGCGCGCTGATCGGGGACGGCGGCGACCGGGGGCGGCTGGCGCTGGGGTACGCGATCGGCGCGGTGGTGATGATCGCGGGCGGGCTGATCGAGCTGCTGCTCGGCGTCAACGCGGAGGGCAAGTCGCTGGAGGAGGTCACCGCGCCGCTGTCCGCGGTGCGGCGGATGACGGAGACGCCGGGCCTGGCCGCGCAGTCGATCCCGCCGCCGGTGACCCGGCACACCGCGGCCGACGAGAGCGACGACGACCGGGAGTACCCGCCGGACCCGGGGTCGCGGCCGCGCTAGCCGAGCGCGGCCAGCACCGCCCGGGTCACCGACGCCGTGCCGCCTTCGGGCCGGCCATGCGCGTCCAGGCGGATCGCGCCGTCGGCGAAGGCCGTCGCCACGGCCCGCTCGATGGCCCGGGCGGGACCGGTGTGGCCGAGGTGGGCGAGCATCAGGGCCGCCGACAGGATCTGCGACGTCGGGTTGGCCCGGTCCTGGCCGGCGATGGCGGGGGCGCTGCCGTGGATCGGCTCGAAGTACGCGGCGTGGTCGCCGATGTTGCCGGCCGGGCACATGCCGAGGCCGCCGACGGTGGCCGCGCCGACGTCGCTGAGCACGTCGCCGAGGAGGTTCTCCATGACGAGGACGTCGAAGTGGCCGGGGTCGGCGACCAGGTCGTGGCCGGCCGCGTCGGCGTAGCGGTGGTCGGCCTCGATGCCGGGGTACGCGGCGGCCACCTCGTCGAAGATCCGGCGGAAGAACGCGAAGCTGCGCAGCACGTTGCTCTTGTCCACGCAGGTGACGCGGTGCACGCCGTCCGCGGGCGCGCCCGGGCGGGTGCGCGCGAGCTCGAAGGCGTACCGGACGACGCGCTCCACGCCCGTACGGGTGAGCAGGAGCTGGTCGGACACCGCGCGGTCGTTGCCGACGCCGAGGCCGCGGGACAGGTACAGGCCCTCGGTGTTCTCCCGGACGATCACGTAGTCGACCGGGCCGGACTCCGGGCGCAGCGGGGTGGCGGCGCCGGGCAGCAGCCGGATCGGGCGGACGTTGGCGTAGGTGTCCAGGCCGCCGCGCAGGATGCCGCCGAGCACGCCGGCCTCGGTGCCGTCCGGGCGGCGCACCTCCGGGAGGCCGACCGGGCCCTTCAGGACGGCGGCGTACTCGTCGCGGATGCGGGCGAGCGCGCCGGCGGACAGCGCCTCGCCGGTACGCGCGTACGTGGCCGCGCCGCCGTCCTCGTACCGGTACTCAAGCCGCGGCCCGTCCGCACAGGCCGCGTCCAGCACCGCGACGGCGCTGTCCACCAGCTCGGGACCGATGCCGTCACCGGGGATGACGCCGATCGTCAGGGAGGTCGTCATGGGCCGTACCCAACCACGCACGGCGCCGCCGCCGATCACCCGGGGGGCCGGCAGCGCCACGGACACCCCCGCGGGGCCTCGGGCGGGGCGGGGCGTGGGCGCTCTGCGGTCGCGCCGTGCGGTTCGCCGGGGTGATGACCCGCGGTCAACCCGCGCGGGGGTGCGGCATGGCCAGGCCGTACTGGGTGGCCAGGTCATGCAGTTCGCGTTCGGTGGGAGCGAGGATGGGGACGCCGTGGGTGGCGGCGTCGGTGGCGTGCTCGCGTTCCAGGTCGCCGGGGGCGCGGACCCGGTCGAAGCCCGCGGCGGGTGGGCAGGCGCGTACGTGGTCGGCGATCGCCCGGGCGCGGTTCCGTACGCCTTCGCCGTCGCCGAAGACGTCGGCGGGCACCGCCAGGTAGAGGTTCCCGACGGTGACGTCGGCGGACGCGTCGGCGGTCCCGGCGTCGCGGCGGGTGAAGCCGCCGTGGTGCGCGTCCTGGCTGAGCTGCGCGCCGGTGAGGCCGGCGGCGAGCATCTCCACGACGACGGACAGCCCGGACCCCTTGTGCCCGCCGCTCGTCAGCAGGCTGCCTTCGAGCGCGGCGGCCGGGTCGGTGGTGGGCCGCCCGGCGGCGTCGATCGCCCAGCCCTCGGGGATCTCCGTGCCGGCGTCCAGCGCGAGCTTCAGCCGCCCCCGGGCGGTGGTGGACTGCGCGATGTCGAGGACGATCTCGGGGTCGCCGTCCGGCCCGGGCGCGGCCGCCGACAGCGGGCTGTTGCCGATCCGCGGCTCCGCGCCGCCGTACGGGGCCACCACCGCGGAGGTGCTGGTCATCGCCAGCCCGACGCAGCCGTTCGCGGCGGCGTGCCGGGAGTAGAAGGCCGCGGTGCCGAAGTGCGCGACGTTCCTGACGCCGACCAGGCCGACTCCGTACGCGCGGGCCTTCTCGATGGCCCGGTCCATGGCCCGGATGCCGGCCGGCGCGCCGAACCCGCCGTCCGCGTCGACCAGCGCGGCGGCCGGCTGATCCCGGACGACCCGCTCGGCGGGCGCGGCGTTGACCTCACCGGCGCGCAGCTGCGTGACGTACGCGGCGACCCGCGCGGTGCCGTGCGTGGCCACGCCGTGGGTGTCGGCGTCGACGAGCGAGCGGGCGACGATCTCCGCGTCCTGCTCGGGCATCCCGGCGGCGCGGAAGATCGCGGCGACGAAGGCGGTCAGTTCTCCGGCGTCGTACCGTGCCCCGGTCATCGGCGGCCTCCAGCGACGGTGATCATCGGTCCCGGGCACCGTACCGGCGACCGCACGACCGGGTCAGTGGCCCGGGACGGTGCTCTTCGGGGGCAGCGGTCCGCTGACGGTGATCGTGGGGGCGGGGCCGGTCCAGATGGGGTGGACGGCGGTCTGCTTCCGGACGGTGATCGGCATGCGGGGATACCGTCCGCTCAGCTCCCGGCGCGCCCGTTCCGGGTGGTCCGGCACGAAGACGATGACGCCCGTGCCGGTCGGCCGGGCGGCGGCGCCGTTGATCGTGATCCTCCGGTGCCGCCAGTACGCCCGGTCGGCGAGGACGCGCCGGATGGCCGCGCGCATCTGCGTGAGCGAGTACGGCGCCGTGCGCAGGACCAGCTTCACGTGCGGCGCCGCCGCGCGGATCCGGGCGTCCAGCGCGCGGTCCGGCCGCCGGTAGACGGTGATCGTGTGCCGCCTGGCGTCCAGTACCAGTCCGGCGTACGTCCGCGACCCGGCGACGGCGCGGCCGATCTTCCCGGCCGCCGCGTCGAGCCGCGGATCGTGCGGGCCGGGACCGCCGGGCGTGGCCGGTCCGCAGGCGACGAGTGCGAGCGCCGCCGCGCAAGCCGCCGACGCCGGCGTGAGGGAGCGGATGCCCGGCATGCGATCACCTGCCGTACAGGGGGTTCGCCCGTACCGTTCCGACGCCGGGGCATCCGCGGCGGTTTCACCCGCCGCGGATGCCGTACCGGTCAGTCGGTGTTGAGGTGGACGCCCAGGGTGCTCATGGCGTTGTTGAGGTCGGCGTAGAAGACCGTGTTGGAGCAGACGCGCCCGGACGGCGTGTAGCCGGTGCACGGCACCGTGAAGCCGGACCCGGTGCGCATGCCGCTGATGATGCCCTGCGCCCGCGCCGTCCCGTCGCCGAAAACGATGATCACGGGCCCGCCGCTGTCGCCGTTGCCGTTGGCCTCGTACACACCACCGCTCGGGGCCTTGTACGCCTGCACCAGGTGGGTCACCGTCCCGACGCCGTTCTCGGCCGGGCTGTAGGTGATCGTGATGTTGGTCAGCTGCACCTGCACGTTGCAGATCGTGCCGGAGAACGATCCGTCGGTGCACACGTAGGCGCCGACCGCGTTGCTGCCCGAACCGGTCACCGGTATGCCGGTGTTCGACCCGAGGTCGCCGTTGGGCGGGTTGATGGGCGCGCCGTAGTAGACGGAGCCGCCGTCGCTGAAGCCGGACGGCGGGAGCAGCAGCTCGGCGTCGATGCCCGTCGACCGCCCGGCCGGGAAGGTGCTGCCGATGGTGTTCCGGTAGGTCGTTCCGCCGGAGGTGACGGTGCCGGTCGTCCACGTTCCCGTACCGCAGTGGGCGGCGGTGAACATGTACGTGGAGGCGCCGTTGTTCCCGGTGACGCCGAACGCGTCACTGCACGCGGTCGCGAGCGCCGCGTTGTCGATGTACGCCCCGCCCCAGTACGGAGGCGTGTCGAGGAACCGGTAGGAGAACTCCGGACGCGGCCCGGTGCTCACCGCGACCGGCAGGCCGGTGTCCAGCGCGGGGACCATCTGCCGCGCCTTCGCCGCCCCGGTGCCCGAGGGCAGGCCGCTGACGACCGCGATGATGCCGCTGCCGTCCGGTTTCGCGGCGAGCTCCAGCGCCCGGCGGGCGGAGGACGACCCGGTGGACAGCGGGCGCGCCGACATGCGGGCGATCTCCGACTGGAGCCGGCGTTCGGTGTACGGCGCCTGGTGCGTCGTGACGGTGATCCCGCGGCCCCGGGCGGCGGTGATCACGGCGCGCACGCCCGCCGGGACGGCGCCGTGCCAGTACAGCCGCAGTGCGTTCCGTTTCGGCGCCAGGACCAGCCCCGACAACCCTGTCGCGCCGGTACGGGGAGCCCGGGCGCGGACGTCATCGGCCACGCGCAGCAGGGCGTCCTGCTTCTTCATGAGGGCCAGGACCGCGGGGGTCACGGTCGGCACCCGCCGAAGCTCCGCCTTTGATAACCCGGTCTTCTTCGGCGCGGGCCGAGCCGCCGGGCTCGCCTGCGCCGCCGCCGGCCAGACCAGCCCTCCCACCAGCACGGCCGCCGCGGCACAGGCCGCGGTCCTGCGTAACACGCGCATCCCCATCTCCGTTCGTCCGTCCCATGAGCGGGAGCCGTCGCGTATTCCGCGCTCAGCCAACACCGCCGCCCACTCCCGGACAAGGCGGCATGACTCCAGGTCAAGGCGTGAGTCCGGGCGGGCGAGCGGTCGACCTGCGCCGACCCGGACCCCCCTCGGCATGACCGTTCGCGGCCACCCCGGCCGGACATGAAAAAACCCAGGTGCCGCGGACTGATCCGGGTTACCTGGGTCTTCGGTGGAGCCCCCTTACGGAATCGAACCGTAGACCTTCTCCTTACCATGGAGACGCTCTGCCGACTGAGCTAAGGGGGCGGGCGCTGCCTGCGCAGTAACCATACATGGTCCGGCGTGCGGGCGCGAAATCGATGGAGATCGGGCCTTCCCAGGATTGGACGGTGCGTCTAACGTCACGGGGAGTCAAGTTACCGATACGTTAAGGCGGTGACTCCGATGTCCCCTACCGTTCCCCGTTCCCGTACGTTCTCCCTGCTCATGGCGGTGCTGCTGGCGGTCGCGGCGGTGCTGGCCGGGTCCGCAGCGGCGCGGGCCGACGATCCGGTCGCGGCGGCCAAGCAGTACCTGCCGCGGGTCCCGCTGGCCGGGGCGAACGACTGGAGCTGCAAGCCCAGTGCCGCGCACCCGGACCCGGTGGTGCTCGTGCACGGCACGTTCGGGCCGCCGTTCGCCAACTGGGCGGCGATGGCGCCCGCGCTGAAGGCCGACGGGTACTGCGTGTTCGCCCTCGAGTACGGCATCCACATGCTGGGGATTCCGGGCACCGGCGACATCCCCGCGTCGGCCGGGCAGCTGAAGACCTTCGTGGACGGCGTGCTGGCCGCGACCGGTGCGCAGAAGGTGGACCTCGTCGGGCACAGCCAGGGCGGCATGATGCCGCGGTACTACATCCGGTACCTCGGCGGCGCATCGAAGGTGAACGACCTGGTGGCGCTCGCCCCGTCCAACCACGGCACCAAGCTGCCGCTCACCCCGGTCGCCGGCGCGGCCGGCTGCGTGGCCTGCGACCAGCAGTTCTGGGGCTCGGACTTCCTCGCCCACCTGAACGCCGGCCACGAAACCGAGCCGGGCGTGGACTACACGGTGATCGAGACGACGTACGACGAGGTCGTCACGCCGTACACGAGCGCGTTCCTGTCCGGGGACTCCGCGCACGTCACCAACGTGACCGTGCAGGACACGTGCCCCGGGCGCCCGGACGAGCACCTGCTGATCGCGTTCGACCCGGCGTCGGTCGGCTGGGTGGAGAACGCGCTCGGCCGCAGCGGTCCCGGCGACCCCGGGTACGCGCCGTCGTGCACGGGCATCCCGGACGAGGCCAAGAAGCAGGCCCGTACGCTCGCCGGGTACACGAACGTGCCGGTCACCTGGTGATCGCGATCCGTACGACGCGGTCGCAGCGGTCCGCGACCTCCTGGTCGTGGGTGGCCACGACCAGCGCGGTGCCCGCGTCGGCGGCCGCGAACAGCTCGCGGAGGATCACCGCCCGGTGATCGGCGTCCTGCTCGGCCGTCGGCTCGTCGGCCAGCAGGACCCCCGGTGACCGGGCCAGCGCCACGCCCCGGGCGACCGCGACGCGCTGCTGCTGGCCGCCGGACAGGTCGTCGACGAGGTGGCCCGCGACGGGCGCGAGGCCGAGGCGGTCCAGCGTCGCCTCGGCCGTGCGCATCGCGTCGTCCGGGGTGCGGCCGGCCGCGCGCAGCGCGATCTCCACGTTCTCGGCCGCGGTGAGCAGCGACACCAGGCCGTACCCCTGCAGGATGACGGCGAGCTCGCGGCGGCGGGCCGGATCCGCGTCCAGCGGCACGCCCCGGACGAGCACCCGGCCGCCCGCCGGGGCGGCCAGACCGGCGAGCGCGGCCAGCAGCGTGGTCTTGCCCGCGCCGGACGGGCCGAGCAGGGCGACGCGCTCCCCCGCCGCGACGCGCAGCGACGCGCCACCGATCACCGTACGGCCGCCGGCGACGCAGGTCAGGTCCTCGGCGGTGAGGACCGGCACGGTCACGCGGGGCTCCCCTCGTCGGCGTACCGCAGCTCCACGCCGCGCTCGGTGCGGACGACGCGGACCAGCGTGCCGGGCGGGAAGTCCTCGCGCAGGTCCGGCGGCAGCTGGAGGGACGACTCGCGGCCGACCACCACGAACTCCTCGCCGCGCCGGCCCTCGGCGCCCACCCGGCCGTCCCGGATGGTGACGGTCCGCGCGAACGCCTCGCTGACGGCCGCGTCGTGCGTGACGACCACGAGCGTGCTGCCGTACTCGATGTTCGCCCAGCGCAGCAGGTCCACCACGCGGTCGCCGCTGGCCCGGTCGAGCTGGCTGGTCGGCTCGTCGGCGAGCAGCAGGCGGGGGCGGCCGGCCAGCGCGACCGCCACCGCGAGGCGCTGCTGCTCGCCGCCGGACAGCGCGCCCGCCCGGCGGTGCGCGGCGTCCGCGATGCCGACGGCGTCGAGCAGTTCGCCGGTCGGGACGTGGCCGCGGCGGGAGCGGCGGCCGAAGGCGACGTTCTCCGCCGCCGTGGCGTACGGCAGCAGGTTGCGCGGCGGGCTCTGCAGCACCACGCCGACGGACTCGGCCCGCATCCGGGCGAGCGCGCGGGTGGTCATCCGGCCGAGGTCGGCGCCCAGCACCCGTACGGTGCCCGCGCTCGGCCGCAGCAGGCCGGCGAGCAGCCACAGCAGGGTGGACTTCCCGGCGCCGGACGGGCCGAGCAGCGAGACGGACTCGCCTTCGGCGATCGTCAGGTCGGCGCCGCGCAGCGCCACCACCTCCTCCTCGTCGGCGGAGTAGATGTGCACGACGTTGTCGCACTCCACGACGGCGCTCACGCAGGCACCTCCCTGAGGAGGTCGGGGCGGGATCGGCGCAGGATCAGGGCGGACAGGGCGGCCACCGAGGCGGCGACCAGGGCGGCCGTCACGGCGAGGACGAGGATCAGCGGGGCGGGGGCGGGCAGGTAGGTGAGCGGCGGCGCCGACGGGCGGGACGCGAACTCGGGGACGGTGTGGAGGGTGAGGAGCGCGGCGGCCCAGCCGGTGAGCAGGCCCGCCGCCGAGCCGAAGCCCAGGACGACGGCCTGTTCGATCCACAGCGCGGCGCGCAGCGAGCGGCGCGCGGCGCCGGCCGCGTGCAGGGCGGCCAGTTCGTAACCGCGGCGGCGGGCAGTCGCGTACAGGCCGAGGATCGCGCCGCCGACGGCCAGCAGCGCGGCCGCCACGGCCTCGGTGAGCATGAGGACGAGCGCGAGGCCCGGCCCCTGGCGGGCCAGGTGCCGCTGCTCGGCGGCGGCGCTCTGCCGGCCGGTTACCGGCACGCCCGCCCGTTCGAGCCGGTGCGCGATGGTGGCCGCGGCGCCGGGCACCGTCCACACCTGCTGCGCCGTACGGGCGTCCAGGCCCGCGCCGAGGTTGCGCGCCGCGCGGCGGTCGATGAGCAGCCCGCGGCCGCCCGCCCCCGGGATCGTGCCGGCGGACGCGGCCGCGCGGACCGGCGTCCGCTGCCCGTCCGGGCCGTTGACGTAGGCGGACGTCCCCGGCCGTACGAATCCGGGGGTGGCCAGGGCGGGCAGCACGTCCGGGGCGAC
>Ga0164243_10004571_pt1 | contig 21598 bp, 24 predicted proteins | sample OricompcompostOP_FD_108781 | JGI IMG/M metagenome (GOLD analysis project Ga0164243, IMG submission 108781) | Organic Plus compost microbial communities from Emeryville, California, USA - Original compost - Organic plus compost (OP) | ecosystem: Engineered > Solid waste > Mixed feedstock >...
CACCCTCATCGACGGGTTCGCCGGCCCGACGAGCGCGCTGGGCATCGACCCGATCGAAGACCAGCGGCTCGCCGGTGGGCTGGCATGGTCCTACGGCGAGGCCCCCACCCTGTTGATGCTCCTGTACGTCATGCACCGCTGGTTCCGCGACGACACCGCCCAGGCGGTCGCCGCCGACCGTCGCGCCGACGCGCACGGCGATCCCGAGCTCGACGCCTACAACGACTACCTCACCAGGCTCCACCAGAAAGACAGCTGACCGATGCGCACGCCCTTGCTGACACCCGCCCCGGCCGCCGCGCCGGCGCAGGAGGCGCCGCGCCGCACCGTTGTGGCATGGTCGCTGCCGGTGTGGGCGGCGGTGCTGGCATCCGCGGCCGCCGGCCTCTTGTTGGATCTTGCTTCCGCACCGGTGGGGTGGTGGCCCTTGACGTTCGTGAGTGTCACTGTCGCGCTGGTGGCCCTGATCGGTCGCAGCTTCGGCGGGGCGTTGCTGGTCGGCACTGTCTTCGGCGCCGTGTTTTACACGACTCATCTGGTGTGGGTGGGGGAGTTCCTCGGCCCGGTGCCGTGGCTTGCCCTCGCCGGGCTGGAAGCGGTTCTGTTCGGCGGGGGCGCGGTGCCGATCGCGCTCGCTTACCGGTGGACCGCCCGCTATCCGGCGCGCGGCCTCGTGCAGCTGCTCGTGGTACCGCCGCTGATCGCGGCTCTGTGGACGGCCCGTGAGGTGGTGATGGGTGCGTGGCCGTACTCCGGGTTCCCGTGGGCACGCCTCGGAATGACCCAGGTGGGCGGGCCGCTCGCGGAGGCCGCGTCGTGGACGAGCGTGACGGGCCTGTCCCTGCTGATCGTCATGGTGTGCGCCTCTGTGGTGCAGTGGATCCGCGCCGGCGGCATCCGGTTCATGCTCGGGCTGCACCCCGCCGTAAGCGTCGCTGTTCTCCTGGTCGTGACACCGCAGTTCCCCACCGCGCCGGCCGGAGAGTTCCGCGTGGGATGGGTGCAGGGCAACGGCCCCACCGGGTACTTCGACGACAAGGCGCCCGGCGACGTCCTGGCCGCGCAGACCGCCGCCACTGTGCGGCTGTATGGGCAGCCGATGGATCTGCTGGCCTGGCCCGAGGGCGGCGTCGACGCCGACCCGCTCAGTGATCCCGCCGCCGCCGAGGCGTTGGACCGGGTCGTGCGCTCGGCCGAGGCCCCGCTACTGATGAACGCCGCCACCACCCGCGGCGACGATGTCTTCAATACGTCGCTGTTGTGGACTGCAGAACCCACGGACCGGCAGTGGCACGACAAGGTCAACCCGGTCCCGTTCGGGGAGTACGTGCCCGACCGGTGGTTTTACGAGCTGATCGTCCCCGATCTGGTGGGACTGATCCAACGCGAATACACCCCCGGCACCAACCCGCCCATCGTGCAGGTCGGAGATGTCGGGGTGGGGCTGGCGATCTGCTTCGACGTGATCTACGACACCGTGGTCTGGGATGGCGCACGTGCGGGCGCGGAGGTGTACGTCTTCCAGACCAACAACGCTGACTTCCGTGGCACCGACGAAAACCTGCAACAGCTCGCCTTCGCCCGCATGCGCGCCATCGAAACCGGCCGCGCGGTCGTCAACGTCTCCACAGTCGGCACTAGCCAGGTCATCGCCCCGGACGGCGCCACCGTCGACAGCATCGGTGTCGACACCGCTGACGCGTCGATCAGCACTGTCCCGTTGCGCACCGGACTCACCCCGGCGGTAATCCTCGGTCCCTGGCTCACCGCTCTTGTCGTCCTCGCCGCCGCCGGTGCTTTCATGGCGGCGGGATTCTTCCACCGCGCTCGCACGCGTGCGGACGGCGCAGATCGTCCGACTGGCCCGGGGAGGCAGCCATGAACACGCCACGGGCGAGGCCTGCCGGAGGTCGACTTGTCGGGTCGCTGCGAACGCTGGCGACGGGCAGCGATCTCACCCTTCCTGGTGCCCTGACGGCGGAGGAGTGCGGGTGCGCGCCCACGCCCGCGGAGAGCCGCGCATTCCGGGCTGGTGTGAGCCGGCGCACTCTGCTGACCGCGGGAGCATTGAGCGCGGTCGCCGTCCTGGTCGCCGGCCCGCTGCTGCCGGCAGCGTTCGCGGCGACCTATCCGTCCTGGGAGGAGGTGCAGGCCGCGAAAACGAACGAGGCGACCAAAGCTGCTGAGGTGCAGCGGATCCAGGGCCTCATCCAAAGCCTGACCGGTGACGTGGCGCGCACCCGCACCGCCGCCGACCAGGCCGCTGGTGCGTTCTACACCGCCCAGCAGGAGTACTTCGACGCATCCATTCGCGCCGACACGTTGCAGTCCCAAGCCGACGTGGAGGCGCAGAACGCGACCGATGCGGCGAACAAGGCCGGCCGCATCGCCGCGCAGCTGTACCGCAACGGGGGCGACACCACCTCCCTCGAGCTGTTCTTCTCGGGGTCGGCCGCGACCGCGGACGATCTCCTGTCCCGGCTGGGCGTGATGGACAAGCTGCTGGAACGCAACCAGGCCGTCTACGCTGCGGCGCTGACCGCCCGCGATGCCGCGCAGAGCCGGACCGATCAGGCGGTGGTGGCCCGGGATGAGCGCGACCGGCTACAGCAAGTCGCCGAGCAGAAGATGCTCGAGTCGCAGCAGGCCGCCGATGCCGCGCAGGCCGCGCTGGACGCGCAGACCCTCTACCTCGGCGAACTTCAGGCCCAACTCGCCGCCCTCGAGGACACCACCGCGAAGACCATCGCCGACTATCAGGCCGGGGTGGAGGCTGCTCGCCTCGCCGAGGAGCAGCGGCGAGCGGCGGAGCGCGCCGAAGCGGAACGACTCGCCGCCTCGGGCGGGCGGCGGGGGTGTGGTCAGCTCCGGGTGGGCGCGACCGACATCCGGGCACCGCACCTCGGGGTTCGGGCCGCGCAGCTCCCAGTGCGGCAACGGGTACTGCTCGACCAGCTACCACTACGGCGTCGACCTCAGCGGCGGGTGCGGCGCGGGGATCTACGCCGCCGCGGCGGGCACCGTCGTCTACGCCGGCTACAACGGCGGCTACGGCAACTACATCAAGATCGACCACGGCGGCGGGATCGGCACCGGATACGCCCACATCCGCCCCGGCGGCTTCTACGTCGGATACGGCCAACGCGTGAACGCCGGCGACCTGATCGGCAGCGAAGGCATCACCGGCAACGCGTTCGGCTGCAACCTGCACTTCGAGGCCTACGTGAACGGCTCCCCGGTCAACCCCATCACCTTCCTCGCCGACCGCGGCGTGTCCATCTGACCCGAAACGAACCAGGACATCATGACTGACCAGACCACCCCACCAGGCGGCGGCGACCAGCCCCAGACGCCCCCCACGCGCCGCAGCCTCCGCCGCTCCGCCACGCCACCAGCCACCAGCATCATCACCCGCCCGCCACGGCGCCCGCCCGCAGAGACGTCCGCCCGTGGTCGGGTAGTCGCGCTGCGTCCAGTGCGCTCCCTGGCGGTCCTTATGGTGGTCACCGGGCTGATCGCGACCTTCGCTCTCCCCGCGTATGCCGCCTGGAAGCCGGCGGACCTCGAGATCCCGACACTGCAGCAAGTCGCGTCCGAGGACGTGCAATCCTTGATCGTCGCCTCCGACGCGACTGGGACGCAGCTCACACGGGAGAGCTACTCGGCCACCACCCAGGCGGAGATCGACCAGAAGAAGGCGGCAGAAGCAGCCGCAGAGCGTGCGCGGGCCTCCGCACAGGTCGCCTCGGTGCCCTTCGACTACAGCATCGTGCCGCAAGGCAGCGGAGCCGTGCGGTGGCCGGTGGGCGGTCCGTTCACCGTGACCGACCGCTTCGGTGCTCGAGGCGGCGCGCATATGGGCACCGACATGGTCGCTGCCGGCGGAACCCCCGTCTACGCGTCCGTCGACGGCGTCGTGCGGATCTCACAGGACAGCTACGGCGGATACGGGGTCACCGTCGTGGTGGAATCCGTGCTGAACGGGCAACAGGTGAGCACGGTGTACCCGCACATGCAGACCGGAAGTCGGCAGGTCGCTGCCGGGCAGACCGTCACGGCCGGGCAGCTGGTCGGACTCGTCGGCAGCACGGGACGTTCCACCGCGAACCATCTGCACTTCGAGGTCTACCTCGACGGAACCGCCGTGGACTCGCTGGCTTGGCTGGAAGCGAACGCGGGCTGACCCATGTGCCGCACGGATCTACCGCGCCACCCCGCTCGCGGGCACCCCCTGACCGAAACGACGAAGAGGACGACCCTGCCATGACCGGAACTGACGCGCTCTCCCTGGACGGCATCTCACTGCTGTTGGTGTGGACGGCGATCGCCACCTACTTGCTCGCGTTCATCGCGTACACGATCGACCTGGCCGTGCGCTCCGTCCCCGCCAGCGTCCCGCAGCGGGAGCCTGCCCTGGCCGGCGCCGCCGCCTGGGCGGGCCAGCAGACGGAAAACGCCCAGAGAGCGTCGGTGGACACTGTTCGCACGCCGCCCGCGCAGCGTCAACGGCTGCTGTGGGCGCGGATCGGGACGTCGCTGACTGTCCTTGCGTTCCTGTTCCACTTGGCCGGCACCATCCTGCGCGGGATCGCCGCGGAGCGGGTGCCGTGGGCGAACATGTACGAGTTTGCGCTGACCGGCACCGTCCTGATCGTCGCCGTATACCTGCTGGTGCTGCGCCGCTACGACCTCCGCTTCCTGGGCGCGTTCCTGATCGGCATGATCGTGCTGCTACTGGGCGGGGCGACCATCACGTTCTACGTCGAGGTCGTTCCGCTGATGGACCCGCTCAAGAGTGTCTGGCTGGTCATCCACGTCTTCGTCGCCTCGCTCGCTACGGCCCTGTTCGCGATCGCCTGCGGGCTCGCGGTCACCCAGCTCATGCAAATCCGCCGGGAACGGCGCGCCGACACAGCCTCGGCTCGTGCCGGGGGCCCGCGGTTCCTGGCGACGCTGCCTACCGCGGACGCTCTCGAAGCCCTCGCGTACCGGTTCGTGATCGTCGGGTTCGTTTTCTGGACTTTCACCCTGATCGCCGGCGCGATCTGGGCCAACGACTCCTGGGGGCGCTATTGGGGATTCGACACCAAGGAAGTGTGGACCTTCGTGATCTGGGTGCTCTACGCCGGGTACATCCACGCCCGCGCGACCAGAGGGTGGCGCGGCACCCGCTCGGCCTGGCTGTGCATCATCGGTTTCGTCACGGTGCTATTCAACTTCACGATCGTCAACATGTTCTTCAAGGGTCTCCACGCCTACTCCGGTCTCAGTTGACCCCCACACCGCGCTCACGGAAAGCCCACCAATGCCCCCTACCGCTACCCGTCCCCCTTCCGCGCAGGGCGTAACCGGTCCGCTACTCACTCCGCGCATCCTCCGCACGGTGGGTCCCGCAATCCTCGTTGTAACCGCGCTTGTCGCCCTTGTCGCGGGCCTGGCGTTCGGTGGGGGCGCAGCAGGCCTGCAACTCGGCGACGCTGGCCCCATCGTTCGGTGGGGCCTCCCGACCGCGAAGCTGATCGTGAACCTGGCCGCGGCGGGCATGGTCGGTGTGCTCGTGACGGCGCTCTTTACCCTGCGAGCGGGTGAGCGGGAGTTCGACGTCGCCCTGGATACCGCCTCGATCGCCGCGGCGGTGTTCACCGTGGCCGCCGGGGCGACGGGATTCTTCACCTTCGTTAGCGTGCTCAACCCGGCGCTGGACGCGGGGCCGGTATTCGGGCAGCAGCTCGGCCGGTTCCTCGTCGAGACCGAGGTCGGTCGCACCTGGCTCATCACCACCGTCGCGGGTGCGATGCTCACGGTCCTGACCTTCGCGGTCCGGTCCTGGCCGGCCACGCTTTTCGTGACAGCCGCCGCCGTTGCCGCCCTGGTGCCGATGGGTACGCAAGGGCACTCCGGCGACGACGCGTTCCACCACGAGGCGATGATGGCGCTCATCCTGCATATCATCGGCGCCGCCGTATGGGTCGGCGGACTCTTGCTGCTCGTCGTCGTTCGACCACTTCTGTCGCGGGATCGCCTCGCTGACGTCGTCGCCCGCTACTCAAGCATCGCGCTGGCCGCGTTCATGCTCGTTGCCGTGTCCGGCACAGTGCGTGCCGCAATCGGCCTGCAGGACTGGACGGCGTTGCTCTCCCCGTACGGAACGATCCTCGCCGTGAAGGTGCTGGCGCTGATCGCGCTGGGCTGCTTGGGGGTCTGGTATCGCGCCCGCCTGATCGGCACGATGCGGGATTCCGACCGCATCGGCCGGTCTTTCTGGATGCTCGTCTTCTTCGAGCTGGCGGTCATGGGCCTGGCCAGCGGCGCAGCCGCCGCGCTGGCACGCACACCCCCACCGAACCCGACACCGCTTCCCGAAACCCCGTCCCCAGCGGAACGCCTCACCGGCGCACCGCTGCCCCCCGAGCTCACCATTGACCGATGGTTCACCGCGTGGAACATCGACCTGCTGTGGGCCGTCGTGGCCGCATTCGCGGTCTTCTTCTACCTCGCCGGCGTGTGGCGCCTACGCCGCCGTGGCGACACGTGGCCCGTATACCGCACGATCATGTGGGTCTTGGGGATGGTCCTGTTGGTGTGGGTGACCGGCGGTGTCGTCAACGTCTACCAGGACTACCTGTTCAGCATGCACATGGTGGGGCACATGCTGCTCACCATGGCAATCCCCGTCTTCCTAGTCGCCGGCGCCCCGGTCACGCTCGCGGCCCGGGCGATCCGCAAGCGCGAGGACGGTACCCGTGGGGGACGGGAATGGATCCTGTGGGCCGTGCATTCCCCGGTCGCCCGGATACTGACCAACCCGTTCGTCGCGGCCGGGCTGTTCATCGGGTCACTGTGGGTTTTCTACTACACCGACCTGTTCCGGTGGTCGCTCTACGACCACCTCGGACACCAGTGGATGATCACGCACTTCCTCATTACCGGCTACCTGTTCGTGCTCTCGCTCATCGGCGCTGACCCGGTGCCGTACCGCCTGCCGTACCCGGGGAGGCTGCTGCTGCTCATCGGCATCATGGCGATGCACGCCTTCTTCGGCATTGCGATCATGATGCAGGAAAGCCTCATGATCCCCGAGTGGTTCGGCGCCATGGGTCGAACCTGGGGTGCGACACCGCTAGAAGACCAGTACGCCGGTGGTGGTATCGCCTGGTCGATTGGCGAGATTCCCACCCTCATCCTCGCGATCACTGTGGCGATCCAGTGGAGCCGCAGCGACGACCGCGAAACCAAACGCCGGGACCGACACGCCGACCGCACCGGCGAGGCAGAGCTGGAGGCGTACAACGCCCGCCTCCAGAAGCTTGCCGCGAGCGACGCCCGCCACGGTGGGTGAGAACTTCGCTCCTAACCTCGAACGAGCGTTGACTTATCTATCAACGACGATATCATCGTCTTATGGCGATGGAACCGCTACAGGTCACCGCACTCGATACGAGCGCCACCGAGGTCTATGCGCATCTGTTCGATGCCCTCGGCGACCCGACTCGACTGGCCGTGTTGCAGCACCTCGCTTCCGGCGAACATCGCGTGCGAGATCTGGTCGAACACATTGGTCTCGCGCAATCCACCGTGAGTAAACACCTGAGCTTCCTGCTCGAGTGTCGTCTGATTACGGTCCGGCCGGAGGGCCGCTCCTCGTGGTACTCCCTGACCGACCCCAACGCAACCGCCGCCCTCATCAACGCGGCTCAATCGCTCCTTAGCGCCACCGGAACCCACGCCCAGCTGCACACCCACCTTCGTGAGCCCCACCTTGCTCGCACCGAGAGAACGGAGATCCGCTAATGGGCGCAGGGCACAATCACAGCTCCCCGCCAGGCGCCGCAGGCGAACCGCGCGACCACCGAAAGAGGCTCTGGATCGCTTTGGGTCTAACAGCGACCATTGTCGCCGCCCAAGCAATCGGATCCATCGTCACTGGTAGCCTCGCGCTACTCACCGACACTGCACATGCCATCACGGACGCTTCTGGCCTCCTAGTCGCCCTGATCGCTGCAACCCTCATGTTGCGCCCGGCCAACGCCAAACGCACCTGGGGCTTCCGTCGCATCGAGGTCATCGCCGCGATGGGACAAGCGACCCTGCTCCTCCTCGTCGGCGCCTACACCGCCATCGAGGGCGTTCGCCGCTTGTTCGAACCGCCCGAGGTTCCGGGAACCGAGCTCCTGGTGTTCGGCATCATCGGCCTCACCGCCAACATCGTCGCAATAGTCCTTCTGTCCTCAACTCGCGGGGCGAACTTCAACATGCGCGCTGCGTTCCTCGAAGTCCTGAACGATGCTCTCGGATCGCTTGGTGTCATCGTGGCAGCGATCGTGATCGCAACCACAGGCTTCATGCAGGCTGACGCGATCGCTGGCTTGCTGATCGCCGCGCTCATCGTGCCGCGGGCCTTCAAACTCCTGCGGGAGACCACCAGCGTCCTCATGGAATTCACGCCTCCCGGGTTGGATCTCGACCAAGTTCGTGCGCACATTCTCAAGCTCGAGCACGTCAAAGACGTCCATGACCTCCACGCTTCGACTGTTGCGACTGGGTTGCCCACTATCAGCGCACACGTGGTGGTTGAAGACCAGTGCTTCTCCGACGGCCACGCCGCAAACGTGCTGGAGGAAGTGAAGGAATGTGTCGCCGACCACTTCGAGGTCTCCGTGCTTCATTCCACCTTCCAGATCGAAACAGCTCACATCCAGGAGGAGGAGTCGACCTCCGTCACCCACGCGTAATGCCCGCAGCAGCCGAGGAAAACCTCGTGATCAACAACCCGGAGAGGTCGGCCGCGGACTGCACCTCGCTTCAACGACTGTCATCACACGCCCACAGGCCCCAAGTCCGAGAACTCCACCACGGTCACCACTGACCGCCACCGTCATGCCGCAAGAGCGGAAGTCCGGTGTGATTCGCGATGCACCGCGGCCTAGTGGTGGTGTGCGTCGTCGTCGTCGTCGTCATGGTCGTGCTCGTCTTCCAAGAGCATCCCGACTGAGGTTGCGCAAGCGTCGCCGCGCCAGGCCTCGATGCCCTCGCGGATCGCGAACCCGGCGATGACGAGGCCGGCGATCGCGTCGGCCCACCACCAACCGAACAAGCTATTGACGACAAGGCCGACCAGTACGGCCGCGGAGAGGTAGGTGCAGATGAGGGTCTGCTTGGAGTCCGCGACGGCCGTGGCCGATCCCAGTTCGCGGCCGGCTCGACGCTCAGCGAGGGAGAGGAACGGCATGATGACGACACTGAGTGCAGTGATGACGATGCCGAGTGTGGAGTGCTCGACGTCGACCTGGCCGACGAGTGCGAGAACGGACGTGACGGTGACGTACGCGGCGAGGGCGAAGAACGCGACCGCGATCACGCGGAGCGTGCCCTTTTCCCACCGCTCGGGATCGCGTCGGGTGAACTGCCAGGCGACCGCGGCCGCCGACAGTACCTCGATCGTCGAGTCCAGGCCGAACCCGATCAGCGCGGCCGAGGATGCCACTGTGCCGGCAGCGATCGCGACTACTGCCTCGATCAGGTTGTAGGCGATCGTCGCCGTGACAATCCACCGGATGCGGCGTTGCAGCACGTGCCGACGGTCATCAGCGAGGCGGGGAGCGGTGGTGGTCATGCGCAGGTGCAGCTCTCTCCGGCGCAGCAGCCGGGCTCGACGTAGAGGACGACGCGCAGCAGCTCGTCGAGGGCGGGGGCGAGGTGTGCGTCAGCGAGTCGATACCAGGTCCGTCGACCATCGGGCACGGCCTCGACGAGGCCGCAGCCGCGCAGGCACGCGAGTTGGTTTGACATGACCTGTCGGGAGACGCCGAGGGCGTCCGCCAGGTCGGAGGGGTAGGCGGGTGCTTCGCGAAGCGCCAGGAGGACGCCCGCGCGCGTCGGGTCGGAGAGTGCGTGGCCGAGGCGGGCGAGCGCCGCGGTGTGCGTCACGGTGGCGGTGGCGATCGCGGTGGACATAGACACGACAGTACAGCATCGCGTGAATAAAGGAATTCGTGTACTGCTATGCCGAGTGGCTATCGCCAGTGCTGTTCTGGGGCGCCTCGGTGGTGTGGGCGTGGTCGCGGTGCAGCAGGAGCAGGACGGCCCATCCGAGGAGGCCGAGGGTGGTGAAGACGTCAGCCATGTTGAAGACGGCAAACCAGTCGACGGCGATGAAATCGACGACCTCTCCACTAAGCGGTTCGGTGTGCGCGCGAGTAGTGCGGTCCCACAGGTTGCCTATCGCCCCACCGGCCGCGACGGCCAGAAGAGCGGTGGGGCCCATGTTGCGTCCGCGCACAGCTCGGACGACTATCCAGGCCAGAAGTCCGGTGGTGAGTGCCATGATGCCGACGACGAGAGGTGCTCCCACGTCCCCACCGAGACCGAAGGCGACGCCGGGATTGAACACGAGACGAAGGCTCACCCCGAGGCCGAGTTCAATCTCCTCGCCGTTACCCAGAAAGGACAGTGCCCAGGCCTTCGTGAGTTGGTCGATCGCGAACGCTGCAGCGATGGCACCGGCGGCGACGGCCAGTCTGGCGACCTTGGTCATGACAGAACGTCGATGAGACGGAGGACTACGCCCGACTCGATCAGGATGTACAGGCCGAGCCCGATGAAAACGGCGGGCACGAGCCAATGCTCGATCTTCTCCAATGCTTCTGTGACGGTCTTGTTGGTGCCGACGAAGCGCGCGACGAGGCACCACACGGCGACGAGCACCAAGAAGACGATGATGGTGACGATGGTGTCCGGAACGGGATTGGTGCGGAAGACCGGCGTGTAGAGGGAGATGTTGTCGGCGCCGTTGGCGATCGTGATGCCGGCGACTCCGAACAGTCCTCCTGCGCTGATCGCGCTGTCGTCGTCGTCATCGTCGCCCCGGCGCCGGAGGGTTCGGATCAGGCCATAGACACCAATTGCGAGTGGGATCAGGCCCAAGAATCCGACCCATTCGTCCGGGACGATGGTGAGGCCGGCGGCGGCGATGACGCTGATCGCGACGAGAGCGATGAAGCCGAGGTATTGCCCCGCAACGACTTTCCATCCTGGAAGGGAGCCGCGCGTCGACGCGAGAAACAGCACCGTGAGGACAACGATGTCGTCGATGTTCGTGGCCGCGAACAGTCCGATGGCGGCCGCGATGGTTCCGATCATCGGGCATCACGCCCGTAGGTCTTGCACAGATCGACCTTGTAGCCGGTCGTGGCGAGGAGTCGCTCGGCGGCTTCCAGGATGTCGATGACTTCCGGAGTGGAGACGGAGTAAAAGTTCTGTCGACCTTCACTGCGGGCGATGACAAGTCCGCATTCGCGGAGGCATCCCACGTGCTCCGACACGGTTGACTGCGCCAACCCGAGCTCGTCGGTGAGGTCCCTCACCCGAGCCTCGCCCATCGACAGTCGCCGCAGTATCGACAAGCGACTGTGGTCGGCAAGCGAGTGGAACAGCGATACGGCGGCGGTCATCTCAGTTGTCATCGGCATTCACCGATTATATCGGGTTTCGCCGATGAAAACTAACCGTCCAAAAACGATCGTTTGCGGGACGTGCACACGGCTCCTCGTCGCGGCGTGCCGTAAACGGCTCCCGTATCGAAACCAGGTTGCGGGGCAAGTTGTTTCGGCCCAGAGTTTCGGCACGCGATCAGTGAGGGTGGCGCCGCTCGACGAGGATCGTGTCGCGCCACTGTCCGGCCCAGGGGCCGTAGGTCATGAGGGCGATGCGTTCGCGGTGACCCACGCGGCGGAAGCCTGCCCTGTCGTGGAGGGTGAGGCTGGCGGGGTTCTCGGGGAAGATGCTCGACTGCACGGTCCATACCCCGGCCCCGTCGGCGGCTCGGAGGAAGGCGTCGAGGAGTGCGGCGCCGGTGCCGTGACCGCGAGCCTGGTCCGCGAGATAGACCGAGTGCTCGACCACGCCCCGGTACACCTCACGAGATGACACGGGCGAGGCGGCGACCCATCCGAGGATCGAACCGGCGGTGTCCTCGGCAACGAGCCGCCCCAGGGTGAGTTTCCCCGAGTCGAAGGCCGACCATGTTGGCGGGGTCTGTCTCGAACGTTGCGTTGCCGGTTGCGATGCCTTCTCGGTAGATGGATTCCACCGCCGCCCAGTCGGCGGCGGTCATCGCACGGATGAGAACGCCGCTCATGAGCGCAGCGTGCGGGATGCCTGTTCGAGGGCGTCGGTGACGACGCGGTAGTAGGCCCAGCGGCCGCGCTGTTCGCGGGTGGCTAGGCCCGCGTCGACGAGCAGTTTCATGTGGTGGGAGACGGTCGGCTGGGATAGTCCGACTGGCTCGGTGAGGTCGCAGATGCATGCTTCGCCGTCGCCGGATGCGGCGATCAGGGAGAGAAGTCGCACGCGGGTGGGGTCGCCCAGAGCCTTGAAGGTGCGCGCTATCCGCTCGGCCTCGTCGGGCGTCAGCACCCCGCCGGTGACGGGCGAGCAGCACGCCGCCGCGTCGGTCGGGAGGAGTGGGAACGTCGTGGGCATGGAACGATTCTGGCACGTCACATTGACATTCGTCGATACATCGAGGATTCTCGATCCATCGAGTTCTGCCGATGCGTTGAGGAGTGAGTGTGATGGAGAGCGCGTTGCCTGTCGTGGTGATCGGCGCCGGCCCGCAGGGACTCGCGGCGGCGGCCCACCTGGTCGAGCGAGACCTGCCGGTCGTTGTACTGGAGGCTGGGGCTGGCCCGGCATCGGCGGTTGCCGAATGGGGGCATGTGCGCCTGTTCTCGGAGTGGCCGGAGTTGGTCGACACGGCCGGGACGCGGATTCTCGAGCCCACCGGGTGGGCAGCGCCTACGACGGGGTATCCGACCGGCGCGCAGTGGATCAGCGGCTATCTCGCGCCGCTTGCTGCCGAGCTGGGCGATCGCGTGCGTTACGGCGCTCGGGTTGTCGGGGTGTCTCGTCTGGAGCGTGGCCGTCTCGTTGACGCGGGCCGTGGCGATCAGCCGTTCACCGTGCACGTGCAGTCGAGCGAGGGGGAGGAGTACCGGTTGCAGGCGCGCGCGGTGATCGACGCCTCGGGTACGTGGTCCTCGCCCAACCCTGCGGGCGCGGATGGGCTGCCTGCGCTGGGAGAGCGGGCCGCGGCCGGGTTGTTGTCGTATCGCATCCCGGACTTCCGGGACCGCGAGGGGTTCGAGGGGAAGCACACGGTCGTCATCGGTTCCGGGCACTCGGCGGTGACGGCGGTCCTCGCGTTGGCCCGCATGGCGCGCCGCGACCCGACCACCACAGTGACGTGGGCGTTGCGCCGGGCCACCGCCGGGAACGCCTTCGGGGGTGGTGAGGCCGACGAGCTACCGGCACGCGGGGCGCTGGGGATCAAGGCGAAGGAGTTCGTCGACGCCGGGCTGGTGTCGCTCGTGACCGGGTTCCGCGTCGAGCGCGTGACGACGGACGAGGGCCGGCCGGTCCTCGTCGCAGAGGATGGCCGCACGCTCAGCGCTGATCGCGTCGTGGTGCTCACTGGGTTCCGCCCCGATCTGTCGTTCTTGTCGGAGCTGCGGTTGGAACTCGATCCCACGTTGCAGGCGCCCGTGCGGATCGCTGCGGAGGTCGATCCGAACGTGCATTCCTGCGGTTCGGTCGCGGCGACGGGAGCTGCCGACCTCGCCCAGCCGGAGCCTGACTTCTACCTTGTGGGCGCGAAGTCCTACGGGCGGGCACCGACCTTCCTCGCCCTCACCGGGTACGAACAGGTGCGCAGCGTCGTCGCGGAGCTCGCGGGCGACCACGAGGCCGCCCGGCGGGTCGAGCTGGTGCTGCCCGACACGGGGGTCTGTGGCGGTGCCGGCCTGTTCGACGCTTCCGGGGCATCCCTGGGCGGCGCCTGTTGTGCCCCGCCGGCTCAGGTGCTCCAGATCGGGCGCGCCCCGGCCACCGTCTGACCGGACACATGAAAGGGGCGGGTCGCATTGATGATCCCCCCTCTCTCGTTGCTCAGCGTGCGAGGAGCGTGGTCTGGATCTTGTCGGAAACGGCTTCGCGCAGCGGCCGCACGGCCTCGGCATCCCAGGCCTCCGGGTTGGGGAACGACCACTCCAAGACTTCGCCGCGGGGTGTGGACGGCAGGGCGAGGCCGGGCTTCATCAGCACCACGACGTCCGCGTGATCGAGGTCCTCCGTGGTGACGGCACGAGGCACCCGGTCGGTGATGTCCATGCCCAGCTCAGCGACCGTGGCGGCCACGGCGGGGTTCACTTCGTCTGCGGGCGACAGTCCCGCCGACGTCGCGGTGAACCGGTCGCCGGCCAGGTGCTCCAGGAGCGCGGCGCCGAGCTGAGAGCGGCCGGCGTTGTGCTGGCAGATGAACAGAACGGTCGGGGTGGTGTCAGTCACGGGTTCTCTTTCTGGGAGGGTCAGGTGGCGGCGAGCCGGGGGGCGAGTTCCGTGATGCGGCGTTCCAGCTCGTCGTAGGCGGTGTCGAAGGCGTCGTCGGTGCCGACGCGCACCGGGTCCGGGATCGACCAGTGCAGATGCCCGGTCACGCCAAGTTCTTCGTGCGCGTTGTCGCACACGGTGACTACGAAATCCGATCCGGTCAGCACCGTTTCCAACGCCCGGGGTGCTTCGTCGGGAAGGTCGAGCGCGTGGCGGTCTGCCGTGGCGATCGCGCCGGGGTCGATCCGGTCTGCGGGGTGAGTGCCGCCGGACGCGGCAGGGATGCTGCTGCGAGTCGCCCACAGCGCGGCGGCCAACTGCGATCTGGCCGAGTTCGCGGTGCACACGAAAACCACCCGGCTCGCCCGCTCGACGCGACCGGGGGTGAGGCCCTGCAGCGCGGTGTCGGTCAGGTGGACGTAGCTGCGTCGCTTGTCCGCTTCCGACCGCGAGCGGGCCACCATGCCCGCAACCTCCAGCACCCTCAGATGGTGAGCCACCAGGTTCCCGGGCGTGCCTAGGGCACTGCCAATCTCGGACGGCGACAGGTCGCCGAGCGTCAGGAGGTCGACGATCCGCAGGCGCGATGGGTCGCTCAACGCCGCGTGCCGAGCGGCCCGCGCCTCCACCGTGTCGGTTCGTTCAATGTTCATTGATTCAATGTTGACTGATCTACCTCGCGCGGGTCAAGATGGGCCGACATGAAAACCACCACCCGCCCTCACCCGTCCGCGACGCGGCCGCACGTGCTGCGCCGTGCCGCTGCCGAGTTCGTCGGAACAGGGCTGCTCGTCACTGTCGTTGTCGGATCGGGGATCGCTGCGCAGCGGCTCTCCCCGAATGATGTGGGGTTGCAGCTCCTCGAGAACAGCCTGACCACAGCGCTCGGCTTGACGGTGCTGATCCTCATGCTCGGGCCTGTATCGGGAGCGCACTTCAACCCCGTGGTGTCGCTCGCGGACTGGCTGCTCGGGCGCCGCGAGAGAACGGGCTTGCCGCTGCGCGACCTCACCCCGTACCTGGCCGCGCAGGTTCTCGGCGGCATCGCCGGCACCCTCCTCGCCGGGGTGATGTTCGACACCGCGCCCGCGCTGTCCGGCAACGACCGCGCGACCGGCGGGCACCTGGTCGGGGAAGTGGTCGCCACCGCCGGGCTCGTGCTGCTGATCTTCGCGCTCGCCCGCACAGGAAAAGGCTCGGTGACCGCGGCCGCGGTCGGTGCCTACATCGGTGCGGCGTACTGGTTCACCAGCTCCACATCATTCGCCAACCCTGCCGTCACCATCGCCCGCATGTTCACCGACACGTTCGCCGGCATCGCACCCGCCTCCGTGGCACCGTTCATCCTCACCCAGCTCGTCGGCGCCGCCCTCGGGCTCGCGCTGCTGCTCGTCTTCTACCCGACCGCCGCGCGCACCGCAGGCGACGTCGTGGTGCCCACGCAACCCGAAACCACGTCCTGAAAGGCACCCCATGCACCTCGTAGCGATCGGCGGAAGCGACGCCGGCATCTCCACCGCCCTGCGCGCCCGCGAACTCGACCCCTCCGTCGACGTCACCGTCGTCGTGGCCGACGCCTACCCGAACTTCTCCATCTGCGGCATCCCCTACTACTTCTCCCGCGAAGTGCAGCCCTGGCAATCCCTCGCGCACCGCACGCACGCCGACCTCGAAGCAACCGGCATGAACCTGCGCCTGGACACCCTGGCTACCAGCATCGACGTCGACGGGCGCACGCTCACCGTCCGCGACGCCGCCGGCACCGAATCGACGATCGCCTACGACGAGCTCATGGTCGGCACCGGAGCATCCCCGTCCACCGCCGGCATCACCGGCCTCGACCAGCTCGGCCCCGACGACGGCGTGCACCTGCTGCACTCGATGGGCGACACCTTCGCCCTGGAGCGCTACCTCGACGAGCACCAGCCCGAAGCCGCGATCATCGTCGGCGCCGGCTACGTCGGCCTCGAAATGGCCGAAGCCCTCACCGTCCGGGGCCTGCACGTCACCCAGCTCCAACGCGGCCCCGAAGTGCTCTCCACCCTCGACCCCGAACTCGGCTCCCTCGTCCGCGACGAACTCACCCGCCACGGCGTCGACGTGCTCACCGGAACCCGCGTCGAAGCTGTCACCCGGGACGCGGGCCGGCTCACCGTGACCGGCATCCGCGACGGCGACGCTTTCTCCCGCAGCGCCGACCTCGTGCTCGTCGTCGTGGGCGTGCGCCCCAACACCAGCCTCCTCACCGCGGCCGGCGCAACCACGGGGGCCGGCGGCGCGGTCGTCGTCGACGAGCACATGCGCACCGGCCTGCCGAATGTGTGGGCAGCCGGAGACGGCGTGATCACCCACCACCGCCTCCTCGGCGTCACCTACCTGCCCCTCGGCACCACCTCACACAAGCAAGGCCGCGTCGCCGGAGAAAATGCCATCGGCGGCAACGCTCGTTTCGCAGGCAGCCTCGGCACCCAGGTTGTGAAGGTCTTCGACGTCGTAGCGGCCCGTACTGGCCTCCGCGATCACGAAGCCGCGGCCGCGGACTACGCCCCCCACAGCTATACCGCCGTCGCTGACGACCACAAGCGCTACTACCCCGGAGCCACCCCCATCAGCATCCGCATCACCGGAGACGCCCGTGACGGCCGCCTTCTCGGTGCACAGCTCGTCGGCACCCGCGGCGCCGAAATCTCCAAGCGCGTCGACACCTACGCCACCGCCCTCCACCACGGCATGACCGTCGCCGCGATGAGCGACCTCGACCTCTCCTACACGCCCCCGCTCGGCTCCCCCTGGGACGCCGTGCAGATGGCCACCCAGGCATGGGAGCGCGCCGCACGCTCGTTGACGGCCGCGATCTAGCCGCTACGACCCTTTCGCCGTACACGACGAGGGCCTGCACGTATGCACGTGCAGGCCCTCCGGTCCGATCAGACGCGCTGGCTGATCGTGCCGCTCGGGTTGCGGTTGGCGGTCGATTCGGTCACGAACCGGCCCGTCGATGCCGAGCGGTGCACGGTCGTCGAGTTGCCCGTGCCGGAGCCGACACGTTCGGTGGTGGTCTTTCCGGGCCAGCGGGCCGCGGCGGCCTTGGAGACGAAACGACCGGTGGATGCGGAGCGACGTACGGTTCCCATGGGAACTCCTTCACTGATTGGTGCCGGGTGCCGTGAGACGGAGCGCCGCTAGTCTGCGGCTGCCAACTCCGGTACAGTCAGTGCTCTGGATGAGACCTGACTTTCTCAGGGCTTGTGAGCCGTCCCGTTACCGCGGGGCGGCTCTTTTCAGTTGTGATCCCGACATCTCGGTATATGTCCGCCGGTGGTCACTTCCCCTCGCGGCCCCTCAGCCTTTTTGGCTGAGCGTTGCTTGTCATGGATCGTGAGACGAGCGATTGAGCTTTGCTGGCGGGCACGGTTCGGCGTGCTGCCTTCGCGCTCTGGGTGCCGAAGGACGAGCGCTCGATCTTGCCCCGAAATTCACTGCTCATGCGGACTCCCGGTTCTCTCGTACTTGCTGACGTGCTCGCGCGATCGCTGACTCCACCGCTTTCGCGGTCATGCCGAGCTTCTCGCCGATCTCGGCGTGCGTGAACCCGTGCGTCACGCTTAGGTAGAACGCAGAGCGGACACGCTCATCCTTGATACTCCCAAATGCACGACGCAGCTCGTCCTTGATGTGCGCTGCCTCGCTCGCATCAGGAGCCACCGGCGTCGACGGACTCTCCTCGAAGTCGTCGGCCCAGGCCGCGGCGGGCGGCGGGGCCTGCGGCTCCGCGTAAGAACGCAGGTCTTCTCGACGCCAACGCTTGTAAACGTTGCTGAACTGCAACAGGCACTGGCCCACAAAGAACGTGCGCAAGGACGCACCCTTGGCCGGGTCCCACTTGCCCGGAACGAGCACCTTGTCTCGAAACGCGCTGAGGGCCAGGACAACCGTTTCATCCGCCAGGCTCTCGGCGTCTTCGATCATCGAGCCGGGGCGAGGCTCCGGCTCCAGCGCGCCGAAACCCTTCCGCTTCACTTCGCCACGGATCTGGCCCTTGTAGATCCACCCGCGGATGACAGCCCACCCGTACTTCGCGATCTCGTTCGCGAACAGCTCGTAGTTTCGGCCACGGTATCCGCTGGCCTGAAGTGCGGCCGCAAGTTCGCGGTCTCCAGCGAGCCGGTCGAATCGCTCCTCAGCACGATCGCGATCCGCGTCGGCCAACCAGGCCTGATCCGTTGCCCACGCGCTGAGAGCAGGAACGCCATCGGAGGACGAATGCTCTTCGGGCTCGTCGATACCGGTCATGGCGTTCCCTCGCGATCCTGGTCAGCTCATAGTCACCACGATCCCTCATATGTCCGACATCCCGGAGTTCCCCTCGCCGCGCGCAGGAAGAGTTGAGCAACCTCACGGCTCCGGCGCCGCGGGCCGAGACGATCGTTGATGGCACGAGGCTGGCGTTGCTTGCGGCAAGTACCCTAGGGGGGTACCGTATATACGGTGAACGGATACGACGGCAACAAGGACGATCTTCAGAAGCGGCTTCGTCGCGTCGAGGGTCAGGTGCGCGGGATCGCGCGGATGATCGATGAAGACAAGTACTGCATCGACATCCTCACGCAGGTATCGGCCGCGACGAAGGCCCTAGAGACCGTCGCGCTGTCCCTGCTGGGCGACCACCTGAGCCATTGCGTCGCAGAGGCAACCGCCGAAGGCGGTCAGGTGGCTGCGGAGAAGATCCGTGAGGCCAACGACGCCATCGCCCGTCTCGTCCGTTCTTGATCACACCGAATCCCTTGGAGGAGCACCTCATGACTGACCGCATCGACCTCGGTCTGAAAGACACCAACGCCGGCTGCGCCTGCTGCGCCACATCTGCGTCCACAGAGGCTCCCGCAGCGACTTCAGCTGCGGTCACTGAAGACGTCTTCGTGACCGGTATGACGTGCTCGCATTGCGTGTCGAGCGTCACTGAGGAGCTGACCGCGATCGACGGTGTGGAGAACGTCACGGTTGACCTGAACGCCGGCGGTACGTCACGGGTCACCATTCACAGCGCCGCGCCGATCGACTCTGACGCCGTGAAAGCCGCGGTTCAGGAGGCCGGCTACACCCTGACAGGTAGCCCGGCATGAGCGCGGTCGACGTCGAGCTCGATATCTCCGGGATGACGTGCGCGTCGTGCGCGACCCGGATCGAACGCAAGCTGAACAAGCTTCCCGGTGTGGAAGCGACGGTGAACTACGCCACCGAAAAAGCACGTGTTCGCGGGAACGACGTCGACCCTGCCACCCTGATCGCCGCCGTCGAATCCGCCGGATACCAGGCAGCCCTTCCCGCACCGCCGCCGAGCGATGACATCGACGAGAACACCCCCGACCGAGAGGACGGCGAGGTCGGGGCGCTGCGGCGTCGCCTGCTCATCAGCGCCGCCCTGTCGCTGCCGGTGGCGGTGCTGTCGATGGTCCCCGCGTTGCAGTTCGAATACTGGCAGTGGCTTGCCCTCACCCTCACCGCCCCGGTGGCAGTGTGGGGCGCGTGGCCGTTCCACCGGGCCGCGGCCGTGAACGCCCGGCACGGCGCGGCGACCATGGATACCCTGATCAGTGTCGGCGTGATTGCCGCGTTCGGGTGGTCCCTGTACGCACTGTTCTTCGGTGGCGCGGGTATGCCCGGGATGACGATGACTTTCAGTCTCGTAGGCGCGCCGCAGGCCGGTGGTCACGAGATCTACCTGGAAGTGGCGGCGCTGGTCACCGTTTTCATCCTGGCGGGCCGGTACGCCGAAGCGCGCGCGAAGAGGTCGTCATCGGAGGCGTTGCGGGCGTTGCTGGAGATGGGCGCGAAGCACGCCACGAAGCTCGTCGACGGTACCGAACGGATGGTGCCCGTCGTGGAACTCGCGGTCGGAGACACCGTGCTGGTTCGACCGGGGGAGAAGGTTCCCTCCGACGGGCTGGTGATCGATGGTTCCTCCGCGATCGACGCCAGCATGCTCACCGGAGAATCGGTGCCCGTCGAAGTCGCCACCGGTTCCCGTGTCGTCGGCGCGACGGTGAACGTTGGCGGTCGCCTCATCGTCGAAATCACCCGGGTCGGCGCCGACACAGAGCTTGCCCGCATGCGCCGGCTGATGGAGGAAGCCCAGACCGGCAAGGCCAAGGTGCAGCGCATCGCTGACCGGGTATCGGCCGTGTTCGTTCCCATCGTCATCGGACTGGCCGCGGCCGCGTTCCTCGGCTGGACGATCGCCGGAGCCTCGCTCGAGCTGGCCTTCACCGCGGCGGTTGCCACCCTGATCATCGCGTGCCCGTGCGCTCTCGGGCTCGCCACCCCCACCGCCTTGTTGGTGGGCACTGGCCGCGGCTCTCAGCTGGGCATCCTGATCCGAGGACCGCAGGTGCTGGAGCAGACCCGCACGGTCGACACCATCGTGCTGGACAAGACCGGCACGGTGACGACCGGAAAGATGACCGTCACCGACGTGCGGCCCGCTCCCGGTGTCAGCCGGGAGGAGCTGCTGCGCGTTGCCGCTGCGGTGGAGTCGGGGTCCGAGCATCCCGTCGCCCGCGCGATCACCGCCGCCACCGGCCCTGGCGCGTACGCGGAAAGCTTCACCTCGCACGCCGGGTTCGGTGTGCAGGGCATCGTCGACGGCTCCGCGGTGGTCGCCGGTCGGGCGTCCTGGTTGGCAGAACAGTGGGGCATCCGCCCCCCTTCAGATGCGGCGACGGAGCTGGATGCTCTCGCTCGCACGGGTACCGCGATCACGGTCGGCCGAGACGGGCAGTACCTCGGCGCGATCGGCGTGGCCGACACGGTGAAGCCGACCAGCGGTGCAGCGATCGCCCGGTTCCGCACGCTCGGGCTGAGACCGGTGCTCCTCACCGGCGACAACGAAACCACGGCCGCACGGATCGCCGCCGAGGTCGGCATCCCCGACGTGCACGCCGGCGTCACCCCCGCGGGCAAGCTCGACGTGATCCGCCAGCTCCAAGAGGACGGGCACGTTGTCGCGATGGTCGGTGACGGCGTCAACGACGCCGCCGCCCTCGCCGCCGCCGACCTCGGCCTGGCCATGGGTGGAGGCACGGACGTCGCAATCGCAGCCAGCGACATCACCATCGTCTCCGGCGACTTGACCGTCGTGGCCGACGCGATCCGCCTCGCCCGCCGCACCCTCGGCACCATCAAGAGCAACCTGTTCTGGGCCTTCGCCTACAAC